>Ga0081540_1000289_pt2 | contig 42376 bp, 43 predicted proteins | sample TabmetS2T1R1_FD_71024 | JGI IMG/M metagenome (GOLD analysis project Ga0081540, IMG submission 71024) | Tabebuia heterophylla rhizosphere microbial communities from the University of Puerto Rico - S2T1R1 | ecosystem: Host-associated > Plants > Roots > Rhizosphere ...
CCTCCGCCTGGCCGAGCAGATCGAAGCCAAACAACGAGTGGCCGACGATGGTGAGGGTGAGGCGCCTCATCTCTGCCGCGACGTCGAGCGGCTCGTTCCGCGCTGCGGGGCCGGACCAGCGCTCAACTGTGGCCGCGGTGTGCTCCGCCATGATGCCGGCGAAGGTGGCCAGCCGCTCCCGGTGGAACGCAGGCTGGGCCAGTCGGCGCCTCCGTCTCCATGCTCCTCCCTCGCTGGTGAGGAGCCCCTCGCCAACCAGTGGCTTCATCCGGGCGTAGAAGAAATTCTTCCGGTAGTTGGTGTGGTTGTCGTGCAGCACTCGCTGCACATGGTCCGGGTGATTCAAGAGATAGACATCCCGCCCGAGCCGCAGGCGTACGATGTCCCCAGCACGCCCTGCCCGCGAGAACAAGCCCAGGGCGTCGCGCCGGATTGCCGGGAGATCGCCCAGGAGCGGCCAGCCCCCTCCGGTGGTGGGGACCTCGTTCCTCCGTGCCCGGATGGATGCCACGAACGACAGCGGCGCGGCCCATGCTCGCCAGCGCTGTGCGGGAGCCAGGTGCTCGAGTTCCGTGTTGAGCTTCATGGCGAACCCCCCTTTGACGCTCTGGTCGCCAACCTCTTGTCACCGTTCACGAAGCTGCAACGGACATGCCCGCTTCACCACCAAGCTGGTGGCGTGCGACCGAGGCATGGGTCTGTAGCGCGGCGGGTCACCTTCCGTAACGCCAGGTGCGACTCGGGAGTCTCAACGCGGGCCCTGAAGCGGGCGTTGCGCGACGTTCCTCGGGTGCGCGTGGTCTGGGAGCTTCTAGGACTCGTGCGCGACCCAGACGTAGAGGGCCTGGCTCGGGTCGCGGCCCGCGGCGAGCTCGGCGACGGCGGCGAGCGCCTTTCCCCGGACAGGGCCGATTCCACCTGTCCAGCCCTGGATCCAGCGGGCGCGCTCCCTGGCGTCGCTGTTCCCGAGCGCTTCCGTGATCTCTTCCGGCACCGCGTAGATGGAGGGACCGCGCGGCCCGGCGGTGAGCACCGGGGTGCGGAGGGTCTCAGCCATGCTACTGCCGGGGACCTCCCCGCTCGTGACGATCTCCGCCAGCGAGGAGAGGTTCAGCGGATCCACGCCGGAGAGCGGCACTCCGGGAGGTTCCTCCCGGAGGATCAGCCGGAGCTGCTCCGGCCTGGCGAGGAAAGCTCGAGCTCGCATGGCACTGGATTGTCCCTAGACGAGTCCGTGCGCCGGGCGCAACAGGGGCCTTCAACCCACTGTCGCGCGCCTGCCGGGACGGGCTTCCGAGACAGACGGATGGTGCGGGCCTTGCGCCGGACCGTCACTTCCCGTGGCCACGCCCGGGTTTCAGGCAGGCAGCTAGCGCCGGCTGCTCGGGATCTCCTTGCCGATGTGCGCGGCGATCCAGGCCTGGATGTCCGCCATGACCTGCTCCTTGCCGATGTCGGCCAGCAGATCATGAAAGTGCCCCTCGTACAGCTTCAACGTCTTGTCGCTAGAGCCGGCCTTCTCGTAGAACTCCTTGCTGCCGCTCGGCTTCGTCACCTTGTCGGCAGTGCCGTGCAGGATGAGGAGCGGCAGGGTGAACTTCCCGAAGCTCTTCTTCAGCAACTCGTCTGCGCGCACCATCTCGACGACCGTCTCGCTCGCCTGCGACTCGTTCGCGATCAGGGGGTCGGCATTCAGCTTCGCGACGACCGCCGGGTCGCGCGAAAAGTCTTCGTTCTTGAGCTTGAACACGTGCGCGTGCGGCGCCACGTAGGCGACCCCCTTGAGGATCGCCAGCGCGATGTCCGGCGCCGGCACCTGGTACGCGAAGTCCTCACAGATGAGGCCGGCGATCTCGTTCTGGTGCTCCAGCGTGTAGCCGCAGGCGATCACGCCACCGGCACTGTGACCGAGGAGGAACACCGGCAGGCCCTGCTGGCGCGCCTTGACCATGTCGATGAACGTCGCGAGATCCGTCGTGTAGTCCCCGAACTTCTTGACGAAGAAGCGCTCGCCCTCGGAGCGGCCGCGGCCGCGATGATCGAGCGCGTAGACGGCGAGCCCCTTGGAAATGAACTGCTGGGCTACCCATTCGTACTGGCCGCTGTGCGCGTTGAATCCATGGGAGATGACGACCACGGCGTTCGGCTTGCCCGCCGGCTGCCACTCGCGCGTGAAGATCTTGATGCCGTCGACGCCTTTGAAGCTTCCTTCAGTCATGTCTGATCTCCTCATCCTGACGGCGCGTGGCGAGAGCGGGTGGAACAATCGAGGGCCACCTCGGACCTCGTTGTCGTCGACTCGCCAGGCGGTTCACGACCCTCGAACCAATAGACCACTTCCTCCAATCCCTACGATCTCCATCGCCTCCCCCGGTCAGCTGGAGAGCTTCGTTGCCCAGCTGCCATCGACACCGGGAATCTGCCCGGGAGCAGGAGCGAAGACCTTGTAGGGGGCTTGGAATCTCCGTGGATTTGTGCTGGCTCCGCGTCCAAGGCGTAGTGTTGGGCTTCAAACCAGTCGGTCCCGTCGCCGGGGGGCAGAAGCCGGATGAGCTTGCCGTGCTCGACGAGATCTTCGTACGGGTCGCCGAGCAGGAGTCAGGGCCCGGTCGGAAGGCGCGCCAGGAGCTCCTCGCGCGTCGGAGGAGCGAGAGGGGGTGGCCGCGAGGCGCGGAGCTCGGCAAAGCGACTCTCCATGCGCTGCTGGAGGGCATCGTCGTCGTCCAGAACGGCCGTGCGGTCGAGGAAGCCAAGTCGGCGGATGTGGGCCCGGAAGATGTCGGGGTCGCCGAGGGCCGTGGCACCGCCGGCGGCGAGAAGGAAGAGCTGCAGGGCGCCGGCGCGGACGGCGTTGGCCGCCCACCGCTCGGGGGTCAAGACTTCGCGTGCTAGGGCGACGAGCGCGCCGAACGGAGGGTCTGGCACTGGCAGACCGTAGTGACGACGCCCGCCTGCTCGATCGCCGACTCCGGCCTTCGACGCGGGACGTGCGGGGCGGGGTGCCGGCTGCTATCTCTCTCGGCCATGGCAGCGCCTCGCCTTCTTCTTCAGACCAGCATCGCCTTCGATCCAGACGACTGGCACGTCGGACGTTTCTCCTTGCTCACCGAGCTCCTCGCGACCCAAGCGAAGGTCACGGCCAGAAATCGCACCCCGGATTCCGCTGGGAGCGATCCGGTGATCCGTTCGCTGAGTCGGACGGACTTCGACGAGGTGTGGCTGCTCGGCACCGACGGCGGCGCGGGCTTCACCGACGAGGAGTGCGCCGCGGTCGACGCTTTCCAGCGGAACGGCGGCGGTGTCTTCACGGCCCGTGATCACCAGAACATGGGGCTATGGATGCGGAAGCTCCGGGGCGTTGGTGCATGCAACTTCTTTCACTCCGAGGCCGCGCGGGATCCCGACTCCAACCGGTGGTCCCGCGACGACCGCGAGACGATGACGATCGACTTTCCGAACTACCATTCCGGAGCCAATGGGGATCTCCAGAGGATCGTGCCGGTTGCTCCGCTCCATCCCCTCCTGCGGCGAGGTCCCGCCCAGGGGGTGATCGAGTTCCTGCCGGCACATCCGCATGAAGGCGGCGTTGGCTGCCAGCTGGAGCGTGCCCGGGCCCGCTCGGTCGCACGCGGTCGTAGCTCGACCACCGGCAGGGAGTTCGATCTGATCGTTGCCTTCGACCGGAGCCCCGAGTTTCCCGGCCGCGGCGTGGTCGAGTCGAGCTTCCATCACCTTGCCGATTACAACTGGGACATCTCGCGGGGCGCGCCGTCGTTCGTGACCGAGCCGCCCAGCACCAAGATCCGCGACACCCCCGGCGCGCTGGACGATACCCGGACCTATGTCCGGAACCTCGTGCAGTGGCTTGCTCCCGACGCGGGCTGAACCTTCCCGAGCAGCCGGCCTCGATCCGGCTTCCCATCGTCCCGTAGCTCTCAGCGTCTCCAGCCCGTGACGTCCGCTCCACGCGGCGCGTTCCGCACCCAGCCTTCGACGAGCTTCGGGATGAAGCGCTCGTGGTAGGTGAGGCGCGAGTACGCGTTCAGGTGCTCGTGGTCTCCGCTCCAGCAGTGTCCGTCCGTCGCCCCGTAGTCGAAGGTGAACTGCGGCGTGGGGCGGAGGGCGCGCGTGCGCTCCTCGAACCGACGCACCGCCCCGTCGAGGAAGAAGGTGTCGGCTCGGCCGACGAGGATCTGCACCAGCTTCCCCCGCAGCTTGGGGCCAAGCGTCGGCCAGTCCCGGGTCAGGATGTGGCCGAGGTCGTAGTGCTCCTTCATGAAGCGGACCGTCTCGGGGTCGATCTGACCGGTCCGCTTGTCCCAGACGCGGCGCGGGTATCCGTCCGGACCCACGGGAGCGAAAACCGCCTCCCAGATGTCGAACTGGCCGCCCGAGCGGGAGTGCGTTCCAACGACGAGCTCGTGAAGGTTGTCCTGCTCGGCCGTCGAACGGACGTCGCCCATGTTGAACCGCGAAGCGGGCCGCGGCGTCCGCCGGAACGGTCCCGAGCTGAAGTAAGCGTTCTCGTCCTCGTAGAGGTCGATGGTCACGTAGCGTCGGAAGTCGATCGGGTCCGGGCAAGCAACGATCGCACCGTTGAACAGGTCCGGGTACAGGAGCTGGGCGGAGAGCGCCTCCCAACCCCCGGTGCTCCCGCCGTAAGTGCCACGCGCCCACGGACCGAGACCGCGGAACTGCTTCTCGAGCTCGGGCAGAAAGTCCAGGTAGATCGCGTCCCCGTACGGGCCAAGGTTCTCCGAGTTGACCGCGTACGAGTCGTCGAAGAACGGAGTCGCATGCTGGATCTGGACGAGGAGGACCCGCGGAAAGTTCGGAGAGGTCCACAGCTGGTAGAAGCGCCAGCCGCCCTCCTGGATCACGCGCTCGTACCCGTGCTTGTCGCAGAGGTCGTCGTGCCCGTCCGGACAGTCGCGGGCGATCCCCGCGGCGTCGGCCGGTGGGAGCGCCGGGTCAGGTGGAGTTTCGCGCCAGGGAAGGATCTCGCGCGCGAAATGGCCGTGGGCCAGGACGAGGGGATAGCGCTGGTTCGGATGCGTGTGCCAGCCCTCGGGGACGAGGACGATCGCCCCGAGGTACACGTCGCGTCCCCAGAAACGCGAGAGGCGCTCGCTCCGGAACTGGACGTGCTTCACGTACTTCGTGTCCGGCGTCGGCGGAAGCGGCGGGAGGACGTGGTCGAGCGTGAGGGTCACCGTCCCACCGGACCTCGGATCGATCTCGACGCGAACCGGCGTCGAGACGGGATTCCCCGGCGCGAGTGCCCACTGCTGGCCTTCTCCGTGATCCGGTGGCAGTTCGAGGACGCGGCCGTCCGCCCGGCGGAAGGTCTCGTATCGGTGGAGGACCGCCTGAACGCGGACGGGCCCGGCGGGGAGCCCGGCGAGGTTGGTGATCGGGTACCCGAGCACATCCCCCTCGAAGCTGGCGGAGGCACCCGGCGCGAGGTCACGGACGTCGATGCCGAAGATCTGCGCGGTGCGGTCCACGTCATTCACGTGCTCCCGCGGCTCCCCCTTCTCGTGAGTGTCGAGAACCAGGATCAGCCGGCCGGTGACCGGACCGTCGACCACGCCCGGAGCGAGCCGCACCTCGAAGCGCAAGGGTGTGCCCTTCGGGGGAGCGGCGGCCCCGGAAGAGCCGGAAGCGCAACCGAGGACCAGGGCAATCGAAGCGGCGGCAAGGGATCGGAGCACGAGCCGACTTTGGACCATGAATCCGTTGCTGTCGCGATCGATCTGCAGGATCTCGGGAGCGTCATCGACCGGCGCGCGCCGCCCGCCCTCCGAAGCTCGTCGTGTTCGCTGAAGATGATCAGGGCGTCGCCAGCGGTTGCCCGTCCTGGGGTTCGGACCCTCGAAGCAGAGGAACGGCGGACGTACCTCAGCTTCCGACCATCAACAGGTCCCCGTCTGTCGCTTGCTGACGACAGGTGTGGTGCCCAGCTCGAACATGTACACCACCCGCTGCTGCCCGAAGTCGTGTCCAATGCCGATCTCGAGGCGATCAACTTCGTGACCAACGACCGGCTACAAGCGGCGCTGGAGCGGACGACGGCGACCAAGGCTCAGATCGCGGAGGCGATCCGCATCAACACCGAGTCGCGTCTGAACGCGCTCAAGCTCGGATTGTTGATCATGGCGGGCCTCGCTCTGCTCACGATCATCCCCGCAGGCAGCCTTCCTGACTACCGGCCAGGTGAGATCCCCGCCGACACCCAGCTCGTGACGGCTCGGAGTCGCGTAGAACCCATCATCGAGAGTTCATGATGAAGAAGGCACTCACGTCGCTGTTGCTGAGCTTTCCCCTCCTCGTCGGAGCGCAGGTCGCGCCGCCGGTGGACGCGCCGCCCGCACCCGTTCAGCCTCCCGAAGCCGCGCCCGAGTCGACTCTGCCGCCCCCGCCGGAATCTGCGCCTCCCTCCTTGCCCGTCCCAGTGAGCGCGCCGCCCGAGCCCACCGCGCCGCCGGCTGCCGAGCGGGTGAACGTGCCGCCGACGGACGGCCAGTGGGTCTACACCGCGCAGTATGGCTGGGTCTGGATGCCGTTCGCCCCGCAGTTCGTCCATCTCCCGCCGGGTGGGGGTCCGCCGCAGATGTTCGTCTTCTACCCCGCCTTCGGGTGGCGATGGGTGGTGGCGCCCTGGGTGTGGGGCCTCGGCCCGCAGCCGTACTGGGGCGTGCACGGCGTCGTCCGGTTCCCGTGGTGGGGACGCGGCTTCGGCCGATGGTACGGGTTTGGGCCTCGCTACGCGGGGTGGGACGGCCGGTACTACTGGGGCGGCACCCGCTGGGTCGCGCCGCCGCGTCGGTACGCCGCGCCGCGCGCCGTCGCCACCGACCCCCGGCGTGTTCCACCGCGCGGCTGGCGCGGGCATCGGCGGCGATAGCGCCGCAGTGCGGAGGGCACGGCGCCGCCTGGCCTAGCGTCCGAGAGCGAACGCCTTCACCGCGTCGGTCTTCCAGGAGAGTCCGAGGCCGGGGCGCTCCGGGACCCGGACCGAGCCATCCTCGAGCCGCAGTGGCTGCTCGAGGATCGCATCCGCCCAGTCCACGTACTCCAGGAAGTGACAGGTCGGGGTGGCGGCGAGCAGGTGGACGCTGATCTCGGGCACCAGGTGTGACGACATGGCCAGGCCCTGTGCAGCGGCGATCCCCGACGCCTGCACCCACCCGGTCACGCCTCCGATCCGCGCCACGTCCGGCATCACCAGGTCGCAAGCACCGACCGCGACTGCCTCGGCCATCGCCTCGGGACCGTTGAAGTTCTCGCCGATCTGGACCGGTACCGTGAGCTCGCGCGCGATCGCCGCGTTGCCCCGGTAGTCGTCGTGACGGATGGGCTCCTCGAGCCAGGCGATGCCCTCCAGCTGGAGAGCCCGGCCGCGGCGAAGCGCCTCGGTGACGGTCAAGGCCTGGTTGTAGTCGACCGGAAGCCCGATCCTGTCGGGCAAGCGCTTCCGCACGGCCCGGGTGACGGCGAGGTCCTGCTCCAGGGTGGGATACCCCAGTCGCAACTTCACGCTCCGGAAGCCTCCAGCCATCAGCTTCTCCGCCTCGTCGGCGGCCGCCTCGGGTGTCATGAGACCGAGGCCGCTCGAGTTGTAAGCGGGGACCAACCGGATGCTCCCACCGAGCAAGGTCGCCAGCGGCAACCCGGCGGCGACCGCGAGGGCGTCCCACATCGCGGTGTCGAGCGCGGAGAGAGCCATCCGCACGATGTTGCTCACGCCGACCAGCGCGAACCGTCTGCTCAGCCGGGTGGAGATCTCGATCGGGTTGGCGCGCTCGCCGGCCACGACGGAGACGGCGTCCCGCAGTACCGCATCAATGGCTCCGGGAACGCTGGGCCGGTAGCAGAAGAGGTACGTCCGCCCGGTGATCCCCTCCTCGGTGGTCAGGTTCACCAGGAGGAGGGGAGCCGTCCGCACCGTCGCCGCGCTGGTGCCGAGGGGGTACGTCATCGGGACCTCGACGGCGAAGGTCTCGACTCCGCGGAGGGTCAGCGGGGCAACGGGGCGAGCTGGAGGATTCGCCATGGTGCACACTCCCTGAGCGGCCATCGATGCGGTGCGATGTCGAGCCAGCCTGGAGCCGTCCGGCTCATTTACGCTCTCTGCGCGGCGCGGTCACCCTGAACGAGGGACCTGCGTCGCATTCCGGTCTCGGAGCTCGTTTCGAATAGACGCCCCCGTGTCGTCACGACGTCGTCGTGACGACATGTCGTCAGGCTTCGAGAAAGCCTCGCCCTCACGAACCGGGCACACCTTCTGCAGCCGGCTCTCACGATTCAGTGTGCGAGGCCATTGATCGAAGGTCGAGCGCGCATCACTTCAGAAGCAACATCGTCGTCGGTTCAGCCTTCTCCCGAGACTTCGTACTGGGTGCCTGATCATGAATTGCAGAGTCCGCGCCACCGTGTGGCCGCTCTCGGTCGCTGCGGCGATGCTTTGCGGCGTCCCCTCGGCCGAAGCAGCGGAGAGCAGGCCAAATATCGTCTTCATGCTCATGGACAACTTGGGCTACGGCGAGCTGGGCGTTTACGGCGGCGGCATCCTTCGCGGAGCGACCACGCCGCGTATCGACAAGCTCGCCAGCGAAGGGATGCGGCTGCTCAACTTCAACGTCGAGTCTCAGTGCACGCCGACCAGGTCGGCGCTCATGACGGGACGATTTCCAATTCGGTCCGGCACCTACAAGGTCCCACTTGGCGGCATTCCGGATGGGCTGACGCTCTGGGAGGTCACCATCGCGGAGGCGCTATCCGAGAGAGGCTACGCCACCGGTACGTGGGGCAAATGGCACCTCGGCAGCGCCGAGGCGCGGTTTCCCACGCATCAAGGATTCGACGAGTGGTACGGCATCCCGCGCACCTACGACGAGGCGATGTGGCCGTCTCTCAATGAAACGAACAGCATCTGGCCGTCGGTTGGCAACAAGCAGGGCTGGAACGCAAACGTCGTTCCGCCCGAATACATCTACGAAGCACACAGGGGCGAGAAGCCCCGGCAAGTCGCCGAGCTCAACGTCGATCGCCGCCGCACCATGGAAGCCGAGATCACGAGTCGCGCCGTGGATTTCATCAAGCGCAACGCGAGCGCGTCCAAACCGTTCTTTGCATACGTTTCGTTCTCCCTGGTTCACTTTCCCACGTTGCCGAACCCTGAGTTCGCCGGCAAGACAGGCAACGGGGATTGGGCCGATTGTCTGGCCGAGATGGATTACCGCGCTGGACAGATCCTGGACGCGATCAAGAAGGCCGGCATCGAGGACAACACGATTGTCATCTTTGCCAGCGACAACGGTCCAGAGGCGACCCACCCGTGGGAGGGCGACAGCGGACCATGGCGCGGTACGTACTTCACGGCGATGGAAGCTTCACTCCGTGCGCCGTTCATCATCCGATGGCCGGGCAAGGTTCCGGCCGGCGTCGTCAGCAACGAGATCGTTCACGTCGTGGACCTTTTCCCGACCCTGGCCAGTGCGGGAGGAGCGAAGGTCCCGAAGGATCGTCCGATTGACGGGATCGATCAATTGGACTTCTTCCTGGGCAAGCGGGAGCACTCCAATCGCGAGGGCTTTCCTGCGTACGTGGCTGATCGGTTGTCTGCCGTGAAATGGCGAAACTGGAAGGTGCACTTCATCTGGCAGGAGAAGATGTATGACCCGCCCGTGACCCTTCCACTGCCGAAGGTCATCAATCTTCTCACTGATCTGAAAGAGGAGCGCGACGGATCCCCCTGGCACAACTCATGGGTCGTCGCGCCGGTCACGAAGATCGTCAACGAGCTCTCCGAAAGCTTGAAGAAGTATCCGCCGATCAAACCAGGCACTCCTGACCCATATTCGCCGCCAAAATAGGCAACTCTGGGCTCCGGCGGTCGGCAGGCCCGCCGCCCCAAGCGAAGAAGAGCTGCGACGTCAGCTCGCGGTGGCCGGGGTGACGGATTTTGGCGTGCAGGTGCGCGGGTCGGAAGCAGTGCCTTCCTAGGAGGGCAAGCACCGTGCCGGTCGGCCCGCGCTGGTTGCCGGACGTCGAGCTCGACCCCGGCAACCGGATGACCGTCGAGGGCGGTCACCCGGCCGTGGAAGAACAGGACGCGGCGTGGTGAGAGCGGGCAGTCCAGCACCGGACGGGTGGGCTGCCTCTCTCGAGGTCTTCACTGGATCAAGCAGGTCGCCGGTGCCGGCGTGGGCCCGATGGAGGGCCGCCATTCCGCGAGTCGAGAGCGTCGATACAACCTGCGCTCATCTGCGTCCTGTTGCCGCACAGAACGCTCGGAGCGCGTCCGCTACGAAGACGCCCGAGATGCCGAACCGGTCACAATCGTGGGCGCTGGTCCGGCAGGCCTCGCGGTTGCTGCGTGCCTCGAGCAGCGCCGGGCTGAGCGCCCAGCAGACCGAGAACCTCGTTGAGGCTCACCCGGACAGGGAGCCGATTCAGAAGTAGTACCAGGTGGACAGCTGGACCCGCCGGTCCACCGACGGCCCCGGATCGACGAAGTCCTGCTTCAGCCACGCGAACTCCAGGCCCACGCGAAGCGGCTTGGCCGCATCCCACCAGAGTGCCCCGCTGGCGTACTGAGACTTGACGAACACGGTCCTGGAACCGTGGGCGAGCGTGGTGGCGTTGAAGGACTGGAGGCGGTTGTAGTTCGCGGAGATCCACAACCCGGTGCTCCCCGGAAACCAGTACTGCAGCCCGAGCATGAAGGACTGCCAGGAGACCGGGTGGAGCTTCCCGGCGGAGTCGAAGCCCACCAGACCCTGATCGATGCTGGCGGAGTAGGTCGGGGGCGGGGTGACGTGCCCGGGGTTGGGTAGAGCAGGGAACGCCGGTCCGCTCAGGCCTGTGTAGAGATCGGCCGTCCCCGCGCCGCGGACATAGGACCCGGTGAAGGTCAGGGCGTTGTCGTGGCTGGTGGTCGAGGCGGCGATGATCGGCAGGAGCACATCGACCGAGACACCCCATCCGGTGGTGGTGGCATCCGTCGTGGCGTTGGGCTCGAACGCCGGGACGGCGAAGCGTCGCAGCGCTCCTGACACTCCGACGGCCATCGCGTCGAGCACGGGCTGCGTCGCCGAGATGGTGCGGTAGGCCTTGCGAGCCGGGATGACGAGCTTGATCCCCGCCTGACCGTCCGGAAGTCCACCGGCCCGCTCGGGAGGACGGAGGGCGGCGATGGCGAACTCCATCCCGAGGTCGGTCGAGAAAGGGACCGTCTTCGAGAGGCGCACCTGAGCCGTCCGGTTGAAGATCTGTCCCGGCAGCCCCTGAATGGCGACGGTGGCCGGAAAGAAGTAGCTCTGCCAGCCGAAGAGAGCCCAGGTCTGACCGACCAGGACGTCGACGATGGGGGTCTGGGCGTTGAAGTAGAGGTGCCGGATGCGGATGCCCGGGTTGTTGAAGAAGGCAGCCTCGGTGATCCCCGATGGCTGATTCCCCAGGAAGTCGAGCTCGATCTGGGCAGAGGACCTCAGCCATCCCAGCTCTGGCGCCTTGATGCGGAAGCCCAGTCGGCTGTTACGAACGCCCATCGTGAACTGGTCGTGGGATGCGGCGTAGGTGCCGGCGCGGGGAAGGGTGAAGTTCCCCAGCAAGTCATTCGGCCCCTGCAGCGAATCCCAGATCGTGTCGAGCTCGGCGAAGCCGTAGAACGTCACCGACCATCTGCTGAGCACCGAGGGCATCGGAATCGCCTCGTCGGCCCGGGCGACGGCGCTGCAGAGAACGATGAGACAGCCAAGCAGGGCTCCGGAGCCCCTTCGAAGAATGGAAAATAAACAATGTGACCGGGGAAGTCGACGCAAGGGACCGCTCCGAGCAGAGGGTGACTCCGAATAGACCCTCTGCCCTTGTCTCCGTTTCATCTCCAGGCATCGAATGGTGGCCCCAGCGACCACCGTGTCATCCGTCGGTCGCCCGTGTCACTTCATCGTCAGTGACGGGCGACGCGTTCGGGCTCCAGGGCGTCCTGTGACGGTCCGCCGGTTGCAGCCGGCAGGGACGAGGGCTCGAAGGCCGTCGACCGCCCGGCGGGCGGGGGCCTGCTCGTCACGGGGAACCAATCCTCCCCAGCCCCGGGTCTTTACCCGCATGAGAGCGCACGCCGCAGGGCCCGTCCCGCGTGGACAGAGGAATGACGTGAAAGACGACGCGAGGATGTGGAAAGACGCAACGGTGTGGAAGGACGTAAAAAAGGAATGGGCCTTCGTGCCGCTTCGCCTGATGGTTGGATTCGGCTTCCTGGCCCATGGCTACGCCAAGCTCGATCGAGGCCCGGAGAAGTTCGCCCTCATCCTTCAAGCTCTGGGGATACCGATGCCGCACCTGACGGCGTGGGTCACCCTGCTGATCGAGATCATCGGTGGCCTGGGTCTGATGATCGGGCTGGCGGTCGTTCCGCTCACCGTTCCGCTGGCCGTCATCTTGCTGACCGCGATGTTCAGCGTTCACCTTCGTTACGGCTTCTCGTCGATCCGGCTCGAGGCCATCACCGCTCAGGGAGCGAAGTTCGGCCCCATCGGGTATGAGCTCGACCTTCTCTACCTCGCAGCTCTCCTCTCCCTGGCGATCGGCGGAGGAAGGGCAGCCTCCCTGGACGGCTACCTCAGACGGAGACGAAGCTCGACGAGCTGATATGCCAGTCCGGGAGGCTGCCCCCTGAGCTGACGGCTCCAGAGGATCGGCGTCCTCCATCCCAATGGTGTCGGTGGACCGACATCGGGGACCACCCCGCGACGCAAGACCTGACGACCGCTCTGCCACCTCCTGGCGACGCGTCAGCTCGCGCTGGATCCGCCGTTGCAGGGACGAGCACGCACGCCTGCCACGATGCATTCGAAAGGGAAGCACCATGCAAGAAGCCGCCAAGATCGTTTCCGTCGTCATGCTCCTGACAGCCAGTGCCTCGCTACTCGCCCAGGAGCGCACGGTGGGGACGGGGGCGAAACCAAGCTCACGGAAGATGATGGTGATCGATCCAAAGGACCACCAACAGATGGTGAAGACCGCGAAGGAAATGGATCAGCAGCTCCAGGAGCTGAAGATGTGCGTGCTTCATGAGCGCTCGGCCTGCAACTCCGACGAATCCACGTCAGCGGCGGAACAAGGCGCAACGGATACGCAGATCCAGGCGCTCCAGCGATCCGTCGATCAGCTCCGGCATCAGCTGGAGAGTTCTCCGCGCTACCTCGACCAAATGGACCCGCTTCTACCGTAGGGCCGATCGGGACCAGGTTCGCACTCGCTCGGCCGTGGAAGGCCCGGTCAGTTGGACTGGAGGCCGGCGAGGGCGGTCCCTTTCGTCTCCGCGACGGCGAAGAGACCGGGCCGGGCGCAGACAGCAGAGCCGAGCGGGCCGACGGTGCAGCCACTCCTCGCCCGCGCCAGCCGATCCGTCTCCACCTCCGCCGCGGTTCCTGCAGGTGGGAGGAAGAGGCTCAGCGGCTCCTTCCCGCGTCGATACATGAGTGAGACGGTCGGCCTCCCAGACAGATGGCACCGGCGCACGCCCAGGAGCCGCGCGCCCGGAATGACCGGGACGTCGACCTCGCGCCCGAGATCGCTCGCGATCCATGTCCGCACTGCTTCCCGATCCGAGGACTCGAAATCGATGGGGGAGGCGAGAGCCGTGAGATGACGGACCTCCAGCTCATCGAGAACGACTGTACCTTCCTGGTGGAAGGACGACACTCGGAACAGCAACAGGACGACAGCGGCCACGGCGAGCGCGCCGGTGACCATGCCTCGCCCGCGCTGTCGCCACAGGGGAGAAGGCGGGGGTGCCTTCTCCTGGCTGGCCCGCTCCTGCGAAGAGACCTGATGGGTGGATCTCAACGCCGTGCGCAGCAGCTGGAAGCGGGCCCGCGATGTCAGGCACGCGGAGCAGTGAGGCAGGTGCGCCCGAGCCCGTTCGACCTCGTCGGCGGTCGCCTCGCCGTCATGCCAGGCGGAGAGGATCTCCAGCCATGTCTCGTTACAGGCCATGAGCATCTCTCTTCCCGAGGCACGCGGCGGCGGCCGCCCTCGCTCGTGCCAGACGGGAGCGCACGGTGCCCAGCGGGCAATCGAGCACGCGGGCGATCTCCTCGTAGGAGAGGTCCTCGACCTCGCGTAACCAGAGCGTCTCGCGCCACTCCTCGGGCAAGGTCTCCAGGGCGCGCAGCAGTTCGTCGGTGAGCGAGCGATCGAGGATCTCGCGCTCCAGATCCCCGCGCCATCCCTCGACCCCGTGAAGGGAGCGCTCCCCCCCGAGGACCTCCAGCCTGCTCCGGAGACCGCGGCGAGAGTTGAGCCAGCTCGTCCTTGCGATGGCAAGCAGCCACGGCCGGAGGTGCGCGGGATCCCGGAGCTCACCTCGTTTCTCGAGCGCCTTCACGAGGGTTTGCTGGAAAACGTCCTCGGCGTCCGCGTGATTTCGAGTCAGCCTCCGGGCGAACCGCCGGAGTGATGGGGTATGCGTGCTCACGCAGTCCATGAAGGTTTGCTCGTCTTGCACAGCTGCTCTGGACCGGGTGGACATCCGTTCGCCCTGGGAAAGTTCCTGGGGGGACTACGCGCGCTGGAGTTCCTGGGTTTCACGGCACGGCGGATACGCCGTCGGGAACCGAGGGGCCGGGTCGACGTGTCTTGACCGGAGGCCAGGACGTCGGCTCCCCGTTGCGCAGATCCCAGCTCGAGCTCACCGAAGAGCGGGACGGCGTGCACGGAGAGGTGGGAAGCCTCGAAGAGCTCTACGGTAGAAGTGGGTCCACCTGGTCGAGGTAGCGCGGACCGTTCTCCTGCTCGTCCCGGAGGTAGCGGATGGAGCTCTGCAGCGCGTTGATCCGCGCATCCGATGCCTCTCGTTCCGCCGCAGACATGGATCCGCCGGAGTTGCTGGCAGCCGAGCGCTCCTGAACGAGGCTCTCCAGCACCATGACGCGCTGGTCCAGATCCTTGGCGGTCGTCACCATCTTCGGTGAGCTTGGTTTCGGCTCCGTCCTCACGGTGCGTTCCTTGGCGAGAAGCGAGGAACTGGCTGTCAGGAGCAAGACGACGGGAACGAGCTTGACGGCTTCATGCATGATGTTTTCCTTTCGAGTGCGCGGCGCGATGGAAGGCGCGCGCATTCCCTCTTGCAACCGCGGATCCAGCGCGAGCTGAGCTCCCGGCAGGCGGCGTCGAGGTCGTCGTCGATTCTTGGGTCGTGCCGTGGTCCGAGGTGTCGCTCGATCGACACCGGACCTCAACGAAGGGCCGGAGGCGCTCCGGAGTGAGCGTTCTCGATGGGGTAGGGGTCCTGCAGAACGGTGGAGCCGGTCTCCAGCAGGGACTTGAGATTCGAGATGACCTTCGGCCAGCCGCCCGACACCGCCACGATGAGCTTCGAGGGCTCGCGCTCGATGGTGTGGGTGATCGAGAGCTTGACCGCCGGGCCGCTCGGTTCCAGCTCCATCGTGCAGTACGACTCGCCTTCAGCCTTGAGCTCGGGCTTGTTCAGATGCTGCCAGCGGATCACCAACCGCCGTGGCGGCTCGGCCTCGATGATCTCGCCGGCGTCGGTGAGGCGGCCATCGGGGTAGAACATCTTCCACGACGATCCCGCCGTCCACTGGCTCTCGCAGTGATTGCCGAACCAGTACTGCTTCATGAACTCCACGTCGGTCAGAGCTGACCAGAGCTTCTCCGGTGTGGTCCGGATGTAGGTCACGTAGACAAAAGTCGATCTAGCCATTGGTCTTCTCCAGTCGTCGTTTCACATCCTCGAGCGCCTTCAGTCGGGGCTTCTCGAACTTGGCAATCCAGCGCTCGTAGATCTGCTGCAGCGGGACCGGATTGAGGAAGTGGAGCTTTTCGCGGCCGCGCCGCATGGTCGCGACCAGGTTCGCCGCCTCCAGCACGTCCAGGTGCTGGGTCACACCTTGCCGCGTCATGTCCATGTGCGCGCACAGCTCGTTGAGTGTGCGGCCGTCGTGCGCATGCAGCAGGTCCAGCAACCTCCGCCGGCTGGGATCCGCCAGGGCCTTGAACAGCGCGTCGGTGTCGTGACGTTCTGCCATGTGCGAGACGCAAGTAACAGCTTGCCTGAAGATAGGCAAGCAGAGCCTTGCATGTCAAGGAGGCAGCGTGCGCCGCTCGAGGAGCGGGCGAGGGGTGCGTCGGCTTTCGCGCAATCTGATCGGCCGGCCCGGCAGGGAGGGCACTGGAGGCGCCCGTCCTGCCGGAACCGTCGACCGCTCAGCTCAGTCGTCCCGTTCGCCGGTTCGACCGACGAGCGCCGGGTACGGCCTGCCGCCCATCAGCCCCTTCCAGAGGATGCGGTTGAACTCGGCGGTCGGAACCTGGTCGGCACCGCTGAAGTCGAACCCCTTGGTGGCCTCCGCCCAGTAGCGATAGTCGTGCTGGGGCTTCAGCATCGGCCCACGGACGTAGCGGACGCCCGAGTCGCGAAGCACGGCCGCCAGACGGGTCGTGGCCAGGATGGTGGACGCCTCCGCGGTGTAGTGCCACTCACCCTTCGACTTCAGGTCGAACACCTCGGTCATCGGCCGCTGGAAGGCGGTGTTCAGGTTGAGGTGCTCGGCCCCGAGGAGGTCCTCGATGGTCCGCAGCGCGCTCACCTGGCTGTAGGGGGTGCTGATCACCGCGCCCCGCTTCACGTACGCGCCGACGACGTAGGCCGTCGCCCGATGCGAGTCCACGTGGTCAGGCCCGTCCTGGCAATCGTCCTCGGTGACGATGATCACCGTGTCCTTGGCGTAGCGGCTGTTCGCCACCGCCTGGACCACCAGCCCCACTGCGAGGTCGTCATCGGCCTGCTGCGTCTCCGGGGTGTTCACGCCTGCCAGCGCGGTGCCGAACGAGCCCGTGTGGTCGTGGCTCACCCGGAGCAGGGTGAGCTCGGGGAGGTTGCCGTGAGCGACGTACTGGTCGAACTCGCGCTTCCACTCGTTGTAGCGCCAGAGGTCGGGATAGTTCTGGTCGTAACCGCGGAAGTAGAGGTCGGTCAGCGACGCGAGATCCGGGTCGAGCGGCGCGACCTGCACCTCGCTCGCAGCGAAGGGATCGGAGATCTCGTCGGCGGGTCCACCGGAGCAGCCAGGAGCGGCACCGGTCGACGTGTCAGCGAACTTCCCGCTCTTGCAGATCTTGCCGATGTTGTTGACCAGGAACCCATAGTTCCGCACCGACTTCCCCGCGTTGATGGCCGCGTTGAAGATGTAGCCCTCCTGGACGCCGGAGGGCGCGTCAGCCGAAGCGTGATTCCCGCCACCGGGGAGGAGGTTGTCCGTTCCTCCGGGCAGGCCCGCCGTGAGCAGGCTGTACAGGTTTCCCGGCGGCCCGCCGACGCCGTTTCGCCCGGCGACGGTGTCCCAGTTCACCGGCACATTGCGGTTGGTGCCCTCCGACTCGTAGGAGAGGCCACGGTCGACGAAGGCGTAGTTGATCTGCTGGGTGATGGTCTCGGTGTTGGTGACCCGGCCCTGCATTCCCCACGACCATCCGTCCATGCTCCCGTCGCCCGGATCGGTGAAGTTGTCGAGGGTGACGAACCGCCGGGCGAGCTTGTGGAAGTTCGGGGTGAGGTCCTCGCGGAACTGGGTGAGCGAGGGGTCGCCGTTCGAGCCGTTCCCGAGGTCGCCGAGGATCTGATCGAAGGTCCGGTTCTCCTTGACCACGTAGATGACGTGCTTGATCCGCTTGCGAAGGGACTCCATCACCTCGCGGTCGTGCTCGTGGTCCGCGCCGTAGAAGTTGTTCTCCGCCACCTGCCAGGTGAGGCCCTCGAGCTCCTGCCGGCCCGGAACGGGCGCGCTGACCAGCGAGGCCCGCTCCAGCTGGAACTGGTACTGGTTCTTCGCGAATGCCGCGGCGGACGCCGCCGGACCGACCCCGGGCCCCCCCGGGTAGGAGTGGGTCATCACCGAGGTGTTTCCGGCGAGGTAGCCGGTGTTCGGGCCGGTCACGCTCTTGCCGTTGATGATGTACATCCAGCTCCCGTCGGCGCTGAGGGTGATGTCGTGCGGGTCGTACGCCGTCGGGATGAGTCCGGCGACCCGGTTCGCGTGCTCGCCGTGGAGGGGGATCACGGCGATGGAGTTCGCCCCCGAGTTCACCGCATAGAGCGTCCTGCCGTCCGGGGAGAGGGTCACCGCGAAGGTCGCGGCGCCGGTGTAGCGGACACCGCGGCGCTTGCCGTGGCCTCGTCCGCGGTCCCCGTCCTCGTCGCCGTCGTCATCGCCGCCGGGACCGCGCAGCAGGCCTGCCGGGCCGCGCGCGTCGATCTTCGCGACCACCGTGTTGCTCGCGGTGTCGATGACCGCCACCTGGTCCGCGTTGTCCTGGGCCACGTACAGCCGCGACCCGGAGGCATCGAGGGTCATGCCCTGACCGTTACCGTCCAGGGGGATGCGCTTGATCAGCTTCGCGGCGGTCGGCGCGCTGATGTCGAGCACAACCACTTCCCGGTCACGGTCGGAGGAGACGTAGGCGATGCCATTGCCCTTCACCACGACTCCCAGGGGGAAGGTCCCGCCGACCCCGCCGCTCTTCGCTTCGTTGCCCGGAAAGAAGGCGCGCAGGTCGTGCTCGTAGCGGACGGTTCCGGTGGCGGCATCGATCACGCTGACCGAGTCGTTGTAGTTGTTGGCCACCACCAGCGTCTTCCCATCGGCGGAGATGCCGAGCCCGCTGGCGTTGGGGCTCACACCGAAGAGGCCCAGGCCTCCGCTCTTTCCGTGCTTGAGGTCGATCTTCGCCGTCTGGGTCCAGCTCGCGCCGCTCTTCGCGTAGGCGTAGACCGCGTCGTCCCGGCCGCCGGTGGCGTAGAGCCGCTCACCGCTGGGCGAGAAGACCAGGCCCACGTGGCTGTTGGTTTGCTTGATGACCTGCGTGAGCTGCGGATCGCCGCGGTGAGAGCCGCTCACGTCGTAGAGGAAGATGTACTGGGTGGAGTTGGCCGCATCCACGGCGATCTGCGGGGGCGGAGACACCAGCGAGTTGTGGCCCGCACAGAGCACGGCCAGGGTATTCCCATCGGGGCTCAGCCGGGAGCGGACGGCCATGCCCGCGACGAAGTTGGGATACCCGGGCAGCTGCGGATTGAGGGGCTGCTGCTTCGCGCCGGGGATGGCGAGGGGCGTGATTCGTTGTCCGGTCGCCAGCCGCTGGCCGGTGCTCCTCTCACGTTCCCCGGACTCATCGGCATGAAGGGTTCGAGGCATCGCCAGCATGGCCAGGCCGGCTGCGAGCAGTCTGAGCTTCGATCGGATCGGGATGCTGTTCATCGTGTCGTCCCACTCTCCTGCGGAGTCGGTTCCGCAGGGCGCGAACGGTGCACCCCGGTTGAGGCGTCAGTGCGGCCGGAATGTAAACGTTGCCTCCCTCATCGTCCTCTCATCTCGCTGCTCAGTTGCGCCTCGAGCGGCGCTCGTCCATTCGAGCGGGGTCAGCACGCGCGGTGGCGGACCCGACCCTGGCGCAATCGGACTTCTCTCTGTCGCGATCGGCCTGGAGAAAGGGGCCGCGGTCGAGCACCGACCAGGAGACGGACGGAGCTCCATTCGCCTTCCGCGTCACGGGAGCGCCGCCGGAGGCGATCTAACATGGTTCGCAGGAACGTCATTGCGGTCTTCGGTGCGACAGGCGCTCAGGGCGGCGGCCTGGCTCGCGCGATCCTTGCTGATCCCGAGCAGCGCTTCTCGGTGCGCGCGATCACCCGGAACGCGAGCTCCGCAAAGGCGCAGGCCCTTGCGAGGCTCGGAGCGGAGGTCGTGGTCGCCGACATCGACGATGAAGAGAGCATCAAGACGGCGCTCGACGGAGCGTACGGGGCCTTCTTCGTCACCTTCTTCTGGGACCACCTGTCGCCGGAGCGGGAAACGAGCGAGGCCCGAAGCTACGCCCTGGCCGCACGATCGACCGGTGTGGAGCACGTCATCTGGTCCACGCTGGAGGATTCACGCCGCTGGGTACCGCTTTCCGATGATCGGATGCCCACCCTTCGGGGCAGGTACAAGGTCTTGCACGCGGATGGGAAGGGCGAGGCCGACGGCATCTTCTCCGAGCTCGGCATACCAACGACGTTCCTCCTGACCAGCTTCTACTGGGAAAGCCTGATCCACTTCGGGCTGGGACCCAAGCCAGGAGCAGACGGCAACCTCGTCTTCGCCTTGCCCATGGGCGACAAGAGATCGCCTGGAATCGCGTCGGAGGACATAGGCCGGTGTGCCCTCGGCATCTTCCAGCAGGGGCGGGGCTTGATCGGAAAGACCATCGGCATCGCGGGGGAGCAGCCGACGGGCGCACAGATGGCTGCGGCGTTCACCAAGGCGCTCGGGCGCGAGGTCCGCTACGAGGCGGTGACGCCCGAAGCATTTCGCTCGCTTGGATTTCCGGGTGCCGAGACGCTCGGGAACATGTTCCAGTGGATGCGGGACTTCGAAGATTACTTCTGCGCATCGCGCAGCACCGCCTCATCCCGCTCGCTGAATCCGGCAATGCAAACGTTTGCCACCTGGCTCGATCGGAACAAGGCACGCTTCCGCAGGTAGGCCCGAGTCGAGTGAGGCAGTCGAGGGGGGGTGGCGCCGGAATTTTGCTCGATGAGCCGAGCGCGGCGCGCGTGCCTCGATGCCAGAACGGACCGTGGGGGTGCTCTGCGCTCATCGCCCCTGGATCACACGCTGCCGCCCGCTTCGGTCGCTGCCGCGATCGGACGTCTCTTTGGCGCGATCGGTCTGGAGACCGGCATCTCCGCCCGAGACCTTTGGTGCGCTGAACATTTCATTTCCTAGGAGTGCTTTGATGAAAGACACATATGACTACGTGATCGTCGGCGGTGGCTCAGCAGGATGCGTTCTCGCGGCTCGTCTGAGTGAAGACCGATCCATCCGGGTCGCGCTGTTCGAGGCCGGTCCGATCGATGACGCACCCGAAATCCAGATCCCCGTTGCCTTTCCGCAGCTCCTCAAGTCGGGCCTCGACTGGGACTACTCGTCGGAACCCGAGCCCGCTCTCGGAGATCGGCGGACCTACATCGCCCTTGGCAGGGTTCTTGGCGGCAGCTCGTCGATCAACGCCATGGTCTACATGCGGGGCAATCGTGCCGATTACGACGGATGGGCCGCCGCCGGGGCGCTCGGTTGGTCCTACGAGGAGCTCCTGCCGTATTTCATCAAGGCCGAGGCCAACGAACGGGGCGCCAGCAGGTTTCATGGGAGCGATGGGCCTCTCTTCGTCCAGGACAGCCGCTCCCAGCATCCCCTGACCGATCGGATGATCGAGGCCTTCGTTCAGGCGGGTCATCCACGGAACGACGACTTCAATGGCGAGACTCAGCTGGGAACCGGACGCTTCCAGCTCACCCAGAGCAGCGGCAGGCGCTGGAGCGCGGCTGCGGCCTACCTTCACCCGAACCGGGGGCGCACAAACCTCGACGTCATCACCGACACCACCGTCGCGCGGGTGGTGCTGGAACGATCACGCGCTGTCGGGATCGAGGTCCACCAGCGTGGGAGGAGCCACGTCATTCGCGCCGAGCGCGAGGTCATCCTCTCGGCGGGGACGTACAACTCGCCAAAGCTCCTGATGCTCTCGGGCATCGGCAGGGCGGCGGAGCTCAAGACGTTCGGGATCGAGGCTCGCCTGGAGCTTCCGGTGGGGGAGGAGCTGCAGGACCATCCGAGCGTACTTCTGAGCTACTTCACCGATGTCCCCACCCTGTTCCGCGCCGGCACAGCGGAAGATCTGGAACTCTTTCAGCAGAACGGACGCGGTCCGCTGACCTCCAACATCGGCGAGGGAGGCGGGTTCTTCCGGACGGACTCGTCCCTGGAGCTGCCCGACGTTGGTTTCCACATGGGCCCGGTCATGGTGCATGGGGAATTCCTGTCGCCACCCCAGGAGGACGCATACTCCCTCGGACCCCAGGTCCTGAAACCGACCAGCCGCGGAACGGTCAAGCTACGGAGCGCACGGCCCGATTCAAAACCGCGAATCCTCAATCGCCTTCTGACGACCGAGGAGGATCGGCGAGGCCTGATCCTCGGTGTGCAGCACATGATGGAGGTCGTGCACAGGCCGGCGCTGGCCGAGGTCACTCTGAGTCCGCATCTCGCCCCGGCCTCGAGCCGCGCCGCGGACGTGTGGGAGTTCATCCAGCGCCACGCGATCTCCTTCTTTCACCCGACCAGCACGTGTGGCATCGGCCGGGTGGTCGACCCGCAGCTTCGTGTTCTCGGGATGGAGCACCTCCGGGTGGTGGACGCCTCCGTCATGCCCACCATCGTCCGGGGAAATACCAACGCCCCGGTGATCGCCATCGCGGAGAAGGCCGCGGACATGATCAGGGGAAGCTGACGGGGCCCCGACGGACGGAGGTGTTCGGAGACTGTGACTGTCGCTGCCGTCGGGTTGTGGTGCGGCGAGCGGGATCGTCTCGCTGTATGGGACCCGAATGGAGATCTGGAACTGACATGCACGGCGGCCTCGTCCCCGTTCCTCGCGCCTTGTTCGACCGACTCGAAGCGGTCGGCGTCGACGTCGATCAGGTGTTACTGCGGGCTGGTATCTCGGGCGCGCGCATCCAGGGGCCGAAGGCGAGCGTCCCTTTCTCCGAGTACCTCGCCTTCTGGCGCGCGGCAGAAGCGCTGGGCCCACCCGATCTGGGAGTGCGGTTCGGCGCAGAAGCGCAGCCCCATCAGCTCGATGTCGCTTCCATGGCGGCGCTCCACTCCCGGAACCTCGGTGAGGCTCTCCGGAAGCTCGAGAGATACAAAGGCATCGGCTGCACGCCCGGCCTTTGGGCCAAGACCGAGAATGGAAAGACGCGGGTCGGGCTTTGCTGGGCGCTCACCCGGGCCAACCTTCCCTCGGTGGTGATCGATGCGACGTTCGCCTCGTTACTTGCCCTCCTGCGCCGGGGCACGGGGAAAGCGATCGTCCCTCTCCGCCTCGAGCTTGCGCGGCCGCCCGCTCGCGCCGCGACCCTCGAGAGACACTTCGGCTGCCCAGTGCGTTTTCTCGCGCCCGTCGACGTCCTCGTCCTGGACGGGCGAGTGTTCTCGCAGCAGTTCGTCACCCACAACCCTGACCTGCTCGCAGTGATGCTCCCGGGCCTGGAGTCCGAATTTCGTCAGCGCGCGGGCTCCGGGTCCCTCGCGGACGACGTCCGGACGCTCCTCGCCCGAACGATGAACGGTGAGCGGCCGAGCATCTCGGGCATCGCCGCCCATCTCGGGGTGACTCCCCGGAGCCTGCAGCGTCGCCTCGCCGCACTGGGGACGAGCTACCAGGCTCTGCTCGCCGAGGTGCGCCACAACGCCGCCCAGCGCCTGCTTGGCGACACCGGGCTGACGCCGGGCGAGGTCGGGTTCCTGCTGGGTTACGAGGAGCTGACCTCGTTTGCCCGAGCGTTCCATTCGTGGGAGGGCATCACGCCGGAGCAGTGGAGGCGTTCCCACCGAGCAACTCACGATCATCGGACTGCGGCCTGAAGCCGGGTATCCTCGGCAGCCCGATGGAGCAGGCGCTCCGGCAAGGGCGCGCTCGAACGCGATGCGAGACGCCGCAGGCTCAGAAGCTGAGCGAGGCGGCGCCGGCGAGGAGGCGCTCGTGGATGACGCTCGCCCCGGCGATCTCCACGCCCTCGATCAAGTCCTCCTGTGAGTACCCGCGTGCCTTGACGCAGGGAGTGCAGGCCACGAGGCGTCCGCCGCGGCGAAGAAAGTCCTTCACCAGGTCGACGAGCGGATCCAGGGGTGGCACGTGGGTCAGGTCGATGGCCTTCCGCCGCACGAGGTCCACCGCCGAGCTGGTCAGGAAGACGGTGACCTTCTTGAACCCCGCGGTCATCCCACCGTTGGCGATGGTGAATCCGACCGACGACAGCTCATGGTCGGTTCCCCGAGTCATCAGCACCACCAGCTCACGTTGCTCCGACATGGCTCACCTCGACATGGGTTTGGAACCAGCGGCAGGGAGCCTGCCCGAGGTGGCCAGGCTGGCCAAGCCGGTCTTCGAGTGCTGTCTTGTAGACCCATCGTGGAGACCCGTCGCTTCCGCACCGCCGCCGCCCACTACATCCTCGGCCGATCGCCGTATCCGCCCGCGTTCATCGCCGAGCTGGCAGCGGCTTGCCGGCTCAGCCGTTCCGACCGGCTCCTGGACCTCGGGACTGGCCCCGGCCTCCTGGCGCTGGCCTTCGCGCCGTACGTCGGCTCGGTCGTCGCGGTTGATCCGGAACCGGAGATGCTGCGGCTGGCCGAGGAGGCGGTCCGCGCCAGCGGGGCCGCGGTGGAGCTCCGGCAGGGAAGGGCGGAGACGCTCGGACCGGACTGGGGCCGTTTCCGCGCGGTGACCATGGGGCGGTCGTTCCACTGGATGGACCGAGCCGAGACCCTCCGCCGCCTCGAGGCCGTGGTCGAGCCGGAGGGAATGCTCCTTCTCTTCAACGACAAGGTGGCCGACCTCCCCGAGAACGCCGCGCTCCAGGCGTGGTCGGCGGTGGTCGAGCGCTACTCGGCAGACGACCGGGTGCGGATGGAGCGGAAGTCGCCGGAGTGGCAAGACCACGAGGTCGTGCTCCGCGACTCGCCATTCAGCGACGTCGAGCGCCGGGTGCACCTGCACCGCGCGGACACCACGGTGGAGCTGCTCGTGCACCGCGCCCTCTCCATGTCTGCGACCTCCGAGTCTCGCCTCGGCCCGAGGGCGGAGGCGATGGCGACCGAGCTGCGAGCCACGCTCGCTCCTTTCGCCGCGGCGGGCCCGCTGGTGGAGTGGATCGAGTGGACGGCGCTCATCGCCCGGCGCCCCAGAGTGCCCACCAACTGCTGAGGAATGGCCGGGCCGTCCGAGACTGGTACTGCGGACCAGTCCATCAACTTCACTACTCGATGCAAAAAGGATCGGCGGCCCAGCACCAGATGACCACGAATTGCTTGAGCGGGCATATCCGATCGGTGCCGGAGGAGTAGCATCGGGGATGACATCGTCCTTGGCCGTGTAACTTCCTTCGCAACGAGTAAAACAATAAGCTGACGAGATCACTGCGGTGGCTTCTGGCATCGCTGCTGCACAGCAGCGCGCCGAAGTGAGCGTCGCGGGACTCACATCGTCTCTCAGGAGCTGGACCTGGATTGTCGTCCTGGGCCTCGTGCTGTCGACGACGGCCCCGGCGATGGCCGCTCCGCTGCCGCAGCACCTCGGGGAGACCGGCCTCTACGCCGACCGCACCCTGACGACTCCCGCGCGGGGCGTCCTCGCCTACACGCCGCAGTATCCGCTGTGGAGCGACGGAGCGACCAAGCGGCGGTGGATCCAGCTCCCTCGGGGGACCTTCATCGACGCGCGCGACGCGGACGCGTGGGTCTTCCCGGTCGGCACGCGGGTGTGGAAGGAGTTCAGCCGGGGGAGGAGACGGGAAACCCGCCTCATCGTCCGCACCCGCTCGGGCTGGGTCTACGGCACGTACCGCTGGACCGATGATGGCACCGATGCCCTGCTCGTGCCGGCCGCGGGAGCGGTGGACCCCGATCCAGGTTGGCCCGGTGGAAGCTACGTCTTCCCGTCGAACCAGGATTGCCGGACCTGTCACGAGGGCAGACCGACGCCGATCCTCGGATTCAGCGCGCTGCAGCTCTCGGCGGACCGGGACCCCGAGGCCGTGCACGGCGAGCAACCCGGCCCGGGGACGGTCGACCTCGTCGCGCTCGTCGACCGTCATCTGATCCGCGGGCTGCCTGCGAGCTGGCGCGCGCGTCCGCCGCGGGTCGATGCCTCCACCGAAGACGAGCGTGCGGCTCTGGGTTACCTCCACGGCAACTGCGGACAGTGCCACAACGCCCGTGGCCCACTCGCCAGCCTCGGGCTCGAGCTGTGGATCGATCCCGCCCGGCCAGGCAACAACATCCGCCGCGTCATCGGCAGCCTGCTCACCCGGAGCCATTTCCACATCCCGGGCGAGGAGGCGCCGCAATCCAGGCGGCTGTCCCCCGGTGCGCCGGAGCGGAGCGCGATCCTCGTCCGGATGCGGACTCGCGACCCAGCCGAGCAGATGCCTCCGGTCGCGACCCGGGTAGTCGACGCCGAGGCAGCGCGCCGGATCGAGCGGTGGATCGAGGAGCTGCCGTAGCAACCCGCACCCTGGAGGAATCGATGAGTCGAAGAGTCGTACGCATTTTGCTTCCGCTGTTCATGGCCTGCCCGGCCCTCGCCGGAGACGCTTTCCCGCCCCCGCCCCCTTTCGTCCCGCGCCTGCCGAACCTGAGCGCCGAAGCACGCCGGGGAGAGCACCTGGTGACGATCGGCGGATGCCACGACTGCCACACCCCAAGGCAGAACGGCCCCAACGGCCCGGTCCCGGAGATGACCCGCATGCTCTCCGGGCATCCGGAGGACTCCCAGGTTCCGAGCTCGCCGGCACTTCCCGCCCCGTGGATGCTCGTCGCTGACAAGACGTCGACCGCCTTCTCCGGGCCCTGGGGAACCAGCTTCACCGCCAACCTCACCCCGGACCCGGAAACTGGACTCGGTGACTGGACCGAGCAGAACTTCATCGAGGCGATGCGCACCGGCCGGCATCAGGGGCGCGGCCGGCCGATCCTCCCGCCGATGCCCTGGATCGTGGTGGCTCAGCACACCGACGCCGAGCTGAAGGCGATCTGGGCCTACCTGCGGCGCGTCCCGCCCATCCGGAACCGGGTCCCGCCCCCACGACCGCCGACGGGCGCTGCGACCCCGGCCGCGACGGCGCGATGACCGCCGCCGCCCGCACTCACCGAAATCGACTGCTGTGCTCAAGAACCGGAGGGAAAAGAACAACATGAAAACATCACACGCACCCCATCGGGCTCGGAGCTCGGAGGCGCCGGCGACGAAGGCGCTCGACGAGCTGCGGGCCATGATGTCGGGACCCGTCTTCGCCCCCATGGAGAACGACTTCGACGCGGGTCGGGAGGTCTGGAATGCGGCGGTCACCCACCGTCCGGCGATCATCGCCCGCTGCGCGAGCGCGGCGGACGTCCAGGCCGCGGTCACGGTCGCAATCGCGCACGGGCTTCCCCTCTCGGTCAAGGCCGGCGGCCATGACTGGGCAGGCCGCTCGCTCCGCCACGGAGGACTGGTGATCGACCTCTCGCGGATGCGAGGCGTGAGCATGGACCCGCTCACCCGGACCGCGGTCGTCGACGGTGGGGTCACGATCGGACACCTCGTCCGCGTCACCCGCCGCCACGGGCTTCTGCCGGTGACCGGGACGGTGCGGACCGTGGGCATGGCCGGCCTCACCCTGGGCGGAGGATACGGACCGCTCGCCGGCAGGTTCGGCCTGGCCCTGGACAACCTGCTCGGCGCGGAGGTCGTCCTCGCCGACGGACGCCTGGTCGTCGCCGATGCCGAAACCAATCCCGATCTCTTCTGGGCCCTGCGTGGTGGGGGAGGGAACTTCGGGGTGGTGACCCGCCTCAGGTACCAGCTCCATCACGTCGAGCAGGTCGTTGCCGGACTGGTCGTGTTCCCGATGCGCAACGCGCGGGTGGTCCTCCGTGGGTATCGCGAGCTGCTCGCCAGGGCCCCCGATGAGCTCACCCTGCAGATGGGGGTTCTCGGGACGCCTGCGGGGCCGGGTCTGTTCCTGTTCCCGACCTGGTCCGGAGAGCTCAGCGCCGGCGAGAAGCTGCTCGAGAGCCTCGCCGACCTCGGGACGCCCCTCTCCTTCGGCATCGGTCCCATCGCGTACGAGGATCTCCTCGCCGGGCTCGACAGCTTCGGCGAGCCCGGGCGTCACTGGGCGCTCCGGACCCGGTCCCTTCCGGAGCTCACCGACGCGACCGAGGCGATCCTCATCGAGGCCGCGAACAAGCTCACCTCCCGGCAGTCGGCCATCAGCGTCCACCACTTCCATGGAGCCGCCACCCGGGTCCCCGTCGGGGACACGGCGTTCGGACTCCGGCAGAGCCACCTGATGGTCGAGCTGATCGCCGCCTGGGAGCCCTCCGAAGCCGACGATGTCTCGAGGCATCGGGCCTGGGCAGATCGAGTCGTCGAGGCACTCGAGCCCCACGCCCTTCCGGGCGGTTACCCGAACCTGCTTGGCCCGGCGGAGCACGCCCGCGCCATGCAGTCCTACGGTCCCAACCTGGCGCGGTTGATCGAGCTGAAGCGGCGCTTCGATCCGCATGACGTCTTCGATTCCGCCACTCCGGCCCTGCGCCAGAGCGCGTGAGCCTGGTCTCGTACCCCATGGAAAGGAACGAATGAGCGAGGCGGCAACCATCATCAGCTTGCGGAGCGAGGAACCGACGCTGGCATCGACATGGCTGGCAGCGTGCGGAAGGCCGCTGGGCGACCACTTCCTCCAGTGGCCCGCCGACCTGTTCGCGGTGACCAATGTCATCCTCGAGCGCTCGGAGGCCTATCGGTTCGCCCTGTCTCCGAACAGCGCCCTCGAATGGCCACCCGGTCGCTTTCGTGATTGGCACGAGGCGGTGGAGGCGGCAGGTCGACAGTGGGGCGTCTGGGTCGAGGATCCGCGGAGCTGGGCTCCTCACCTTCTGACGGAAGAATGGGACGTGTTGCGCGAGCGAGCGAAGACGCCCCTGGAACATCTGGCGGAGGGCCGCGATCCGCGACTGTGCGAGGCGCTCCTGACCCTCCACGCGATCGCCGACGAGGCGTGCGCAGGGCTCGGTATCCCTCTCGACAACTGCGACGGACGGGGAAGCGTCTATCGGGCCCGAGCGCGTGAGCTTCTGGCGAGAACCGGCTCGCTGGCTCGAATCCCTTCCCACTTTCTGCGGGTCTTGCCCAAGGTCAGTACCATGGTCAACGGAACCTCCATTCGCTCGTTCTCGCGCTACGTCTGCGTGCAGGACCCCGGAGTCGAGGTTCGGTGGCACAAGCTTCCCGTCCGTCGGACGGGCAAGGACCCCAGAGCGAGACACGCCAACCTCCTGCTCCTGCCCTGGCCGCTCCGGGTGCGCGAGTCCGATTTCCGTCCGCTCGAGGACTCGGTGCAGCGGCTGACGAATGAGCCCTTCGGCTTCTTCGAGTTCGACCCCTCGGAGGAGCTCGACCTCGAGCTGATGGAGCGCATGCTCGAGGCCGCACGGGACGAGGTCGACAGCGTCGATTGCGTGATGTTGCCGGAGAGCGCCGTTCGCGAGAGTGACATCGAGCCTCTCGAGGCGCTGCTCGATCGACACGGCGTGGCCGTGCTGACCACCGGGGTGCGCCAGCGCGCCGCGCAGCCGGGGCAGATGCCGGGCAACTGGGTGCACATCGGCGTGAACCCGAGCCTGGAAAAAGGTGCGCCGCCGCGGACGTCACCTGGCGAGCGCTGGTTTCACATCCGGCAGAACAAGCACCATCGATGGTCGCTCGACGAGGGGCAGATCCTCCAGTACCACCTGGGAGGCGCGCTTCACCCGAGCGTTCGATGGTGGGAAGCGACCGATGTCCCTCGCCGGGCGCTCCACGTCCTCGAGCTCGGCGACGGGGTCGCCTTCGTCTGCCTCGTCTGTGAGGACCTCGCCCAGATCGACAGCCTGGTCGACGTCATTCGCTCCATCGGCCCGACCTGCGTGTTCACTCCTCTGCTCGATGGACCGCAGCTCAGCTCGCGATGGGCGGCTCGATACGCGAGCGTGCTGGCCGACGACCCGGGCTCCGCGGTCCTGACGCTGACCTCCCTGGGGATGGTCCAGCGCTGTCGGCCTCACGGCCGGGACTCGGCACCGGTGATCGCCCTTCGGAAGGACCCCGAGCGAGGATTCCGGGAGATCAAGCTCGAGGGCGGCGCCCAGGGGGTCGTTCTCACCCTGTGCGGCGCCCGGGCGGCCAGGCGCAGCGCGGACGGCCGCCGGCCGGCCACGAACGCGACCGAATACTTCGACGTCGCGGTCCACCAGATCCGGGCGAGCAGCGCCCGCACCCAGCCGTCGAGCGCCGAGGCGGCAGCGCGGATCGCCTCCGCGCTCGAGATCGATGAGGTGACCATCCTGACCGGCTGGGCCCAGGCAGTTGCGGAAGCAGTGGCGTATGCCCCGGAGCGCGTCGAGAGCGTGCTGGCCAATGCAGAGTCAGACGCTCCGTGGCGTACCGCGCTCGGGATCGACAGGCCATCCAAGCCGCTCTGCAAGGCGATGGCAATGATCGGGCGAGCCGTTCGACGATTCTACTCCCTGGAAGAGCCCACCACGCTGCAGAGGCTGCATGCGTGGTGTCGAGAGGGCCGGTCGAGCGAGTGCGGACTCGAAACACTGGTTCGCCGCGTGCTGGGATCGACGCTCGAGCCATTCCTGACGCGTCGGGCGGAAGAGCGGGACCGCTCAGGACCGTCGACCGGCGCGCTCAGGAGGCCGGCGGTGGGCCCTGGATTCGCACCCGGACGCGGAGTCGGGCGCAGCGGAGCCTGAGCCTCGGCGGTAACGATCCTGGCCTCTGGCGGTCGAATCCAGGGGCACCTCTCCGGGGGTGATCCCGCGTCGAAATCGTGATGAGCGACAGCTGACGAGGTGATGATGGACCCTCTCACCGAGATCGAGGGAGGGCGGACGGGCCGGCGCGATGCGAGGTTCTTGATCCTCGTGCTTCTGGCGATCGTTCTGCTTGGCTCGGCGGCCATCGCGGCCGCGGATTCCAGCAACCGAGCGTCGGAGCACGCGAGGGAGCCGCTGGTGGCCTCGCACGACGGGGTTTCGGGACCGAGCTGTACCGATCTCCGGGACGCCGAGACCATCCTCGCGAAGCGCGAGGCCCAGCTGCTCGACCAGCTCTCGTCGCAGCGTGCCGAGCCGACCGAGCGGGAGGCCTGGAAGGGCGAGCTCGTCCGCACCAAGAAGTCCCTCGAGGACTTCGACCGGGCGCTCGAAGCGGCAAGGTGCCCAGCTCCGACGCGCGGAGGATGAGCCTGACGCAAGGGCGGGAGTGAAGCCGTTCCACTGATGCCTCCTGTAAGCGGCGCGCGTCTTGCTTCGTCGAATGCGCAGGTTCAGTTCCGAAGCGCTGGCGCAGGGGTTGTAGCGGCGGCGACCACGCGGTCCGCACATTCGTAGCCCCCGCGGCAACGAGCTCGCGGCCAACGCGACCTCGCTCCCTCGGAAAGCCCACTGGTATTCCATGTGCAAGGACGGTCGACGGTGAGCGGCGTCGGCGAGGGTGCGATCTGGCCATCGGGGAACAACTCGTGTGGCCGAGCCCCATCGAGAGCGGCCGCCCCTCGAGAACCCCACATGGAATCGTTGTTCAAGGCGTTCGCGTTCGGGATCACGCTGGCAGTGGCCGTGGGACCCATCGCGCTGATGATCGTCGACTGGTCGGTGAAGTCAGGCATAGGGCAGGGGATGAACGCGGCTCTGGGAGCCTCGACGGCGGACTTCCTGTTCGCGCTGGTCGCCTTCGTTGCCGGCGGAGCCATTGGGCCCGCGCTGGTGAATCATCAAGGCGCGCTTCGCCTGGGCGGGTCACTCGCTCTGGGGTGCACGGGGCTCCAGATGGGCTGGCACGGACTTCGTCAGATGAGGCTCGCCGAGGGGCCTCGACTCCGCTCGGAACCGCAACGAAACCCTTTCGTCAGCACCTTCGGGCTGACGTTGATCAATCCCCTGACCGTGATCGCCTTCCTGGGCCTGGCGGGGCAGCTGTCCTTCTCGGGCTCGCGGGCCGGGCCGCTGTCCCACGCCGTCGCTGTCTTCTGCGGCACCCTGGTGGTTCAGATCGGACTGGCTGCACTGGGGGCCGGCCTGGGTGCCACTCTGCTGAACAGCGGGCGGAGCCGATCGCTCCTGACACTGGGCAGCGGGGTCGCCGTTCTCGGCTTCGCGATCGCCGGCCTCTCCTGACGGGCTCCGCTTCTGTCAGCCGGGCGCGAGTCGGTACAGGAACCGATGCCGTGAGCCGGCCGTGGCCTGCGGGATGCGCAGGGTGGTCCCGCGCAACGCGCTGACGGCGCAATCCAGCGTGCGAGGGCTGGCACTGCCCGGGGCCTTCACCGCCACGTCGTCGATACGAACGGAGCCATCCAGCGTCTCGAGCTGGAGGAGCAGGACCGGCGTGGTGTCGGGAATCGTCCCCTGTTCTTCCTGGGCGGCAAGAGCAGACCCGGGATCCGGCGTGGTTCCACCGAAGCATTGCTCCAGCCGCTGGGTCTTGAGATCGGACATGGCCGTCCGCAGCTCGGACCCGATCGGTCCGAGGGACTCGAATCGGCTGACCGGGGGAATGGTTTCCCACGGCCCGTCTCGTCTGGGCGCCTCGGCGCCTTTCCAGACATCCTCTGCCTCGGCTGGCGCCTGGACCTCGGCCTGGGCCACCGGGGGCGGAGCCTTCGTCTCAGCGCCCCTCTCGGTGGGCCTGGACTCGAGCGCAGGACGCGAAGGCCGCCTCACCGCGGCGGGACTCTGCTCCTTGCCTTCGTTCTGTCCTCCCGCGCGGACGAGAACGACCGCAACGGCTGCTGCCGCCGCCACGATGACCGCAGCCGAAAGCGTGGTCACCCGGGTCATCGTTCGAGCGCCTCCGCGGAAGGAGAGCTCACGCTCACCCGGCTCGTCGACCCGGCCGTGGCGACCGCCGCGATCTCCACTCGAGCCCCTTTCGGCAGGGCCGCAACCTGGACGGTGGCCCTGGCCGGGCGAGCCTGGGGGAAGTCGCGCCCAGACGTCTCGTTGACCTTGGCTCCGGTGGCGGGATCGATCGGAATCTGTCCGGAGAGGAACAGCAGCCGGTCGGCATCAACTGCGACCGCCTGACTGTACGGCCCGATCGCCTTGGGGGCCTGTGGGCAGGTCACCGCGCCGACGTCGATGGAGCCGGCCGAGGGGGAGGTACCACCGCCCGTGCCCGCCATCTCCGTTCGCTCTGCTCCGGAGTGGGCACAGCCGGCGATCGGCACGGCCAGCAGCAGCAGCAGTCCGCTCAATCGTCCCCGAGATTGGACGGCGATCATCCGGAATCCGGTGGGGACCAGCCCGGACGCATCACCACGAGCTCCGCCTTCCAGGGCTGGTCGTTCTCGGAAATCCACCTTCGCCAATCGAGGAAGAACTTGCCTCCCATCTTGGCGATCATGGTCCCCCCGGACGGCCAGGTGCACTGGCCGTCGCGAAGGGCCTTCATCGCCTCGAGGCCAACCTCCTCGGACTTCCAGGCCGAGCCGTCGTCGATGGCCGCCTGCAGCTCCTGTGGTGTCATGGCAGCTGAGGGAGGCCGGTGGCGTCCACCTGCTTCACGATCTGATCGAAGACGTAATCGGTCTCCTCGTTGCTGCAGTACATGGCATGGGTGGAGATGCGCAGGCAGCAGCGGTTCGAGGCCCCATCACTGTTGTGGTTCGCCCAGTTCCGGGCAGCGAGGTAGATCGGCGGCTTCCCGCTCGGGTTCACCACGGGGTTGTTGGCTCCGCCGAGATTGCTCACGATCTTGGCGAAGGCGGCGTTCATGGTGGCGAAGCTCGCGGAATCGGTGAGTGTCCGGAACGGGTTGAAGGTCGTGACGAAGCCCTTGAAGCGCCGATCGACCGACGGGTCGATCCACAGAGCCGTCGGGCCCCACCGGTTCACGATCTTCTTCTGGAGATAGGCCGCCAGATCCAGCCCACGATTGTAAATATTCTGCAGACCGATGTAGTTATAGAAGCGCGCCGAGTCGGCCATGGCATACACGGCGGGCCGGTTGAACTCGCCCCGGGCCTGGTAGGTGCTGGCGGGCCTCGGATGGGCGTTGTAGTTGCGGCTCGGAACCGTGAAGAAATCGCCCCAGCCTTCGGATGGATAATTGAACGGAGCCACCGGATAGGTGCCGGAGGAGTTCCGGATGTAGACGATCCCGGTCCCGGGTCCCCCGCAGAGCCACTTGTGACCGGCCCCGGCGATGAAGTCCGCCCCCGTCCCATGGCAGTCGATGGGGAGCTGGCCCCACCCGTGCGCCGAGTCCACAATCACCCACGTATTGGCCTTGGAATGAGCCAGTGCCGTGAGCTCGGCGACCGGCATGACGATGCCGCTCCGGAACGAGATGTGGGAGACCAGCAGGAACTGCTTCCCTCCGGAGGGGAGCGGAGCCGAGAGCGCCGAGGCGAAGAGGTTCACGAACTCCTCGACGCTCAGCTTGAAGCTCCCGTCGAACGGGATATCGACGACCGAGACCTTCACGCCGAAGACGTCTCGCGCCCAGGCGATGGGGCCCTGTCCGGCCGCGTGCTCCATGTTGGTGGTGACGATCCGGTCGTCGGGCCCCCACTTGATGCCCGCGAAGATCATGATCAGTCCGTCGGTGGTGTTGTAGTCGAGGACGACCTCGTCGGCGTTGGCCCCGTACATCTCGGCGATCTGCGCCTGCTTGTCACCGATGGCTGAGGAAGCGCCAGTGGGAATCTCGAACAGGTCAGCCGACGCATCCTGAGCAAGATTCGCCTCCCAGAACACCGGGTCGTTGCTCTTGTAGATGTTGTAGGTCGCGAGATTATTTATCGAATAGAAAGGTTGTGATCCGGTCGTTCCAGTATTGTAATGGTAATATTGGTCTCGGGGCGGGAGCGGGAACGCCTCTCGGACCTGGGCCCAGAAGCGCTCCTGCGTCGGGCGCCCGCGAATCTGTGGATGAGCCATCAGATCCTTGGGGAGGTCGCTCCGTCGAAACGGACGACCGTAGTTGGCGCGAGCGTCCGTCGGCACGACGAGCCCGCCGGCGAGCGAGGCACCGGCGACTCCCCACATGAGGGAGCGCCGGTCGAATTGAAGCGTCTTTGCGTCCATGGTCCACCCTCCGAGAGAAACGGGTTTCGGTACCAGGACGCGCGACGAGTCTGCAACGGTGCCGTGCACCGCTCGCAGAGGTCAGTTGAGTAGAGACCAAGGTTGCATTCGCAAGATTATGTAAATCGCAAAAAACTGCGACGCAAGATTTGGTAAAGCGCAAGAAAGTGCCAAGAAATGACGCAAGACGTTACCGCTCGACGAACCTTGCGTCGGCAACCGACTGGAAGTCGCCGGGCTTGACGTACGGCTCGCTCCACAGAATCGCGTGGAGCAAGACCGACCTGACCCACGCCTGCTGCATCCTCTCGACCTGCTCCCGAGTGGCGCGCTTCGTTGCGAGGAAGGGCCTCAGCGTGGCGGTCACCGGGGTCGTCAGCGCCGGGACATTGGCGGTACGCGATGTTGGGTGCAGACGGCCGGAGCACGCGACTTCCTGATCTCGCCGTGCTCGGCAACGCGATTGCGTCAACGCCCGGCTGCCACGATTCTCGGCGACCCGTCGTGAACTCTTGACGATTGCCGCGCTCCACTCTGTGCGTGGCGAACCCGCGACAGCCGTCGCTCGTCGTCAGCACGGCCGAGCTTCCGACAACTGATCCGGCTGGCACAAAGCACGCGAAGTCACTGGCGCCAGCCGGGGATGGTTCAACGCGGCACGTGCGCAGAGAGTTCACATTCGAGCGCCGGCCCGGACCTCACCGGGGCGTATGGCACCGCGGCCGTTCGTCCTGGAGGAGGGTGCTCAATGCGTCGTGCGTTGCCGGTCCTGGCCGTGCTGCTGCTCTCTCACGCCGTCTTCGCCGAGGAGGAGGTCGGGGACAACGACATCCGCAAACGGGCGGACTTCGTCCCCGGCCAGCAGCAATCGGGCAACGGAGGCTGGATGTTCTCCGAGTCGAGCCGGCTTCCGGGCCAGCTACAGGCGACGATGCTCAGCCGCTTCACTTACAACGGTAGCGGGAACCCCTCCCGTCCCTTCGCCAGCAACCTCGGAAGCCCGGGCGGAATGGGCGAGATCGGGGGCGAGTTCGGCCTCACCGACTGGATGGCGGTGCAGGCCATCGGCGTGGTGGGAAAGGACTACGTCACCAACGGAGGCTCGACTGGCGCGGTGGCCGGTCTGCGCTTCGGCCTGTTTCCGCGATCGTGGAAGAACGTGCAGATGGTCCTCAATGGAGGCTGGGTCCACGAGCTCAGCGGGGACAACGGCGCCTACGGCCGGCTCCAGCTCGGTCTGGAGTTCGGCCGCTTCCGGGGGCAGACCTCGGCCCACTTCGAGCACATCTTCGCCAGCAACCGCGACTCGGTGGACGTGATGCTCACCGCTGGCATGTCGATGCGTGTGCTGAGCTGGTTGCGGCTGGGCGTGGAGTACGTGGGGCAGGACCTGGAGGGGGAGTTCGATCCCGAGGAGGCCGAGGGCGGGCCCCGCCACCTGATCGGCCCGACTGCGGGGCTGACCTTCCTCGATGAACGGCTGAGCATCGTGGGCGGACCGGCGTTCCAGATCGGCGGCCTGGACCCTGGCGCCGTCATGGTCCGGGCTGCGATCTCCTACGCATTCTGACGCTCGGACGAGCATCGCTGCGATGCGCCTGCTGGTGATCGAGGACTACGAGCCGCTCGCGCGGGCGATGGTTCAGGCGCTGCGCGAGTCGGGGCTCAGCGTGGACCACGCCGCGGACGGCCTGGAGGGTCTGCAGCGAGGGGGAGACTCGAGCTACGACCTCATCGTCCTGGATCTGATGCTCCCCCGGCTCGACGGCCTGTCGATCCTCGCCGAGCTCCGGCGCCGCCACTCCGATGCCGCAGTGCTGATCGTCACCGCTCGCGACGCTCTGGGAGACCGGGTCAGTGGACTCGACGGGGGCGCCGACGACTACCTCGTCAAGCCGTTCGCCCTCGAGGAGCTGCTGGCCCGGGTCCGGGCTCTCCTCCGCCGCCGATTCGGGAGCTCGTCGGCGGTGATCGAGATCGGTGATCTCCGCCTGGACACCGTGGCCCGGACGGTCGAGCGAGGGGGAAGGGCGGTACCCTTGTCCGGCCGGGAGTACGCGCTGCTGGAGTATCTCGCCTGCCGCCGTGGGCAGGTGGTCAGCCGCGCCGAGATCTGGACCCACGTCTTCTCCGGAGCAGAGGGACCCAGCAGCAACGTGGTGGATGTCTACGTGGGTTACCTCCGGCGGAAGCTGCATGCCGTTCACGCGCCGCCGCTTCTCCGGACCCGGCGCGGACTCGGCTACCAGTTGGGAGTCGCGGAGTGAGGCGCCGATGGTCGTTGCAGCGGCGCCTGGTGGGCTCGGTGCTCGCGGTGGTCGGCGTGGCGCTCGGGACGCTCGCGGTCGTGCTGTACCTCTGGGTCGGGGAGACGCTCCGCGAGCGCTTCGATGAGGATCTGGAGGAGGAGGCCCGCGGGGTTGCTTCGCGGGTGGAGGAAGGTCCGGAAGGTTGGGAGGTCGAAGGCGAGCCCGGCGAACGCACCGAAGGACTCTGGTATCGCGTCCGCTCCGACGACGGCACCCAGCTCGACGGCTCGCGAGGAGTCCCCGGACCCGTGGATCTTGCGAGTCTCTCACCTGGGGTGCCGGTGACGCGCAGTCTCGAGGGAGGTGGCCGGGGGCGGGTGTTGCAGCTCAGCGTTGCACCCCGGCTCGACGAGGCGGTGCGCAGCCCGTCCGGCCGCCGATTGGTGGTGGTGGTCTCGCGGCCCACCGGGCCCCTCGAAGCGATCCTGTCCACGCTCCGCGTCGAGCTGGCCGCGGCGACCGGGCTGGTCTCCCTGGCTGCCGCGCTGCTGGTCGGCCTGCTGGTGAGCCGGGCGGTGCGTCGCGTGGAAACCCTGGGCACCGAGATCGACCAGATCGACGCCACGGGGCTCGATCGCCGCCTGGGGACCGAAGCGCTCCCGGTGGAGCTCGAGCCTGCCGCCAGCAAGGTGAACCAGCTCCTGGGTCGCCTGGAGTCATCCTTCGAGCGCGAGCGGCACTTCAGCGCGGACGTGGCTCACGAGCTGCGGACGCCACTGTCGGGGCTGCTCGCGATCACCGAGCTGAACCTGTCGCGCGAGCGTCCCGTCGCCGGGTACCGCGCCGCACTCGTGGAGGTGCACGGCATCGCCACGCAGATGCTGGGGATGGTCGAGAGCCTCCTCGCGCTGGCCCGCGCAGAGTCCGCGCCCTTCGCCCCCTGCGAGGAGCCGGTCGACCTCAAGGACCTGGTGGACGGCAGCGCCGCGCTCCTCGCTGAGGTGGCCGCCCGGCGGAGGCTCCGCTTCAGCAACCGGATCGCGGCCGGGACTCGCATCCGGACCGACCCCCGGACGCTCCGGCTGGTGACCCAGAATCTCCTCGCCAACGCGATGACCTACACCGAGCGCGGCGGCTGGGTGACCACCGAGAGCGATCCCGGACAGGGCCTGTGGCTCCTGGTGGCAGACAGCGGGCCGCAGCTCCCGCCGAGAGATCTGGAGCAGATCTTCCACCGCTTCGTCCGCCTCGATCCTGCGCGTCTCACCGGGGAGCACCACGGGATCGGGCTCGCCTTGGTACGGTCGCTGTGCGGTCGGATCGGCGCCTCGGTCTCGGCGGAAAACCGTGATGATGGCTCACTGGCGTTCGCGGTCCGCGCGGAGCCGCTGCCGCGTCCAGGCGACCTCCTCGGCGCGCCTTTCGCCGGGTGACAGAAGGCCTAGAGCACCCGACGCCGGCGCTTCCAGCCGTCCTTGATGAAGGCGCCCAGGACGGTTCCCGGATCCGCCTCCTTCTCGCTGGCCAGGGCGACGATCTCGTCCCAGACCCGATCCGGGATGACACGGCGTAGTGCGAGATAGGTCTTGACTGCACGCTCGACGATCCGTCGGATCTTCTTGTCGTCGTGCTCCGCCAGGTCCTCGAGCCTCTGCTCCTCCTTGTCCGACAGGTCGAGGTTGATCTCGAGGGTCGACTTTCCCTTTCCCATGACGGTTCTCTCCTGGCGGCGCGCGGGACTGGAACTTCAAGGTCGTGTGAAATCATGTCAAGGCGGGCCTGAGGCGGTGATCACCGGGTTACTGTCCTCGCGCCGCCGCCCCCTGCCGAGAGAACGCACCGATCGGCCCGGGTCACTCTCCTGGAATCGTCCGTAGTTCCGGGCTCCTGGACACTCTTGCTGGGCTCCCCAAAAGCTCGATTGGTGACGGTCCCGCCCGGCTTCCAGTTCTGGTCCCGTCAGGATCGGCGCAGATGGGCCGATGAACTTCGAGACACTCAAGGTGGTCCGGGAAGAGGCAGTTCTCTTCGTGGAGATCGCCGCTCCGCCCATGAATCTCCTCGGACCCGAGCTGGTCCGCGACCTGGTGTCGCTCATCCAGCAAGCCGAGGGTGACGTCTCGATCCAGGTGCTCGTCTTCAAGAGCGCTGACCCGGAGTACTTCGTGTCCCACGCCGATGTGACACGCATCCCGGAGTATCGGCAGGAGGCGGCGAAGCTGACTGGCGAAGCATCGATCGCGATGCTGTTCCGTCACCTCAGCGTCAGCCGCCTCGTCACGATTGCGCAGATCGCAGGCCGGGCACGGGGAGCAGGAAGCGAGCTGGCCCTCGCGTGCGACATGCGCTTTGCGGCACGCGAGTCGGCAATCTTCAGCCAGATCGAGTCGGCATTCGGAGCCATCCCCGGCGGGGGTGCCGCCCAGCACCTGACTCGCCTCATGGGCCGCGCCCGCGCGCTCGAGGTCCTGCTGACCGCGGACGATTACGATGCGGAGCTTGCCGAACGGTATGGCTGGATCAATCGAGCTTTGCCCGCGGCTGCGCTCGACGGGTTCGTCCGAGCGGTGGCTCATCGCATCGCCGGGTTTCCGGCCGCTGGGCATGTCGCGGTCAAGAGTCGGATCAACTCGATCGCGCTCGCGCCGACGGAGGATTTCCGTCAGGACTCCAATCTCTTCGGCGGAGCGATGCGTCAGCCCGATGCCATTCAGCGCACCGAGGCGGCAATGAAGCGTGGATTTCAAACCAGAGAGGCGGAGCTGGCTCTGGCGAAGCTGCTGGAGCAGCCGACATGACCGCCGGGCTCATCTACACCGCGATGACGTCGCTCGATGGCTACGTCGAAGACCTCAGGCGCTGGAGCTGGCAATGGCGGCGATGCTCGCTACCGGAGCCGGACCCACGACCTGGTCCTTCCCGAGGTGCTTCGCCTGGAATGCACGCGCGTCCGCGGCTGCGAGCACGTCCGCGATCTTGCCCCCGTCCGCAGGGAAGCTCGCGACGCCGACACTCATCGTGACCGTGAAGGTGGCGCGCCCCGTCTGAAGGCGAAGGCCGGCAATCTCCTGGCGGAGAGACTCGAGCCGCAGCACCGCTTGGGCGACATCCGTGTCGGGGAAGGCGATGACGAACTCGTCGCCGCCGAGGCGAGCGGCCAGGTCGCTCTTCCGGATCGAGTGACGCAGGCGACGGGCGACGGCCTGCAACGCCAGGTCCCCGCCGGCATGGCCGTGCGCAGCGTTCAGCTCGCGAAAATTATCCAGATCGACCAGCGCGAGGCTCAGCGGCTGCCCGCTGCGGTTGGCCCGGCTCAGCTCTTCCTCGAGGCGCTCCTCGAACCAGGCGCGGTTCGAGAGCCCCGTGAGAGCGTCCCTCCCGGAGAGGTGACGCCACTGGTGGCCGCGCATCGCGACTGCCGCGCCGATCACCCCTGCTCCGACGAGGATGACCATCCGCCCGACCTGCCCCGACCAGCCGAACCCACCGTACGAGGGGTCCGCGTAGAAGGCCGCCTCCAGGTCCCAGTGATGCGAAGCGTAGAGGGCGAGGCCGAGGTACTCGGTCACCGCGAGGGCCGAGGCCGCCACGCAGAGCCGCCAGTCGTACCGGAGGCCGGCGCTGGCGATGGCAAGGAAGTAGACCTCGAACACGACCCGGCTGTTCACCGCGGTGAGGGGGCGGTTCAGGGCGAGGAAGACGGCGAGGCCCGCGCTGACCTGCGTGACGTCCAGAAAGATGCTGAGCAGACCCATCCACGGGCGGTAGGCGTAGCGGACGGCGAGCCAGAGCAGCACCGCAATGAGCAGGCCCGCGCCGGTCAGGGAACGTCCGACCACCGCCTCCTGGCTGTGAAACGCGACCCGGGCAGGCACGCTGTCTAGCTCCAGCAGCGGTACCAGCTGGATGAGCGTGAGCAAGGCCAGCGAGAGCAGCCGGACCCTGGCCACCAACCTCTCGCCGCTTTCGCCGGCCTCGACGACCTGCCGGCTCCCATTGCGGAACGCCCGTCGGACGCGACCCAACGCGAACCGCCAGCGCCTGAAATCGATCGAAGATGCTTCCGCCGGACGGGTCACGCCTCGTCGAAGTGTAGCGGAGGTGCCGGCAGGACGACGGTGCCCGACGCTCGATTCCTGAGCGACGACACCGACTCACACGGGCTCCCTCCAGGATTTCCCGGGGCGTTGCGACACAGCTCTGTCGCGCGCGCGGGGGGCCATTCAGTCCTGGCTCTGCTTGCCAGCCGCAACCGAGGCGGTTTGAATCCATGCAATTGCCACAGGGGGGATGACCATGACGTCGAGCAGGTGGGCACGGTGGGTCCAATGGCTCTGCTTGCCGGCTGGCCTCTGCCTCGTTCTCGCGTGCGGAGACACACCTGCTCCTCCAAAGGGGACGGTGGACCTGGTGGCTCCGGCCACGGACACCGCCACCCGCGGCACCATCGCAGCTCTCGACGCTCGGATCCGGAGGGTGGAGTCCAGTCGGTGATCCTCTGTCCCAGCATTCGGGATGGACGCCGTCGCTGACCTTCGATGGAAACGGGCGCGCGGTCGTCGCCGTCAGTCGTGATGGCGGGGTCGAGGTCTGGAGGAACGAGAGCACGGGTGCCTGGCAGCGCGTCGGGCGAATCTCCGCCGCTCGGGGAGACCCGAGCAGCGTCCACCTCGCGCTCGGGACCGACGGCCGCGCGTTCGTCGGATGGAACGAGCGGGTCCTCGGAACGCTCCCAGACGGTGGGATCTCCGCCGGAAGCACAGACTTCGTCGCCCACCAGCAATGAGCTGGCATGGGCATCGCCAGCGGTGAACACTCGTCGTTCGCTCGAGGACGGACCTGCCGTCTGGGTGAGAGCAATCGTCCGCGCCGGTGCGAGTATCAGGCTCCGCCTGCTGCATGACTTCACGGAGGTCCGACAATGACGGAACCGCGAAAGGCACAACCGGCATCTTTCTCGGCGGACACGAGCACCGCGGTGGTCCGTTACCAGGTTCGTGACGTCGATCGCGCCGTGGCGTTCTACACGGAGCGTTTGGGGTTCGACCTCACCCAGCGACCCGGCCCTGTGCTGGCGATCATCAGCCGGGGCGATCTCCATCTCATCCTGAGCGGGCCTGGCGCTTCGGGCTCGCGACCGATGCCGGACGGACGGCGGCAGGAGCCCGGTGGATGGAACAGGATCGTCGTCTACGTGGAGAACCTCGACTCGACGCTCGCCGGGCTCAAGGCGGCCGGCGCCAGGTTCCGGAACGAGATCGAGGTGGGGCCGGGAGGCAAGCAGGTCCAGATCGACGACCCGGACGGGAATCCGATCGAGCTACACGAGGCTCCGAGAAAGTAGAGCTAGCCGAGCGCCGCAGCGTGGTG
>Ga0081540_1000408_pt1 | contig 42368 bp, 44 predicted proteins | sample TabmetS2T1R1_FD_71024 | JGI IMG/M metagenome (GOLD analysis project Ga0081540, IMG submission 71024) | Tabebuia heterophylla rhizosphere microbial communities from the University of Puerto Rico - S2T1R1 | ecosystem: Host-associated > Plants > Roots > Rhizosphere ...
GGCCTGCTCGCGACGCCTGGCGACCTGCGCCAGCGCGGCCTGGACCTCGTCGCGTGCGGCGCGCGCGGCGGTCGCGGCCTGCTCGGCCGCCGCGAGCTCCTCGCGACGGGCGCGGACGGCGTCGCGCGCGAGCTCCCAGCGGGCCTCGACGGTCTGGCGCTCGATGCGCTCGTGCAGCTCGGCCGCCTCGGCCTGGCGCTTGAGCGGCCGCAGCCGCGAGCGCGCCTCGCGCTCGACGTCGAGCGCGCGATCGAGGTTGTCCTGGGTGCGCTCCAGCTTGAGCTGCGCGCGGCGGCGGCGCTTGCGGTGCTTGCCCAGCCCGGCCGCCTCCTCGATGAGCAGGCGCCGGTCGCGCGGCTTGGAGGTGACGATCGCCTCGACCCGGCCCTGCGAGACGACCGAGTGCGACTCCTTGCCCAGGCCGGTGTCCGACAGGATCTCGAGGACGTCGACCAGCCGGCAGCGCGCGCCATTGAGGCGGTACTCGCCCTCGCCGCTTCGGTCCAGGCGGCGCAGGATCGAGATCTCGCCCATCGGCAGGTCGACCGCGCCGTCGGAGTTGTCGAGGACCAGCTCGACCTCGGCGCCCGAGCGCGCCTGCACGCCCTTGCCGCCGCCGAAGATGACGTCCTGCATCGACTGACCGCGCACCGCCAGCGGCGACTGCTCGCCCATCGCCCACAGCACTGCGTCGGTGACGTTCGACTTGCCCGACCCGTTGGGGCCGACGACCACCGACACGCCGGGCCCGAAGTCCAGGCGCGTGCGATCGGGGAAGGACTTGAAGCCCTTCAGGCTCAGCGACTTCAGATGCATGGCCCCTGCTGCCTCATCCTCGGCTCACTCCTCATCCTCGTCGGCCGAATACAGCATGTCCAGGGCCGAACGGGCGGCTTCCTGCTCGGCGTGCTTCTTCGAGCGCCCCGAGCCGGTCCCGACCGGCCGTTCGCCTACCGACGCGAGCACCTCGAAGGTGCGGTCGTGCGGCGGCCCGAGCTCGGCGGTGACGTCGTAGGTGACGACCTCGCCGCGCTGGGCCAGGCGCTCCTGGAGCGTGGACTTGAAGTCGACGGGGTGCGTGAGCGCGTGATCGATCTCGGGCATGAACGCCTCCACCACCGCCTCCGCGGTCCGCTCGTAGCCGGCGTGCAGGTAGCAGCCGCCGATGACCGCCTCGATGACGCTGGCCAGCACCCGCTCGGTGTTGACGAGGGTCGACGCGCTCTGGCCGATCCCCTCGGGCGCCGCCGCGGTGAGCATGGCGGGCACGCCCAGGCGCTCGGCGACCGCACGGCACGACGGTCCCGAGACGGTCTGGGCGCGGATCTTCGTCAGGCGTCCCGCCCCGTAGCGCTCGGCCTCGAGCCGCGGGTACAGGTGCGCGGTGATCGACAGCCCGAGGACCGAGTCGCCGAGGAAGGCCAGTCGCGAATAGGAGTCCGAGCGCCGATCGGTCCACGAGGCATGGGTGAAGACCTGCTGGCGCAGGTCTTCGGGAAGCTCATCGAGCAATGCGCGGAGGCGTTCCAGGGCTGGGTTCTACGAGCTCGTGGGGACGTGCGCGACGACGAAGTCGACGGCCTGTCCCACGCTGAGGATCCTCGCCGCCTGCTCGTCGCTCATCTTCACGCCGTAGGAGTCCTCGAGCTCCTGCACCAGCGTGTAGAGGTCGAGCGAATCGGCCTCGAGGTCCTCCTTGAAGCGCGTCGACTCGTCGATGCGCGCAGGGTCGACCTCGAGCTCGTCGGCCAAGTGAGACTGGATCAGCGAGAAGACCTCTTCGCGGGTCATGGCGAGGCAACCGTAGAGGGCGACCCGGACATCGGCGACACGCGCAGCGCACGAGCGGCCTCGAGCGCGGCGTGCGTGCGGCCAACGACGTCGCCGTCCACGGCGCGCGCGGCGAGCAGGATCGCCTGGGCGATCCCGACGCGGCTGAAGCGCCCGTGCGGCACCACGCCCAGGCGCCGCAGACCCAGCAGATAGGCGCCGCCTGCGCTCTCGGGGTCGATGACCTCGCGGAACTCGAGCAGCGCGGGACGCAGGAGCAGACCGCCGGCCTTGGCGCGGCGCGAGGAGCCCGCGACGTCGCGGATCGCGCGCAGCATCTTCTCCGAGACGCCCTCCATGAGCTTGAGGACGACGTTGCCGGTGAAGCCGTCGGTGACGATGACGTCGGCCTTGCCGGTCGTCACCTCGTTGCCCTCGACGTTGCCGATGAAGTCGAACGTGTCGCCCTCGGCCATGCGGTCGCGCAGCGCGGCGTGTGCCTCGACGACGAGCGGCGTGCCCTTCGTCTCCTCCTCGCCGATGGACAGCAGCCCGACGCGCGGGCGCTCGACGCCGAGGACGGTCTGCGCGAGCGCGGCGCCCATGAAGCCGAACTGGACCAGGTGCTCGGGGCGCACCTCGACGTTGGCGCCGACGTCGACGATCGTCACGGGATCGCCCGGGACCGGGACCGGGATCGCGAGCGCGGGGCGGTGGATCCCCGCGGCGCGCTTGATGTTGAACAGGCCCGCGGCCAGCGCGGGGCCGGTCGAGCCGCCGCTGACGAAGGCGTCGGCGTCGCCATCGGCCACCGCCCGGGTGGCGAGCACGATCGACGCGTCCGGGTTGGCCCGGCTGGCCCGAACGGGGTCGGGCGCCTTGGCTATCGAGACTGGGGCATCGACGACCTCGATCCCGTCGGCCACCTCGCCGAAGGCCTCGGCGGGGCCGAACAGCACGACGCGCACCCCCTGTGAGGCTGCGATCGCCGCGCCCGCCGCGACTTCGGCGGGCCCGAGGTCGGCGCCGTTGGCGTCGACCGCGACCGTGACGGACATACCGGAAAGCCTAGTAAGTGGCGCGGCTGCGCCGGGGGCCGGGGGCGGCCCTAGTGATCGTGGTCGTGGTCGTGGTCGTGCACGTGGACGACCTCGCGGCCGTCGTAGGACCCGCAGGTCGGGCACACGCGATGAGGCAGCCGCGGGCTGTGGCACGTCGGGCACGCGTTGTAGGTCGGCGCCGAGATCTTGTGCTGGGCGCGACGCTTGGACGTGCGCGAGTGCGACTGCTTCTGCTTGGGGACGGCCATGAGCGACGCGAAGGGTAGCCGATCGCGAGTAGCCCTCGCCCGGACGACGCGCTTGCTTGACTGCAGCGATGCGCGACGTCGAGATCCGCCCGATGCGCGACGAGGACGCCCTCGACGCCGACCGCGTCTGCCTCGAGGTCCTGTACAGCCGGTTCCCCGGCGAGCAGGAGCCGGTGCGCGCGGCCCGGCAGCTCGCGCGGATTCGCCACCTCGTCGAGACCGATCCCGGTGGCTGCTGGGTGGCCGAGCACGAGGGCCGGGTCGAGGGCGTCGGCCTGGCACTCGTGCGCGAGGGCGTATGGGGCTTCTCGCTCTTCGGCGTGGCCGGCAAGCTGCAGGGGCGGGGCGTCGGGCGCGAGATCTTCGCCCGCTGCTGGCAGTACGGCTCCGGCGCGCGGGGCCACATCATCCTCAGCTCCCCCAACCCGCCGGCGATGGCGCTCTACGCGCGCACGGGACTGCCCGTCCGGCCGTGCATCGCGGCCGCAGGGATCCCCGACCTCGCGCGGGCGCCCGAGCTCGACGGCGTAGAGGACGCCGGAGAGGCCGGCATCCCGATCGCCGACGCGATCGGCCGCGAGCTGCGCGGCGCCGGCCACGCCCGCGACCTGCCCGTGCCGATGGCCCACGGCGCACGGCTGCTCGTCTACCGGGACCGGGCGTTCGCGCTGGCGCGCGGCGGCAACATCATCATGCTCGGCGCGCGCGATGAAAAGGCGGCTCAGCGCGTGCTGTGGGGTCTGTTCCTCACCGCGGGACCGGGCGCAACGGTGAACGTCGACTTCCTCACCGCCGGCCAGGACTGGGCGCTGCCCGTGTGCCTCGACGCGCGGCTGCCGTTCTCGCCCGACGGGCCCATGTTCGCGGGCGGCGAGCTCGGGCCCCTCGCCCCCTACGTCCCCAGCGGCGCCTACCTCTGAGCACCGCCTGGGGGCCCGCCTCCGCGCCCCACGTGGGGCGCTCCGGCACCCCTCTAGAGCAGCCGGTCCAGGCCGCGGGTCGAGAGCACGCGGCCGTCGGCGAGGATCGTCAGCGCTGCGTAGCCGTCGAGCGTCGTGGTCCACCCGGGCCCATCGAGGCCCATGGCGAAGGCGGCGGTCGAGTAGGCGTCGGCGACGCCGAGCTCGGGACCGGCGACGGTGACCGAGAGGACGCCGCGCGGCGGCGCGCCCGTGCGCGGATCGACGATGTGCTCGCCGCGCTCGTAGGCGCCCGACGTGGCCACCCCGAGATCGCGCGCGGCCAGCACGGCGGCGACGCGGTCGCGGCGGGTCGGATGCTGGATCCCGACGCGCCACGGCAGTCCGGGCGCGCGCTCGCCGCGCACGAGGACGTCGCCGCCGGCGTGCAGGCACAGGTTGCGCGCGCCGGACTCGGCGAGGATCGCCGCGGCGCCGTCGAGCGCCCAGCCCTTGACGAAGGCCGAGGGGTCCAGGCGCCCCGTGGCCCGGACGTCGAACCAGCCGCCCGTCCTCGCGCTCAGCTCGGCACAGCGGTCCAGGACGGCATCGGCCTCGGGCGTGAGCTCGCCGCCGTTGATCGCGGAGTGGGCCCTGTAGGGACTGAAGGTCGCGTCGACCCGGCGCAGGTGATCGAAGGCGCGCTCGATCGCGGCCGGGTCGATCTCGTCGCGGACCTCGATCCCGACCGGGATGCCCATGACCTGCTCGATCCGCTTAGCCACGGGCGTCGTCGATCGCGGATTGCAGCGAGTCGCGGTAGCTCTCGCTCGTGTACGTGGCGCCGCTGACGACGTCGATCTTCGCGCTGCCCGCCCTGAGCGCCTCGGCGCGCAGGATCGGCTCGGCGTGGGCATTGATGGCCTGCGTGCGCGCGCCGGTCCCGCTGAGCTCGACGGTCTCCACGCGCGTGAGCTGCCTGCCGGTGAAGCCGACCGTGACCTGGATGACCGAGAACGGCGTGGTGACGATCCGCCCGGTCCCCGTGCGCGTCGGGCCTGCGGTGGTCGCCATGCGCGCGCTCACCCGCCGCACCTCGGGCTCGGGCGACGCGACGCGCGGCGGCGGGATGACCGGCGGCCGGCTCCTGACGTTGGCGAGCAGGACGACGACGCCGGCCGTCGCGACCGCGGCCACCGCCGCACGGCGCACCACGATCATCCGAATGCCTCGCTGACGATCTGGCGCGACGGCACGCCCGCGCCGCGCAGGCTGTCGCGCGTCGCCTCGGTCATGCTCACCGGCCCGCAGAGGTAGACGTCGCGCTCGGCGATGTCGGGGACGAGCGCGCGCAGCTGCGCCGAGGACAGCCGCCCGTCGCCGCCGCGACCGCCGACCACGTAGTGCACCGCCGCGCCGCGGCTGGCCGAGAGCGCATCGAGCTCGTCGCGGAAGAGCAGCTCGTCCTCGCGCCCGGCGCGGTAGATCAGCGAGAGCTCGCCCGGCATGTCCTCGAGCAGCGCGCGGATCGGCGCGATCCCCACGCCGCCGGCGATGAGCACGGCGCGCGGCCGGCGCCGGCTGGCGCGGGTGAGCCGGCCGAACGGGCCCTCGACGAGCACCCGCGTCCCGGGCGGCAGGTCCGCGAGGCGCGCGGTGTAGTCGCCCAGCTCCTTGACGGTGATCCTCAGCCGCTGCGCCGTCGGCGCCGCCGAGAGCGAGAACGGGTGCGACTCGCTCCAGCTCCCGCGGGCCAGGAAGCGCCACTGCAGGAACTGGCCGGCCAGCGCCGGGAGGCGGTCGAGGTCGCGGCCGCCGATCTCTATGGAGACGACTCCCGGTGCCTCGCGCACCACGCGTTCGACGCGCAGGTCGTGGCGCAGCGAGCGCGCGAGCGGCAGCACGATCCGCACGCCGACGATCGCGGCGACGGTCACCCCGTACAGCGCCCACCAGTACGCGCGCGCGACCGGCTGGCGCTGGAACTCCTGCCCTGTCGCGAGCTGGTGGCTGAACCCCAGCGCGATCGCGGCGTAGGCGAGGACGTGCAACGCGTGCCACGCGCGGTACCCCAGCCGGCGGCGCACCGCGACCGCCGAGGTCGCGACCACGAGCACGAGCAGCCCGAGCGCGATGGTCGCCGGCAGGACGCCCGAGTAGTCCGACAGGAGGTCGCCCGCCTCGCGGAGGACGCCGGTGTCATCGGCCACCGCGTAGCCCGCCGTGATGAGCACGGTGTGGGCGATGATCAGGGCCAGGCACGCCGTCCCGTTCCAGCGGTGCCACCTCCCGGCGCGGTCCAGGCCGAGCATGTCGACGACCGGCACGCGGGCGAGCAGGAGCAGCTCGACCAGCGCCAGGTAGGCGCCGAGCAGGCCGGTGACCCGCCCCAGGCTCGTGAGCGTCCCGGCGAGGTCGTCCATGTCCCCCAGCCCGCCCTGCCGCCACCATAGCCCGACGACCACGACCGCGTTGGCCGCGACGAGCAGCGACAGGTCGAAGCCCTCGATCCTCCTGCGGGGACCCAAGCGGCGCCAAACTCTACGGAGACGCGACGCGGGACCCGCCGATTGCGGCCACGTGGCCGCATCGGCGCCCGCGAGGCCTACTCGAAACGCAGCTCGCGCAGCTTGGCCCAGCGCGGGTCGGGCTCGCGCTCGTGCGCGTGGCCCGGGGCCTCGTTGAGGTTGGCCCCGCACTCGGGGCACAGGCCGGCGCAGTCGTCGCGGCAGACGACCTGGCTGGGCAGCGCGAGCGCGTAGGCGTCGCGCGCCCACGCGGCGAGGTCGAGCTCCTCGCCCTCGACATAGGGGCTGCGCAGCTCCTCCCCGCCGCCGGGCTGGTCGACCTCGCGCGCGTCGACCGCGATCGTCGGTGCGGCCGGCTCCAGGCAGCGCATGCACGGGCCGGTGAGGCCGGCGGTGAAGCGCAGCCGCAGCGCATAGCCGCCGTGGGTCATGCGCGAGACGCCGAGGGTCGCATCGACCTGCGCGGGCTCGACGTCGTAGTTGGTCCCGCCGAAGTCGAACGAGCCCGGCGCGACGGCCAGCGTGAGGTGCCGGCCCTCGCCGCTGGCGAGTCCGAGGGTGCCCAGATCGAAGCTGTCCGTGCGTGCGGCCATTGGACCCTCGAGGGTAGATCATGCCGCCATGCATGCCATGGTCCTGGACGAGCCTGGACGGCCGCTCTCGCCGCGCGACCTGCCCGACCCCGCACCCGGCCCCGGCGAGGTGCTCGTGCAGGTCCACGCATGCGGCGTCTGCAGGACCGATCTGCACATCCGCGACGGCGAGGTGCGCGGCTCGCGGCTGCCGGTCGTCCCCGGCCACCAGATCGTCGCCACCGTGCTCGAGGCCGGCGACGGCGCCGAGCACGAGCGCGGCAGCCGGGTCGGGATCCCATGGCTGGGCTGGACCGACGGGACCTGCCGCTTCTGCCGTTCCGGGCGCGAGAACCTCTGCGAGCACGCGCAGTTCACGGGCCTGGACCGAGACGGCGGCTACGCCACCCTCGCCGTCGCGGACTCGCGGTTCGCCCTGCCGCTGCCCGAGGGCTTCCGCGACCTCGACGCGGCGCCGCTGCTCTGCGCGGGCCTGATCGGCTACCGGTCGCTGCGCATGACCGGCGACGCCGGGCGCCTCGGCCTCTACGGCTTCGGGTCGAGCGCGCACATCATCTGCCAGGTCGCGCTGCACCAGGGGCGGCGCGTCTTCGCCTTCACGCGCGCCGACGACACCGAGTCGCAGGCCTTCGCGCTCGAGCTCGGCTGCGAATGGGCCGGCGACGCGCTCGGCCCGCCGCCGGAGGAGCTCGACGCGGCCATCATCTTCGCCCCGGCCGGCCCGCTCGTGCCGGCTGCGCTGCGGGCGGTCGGTCCCGCCGGGATCGTCGTGTGCGCGGGGATCCACATGAGCGACATCCCGTCGTTCCCCTACTCGATCCTGTGGGGCGAGCGCGTCCTGCGCTCGGTGGCCAACCTCACGCGCGAGGACGCGCACGAGTTCCTGGACCTCGCGCCGCGGGTCCCCGTACGCACCCACGTGACCACCTTCGCGCTCGACGAGGCCGAGAACGCGCTGGAGGCGGTGCGCAGCGGCTCGCTCGAGGGCTCGGCGGTCCTCATCCCCTAGCTCGAGGAAGGCGGCTTCGAAGAGCGATCGGATGACACCATCCCGTCGGTGAGCACGGTCTGCCTGACCTTCGACGTCGACGCCGAGGCGGGCCTCGCCGCCCGCCTGGAGTCCAGCCGCGACCGGCTGAGCACGCTGTCGGAGCGCGAGTTCAGCGTCCGCCGCGGCGTGCCGCGCATCCTCGACCTCCTCGCCGAGCACGGGATGCGAGCGACGTTCTACGTCCCGGGCGCAACCGCCGAGCGCCACCCGGACGCGATCCGGGCGATCGCCGACGGCGGGCACGAGATCGGCCATCACGGCCACCACCACCTCGCGTCGCACACCATCGACGCCTCGCAGCAGACGGCCGAGATCGACGACGCGCTCGAGGCCCTGCGCCCGTTCCGGGCGGACGCGATCGGCTACCGCTCGCCGGCATGGGAGCTCACGCCCCAGACCGCCGAGCTGCTCGTCGCGCGCGGGTTCGCCTACGACAGCAGCCTCATGGGCGACGACCGGCCGTACTGGCTGGCGGTCGGCGCGCAGAAGATCGTCGAGCTGCCGATCCACTGGAGCCTCGACGACTACGTCTGGTTCGGCTGGGGCGAGGCGGCGCGGCCGACCACGACGTCGGCGTGGCTGGAGGCCTGGACGCAAGAGCTGGCGAGCGCCGCGCGCGAAGACCGGCCCTGCACACTGACCTTCCATCCGGAGATCATCGGGCGCGGGTATCGCGCGCTGGGGCTCGAGCGGCTCCTCAAGCACCTCGCCCGCGCCGAGGTCCTCACCCATTCAGAGCTGGCCGCGCGCGTCTAGCGCACGCGCTCGAGCGGCGCCTCGGCGTCGCCGTCGCCGCGCATCCACATCCGCCCGCTCGGGACCTCGAAGGCGAGCGTCGCCAGCGTCGAGCAGCGCACGATCCACGGGTCGGTGCCGTCGTCGATGCGGAAGATCGGCTGCGCGCCCGAGCGCGAGGACAGCAGCTCGGCGAGATGTTCGGTGTCGGGCCGGAGGCCGTCGGCCAGGGCGCTCCTGAGCTGGCCGAGCCGATCGTGGGTGCTGGGGGCGTCGGCGCTGTCGGCCTGGACGTCGCGTGCCCCGACCGCGGCGAGGAAGTGGTTGGTATGAGCGATCGATCCGCGGTCGGGCGCGACCTCGGCGACTCCACCCGGCCACAGCTCGAAGGCGCGCGCGCTGACGCCACCGCCGGCGTCGGGACCGGCCACCGTCATCGCCACCGACGCGGCGACCGGCGCCGATTCGATGAGCGCGCGTGCGTCCTGCAGCGTCCGCGCCTCCTCCAGCAGGGCCCGGGCGAGCACGTGGACCGGCACGCCGTCCAGGCCGCCATCGGCGTCGGTGCCCAGGAAGTTGATGGCCAGCGCGACGCCCGCGGCGTTGACGCCGATCTTGCCGACCACGCCGGCCTCGGTGAAGGTCGTCAGCGCCGGTTCGTCGATCGTCCAGACCACGCGCGTGCCGGCGAGGTCGGGATGGAAGTCCCAGTTCTGCGCGAGCAGCACCCGCTCGCCGTCGAGCACGGCGACCGTCGAGCACTCCAGCGGGTTGCCCGCGATCGCGCCGCCGGCGAGCAGCTCGGTGCGGGCGTTGACCGCGAACAGCTCCTCGGCCGGCTGGCCCGAGCCGGCGGCGATGCCCTCGATCTCCTCGGCGAGCGCCGGCCGGAACGCGCGCACGCGCGCCTCGGCCTCGCGGCCGCGCGACGCGACGTCGTCGGGCCCGAGCCCGCAGTCGACCTCGAAGAGCCTGCGATAGGTGGCGATCGTGTGCGCGACGGTCGTCCGCTGCGCGCGCCCGAAGCCCACGCCGCGGTCGGCGGGGTGCTGCTCGGTCGAGTGGTGCCTGGCGATGGTCACGCGCGCGGTGGGGCCTCGTCGGCAGGGACGTACTGCAGCCGCGGCCAGCGCTCCGGCCACCCCTTCTCGGCGACTCGCCGCTCGTAGAGATCGGCCGGGACGCGGGTCGGGTTGTGGCGGCATACGCAGCCGAGCAGATCGTCCAGTCCGTGCGGCGCGACCACGAGGAGGTCGTCGTCGGCGAGAAGCCGCACACCCACGCAGGTGGCGACCTCCGGGAAGGTCGCGACCCCGTCGGCCGAGGACCGCAGCGCGGGCACCTCGAAGCCGAAGCGGCGCGGATACCAGAGGTGCACCGACGCCTGGTTCTTCGCCTCCCACGGAAGCGCGGGCGCACGGGCGCGCAGCGCCTCCTCCACGCGCTCGTCGCGCCCGGGCGCGAGATCCTCGGGGTCGAAGAACGCGAGGTCGACGTCGCGCGGCGGCGCGCCGAGCGGGCGATCGTGCAGCGCGTCCCACACGGCGTCGCGGATCGCGCCGGCGCTCACCAGCCAGTCGGGCGCATCGACGTCGCGGGCCGCGCGCAGCGCCTCCACGAGCAGCGGCGCGCGGCCTACGATCGCGGCCAGCCGCGCGGCGTCCCGGTCCTCGGATGCGAGCGCTTGCATCGAAGACATCATCACAAGGTGCCGGATCAAGGCGATCGGGTACTAGGCTGCCGTTGATGGCGCAACCAAAGGTCGAGCTTCTGTACTGGGAGGGCTGCCCGTCGCACCCGCAGGCCCTCGCGCAGCTGCGCGAGGCGATGGAGGAGCTCGCGCTCGATCCCGACACGATCGAGGTTCGCCACGTGGACACCGACGGGCTCGCGGAGTCCGAGGGGTTCGTTGGGTCGCCGACCATCCGGGTCGATGGCGTCGACGTCCAGCAACCCGGCGACGAGCCTGTGGCGCTGACCTGTCGTGTCTACCATCGCCGGGACGGCCGGATCTCGCCCCTTCCCGACCCGGCCGACCTGCGCGACGCCCTGCACAACGCGATCACGATCGGGAGCCGCTCATGAGCACCGCAGTCGGAACCGAGGCGCCGACCTTCTCGCTGCCCGACACGGACGGCGTCGAGCATTCGCCTGGCGATGCGCCCGCGACGCTCGTCGTGTTCACCTGCAACCACTGCCCCTACGCGCTGGCGTGGCACGACCGCATCGCCGCGGTGGCGCGCGACTATCCGACGGTCAAGGTGCTCGCGGTCAGCTCCAACGACGCGGTGCGCTACCCGCGCGACTCCTACGAGGCGATGCGCGAGCGCGTGCAGGCCGACGGCGGCTGGCCGATGCCCTACCTCTACGACGAGAGCCAGGACGTCGCGCGCGCCTATGGCGCCAAGACCACGCCCGACTGCTTCCTGATCGACGATGAGGGCCTCGTCGTCTACCGCGGCGCCCCCGACGCCGACTACGAGGACCCGTCGCAGAACGCGGCCTGGGTACGCGAGGCGATCGACGCCGTCCTTGCCGGCGCGGCGCCCGCCAACGCGGAGACCAAGCCGGTCGGCTGCTCGATCAAGTGGAAGGGCGGTTGAGCGCGCCAGGCCCGGCGCTCGTGCGATCAGTCGCGTCGCACGCCGCGAAACAGGGTGGGCGGCCGGCTCAGGCCAGACCCGCCACGATGCTCGCAATCGCCGCCGCGGTGACGAGCCCGAGGACGAGCGGCTCGTAGCGATCGCCGTCGAGGTGGGCGAAGGCGCGGCGGCCGACCGCATGGCCGGCGAGGACGCAGCCCAGCCCGACGGCGAGCGCCGTCCAGTCGATGTCGGCTCCGGCGGCGGCGAGCACCGGCGCCAGGACCGCGCCGCCGATGATCCCCAGGCCGAAGAAGGCCGCGCTGAGCGAGTCGCGCATGTCGGCGGGCAGCAGGCCGCGGTGGGCCAGCCACAGCGCGATCGGCGGCCCGTTGACGCCGGCCGACGTCGTGAGGGTGCCCGAGCCGAAGCCCAGCGCGAGGCGAGCGCGCGGGTCGCCTGGCGTCGGCTCGGTCTCGCGGGCCCGCGCCCGGACCCGCAGCGCTGTCGCGGCGAGCACCGCGACGCCCACGGCGATCTGCAGCGTCGACTTCGGCAGCGCGCGCAGCACGAACACGCCGCACACCGCGCCCGGCAGGGCGGCGGCGAGGATCGGCCCGACCTCGGGCCACACGACGTGCGGGCGGCGGCGCTCGGCGAAGAGCACCAGCCCGTTCAGCGCCAGGCCCAGCACCGTGATCGCGACGATCGCGCTCTCGGGCTCCAGCAGCGCGAAGACCGCGGGCCCGAGCACGAGCGCGAAGCCCAGCCCGGTCGCGGCCTGGACGACGGCGGCCACCAGCGCCGTCGCCGCTACGAGCGCGACGGTCAGGCGGTCGGCTCCCGCTCGGCGAGCTCGCGCTTGAGGACCTTGCCGGTGGCGTTGCGCGGGAGCTCGTCGAGGAAGACGATCTCGCGCGGGACCTTGTAGCGGGCGAGATTGGCCTTCACGTAGTCCTTGAGGTCGTCCTCGCTCACCGACGCGCCGCCGCAGCGCACGACGAACGCCTTCAGCCGCTGGCCGAACTGGTCGTCGTCGACGCCGATCACCGCGACCTCGTCGATCGACTCGTGGTCGTGCAGGAGGTCCTCGACCTCGCGCGGGAAGACGTTCTCGCCGCCCGAGACGATCATCTCGTCGTCGCGGCCGTCGATGAACAGGCGCCCGGCGTCGTCGAAGTGCCCGACGTCGCCGGACGACAGCAGGCCGCCGACGTTCTGCTTGCCGCCGCCGCCGGTGTAGCCCTCGAAGGCCATCTCGTTGCCGACGAAGATGCGGCCGGTGGCGCCGCGCGGCACCTCCTCGCCCTGGTCGTCGAGCAGCTTGACGACGGTCCCGCGCGGCGGGCGCCCGGCGGTCCCCGGCGCGGCGCGCAGGTCCTCGGGCGTGGCGATCGTCGCCCATGCGACCTCGGTCGAGCCGTAGAGGTTGTAGAGGACGTCGCCGAAGCGGTCCATCGCCTTCAGCGCCATCTCACCGGGCAGCGCGCTGCCGCTGGCCGCGATGACGCGCAGCTTGCTCAGGTCGTACTTGCCGATCGTGTCGGGTTCCAGCTCGAGGATGCGCTGCAGCATCACGGGGACCACGATGAGGGCCGTGCAGCGATGCTGCGCGGTTGCGGCGAGCGTCTCCTCGGGATCGAACTTGTGGCGCAGGACGAGCGTCGAGCCCAGGCCCATGCCGAGCGTGAAGTGCACGAAGCCCCATGAGTGGAACATCGGCGCGGCGATCATCGTGCGCTCGCCGGCGCGCAACGGGATCTTCGAGAACAGGGCCGCCGCCGGGTCCAGCGACTCGGGCTGCTTGCGCTGGGCGCCCTTCGGCGAGCCTGTCGTCCCGCTGGTGAGGATGACGACGCGCCCCTTCTCCGACGGCGGCTGCAGGTCGGACGTGTCGCCTGCGGCGATGAGGTCCTCGAGCAGCGGGCCCGATGCCTCGTCGGCGCCGTCGTGCCAGGCGATGAAGCGCAGGCGGCCCTCGGCGCCGCCGCGGACGAGCCCGTCGAACTCGGCGTCGTAGATCAGCGCGGCGGGCGCCTCGCGCTTGACGACCTCCGCGATCTGCGGTCCGGCGAAGGCGGTGTTGAGGTACAGCGCGTCGGCGCCGAGCTTCGAGCAGGCCACTACCGCGTCGACGAAGCCGCGGTGGTTGCGGCACATGATCGCCACCCCGTCGCCCTGCCTGACGCCCGCCTCGCGCAGCCCGTGGGCGAGCGCGTTCGTGCGCCGGTGCACCTCGGCGAACGTCAGCGTCCCGAGCTCGTCGATGATCGCCAGGTTGTCCGGATGGCGGATCGCCGAGACCGTGTAGCCGGCCGCCGGCGTCGGACCCCAGCGGCGCAGCGCGTCGGCGATGCGCAGCAGCTTGTCCGGCCGCATCGGGCGCAGCATCCCGACGTCGACCAGCGTGCGGGCGGTGAAGAGCTTCTGGGACAGGACGGTCAGGTTCACGCCGAGAAACCTAGTAGGCACGAGGCGTCGGCGAGCAGCAGGCGCGTGGGGCGGCAGCGCGGCGCCACGGCCGTCGCACATCGGGGGCGGACCGCGGCACGCGGCCTCACTCAGGCAGCCGCAGGTCGCTCGGGGTCTCACCGCGCTCGATGAGGGCGCGGATGTCGGCGGCGCGGCGCGGGTTGAGGAAGACGTGGCGCTGGCCGACGCTGGGCTTCTCGGCCAGCAGGCCGCTCGACAGCAGCGCCTCCCCCACCGCCTCGGCCAAGGCGCGGTCGTTGCCGGCGAAGCCGCGCGGGAGGTGGGTGAACTCGGTGTGGTAGCCGCCCCACTTGCCCATGCCGTCGAGGCGCTGGAGGATGCGCCGCGCCACGCGGCGCGCCGGCTCGGGGTCGTCGTGCGGGCGGGTGACGGCGGGGCCGTTGGTGACCTCCAGCGCAGCCAGGACGGCGTCCTCGTGCTCCTCCATCGACAGCGGGTCTGCCGGATGGCCGCCCAGAGCGGCGACGCGCGAGGCGACGACGAGCGGGTGCGCGGGACCGATCGGCGTCTTGAGGTCGGTGGCCTCGGCGAGCACCGCGCCGGGCAGGACGCGGGCGCGGGCGCGCAGGCGATCGACCGGCTCGACCTGGCTCTCGAAGGCCAGCGGCACGAGCTCCGCGTCGTCGGGGTCGGCGGGCAGCTCGAGGATGAGGTTCTGGCCCAGCGCACCGGCCAGCAGCTCGGCGCTGCCGGAGGCCTCGACGAGCGCGCCGACGAGCGCTGCCACCAGTAGCCACGTGCGCTCGTTGACCGCGTCGGGGTCGGCGCGCAGGCCGGGCACGGCCGGCGCGACCGCCCGTAGGGCGCCGTAGCCCGGCGCGACGGCGACGAGCACCGGGCGGTCGTATCCCGAGCGCTTCTGCGCCAGCTCCTGGCGTCCGTGCGCCAGCTCGGCATCGAGCAGCGCGCGGAGGCGAGCCGTGCTCGCGCCGTCGGCGAGTGCCTCCGCGATGTCGTCCATGACACCCCAAGGTAATGACATCGGCTGGGGGCCCGGCTCGGCCGGCGACGTCCGCCGCCCTCGCCACCCCTTCGGCCGGTTCCGTCAGGTCGCCTGCGTACGGTGCGCAAGGACAGATCATGGAAGCTGCCACACGTCTCCCCTTCTCCCAGGTCCGCACGCAGGGCGACCGGCTCTGGATCGACGGCCTCGTCGTCGACGACGCGCGCGCCGTCAGGCTCGCCCGCGAGCGCGAGGAGCTGGGCGAGGACGTCTCGCGCGTCGTGCTCGACGCGATCGCGATCGGCGCCCGCGTGCTGGATCGCGAGCACACCGGCGCCAACGCCGACTTCGTGAAGGCCGAGTTCGAGAAGGCCGCCCGCGAGCTCGATGCGGCCTTCGTCGACCGCGCGCGGGTCGTCGCCGAGCGCCTGGACAAGCGGATCGACGACGTCTTCGGCCCCGAGAACGGCCACATGACCAAGGCGCTGGCCCGCCACTTCGGCGACGAGAGCTCGGTCGCGGTCCAGAACCGGGTCAGGGCGCTGCTCGCCGACGTGGGCGTGCAGATGCGCGAGGACCTGCGCCGCCAGTTCTCCTCGGACTCCGAGAACAACCCCCTGGCGACGTTCCAGCGGATGGCGATCGGCGCGATGCGCGACAACGCGCAGGCCCAGACGGCGCAACTGCGGGCGATGGACGAGAAGCTCGCGCGGCTCAGCGAGGAGCTCGTGCGGCTGCGCGCCGAGAAGGACAAGCTCGAGGAGGTGGCCGCCGAGGCCCAGCGCGGCACCGCCAAGGGCCGCAGCTACGAGGAGGAGGTGGCCGCGGCGATCGACGCCCTCGCGCTCCCCCTCGGCGACGACTGCGAGGCGGTCGGCGACCTCAAGGAGTCCACCGGCAAGAAGGGCGACGTCGTCGTCTCGATCGGCGCCTGCCACGGCCCGGCCCACGGGCGCGTGGTCTTCGAGGCCAAGAACAGCCGCCTGTCTCGGCCCGAGGCGCTGCGCCAGCTCGACGACGCGCGGGTCGAGCGCAACGCCGACTACGCCGTCCTCGTCGTGCCGTCCGAGGACAAGATCCCGGCCCGGGTGCACCCGCTGCGCGAGTACAACGGCGACAAGCTCGTCGTCGCCTACGACGCCGACGACGGTCCGCTCGCGCTCCAGGTCGCCTATTCGCTGGCTCGCGCCCGCGTGCTCATGGCCCGCGGCGACGGGGAGGGCGTCGACGCCGCCGCGATCTCCGACACGGTCGAGCGCGCGCTCGGCGAGCTCGAGAACGTCCGGCGCGTCCGCCAGCAGCTCACCGGGGCCAAGACGCAGATCGACAGGGCATCTGAGATCGTGGGCGACATGAGCGATCGCGTGCGCGGCCAGCTCGACGAGATCGCCGCGCTCGTGCACGCCGCCACGGCGCAGCAGCAGGAGCCCGTGGCAGGCGACATGGAGCCGTGACCGTCGCCCGGCGCGTCGTGATCCACGGGCGCGTGCAGGGCGTGTTCTTCCGCGAGACGACCCGCCGGCGCGCCTATCGCGCCGGCGTCGCCGGATGGGTGCGCAACAACGACGACGGCAGCGTGGAGGCCTGGTTCGAGGGCGAGCCCGACGACGTCGAGGTCATGCTCCACTTCGCGGGCATCGGGCCCTCGGGCGCGTACATCGACGACGTCGACGTCGACGAGGTCGAGCCGGAGGGGCTGCGCGGGTTCGAGGTCCGCTAGGCGAGGAGAGAGCCGTGAAGGAGACGCAGGGCGTGTACCGGGCGCTCGTGACCGACGTGCGCGACGAGGAGGGGCTCGGCAGGGTCCAGGTCGAGGTGCCCGACGGCGCGGCCGAGCCGGCGTGGGCGAGGGTCTCGACGCTCATGGCCGGCGACGGGCGGGGGACCTGGTTCGTCCCGGACGTCGGCGACGAGGTCCTCGTCGCCTTCCAGGGCGGCGATCCGCGCCAGCCGGTGGTGCTCGGGTCGCTGTGGTCGGCCGGGCGGCGCCCGCCGGAGACGATGGACGCTGCGGGCCGCAACGCGGTCCGCGTCATTCGCACGGCCGCGGGGATCGAGATCCGCCTCGACGACGCGGCCGGGCGGGTCGTCGTGAGCACGCCCGACGGCGCGAGCATCACCCTCGAGCACGGCAGCGTCCGCGTCCAGGCGCCGGCCACGGTGGAGATCGAGGCTTCGCAGCTGAGCCTCAGCGCGGGGCTGGTCCGCGTCGAGGCGGGCATGGCGCGCTTCGACGGCGTCGTGCAGTGCGACACGCTCGTCGCCAACGCGGTCGTCGCGTCGAGCTACACGCCCGGGGCGGGCAACATCTGGTGAGACCGACTCCGCGCTGAGGGGCGCGAGTCGTCAGTCCTGAGCCAGCGCCCGCTCGAACGCGGCGCGGGCGGCGTCGCCGTGTACGGCGAAGACGACACGCTCAAGCCGGCTGCCGGCCTGGACGTGGCGGCGGACCTCCTCGACCTCGATCTCGGCCGCCTGATCCAGCGGGAAGCCACCGACGCCGGTGCCGAAGGCCACGAGGGCCAGGGACCGCGCGCTGAGCTCCTCGGCCTTCCACAGGGTCGCCGCGGTGGCGCGACGGATGACATCGGCTGACGTCGGCCCGCCGGGCTCCATCGTCGCCGCGTGGATCACCCACCGCGACGGCATCTGCCCTGCGGTCGTCTCCACCGCCTCGCCCAGCCTGATCGGCGCTTTTCGATCGCTCTCGTCCTGGACCGCGGGCCCGCCCGCGCGCGAGATCGCGCCCGCCACGCCGCCACCGTGGAGCAGCCGCGTGTTGGCGGCGTTGGCGATCGCATCGACCTCGAGGGTCGTGATGTCGACGTCGAGGACCTCGACGGTGGCCGCCACACGGCCAGCCTACGCCCGTCAGGCGACTTCTGCGGGCTCGTCCTTGCCCTGCAGGCGCTCGCGGCCGCGCTGAACGGCGGCGATGAACTTCGAGAGGTTGACCTCGAGCGTGTTGAGGATCTCGTCGGCGTAGTCCTCGGCGCCCAGGCGGATCTCACGCTCGCGGGCCCGGGCGTCCTCGATGATGTCCTCGGCGGCGCGCTCGGCCTGCTTGGTCACCTCCTGGTCGGAGATCAGCTGCGTCTGGCGCTCGCGGGCCTCCTTGATGATCCGCTCGGCCTCGCGCTTGGCCTCCGCCAGCATCTCCTGGCGCTCCTTGACGATCCAGCGCGCCTGCTTGATCTCCTCGGGGATCGTGGCGCGCATCTGATCGAGGATGTCGTAGATCTCCTCCTTGTCCACGCGCACCTGGTCCGTCAACGGGACGGGCTTCGCGTTGTGAACGAGATCGTCGAGCTTGTCGATGAGGACCAGGACGTCCATGGCAGGGATGAGGTTCGTTACCGGGAGAGCTCTTCCTTCAAGCGCCGAGCGACCGGCTCAGGCACGAGATCGTCGATGGAGCCATCGAAGATCGCGAGCTCCTTGACGCCGCTGGAGCTGAGGAAACTGTACTGCGGGCTGGCCATGAGGTAGAGCGTGTCGACATCGGGCGCTTCGCGGCGATTGAGCTGGTTCATCTCCATCTCGTATTCGAAGTCGCTGATCGCTCGAAGGCCCTTGACGATAGCTCGGGCCCCGATGCGCCTGGCGAAGTCGACCACCAGGATGTCGAACGAGTCGGCGCGAACGTTGCCCAGGTGCGCGGTCGCGTCGGTGATGAACTGCACGCGCTCCTCGGTCGAGAACAGCGTCTTGCCCTTGCGCACGGGGTGGTTGACGACGGCGACCACGACCTCGTCGAAGAGCGCCGCGGCGCGCGCGATGACGTCGAGATGGCCGTTGGTGATGGGATCGTAGGAGCCGGGACAGACGGCAATGCGGGGGTCAGGTGCCATGAATTGCGTGGATCCGGATGAGGGTGTCGCCGTAACGGCGCTCGCGGACGACCGGAAGACCGAGCTCCAGCGGCGCCCGGCGGTCGCTCTCGGCCACGACGCGCGCCTCGGGCGCGAGGACCGCGGGCAGCGCCTGCGAGAGCTCCCGTCCCAGCGTCGCGGCGTCGCGGTACGGCGGGTCGAGGAGCACCAGATCGTATGTGTCGCCGCGCCGCGATGCGTCCCGGAGCACCGCGGCGGCCGGTCCGTTCACAACATGCGCCTCCTCGGACCCCAGTGCGAGGGCCTCCAGATTGGCGCGCATGACCGCCACGGCGCGGGGATCGCGCTCCACGAGCGTGGCACTCGCCGCGCCCCTCGACAGCGCCTCGATACCCAGCGCGCCCGACCCGGCGAAGAGGTCCAGGACCCGTGCGCCGTCGAGGGGGCCGAGCATCGAGAACAACGCCTCGCGCACACGATCTGAGGTCGGGCGGGTGTCGCGCCCGCGCGGGGCCCGCAGCCGCCGGCCGCCGAGCCGGCCGGCGACCACCCTCATGCGACCTCGGAAAGACGCACGCCGCGGATGCTATGTGCCCTTCTGCCAAGCGGCCGCGATCGTGCGGTGGCGGGCCAGCATGTCCTCGACGCCGTCGACGGTGAGCACGCCGTCGCGCACCACAGGACGGCCCGCCACGACGGTGTGGCGCGCCGCGACCGGACCGCAGCGCAACCACGCCTCGACCGGGTCGCTGAGCGCCCCGGCGAACGGGATCCCCTCCAGCGGCCAGACAACGAGGTCGCCGCACGCGCCAGGCGCGAGGATCCCCAGCTCGCCCTCCCGGCCCAGGCAGGCGGCCGAGCCGCGCGTCGCGATCGACAGGACGTCACGTGCGCTCATCGCCTGCGAGCCATGTCGCGCGCGGCCGATGAGCAACGCCGTTCTTGCCTCCAGCCACAGCGACGCGTGATCGGTCGACGCCGAGCCGTCGCAGCCCAGCCCGACGGGCACCCCAGCGGCTCGCAGCTCGGCAACCGGCGCCAGCCCCTGGCAGATGAGCATGTTCGAGCTCGGGCAGTGCGCAACACCCGTGCCGCGTTCCCCCAGCCGGCGGATGCCGTCCTCACCGGGGAAGATGCAATGCGCCACCCATGAGCGGTCCGACGCCCAGCCGAGGTCGTCGAACAGCTCGACGGCGCCGCGCCCGAAACGCCCCATGCAGAACGCCTCCTCGTCGGGGACCTGCGCCAGGTGCGTGTGGAGGCGCACGTCGAGGCGATCGGCGAGCTGCCTGGCCTCGCGCATCAGCTCGGGGGTGGAGTCGAACATCGACGAGGGCCCGATGGCGATCCGCACCATCGCCCCGTGACCCGGGTCGTGGTGCGTGGCGACGAGCCGCTCGCAGTCCTCGAGGATCGTGTCGATGTCCTGGACCGCCGCGGGCGGGATGACGCCGCCCTCCTCGGGCCGGAGGTCCATGCCGCCGCGCGCCGGGTGAAAGCGCAGGCCCACCTCGCGTGCCGCGGCGATCTCGGCGTCGATGAGCCGGGCCGCGGGGTGGATGTGCAGGTGGTCGCTGGACGTCGTGCAGCCCCCGAGCGCCAGCTCCGCGAGTCCGATCCAAGCCGACACGTACGCCGCCTCTTCGTCGAGCGCCGTCCATGTCTCACCCAGCACGTGCAGCCAGGTGAGGAGATCGGCGTTGACGACGGGCCGGTAGGACCGGGTGAGGTTCTGGAAGATGTGGTGGTGGGTGTTGATGAGCCCGGGCGTGACCAGGCCCCCGCCGGCGTCCACCGTCGTGGCCGCCCGCGGCTCGTCGCCGGGGCGGCCGATGGCGCTGACGAGCCCGTCGGCAATCGCCACCCAGCCGCCGGGCAGCTCCTCGCCGGTCATCGTGACGAGGAGCTCTGCGTCGCGGACGACGAGGTCCGCCCGGACGCTCACGTGACCACGGACGCCGGCTCGAGCTGCATGACCCGCTCGGCCGCCTCCTGGTGATAACGGAAGTGGGCCTCGGTGACCCCGTCGACGATGCCGGCGAACCGCGCGAACGGCTTGGTCTCGTCGAGGGCGAGACCCGGCAGCCTGCGCAGCGCCTCCTCGAGGAGGATCCGCGTCTCCAGGCGGGCCAGGTCGCCGCCGAGGCAGAAGTGCCGTCCCCAGCCGAGGCCGACGTGGCGGTTCGGCCACCGTGCGATGTCGAACACGTCGGGGGAGCTCTGCTCGGCGCCGCCGTTGACGGCCTCGTCGCGATTGGCCGCCGCGTACCAGGCGTAGATCACGGCGCCCTGGGGCACGGTCAGGCTCCCGAACGCCGAGTCCTCCAGGACGTACAGCGGCTTGGTCGGGAACGCGCTGCCGAAGCGCAGGACCTCCTCGACGACGCGCCGCAGCGCGTCGACGTCGCCGCCCATCGCGCGCACGTCGTCGAGCATGCCGAACTCGGCCAGCAGGCTGAACGCGTTGACGAGCGTCGCACCGGTCGTGTCGGTGCCCGCGGCCATCATCCCGAAGATGTAGCCGAGGAGGTCGCGCCCCGTGATCCGCTCCTCCTTCCACGCGCCGACGATCGTGTCGAGCATCTCGTCGCGCGGGTGGACGATGCGCCCGGCGATCATCTCCCACAGGAACGCCTCGACGTCGAACTGGCGCGGCAGCTGGTCGTAGCTCGGAGCCTGGTTGAACTCGTTGAGCTTCTCGCGCAGCCACGGCTCCTGCTCGGTGTCGAGTCCCAGCAGCGAGCAGATGACGCGCAGCGAGAGCCGGTAGGCGAGCTCACCGGCGAGGTCGAGCTCGCCGTCGCCGTCGCGCACGATCCCGTTGATGAGGTCGACGGTGATGCCGCGGATGAACCCGTCGAGCTTGCGCACCTCGCGCGTGCGGAACCACGGTTCGACGACGCTGCGCAGCAGGTCGTGACGCGGCTCCGTGCCGTCGATCATGAACGGCTCGTAGACCCACATGAAGTCCAGCCCCATGTGGCGCACGCCCGGCGGCAACCAGGGCGCGGGATCACGGGAGAACGCCTCCTCGCGGTTGAGCAGGACGCGCATCACGTCCTCGTAGCTGAAGACGTGGTAGTTGCCGTCGTCGTCGCAGAAGGGCGGCGTCGACGGGTCGCGGAACTTCTCGTCGCGCGGGAAGTCCGATGGCTTGACCTGGGTCCGCTGCATCACGGGGCTCCTCGTCATGTCACCCGCGCGGGGGCGTGGCGCAGCGGCCGGTAGCGGCGCGGCGCGAGCGCCTCGCCGAGCTTGTCCCCCAGCGCCAGCGCCTCCTCGATGACCGCGGGCTCGTCGAGGGTGAGCACGCGGTCCCCGTCGACGACCACCCGGCCCGCCACCACCACGCTCTCCACGTCGCTGCCGGTCGCGTAGCGCACGAGCGTCGACGGCGGCTCGTAGGCGGGCGACAGGCGCGTGTTGTTCGCGTCGACGACCACCACGTCGGCCGCCTTGCCCGGCTCGAGCGAGCCGATCTCGTCGTCCCAGCCCAGCGCGCGGGCGGCGTCGATCGTCGCCATCGCCATCGCGTCCTGAGTGGTGAACGACTGCGGGTCGTACAGCGGGATCCCGGTCGCCTGTGTCTGCATGACGAAGGCGTGGCGCATGACCTTGAAGAGATCGTTGATGACCGTGTCGCAGCCCAGGCCCACGGTGACGCCGGCGACGCGCATGGCGACGACCTTCGTCACCGCCGAGACGATGTCGGTGCAGACGATCGGCGCGTGGGCGACCGCAGCGCCGGCGTCGGCGAGCATGCGGATCTCACGATCGGTGGTGAGCATCGCGTGGATCGCCAGGAAGCGCCCGCCGAGCGCCCCGATGCTGTTGAGATGCTCGATCGGGCGCTCGCCGAAGAGCGACACCGACAGCTCGATCTCCTCGCGATCGCGGTTGATATGGGTCATGACGCCGGTCCCGTAGCGAGCGGCGAGGTCCTTGGTCGCCAGATAGCGCTCGTCCGAGCACGACGGCACGCCGAGGTTGTGGATCCAGGGCCGCAGCAGGCCCTCCCCCTCGCTCTGCCAGCGGCGCAGGAAGGCCTCGGTGACCTCGAGGTCCTCGCGCAGCGCGCCGGGGTCGTCCTGGTAGCTGGAGCGGTCGTCGATCTGCTCGTAGTTGCTGGCCAGTCGCGAGGTGCGGTCGCCGAGGCCGCGCGCCATGGCGCAACGGATGCCGCTGCGCATGACCGTCGCAGCGATCGGCTCCTCGTGCTCGGCGGTACAGGTCGTCTCGGCCACCGTCGTCGCGCCGGCGCGCAGGAGCTGCGAGATGCCGACCGAAGCGCTCACCTCGGCGTCGTGGGCGTCCATGACCATCTCGGCCGGGATGTAGACGCGGTAGATGTTCGGCAGGTCCTCGAGCGCCCACTCGCGCACGAGCGCCTGCGCGAGGTGGTTGTGGCAGTCGATGAGCCCGGGGATGACCATGCGCCGCTCTCCGCCGAGCGTCTGGCGCGGCGCATAGCGGGCGCGCAACTCGTCGGCGCCGCCGATGGCGAGGATGCGGTCGCCTCCGACGGCCACCGCGCCGTCGCGGATGACGCGGCGCTCGGGGTCCATGGTGATCACCGTCCCCTCGATGAGCAGGTCGATCGGATCAGGCATGGCCGGCTCCTTCCTGGGCGACGGTTGCGGTGGGGATCAGCGTGTGCTGCTCGACGACGGTCCGGGCGACGACGCGGCCGGCGTGGATCACGAGCCTCGCCTCGGTGATCGTGGCGAGGGCCTCGCGCAGCGAGGACGCGCGCACGGCGAGGAGCTCGGCGGGAGCGCCGTGCTCGAGCTCGACGGGTTCGAGGCCCATGACCGCGCGCGCGGCGTCGCTGACGAGCTCGTAGGCGTCGTCGGGGTCGAGCTGGGCGGCGGAGACCAGCAGCTGCGCCGTCTGGAGCGGATCGCCGGCCCCGATCGGGATGAACGGGTCCTGGAAGTTGTCGCCGCCACCGGCGATGAGCGCGCCCGCCTCGCGCAGCGCGGCGATCGCGGTCAGGCCGCGCGGCGTCGCCGTGCGCTGGTCGCGGCCCTGCAGGTAGAGGTTGGTCTGCGGGAGCGTCACCACGCCGACGCCCGCCGCCGCGACCTCGCGGGCGACGTCGTCCTGGACCTGCGGTGGCTGGAAGCCGAGGCTCACGCAGTGGCTGGCGGTCACCGCGTGCGCGAAGTCCAGCGCGCGCGCCGCGAGGTGGCTGAGGTCGAGGTCGCCGCGCGTGTGCTCGTCCATGTGGATGTCGACGGGCAGTCCCGCGTCCGCTGCGACCCGCAGGGACGCCTCGATGCTCCCCGACGGATCGGGGTCGATGTGGGCCGCGCCGCCGATGAGGTCGACGCCGATCTCGGCCGCTTCGCGCAGGCGCCGGACGTTCGCCTCGCCGTCCGGCCCGGTCAGCGGATAGGAGAGCGCCACGACCTGGATGTCCATCACGTCGCGCAGCGCCTCGCGCACCCGTACGAGCGCCTCCGCGGCGCGCAGCTCGATGCCGGGCCCGACGTCGACGTGCGTGCGCACCGCGGTGGCGCCGTGGGCGAGCAGCATGCGGGCGCCCTCGATCGCGCGCCCGGCGATCTCGTCGGCGTCGATCGTCGCACGGTGGGCGTGCCACGCCTCGATCGCGGCGAGCAGGTCGTGGGCATGCACGCCGACGGTGTCGGCGCTGAGGACCTTGTCGAGATGGGCGTGGGGCTCGGCGGGCGCCGGCAGCAGGACATAGCCGTCGAGGTCGAGGACCTCGTCGCCGTCTGCAGCTTCGAGCGTTCCCGCGTCGCCGACCCGGTCGACCCGCGATCCGGTGATGCGGACGTCGCGGCGCGACCCGTCACGCAGCGTGGCGCCCTGCAGCAGCACGGTCACGCCCTCCCGGCCCCGCCGATGTCTCGGCGGGGCCGTTCGGGACGGATGGTCGCGCGGGAGCTAGCTCCCGGCCACATACGGGACCTTGAACGACCCGTCCTTGATCTGCTGCTGGACCTTCTCGACCTCGGAGCTGATGCTCTCCGGGATCTTCGCGGCCGAGAACTGCGGGTTCTGCTTGAGGCTCACGCCGTCGTCGGCCAGCCCGAACTTGTACGTCTTGCCGGGCGAGTACTTGCCGTCCTTCACGTCCGTGGCCATCGCCTTGAAGTACGGGTAGAGGTTGTAGATGATCGAGCCGGCCATGTTCTCGGGGGCCTGCGCGCTCATGTCCCCGACGTAGCCGAACCCGGAGACCTTGGTCCCCTTGATCGCCTGGGCCATGCCGTTGGCGGGAGCGCCCCCGCACGAGATGAGCACGTCGGCCTTCTGGTCCATCTGCGCCGTGGCCGCCGACTTGCCCTTCGCCACGTCGTTCCAGTCGCCGATGTAGGTGCTGAGCATCTTGATCTTCGGGTTGGTGCGCTTCGCGCCCTTCTCGAAGGCCACGAGCTCGGCGTGGCAGAGCGGCACGTCCTGGCCTGCGGTGCCGCCGATCACGTTGGACTTCGTGATGCCGCCGGCGATCATCCCGGCCAGGTAGGCGGGCTCGTAGATCGGCTCGTCGTACGTCGCCACGTTCTCGCTGGTCGTGCCGGTCCCGGCGAACGCCAGGTCCGCCTTGGGGAACTTCTTGCCGGTCTCGAGCGCCGGGTCCTGCCACGTCGAGTGCGCCAGGATCAGCTGCTGGCCGCCTTGGGCGAGCTGGCCCAGGACCTGCGCGACGCCTGCGTTGTCCTGCGGCGCACCGTCGACGACCTTCAGCTGGATCACGCCCTCGGACGCGAGCTGCTGCGCCGCGGCGAAGCCCTGCGCGCACCACGGATCGCTGCGCGGACAGGGAAGCACGATCGCCGTCTTGACCTTGCCGCCGCCGCTGCTGCTGGCTGCGGCAGTGTTGGCGGCGGTGGTCGAGCCTCCCCCACCGCCTCCGCCGTTGTCGCTGTTCCCGCAGCCGTACGCGATCAGCGCACACGCTGCGACCGCCAGACCCAGGGCGACTGCTCTCAGATCACGTCGCATCTGAATCACTCCTCCTCACATTCGAAACCCTCTGGTTGCTGCGGTCCTCCTCTCCTCGTCCTGTTAGCTGCCCACCCCCTTCCGGAAGGGGATGCCGAGCGCGGCGGGCTGGGCGTCGCGCCGTGCCCAGATCGTCGCCGTGACCATCACGATGAGCGTCACCAGATAGGGCAGCGCCTGGAAGAACTCGTACGGGACGCTCGAGTTGATCCCGCCGCTGACCGCCTGGACGCGGAACTGCAGCGCGTCGGCGAACCCGAACAGGAAGGCGCCGGCCAGGATGATCGGCGGCTTCCAGCGCCCGAAGATGACGAGCGCGATCGCGATCCAGCCGCGGCCCGCCGTCACGTTGGTGTCGAAGAGGTTGAGCTGGCCGACGACCAGGACGGCGCCGCCGAGGCCCGCCATCGCGCCGCAGACGAGCAGCGCGAACCAGCGGATCCGCGCGACGTCGACCGCCACGGAGTCGGCCGCTTGCGGACTCTCGCCGACCGCGCGGATGGTCAGGCCGAAGCGCGTGCGCTCGAGCATGAGCCACACGCCGATCGAGATGGCCAGGGATATCCAGAACAACCAGTTCTGGTTGACGATCGAGTCGACCCGATCGATCGAGCCGAGCACCGGGATCTTGATGTCGGGCAGGCGCTCGATGGTCGGACGCTGCGAGCCCTTGAACAGATCGTCGAAGAGGAACGCGGTGATGCCCTGCGCGAACAGGACGATCGCGATGCCGTTGATGATCTGCTCGGTCTTCAGCGTGACGCTGAGGAACGCCATGACCGCTCCGAGCAGGATCCCGACGCCGATACCTGCGAGGACACCGACCACCGGGCTGCCCGTGTGGTAGGTGGCCAGGAACGACGTGAACGCGCCGGAGAGCATCATGCCCTCGAGGCCGAGGTTGAGCACGCCCGAGCGCTCGGCGACGCACTCGCCGACCGCAGCCACCGCGATCGGCATCGCGGACTGCAGGCCGGCTCCGGCGAGCGTGACCGCGGCGGCGGGGCCGATGACCTCGTTCCAGTCCATCAGCGCCTCGCCAATCGGTCGGCGATCAGCAGGAACACCACGAAGGTCCCCTCGATCGCCAGGACGATCGCGTACGGCAGGTCCTCGTTGACGCTCATCGCCTGGCCCCCGGACTGCAGGACAGCGAAGAACAGCGCGGCGAGAAGCACGCCGAACGCGCGCAGGCGCCCGAGCAGGGCGACGACGATCGCGGTGAACCCGTACCCGGCCGAGATGCTCGGGTCCAGGCGGTCCGCTACGCCGAAGATCTGGATGGCGCCCGCCAGGCCTGCCAGCCCGCCGGACACCACCATCAGCCACACCACCATGCGCCCGCGCGGGACGCCTGCCACCTCGGCGGCATCCGCGTTCAGGCCCAGCATCCGGACGCGGAAGCCGAACGGCGTGCGCGCCATGAGGTAGGCCACGATCGGAACGAGGGCGATGGCCGCGAACACCCCGGGATGGACGTACAGGCTCGTGAACGTTGGGAAGATCGTGTTCTCCGGCACTGCCTTGCCCTGCAGGCCCGAGACACCGGGGGCGTGGAACGGATCGCGGATCGACCACGAGAAGATGAAGCCCGCGATGTAGGTCAGCAGCAGGCTCGTGATCACCTCGTTGACGCCGAACCTCGCGCGCAGGACGCCGACGATCCCGCCCCAGAAGACGCCGGCCAGGATCCCGGCGAGGATCGCGAGGAGGACGAGCAGCGCGCCGGCGTGGATGGGCACGACGATGGCGACGGCCCCGGCGCCCAGGGCGCCCATGAGGAACTGGCCCTCCGCCCCGATGTTGTAGACGCGGCCCTTGAACGCCAGCGCGAGCCCCAGTCCGATGATCGTCAGCGGCGCAGCGAGGATCAGCGCCTGGCCCATGCCATAGGGCGTGCCGAAGACGCCGTCGATCATCGCGCGGTAGCCCGAGATCGGATCGCCGCCGGCGATTGCCATGAGCGCGCCGCCGAGGATGAGCGCGAGGATCACCGCGGCAAGCGAGGAGCCGATCGACCGCAGCTGCGCATGGCGGCCGGCCAGCGGCGAGGCGAAGGTGCGCGGCTGTGCGACGGTGCTCACGACACCTGCTCCGGGACGTCGGACTGGTCGCTGCGCGGGCCGACCTTCCCGCCCATCGCCAGGCCGATCTGCTCGCGATCGAGCTCGTCGCGCCTCCACGTCGCGATGAGGCGGCCGCGATAGAGCACGCCGCAGCGGTCGGCCAGGCTCATCACCTCGTCGAGGTCCGTGGAGACCAACACGATGGCGGCGCCCGCGTCCCGGGCGGCGGCGAGCTGCTCCCAGACGACCTCGATCGCGCCGATGTCCAGCCCACGTGTTGGCTGAGCGGCGATGAGGCACTTCAGGTCGCGGCTGAGCGAGCGCGCGAGCACGACCCGCTGGGCGTTGCCTCCCGAAAGCGTGCCGGCCATCTGGTCGGGGCCCGAGACCCTGATCCCGAAGCGCTCCACGAGCTCGTTGGCGTGGGTGCGGATCGCCTTGCGGTTGACGGTCAGGGGTGTGCCGAACGGCTGGCTGTCGATGCGGTCGTAGACCAGGTTGTCCGCCACCGAGAGGTCGCGGATGAGCCCGCGCCGGTAGCGATCTGACGGGATGAGGGCGATCCCATGCTCGAGGCGCTCCGCCGGCGGCAACGCGGTGACGTCATGGCCGGCGACGGAGATCGTGCCCTTCTCCACGGGGCGCAGCCCGTAGAGCACGTCCTCGAGCTCGGGCTGGCCGTTGCCCTCCACACCGGCGATGGCCAGGATCTCGCCGGCCTCGACGGTCAGGCTGATGTCGCGCAGCGCCGACGTACCGCGATCGCCGTTCGCCGACACCCCCGACACCGTCAGCGCTGCGCCGCCGTGGACGCCGCTGCCGGCGACGACCATCCTGCGCTCACCGGCAGCCACACGCATGAGCTCGACGTCGCGGCCGACCATCATCCGCGCCAGCTCGCCGGGCGAGGTCTGCGCGGTGTCAAGCTCGCCGACCCGCGTCCCCTGGCGCAGGACGGTGATGCGGTCCGACCACCCCATGACCTCGTCGAGGTGATGGGTGATGAACACGACGGACGTGCCCGCCTCGCCCATCGCCCGCAGCTTCGCGAACAGGCTCTCGGTCTCCATCGGCGTGAGCGTCGCGGTCGGCTCGTCGAGGATGAGCACGCGCGCGCCGCGGTACAGGGCCCGCAGGATCTCCACGCGCTGCTGCTCGCCGACCGAGAGCTGCCACACGCGTGCGGAAGGGTCGATCTCCAGCCCGTACCGCTCGCCGATCTCCGCGAGGCGCGCGGAGACCGCCCGCAGCTCGCCGCGACGCAGGACTGCCTTGCCGCGGTCGCCGAGGATCATGTTCTCGGCCACCGAGAGGGTGGGCACGAGCATGAAGTGCTGGTGCACCATCCCGATCCCGGCGCGCATCGAGTCCTGCGGACTGGCTGCCTCGAGCGGCCGGCCGTCGACCTCGATCGTTCCACCGTCCGCAGGGACGAGCCCGTACAGCACATTCATGAGCGTCGTCTTGCCGGCACCGTTCTCGCCCAGCAGCGCGTGGATCTCCCCGGTGCGGACGGTGAGGTCGACACCCTTGAGCGCCTGGACGCCGCCGAAGTGCTTGACGATCGCGCGCATGACGACGGCGTCGCTCACGTCGACGCCCCCTCCCCGCGGCGGCCCGAGGCCGCGGGCTGGGGCGCGACCTCCTCGATGAAGCGCGTGATGACGTCGAGCGTTCCCTGCCCGCCGGCCGGGAACGGCACGATCGTCACCTCGGAGATCTGCGGGAACGCGTCGAGCAGCGCCGCGAGCCGGGCGCGGCAGTCATCGGGCGTGCCGGCCAGGCCGAAGGCGCCGATCACCTCCGTCGGCAGCGTGCGCGCCGCCTCGCGCACGACGTCGCGATCGAGGTTCCAGTCGGCGCGCTGCATCTCGGCCGCGAAGGCCGCGGGCATCTCGACGCCGAGCTCGTGAAGGATCGGCCGGCTGGTGATGAGCGAGGTGCCGACCATGGGGGCGACCGCGTCGGCGGCGGCGCGCGCGTCGTCGGCCACGCACGTGTAGAGCCATGCACAGACATCGATGGCCTCGGCGTCTCGGCCCGCGCGCTGCGCGCCCTGCTCGATGCGCCCCAGCGCGTAGGCCCAGCCTTCGCGCGTGGCGATGTTGCCGACGATGACGCCGTCGGCGACCTCGCCGGCCAGCTCGAGCACCTTCGGCCCGCGGGCGCCGATGAACACGGGGACGTCGGCCCGCGACGGGGCGAAGTCCAGCCGCGCGTCGTGGGCGTGGACGACCCGTCCGTCGACCGTGACCCGCTCGCCGGCCAGCAGGCCCCGCACGACGGCGACCGCGTCGCGCAGCGCCGCGGCCGGCGCCTCGCGGTGCACGCCGAGCGCGCGGTGGTTGGTCCCGCCGGCCCCGAGGCCCAGGCGTGCGCGGCCGCCCGACAGCTCGTCGAGCGTGGCGATCGCGGTGGCGATGAGCGCGGCGTGGCGGCTGTAGGGGTTCGTCACGCCCGGTCCGAGGAGGACGTGACGCGTGCGCTGCGCCATCGCGGCGAGCATCGCCACGACGTCGTGCTGCAGCCGGTCGTCGTTGCACCAGACGGCGTCGTAGCCGAGGCGCTCGGCCTCCGCGGCGAGCTCCAGGAGGTCGGCCGCGGGCGCCTCGAGCGGCAGGGCGACGCCGATCCTCATGCCCGTCCGCCCTCCGCGGCAGGAAGGTCGATGCGCAGGTTGCGCAGGCCGTCGACCCACAGGCGCTGGCCGGGGTGGACGAGGACGGTGGTGTCCTCGGCCTCCACGAGCGCGGGCCCGTCGAGCGCGTTGCCCGGCCGCAGCTTCTCGGCGCTGTAGGCGGCGACCTCGCGCCCGCCGCCGGCGGCGTGCAGGTAGAGGTTGCGACGGCCCGAGATCGCGTGCGCGGCGTCCTCGCCCTCGCCGGGCTGCTCGGCCACGTCGGGCACCGGCAGCGCTGCCGAGCCCTCGACCGCGAAGGTCACGGCCTCCACGCCGGCCTGGCGGTAGGCCGAGCCCTTGCCGTAGCGCGACTCGTAGATGTCGGCGAAGCGGTCGATCACGCGCTCGCCGCCGTCGCCGGCGGCGAGGTCCCCGTCGTCGACGGGCACGCGGACGCTGTGCACCTGGCCGCGGAACTGCAGCTCGACGAACCCGCTGATCTCGAGGTTGGTGGTCGGCAGCTGCTCGGCGCGCAGGTCGCGCTCCAGCGACTCGCGCAGCTGGTCGAGGTTGCGCCGCCACCGGTCGAGGTCGAACGGCGCGCGCATCGGATCGGACGCCTGCGCGACGCGCTTGACGTCGCTCATGCCGATCCCGAAGGCCGAGAACACGGCTGCCGCCGCCGGGACGACGACGTGGCGGCATCCCAGCCGCTGCGCGTAGGCGCCGACGTGCAGGCCGCCCGCGCCGCCGTAGGCGAAGATCGTGAACCCGGCCGGATCGAGCCCGCGCTCGACGGTGATCTTGCGGATGAGGTCCGACATCTGCGCGTTGGCGATCTCGACGATCGCCGCTGCTGCAGCCTCCGGCGCGATGCCGAGCGGATCGGCGATGCGCTCGGTGACAGCCTCCAGCGCGCCCGACCGGTCGAGCTTGATGCGCCCGCCCAGGAAGTAGTCGGGATCGATTGCGCCAAGTACGACGTTGGCGTCGGTCACGGTCGGCTCGGTCCCCCCGGCGCCGTAGCAGACGGGTCCCGGCGAGGCACCGGCGCTCTGCGGCCCGACCTTGAGCACGCCGCTCTCGGGCTCGATCCACGCGATGCTGCCGCCGCCGGCGCCGATCGAGGTGACGTCGATGACCGGCACGGCGACCGGGTACTTGGCGAACACCGGCGTGTCGGCGTAGGAAGGCTCGCCGTCGACGATCACGCCGACGTCGAAGCTCGTGCCGCCGACGTCGGTGGCGATCACCGGGTCCAGGCCGAGCCGCTCGGCCATCGCCCGCGTGCCCAGCATCCCGCCGGCGGGGCCCGAGGCCAGCAGCGTCACGCCTCGCTCGCGGGCCTCGGCGATGGACGACACGCCGCCCGCCGAGTGCATCACCGCGATCCCGCCCTCGTGGCCGTCCTCGCGCAGGCGGTCCTCCATCCGCTTGAGGTAGTCGTGGACGCCTGGCGTCAGGTAGGCGTTCAGGACCGTCGTCGCGGTGCGCTCGTATTCGCGCACCACCGGGACGAGGTCGCTGGAGGCGCTCACGAACCACGGCCGCGTCCCGTTGCCGTTGCCGGCGGCGGCGCGGCTGCGCAACCAGTCGCGCACGCGGCGCTCGTGGTCGGGGTTGAGGAACGACCACAGGAAGCTCACCGCGATCGCCTCGACGCCCTCTTCGTGCAAGCGGTCCAGCAGCTCCTCCAGGCGCTCCTCCTGAAGCGGGACGACGATGTCGCCGCTGCGGTCGACCCGCTCCTCGACGCCGTGGATGCGCGACCGCGGGACGACGGGCTCGGCCTTGCGCAGGTTGGCGACGTCGATGATCTCGGCCTCGCTGAGGCCGGCGACCTTCTGGACGGTGCGGCCGATGAGGATCGCGTCCTCGTGCCCACGGGTGGTCAGCAGCGCGGTGCGCGCGCCGGTGCGGGTGATGAGGATGTTCGTGGCCACGGTGGTGCCGTGGGCGAACACCGTCGTCTCGGCGAGCAACTCGGCGCGCGAGCGGCCCAAGCGCTTTGCCACCTCGGCCACGGCGTTGAGCACGCCGCGCTCGAAATCCGGCGGCGTCGAGGGCGACTTGGCACGCGTGATCGCCCCGCCGTCCTCGACGGCCACGCAGTCGGTGAAGGTGCCGCCGCTGTCGACGGCGATGACGAACGTCATCCGGCCTCCGTCTGGAGGGTCGCCGAGGCGACCCACTCGCTCGCCAGGCGCGCGTCGTCGAGAACCGGGTCCTCGGGCCGAGCGATCTCGACCTCGAGCAGCGTCGTGCAGCCCGGGCAGTAGAACTCGCGCAGCTCGAAGCGCGCACCCCCGATCTGCGCCGGGTTGACCTCGGGCCCGATGCGCTGGACGGGGAAGCGGGCCTGCGCCGCCAGCTCCTTGTACGGCCGGTCGGCGGGCCCGAGCGCGGTGCCGCAGCGGCAGCGGTAGACCGGCGCGTCGCCGCCGGTGTCGTAGAAGAGCGACTCGAGCAGCCGCACGCCCTCGCGGTCGGCGTTCCACGACGTGGCGGCGCGGCCGTCCTCGGCCAGCCCGGCGGCCCGCCTGCGCTCGAGCCGCAGACGCGCGCGCTCGGCCTCGGTGGCGGCGCCGTCGACCGTTCCGTCGGACGCGAGCACGACACCCCAGGCGCGCCGCGCCCACTCCGGGGTGACGAGCATCCGCTCGACGTCCTGGGCCACGAGCTGCGGATCGCGGTCGAGGGGGTCGCCGTACCCGCCCCCGCCCTGCGAGACCACGGCGTACACGTCACCGCTGCGCATCGACGTGGATGCGTAGGCGCCGTAGCGCTCGAGGTCGCCCTCGAGCTCCTCCAGCGACTGGGGCAGGTCACCGTCCGCGAAGCGCTGCTCGACGTTCGAGGCGCGGAGGATCGCGAACTGGTTGGTGCAGGAGGGATAGCCGCCGCCGAGCCCAGGCGACTCGGGCTGCTCGATCCCGAACGTGTGCATGATCTTGGTCGGGATCTCCTCGACCCCATGCACCGTGTAGATCATGCTGATCCCGGCGCCGCCGCGGAACATCCCCGGGCCACCCGAGTCCGGCGTCTGGCGGCGGTACAGGTAGAGGATCGGGTAGCGCAGCTCGTAGCTCTCGACGTTGGCGATCGTGGCGCGCAGCGAGCTCGTGTGGCCGCCGGTGTCGATGCCGTCGCGGGTGGGCATCGCGCCGCCGCCGCCGGCCATGCCGTCGAGCATCGGACCGCCGAAGCGCCCGCCGTCGGCCTCGTAGCCGAAGAGCTCCTCGAGCGCCTTGACGCCCTGCCAGCCGGCCATCGCGCGCTCGCGGTGGGCGGTCGAGGCCGCAAGCATCTTGCCGGCGACGATGCTCGCGAGGTTGCGGACCTCCCAGATCGCCGTGGTCGTCGACTTCGACACGCCCGCCGGCGGCGCGGCGTGGCACACCGTGCCCGGCTTGGACTCGATCGAGAGCACGCGCGCCACGCCGGCCGGCGACCACGGGATCTCCCAGCAGAGGTAGACCATGGTGGCCGCGAGGACGCCGCCGACCAGCCCGGGGTAGGCGCAGTTGATGACCGCGGGCGCCTGGTCGGCGGTCTCGGTGAAGTCGAAGGTCAGGTGGCTGCGCTCCTTGCGCAGCGTCACGTGGCAGTCGTAGATGTCGTCGCCGAACTCGATGTAGCCGCGATGGCGCCAGACGCCGTCGGGCAGCTCCTCCAGGCGCGCGCGCATCCGCGCCTCGGTGTAGTCGATGATGTCCTGCATCGCCGCCAGGACCGTGTCGGTGCCGAACTCGCGGCAGGTGTCCAGCAGGCGCCGGCGGATGACCTCGACGGCGGCGATCTTCGCCCGCAGATCGAGGCCGAGCAGCTCGGGCAGCCGCGAGTTGTTGAGATAGGTGTGCTCGACGTCGGCTCGGATGCGGCCGGCCTCGACGATCTTGATCGGCCCGATGAGCGGCTGCTCGCCGTGGATGTCGGCGGCGTCGAGCTGGACCTGGCCCGCCGTCGGGCCACCGACGTCGATGGCGTGCAGCGACGCGCCGGCCCACGCGATGAGCTCCTCGCCGTCGAAGATCGGCGCGACGACCTGGACGCAGTTCTGGTGGCAGACCGAGACGTACGGGTCGTTGCAGAGGAAGACGTCGCCCGGCGCGAAGCCGGGGTTGTCGCCGTAGCGCTCGAGCAGGTGGCGGACGAGCGAGGACAGCGTCGTGGCCTGCGCGCAGATGAAGTTGTCGATGTACACGAGGTCGCCGGTGGCCGTCATCAGGCCGGCGTTCATGTCGAAGACCTCGGTGGCCACCGGTGACCCCGACAGCCGGCTGATCGTCAGCGCGCCCTCGTCGTTGATGTACCAAAGGCGATGTCGGACGATCTCGAAGACGGCGGGATCGAGCCGCAGCCCGATCCCGGTGTGCGCGACGGACACGGCGATCAGCCCTTCAGCGCAGCGGCGTGCGTCTCCTCGGTGAGCTTCGCCGCCTCCGCTCGCTGGTCGCCGACCCACCGATCGGGCGGCATGATGAGGTCGTCGATCTCGTCGAGACCGATGACCGCGCCGAAGTAGACCTCGACCTTCGCGAGGGTGTCCTCGTGGAAGCTCTTGCGCGGCCCGGCCACGCAGTCGCGCACCACGATGATGTCCATGTCGCGGTAGTAGCCGTCGCGAATCGTCGTCTCGACGCAGAACTCGGTGTTGCAGCCCGAGATGAGCAGCTGCTCGATGCCGAGCATCCGCAGCTTGGTGTCCAGCGTGGTCTCGAAGAACACCGACGCGCGGTGCTTCTCGACGATGAAGTCCTCGGGACGGATGGCCTCTTGCACGTCGTCGACGAAGTCGACCTCCCAGGTCCCGCGCAGGCAGGGCGCCCAGTGCTGCTTCTGGATGTGCGACGGGATCCGCCGCCGGCTGCGGGTGACGTCCTCGGGGTAGTGGATCTGCTGCGACCACAGCACCGGCATCCCCTGGCCGCGGGCGAAGTCGACGAGGCGCAGGATGTCGGGCAGCACGGCGCGCTGGTTGGCGGTGCCGATGCCGGCCTTCTCCATCTGGCTCTCGGGGTCGCAGAACCCCTTCTGCATGTCGATCACGAGCAGGGCGGTGACCGTCGGATCGATGAACGGGTCGCTGAAGGGCATCGGGCGTTACCTCGCTTTGGTCTTGCGGTTGGGTTCGTCGGGGGTTCGGTCGACCAGGACGTCGACGTCCTGCTCGACGCTGTGCAGGTGGTCGACGAGGGCGGTGCGCGCGCCCAGCGCGTCGCCGGCGCGGACCGCCTCGTAGATGCGGCGGTGCTCGCGCAGCGAGCGCTCCGGGCGCCCGGGCTCGTTCCAGATCGCGCCGCGCTCGCGCAGCAGCTCGCGGCCCAGGCTCTCGGTGAGGTGGCGCAGCGCCGTGTTGCCCGACGCCGCGGCCAGGGCGGTGTGGAACGACAGATCGGCCTCGACGAGCCCCGGGACGTCCGGGCCGTCGATGGCCGCCTCCATCTCGGCGAGCGCGTCCTCCATCGCGCCGAGGTCGTGCGAGCGCTCGGCGGCGAGCTCGGCGGCCACGGCCTCCAGGCCGCGGCGCACCTCGAGCAGCTCGTGCACCTCGACCTGATGGCGCTTGGTCCACTGCAGCCACTCCGAGGGCAGGTCGCCGTCGGTGCGGACGAAGGTCCCGGACCCGTGGCGGATCTCCACGAGCCCCAGCGCGCCGAGGAACTGGACCGCCTCGCGCACGGTGGAGCGGCTCACGCCGAGCTGCTCGGCGAGCTCGCGCTCGGAGGGCAGCTGCTCGCCGGCCTGCAGGGACCCCGCCTCGATGAGGCTGCGCAGCTGTCCGGCGACGCGCTCCTTGATGCCGAGGCTGGGCAGCCGCTCGAGCGTCACGGCGGGGCGCTGCGAGCGCCTCGTCACGCGCTCACCGCCACGCCGTCGCGGACCTGCCGCGCCCTGAGCGCGAGGATGTCGACGACGACGCGCGCGCCGACGCGGGCCGTGTTGCCGGAGGGGTCGAGCATCGGCGCGACCTCGACGCAGTCGGCCGCCGCGATCGGCCCCGACGCGACGATCTCCAGGCCGCGGACGAGCTCGCGGCCGGTCAGACCGCCGATCTCCGGCCCGCAGGTCCCCCAGGCGAAGGCGCCGTCGAGCACGTCGATGTCGACCGACAGGTAGACGCCGGCCGTCCCGTCGGAGGCGGCCTCGATCGCGCGGGTGGCGATCGCGTCGATGCCCTCGCGGTCGACGTCGCGGACGGTGGAGACGCTGACGCCGTGCTCGCGCGCGACGTCGAACTCGAGCTTCGGGTTGGCCGCGCCGTGCGCTCCGATGATCGCCACGTTGCGCCCGTCGACGTTGGGAAGGTCGAGCACGCGCGCGACGGGCGAGCAGTGGCCCAGGGGCTCGCCGTCGATCTCCGGCGCCGTGTCCAGGTGGGTGTCGAACATGACGAACCCCATCGGGCCGCCGAGGTGGCGCGAGAGGGCACGCGCGCCGGGGATCGAGGTGGCGTGGTCGCCGCCGAGCAGCACCGGGAAGGCGCCGGCGGCGTAGATCTCGTCGAGGGCGCGGCCCGTGCGCTCGAAGGTCTCGGCAGCGCGGCCCGGCGCGCCGTCGACGTCGCCGCAGTCGACGAGGCGCAGGTGCTCGGTCGTCTGGACGTCGTAGTCGCCGTGGTAGCTCTCGCCGAACGCGAAGTGCGACGACGCGTCGCGGATCGCGCGCGGGCCGTGGCTGGCGCCGGGGCGGGTGATGGTCGTGCTGTCGTAGGGGAGCCCGAGCACGGCGGCGGTCGCGCCCGCCTGCTCGAGCGCGGCGCGGTCCGCCGGGACGTGAGGCGCCGAGAGGAACGTCGCGATTCCCGCGTGCAGCACCGCCATGGCTAGCCCTCTTCCTTCGCGGTCCGCAGCCGTGCCGCGCCGTCGCGGACCGCATCGACGATGTTCTGGTAGCCGGTGCAGCGGCAGAGGTTCCCGGAGAGCGCTTCGCGCAGCTCCTGCTCGTCACGCTCGTCGATGGCCGGGTCGCCGTCGATGAGGTAGAGCGCGGTGAGCAGGAAGCCGGGCGTGCAGAAGCCGCACTGCAGCGCGTGGTGCTCGCGGAAGGCCTCCTGGAGCGGGTGCAGCCCCTCGGCGCCGGCGAGCCCCTCGACCGTCGTGAGCTCGCGCCCGTCGGCCTGGACGGCGAGGACCAAGCAGGAGCGGACCGGCTCGCCGTCGAGCAGGATCGTGCACGCGCCGCACACGCCGTGCTCGCAGCCCAGGTGCGTCCCGCGCAGGCCGAAGACCTCGCGCAGCAGGTCGGCGAGCAGCAGCCGCGGCTCGACCGTCGCGGTGTGCTCGTCGCCGTTGACGGTCACGTTGACGATCTGCGCCTCCTGGGCGACGGGCAGGCTCACGATGGTCCCCCTCCGTTGCATCGCCCCGCCGCCGTCAGCAGCGCCCGCTGTGTCAGGACGACCGCGACCCGCCGTCGGTAGTCGGCGGTCGCGTGGCCGTCGTCGTAGGGCGAGATCTCGTCGCGGACGCGTTCGGCAACCTGCTCGAACAGCGCTTCGTCGGGGTGCTCGCCCGTGGCGGTCTCGGGCAGCCAAGTGGCCACGTACGGCGCGCTGCCGACTCCGCACATCGCCAGCGCGGCGTGGTCGATCGCGCCGTCGGAGCCGACGTGGAGGACCGCGGCGACGCCGGCGAGGGCGAAGGCGCCGTGGGTGCGCGCGACCTCCAGGAACGCCCACCCGCTGCCCGGGGGCGGCGCGGCGACGTCGACGGCCACGAGCAGCTCGCCCGGCTCGATGGCGGTGGTCAGCGGGCCCAGGAAGAACTCGCGGGCCGCCACGACGCGGTCGCCGTCGGCGCCGCGCAGGTGCATGCGGCCGTCGAGCGCCGAGATCGCCGCGGGCAGCTCGGCCGACGGATCGGCATGCGAGAGGCTGCCGCCGACCGTGCCGCGCGTCCGGATCGGGACGTGGGCGATGTGGGTGGTCGCCTCGGCGAGCAGTGGGAGGCGCCGCGCAATGCGCGGGTCGGTCTCGATCGTGCGCTGGCGCACCATCGCGCCGATGCGCACGCGCTCGCCGCCGGCCTCGATCCCGGCCAGCTCGCCCACGCGGTTGAGGTCGACGACGACGCGTGGCGCCGCCATGCGCATGTTGAGCATCGGCATGAGGCTCTGGCCGCCGGCCAGCACGGTCGTCGCGTCCGGCTCCACGCCCAGGGCCTCGAGCACCTCGTCGAGGGTCGCGGGCGCGGCGTAGGCGAACCGGGGCGGCTTCACGTCGCCGCTCCTGTGCTGCGGCTCGCCGCCTCGTCCAACAGGGCCAGGATCGTCGACGGCGTGACCGGCGTGGCCGAGATCTTCACGCCGTAGGACCGCAGCGCGTCCTCGATGGCCGACACGATGGCCGCCGGCGCGCCGATGACGCCCGCCTCGCCGACCCCCTTCATGCCGCCGGGGATCAGTGGCGAGGGCGTCACCTGGTGCTCGATGGCGATCCTCGGCACCTCGGCCGCGGTGGGCAGGACGTACTCCATGAACGTCGCGAACAGCGGCTGCCCGGAGGGGTCGTACTGCAGCTCCTCGTACAGCGCGGTACCGATGCCCTGCGCGACGCCGCCGTGGATCTGGCCGTCGACGAGCATCGGGTTGATGACCGTGCCGATGTCGTGGACGTAGAGGTAGTCGAGGAACTCGACCTTGCCGGTGCCGACGTCGACCTCGACCACGGCGATGTTCGCGCCGTACGGCCACGCCATCTGGGGCGGATCGAACGCGGCGACGGCCTCGAGGCCGGGCTCCTCGTCCTCGGGCAGGTCGATCGCCCGGATGTAGGCGGCGCGCCCGACGTCGGCCATCGTCACCGCGCGGTCGCGGCTGCCGCGCACGTAGATGTCGCCGTCCTGCATCTCGAGGTCGGAGGGGTCGGCCTCGAGCATGTGGGCCGCGATGCGCGCGACCTTCTCGCGCACGATGCCCGCCGCCTTCATGACCGACGCCCCGCCGACCGACGCGCCGCGGCTGGCCCCGGTCCCGTAGCCGGTGTACGGGCAGATGTGGGTGTCGCCGTCGACGACGGTGATCTGGTCGGGGTGGACGCCGAGCTCGTCGGCGAGCACCTGGGCCAGCGCGTTGGTGACGCCCTGCCCCATCTCGCACAGGCCGGTGTAGAGCGTGACCTCGCCACCCGGCTCGACGCGGACGCGCGAGATGTCGTAGCCGCCCTGCTCGACACCGCCCGCGTTGAGGATGCGCGACGGCCCCAGCGCCGAGTTCTCGACGTAGAACGACACGCCGATCCCGACGTGGCGGCCCTCGGCGCGCATCGCCTCGGCCCGCTCGCGCCAGTTGCGCTCGGCGAGCATGGCCAGCGCGCGGTCGAGGCACTCCTCGTAGCGCCCGCTGTCGAAGACGTGATGCAGGCTCTGGTACGGGAAGCGGTCGGGCGGGACGAAGTTGCGCCGGCGCAGCTCGTTGACGTCGATGTCGAGCGCGCGGGCCATCGAGTCGACGAGGCGCTCGACGATGAAGTTGGCCTGCGGCTGGCCCCAGCCGCGGAACGAGCCCAGCGGAGTCTTGTTCGTCGCCACCGCCCGCGCGCGGACGCGGGCGTTGGGCACCTCGTAGACGTTGGTGATCATCACCGAGGTCAACCAGATCGGCCCGTAGCCGACCGTGTGCAGCGCGGCGCCGAGGTCGCCGAGGATGTCGGCCTTCACCGCGGTGATGCGCCCGTCCTCGGTGGCGGCCATCGTCGCCTCGACGACCTGCTCGCGCGCGTGGACGGTCGCCAGGAAGGACTCGAGGCGATCCTCGACCCAGCGCACGGGCCGGCCGGTCGCGCGCGCGGCCAGCGCGACGGCGACCTCCTCGGGGTAGAAGTGGAACTTGGCGCCGAAGCCGCCGCCCATCCGTGGGATGCGGACCCGGATGCGGTGCTCGGGCATGCCGAGCACGTCGGCGAGCAGGTCGCGCGCGATGTGGGCGATCTGCGACGACGTCCATAGCGTCAGCTCGTCGATCAGCGCGTCCCACTCGGCGAGCACCCCGCGGGTCTCCAGCGAGCACGCGAAATGGCGCTGGATGCGCAGGCGCTCGGTGACGACGACGTCGGCCTCCTCGAAGGCCCGGTCGACGTCGCCCATCTCCTTCTCGAAGACGGCGACGACGTTGTCGGGCCAGTCGTCGTACAGCAGCGGCGCGCCGTCCGCGACCGCTGCCTCGACGTCGCCGACCGACGGCAGCGCCTCCCAGTCGACCACGATCGCGTCGCGCGCGTCCTCGGCCAGGTACTGGGACTCGGCGACCACCAGCGCGACCGGCTCGCCGGCGTAGCGAACGCGCTCGCCGGTCAGCGCGTAGAACGGCGTCTCCCGCTGGCCCGCGAACAGGTGCGTGCACGGCTGGGCGCCGAGGCCCTCCGGCAGGTCGGCCGCGGTGAGGACTGCGTGGACGCCCGGCATCCTCCGCGCCTGGTCGACGTCGATCGACGCAATGCGCGCGTGCGGCAGTGGGGAGCGCAGGAACGAGGCGTGCAGCATCCCGGGCCGGGTGAGGTCGCCGATGTAGCGGCCCTTCCCGGAGAGGAGCTCGGGGTCTTCTCGCCGCCGCACCGGGCGGCCGACCCACTTAGGCAAAGTGGTCGGACCTCATACGTCCGGCCACTTCTATACGAGCAAGGGACCCCCGTCAACCGCCAATCGCGGCGGACGTCCATCAGGGGGCTACGCCTCGCCCATCACGTGCACTTCCTTGCCGGGCTCGCGGTCGGCGGCGGTGTCGCCGAAGCCCGGCCGGGGCTCGTCGAGCGGGGCCAGCGGCGAGGCGTGGAAGTGCCAGATCTTCCACTCGCGGCTGCCGCGCCCGTCGTCGCGGCGGAAGACCACGGTCTCACGGAAGCGGAAGCGCACGAGCTCTCCGCGGCGCTCGTAGCGGGCCGCCACGCCGTCCATCGTCGCCGAGCCCGACCCCTCGGCCGACTTCATGACCACCGGCAGGATCCCCTCCGAGGTCACGTAGGCCATGTCGCCGTCGACGGTGACGCGGACGTCCCAGAGCTCGGGCGGCTCCGTCGGGACCATGTGGGCCTGGTAGTAGCGGAAGAGGTGCTCCTTCTCGGCCAGGCTGTAGTACGGGTGCCCGTTGAGGTTCCACATGAGGTAGTCGGGCGCGAAGCACTCGCTCATCTTCTCGACGTCCAATCCGACGTTGGCCTCCCACCACTGCCGGTGCACGCGGCGGATCTCGCGGACGTCGTCGTCGTGGTCAGCCATCTCGCTCCTCCTGCGGGTTGGGTGTCGTCGGGCCGGTGGCCGCCAGGCGGCGCAGCTCGTCCAGCACGACCGGGTCGATGCGCGCCGCACCGTCGACGCGCTCCTCGAGGTTCTCGATGCCGGCCCAGGTCTCGAGGTCCGCGGCGAGGTCGCCGGTCGTGTAGCCGAGCCGCGTGAGCGCCGCGCTCACCTCAGCCTCGAGCTCACCGCGCACCGGCAGCCAGCGCTCGGGCGGCGTGGCGCCGAAGTAGAGCTCGTGCAGGCCGAGCAGGCGCTCGAGCTCGCCCAGCGGCTCGGGCGAGTCGTCGACTCGCAGGTCGACGGCGACGTCGGCGCCGAGTTGGAACGCGACGAGCGCGGCGGTGTGGTGGGCGCGCACGAGGTCGGACGCGTAGATCGCGTCGACCATCCCGACCGCGCTCGCGGCGGCGGCCGCCTGCTGTTCGCCGAGCTCGCTGAGCGGGGGATCGGCCTGGCCCTGCCACCGGCCGTCGGCGTTCCATTCCGACTGCCCGTGACGAACGAGCAGGATGCGGGCCATTCCGGGAAGGTAGCGCGGTAGCTTCGAGGCCCACCGCGCGTTCGCACCCACGCGCTCGCGCGTTCGCTCACCGACCCAAAGGGGACGCACCCATGAAGGCCGCTCTGTGCCTCGAGCAGGACCAACCGCTCTCGGTCGAGGAGGTCACGCCGCTCGACCCGGGGCCGGGTGACGTCGTCGTCCGGGTCACCGCCAGCGGCGTGTGCCACTCCGACCT
>Ga0081540_1000409_pt1 | contig 42353 bp, 38 predicted proteins | sample TabmetS2T1R1_FD_71024 | JGI IMG/M metagenome (GOLD analysis project Ga0081540, IMG submission 71024) | Tabebuia heterophylla rhizosphere microbial communities from the University of Puerto Rico - S2T1R1 | ecosystem: Host-associated > Plants > Roots > Rhizosphere ...
TCACCGAGGTTGCGACGACGATCGACGGCACGGTGCAGGACGTGACCGCGGCGGCCGGCTCGCTGCTGCAGACGAAGTGAGCGGCGGCGAGCACGTACGCTGCAGTGCGTGCCCGAGCTGCCCGACGTCGAGAGCGCCAGACGGCAGATCGAGGAGCGCGGGCTGCATCGGCGCATCGTCGGCGTCGACGACGGCGACACCTACGTCTCGCGCCCGCACCCCCCGGGCGAGATCGCCGAGGCGCTGACCGGCCGCGAGCTGCTCGCCGTGCACCGCCGCGGCAAGTCGATGTGGCTGGAGACCTCCGACGATGGCCCGGTCCTCGGGCTGCACCTCGGGATGGCGGGCCGCATCGCGATCGACGAGGAGCCCAGCGAGCGGGGCTGGGACCGCTTCGTCATGCGCTTCGCCGACGGCGGCTCGCTGGCCCTGCGCGACAAGCGCCGCCTCGGCCGTGCGCGCCTGGAGCCCGACATCGCCGCGCTGGGCCCGGACGCCACCGACGTCGGCCGGCGGAGCTTCCACGAGCTCATGCACCGCAGCCGCGCTCCCATCAAGGCGCGGCTCATGGACCAGTCGGTCATGTCCGGCATCGGCAACCTCATGGCCGACGAGATCCTCTGGCGCGCCCACATCGACCCGCGCCGCCCGGCCGAGGACCTCGGCGACGACGAGCTCGATCGGCTGTGGCGCGACATGCGCACGATCATCCGCATGTCGGTGCGCCGCGGGCACGCCGGGGTGACCGAGATGATCCCGGAGCGCCGGCCCGGGGGGCACTGCCCGCGCGACGGTACGCCGATGGCGCGGGGGACCGTGGGCGGGCGCACCACCTACTGGTGCCCCACCGAGCAGCACTAGGCGCATGTTCGGGCGCCGGCCGTCGTTGCAGGCGGCATGGCGCTGTGGGGACGAGATCGACTCGCCAGCCTGCAGGAGCGGGCGCTCGCCGGGCGGGTCAGCGGGCTCCTCTGGCTCGCCGGCGCCGCGACGCTGCTGGTGACGCTGGCGCTCCCGGGCTCGAAGGTCGAGCCGATCCACGCCGTGGTCGTTGCAGCGGCCTTCGCCGTCGCGTGGGGAGCGGGCCTCGTGCTCGGAGTGCCGTGGGACCGCGCGCCGACCCGGCTCTTCCACGTCTCGACGATCCTCGGCCTGGCGGTGATCGCCGCGATCGCGGCCGCCACCGGCACGACCGACTCCCCCGCGCGCGACTACCTCTGGTTCATCGTCGTCTACGCCGCGTTCTTCTTCCCGCCCCGCCAGGCGCTTGCCTACTGGCTGGCGTCGGCCGCGGTCTACGGCGCGCCGCTGCTCTACGACCACCAGGCGATCGACGACAACCTCCTGCGTCAGCTCGTCGTCGTGCTGCCGATGTACTGCCTCGTGGGCGGCATCGTCGTCGCGGGCCGCGAGCTGCTGGCCGGGTTGTCGCGCCAGGCGGGCGAGCTCGAGCGCGAGCAGCGCCGGCTGGCCGAGGAGCAGTCCTCGCTGCGCCGGGTCGCGACCGCGGTGGCGGCCGGCTCGCCGCCGGCAGGCGTCTTCGCGCTCGCCTCGGCCGAGGCCGGCCGCCTGCTGGGCGCCGACCATGCGGCGATCGTCCGCTACGACGCCGAGCACCCGATAGTCCTCGGTCGCTGGAGCTCCAGCGACCACGACTGCCCCCGGATCGCCGGCGCCGGCGCACTGACCCGCGGCGACCTCCTCGCGCGGCTGCGCGCCGGCGCGCCGATCGCGCGCGACGAGATCGGCGACGGCGAGCCGGTCGTGCGGCTCGCCGCGCAGGTCCACACCGGCGCCGCGCCGTGGGGCGCGCTCGTCGTCGCCGGCCGGGCCCGGCAGGCCCCGTGGGCCGACGCCGACCGCGTCGAGGACCAGCTGCAGGAGTACGCCGACCTCATCGCCATCGCGCTGGGCAACGCCGAGGACCGCGCGCGCCTGGACAACGAAGCGGCCACCGATCACCTCACCGGCCTGCCCAACCACCGCGCCTTCCGCGAGCGCCTGGGCGACGAGGTGGCACGGGCGCGCCGTCACGACCGCCCGCTCACCGTCGCCATCCTCGACATCGATGGCTTCCGCGAGCTCAACGACCGCGCCGGCCTGGAGGTCGGCGACGACGTCCTGGCCGAGGTCGGCCGCCGGCTGCGCGGCGCGATCCGCGAGGAGGACGTCCTGGCGCGCATGGGCGGCGACGAGTTCGGCGTGATCTTCGTGGAGAGCGATCGCCACGAGGCGCTGGTGGTCGCAAACCGCGCACGGTGCGCCGTGGCCGAGGCGCCGCTGCGCAGCCGGCTGCGCGCGACGGTCTCGATCGGGCTGTGCGACCTGCAGGCCGCCTCGTCGGAGGACGAGCTGCTGCGCCGTGCCGACGCGGCCCTGTACTGGTCCAAGGAGCACGGGCCCGACCTCTGCTGGCTCTACGACCCCGGCGTCGTGCGCGAGCTCGACGCGCGCCAGCGCACCCAGGAGCTCGACCGCAGCCACGCCCTCATCGGCCTGCGCGCGCTCGCGCGGGCGATCGACGCCAAGGACCCCGACACGCAGGAGCACTCCGAGCGCGTCGCGGTCGTTGCCGCCCGCCTGGCCGCGGCGCGTGGTTGGCCCGCCGAGCGCGTGGCCATGCTGCGCGACGCCGCGCTGCTGCACGACGTCGGCAAGATCGGCATCCCCGACGCGATCCTGCTCAAAGCCGCCGCGCTCGACGACCGCGAGCTGGCGATCGTCCGCGAGCACCCGATGCTCGGCGCGCGGATCGTCGGCGACGTGCTCGACGACGAGCAGGTCGCCTGGATCGCGCGCCACCACGAGCGTCCGGACGGCAGCGGCTATCCGCTGGCCCTGCGCGGCGAGGCGGTCCCCGAGGGCGCGAGCCTCCTCGCCCTCGCCGACGCCTGGGACGTCATGACCTCGGACCGCTCCTACTCGCCGCCGATGGCGATCGCCGACGCGCTGAGCGAGGCGCGCGCGGGTTCGGGCACCCAATTCCACGCGAACGCGGTCGAGGCGCTCGAGGCGCTGGCCGAGCGCGGTGAGCTGCTCCCCGCCGCCGCCCGGCTGCACCAGCCGACGGCGGCCTAGCCGACGAGCGACCCGTAGGCGTCGGGCCGGCGGGTGCTGAGGAAGGGGAACAGCTCCAGCCAGTCGCGGCGCTGGTCGAGGTCGAGGTCGGCGACGAGCACCGCCGGCCGGTCGCGCGGCGCCTGGACGAGCACGCGCCCGTAGGGGTCGGAGATGAACGACGACCCGTAGAACGTCAGCGGACGCTCCTCGCCGATGCGGTTGACCGCCACCATGAACGTCCCGTTGGCGATCCCGTTGGCGACGATGACCTTCTCCCACAGCGGCTCGGTGTCGAACTCCGGGTGGTCGGGCTCGGAGCCGATCGCGGTCGGGTAGACGATGACCTCCGCGCCCGCCAGCGAGTACGCGCGCGCGAGCTCGGGGAACCACTGGTCCCAGCAGGTCGGGAAGCCGAAGCGCGCCTCGCCGAGCTCGACGACCGGGAAGGCGTCGTCGCCGGGCGGGCCGGGCCGGAAGTACTTGTCCTCGTAGTAGCCGGCGGTCACCGGGATGTGCAGCTTGCGGGTCCGCGCGGCCAGCGTGCCGTCGGGCGCCATGACGATCGCGGTGTTGAAGCCGAGCCCGTCCTCCCCGTCGGCGCGCTCGTAGAGCGAGGCGTGGACGTGGATGGCGTGCTCGCGCGCGAGCTCGGAGGCGAACGCGCTCGTCGGCCCGCCCGGCAGTGGCTCGGGCTCGGCGCCCGCCGCGGCCGGGCCACCGGCGGTGATCGCGAAGTACGGCGAGAGCGTGAGCTCCTGCAGGCAGACCAGCGCGGCGCCCTGCTCCGCGGCGACCCGGACGCCCTCGGCGAGCGCCGCGCGGTGCTCGCCGGGGTCGGGATGCCAGCGGTGCTGGACGGCGCCGACGCGCAGGACCGGGCGCGTGCTCTGTTCCACGCGCGCGTATGAAGGCGGCGTCGCGCCGAGCGCCGTGATCAGCTGCAGCTCGCTCACGCGGCCAGTGTAGGCGGGCCTAGATCCCCAGCTCGGCCTTCTTGGCGTCCGCGTCGATGCCGTGCAGGCGCGCGAGGTTCTCCCCGAGGATCTTGCGCTTGGCCTGCTCCGTCAGCTCGGGGTAGCCGCGCTCCTCGACGATGTCGCGCGGCAGCTCGAAGTTCCAGAAGGCCTCCAGCGCCCACTGCGGGTGCCAGATCGGCGACTCGCCCCCGTAGATGATCTTGTCCTCGCCGCACCACCACAGCATCTTGCCCAGCGTCTCGGCGAACACCCGCGGCTGGCGGGCGATGAAGTTCACCGTCGCGGCGATCGACGCGTAGAGGTTCGGGTAGCGGACGATCTGCCAGAGGACCTCGTCCAGCCACGGCAGCCCGACGTGGAAGATGACGAAGTTGATGTCGGGGAAGTTCGCGGCCGCCCCGTCCATGTCGAAGGTCCGCGTGTGCTCGATCGGCTGGGGCCCGAGCGGCACGCCCTTGTGGACGCCGATGAGGTTGACCCCGAGCTCCTGGGCCTGCTCGAAGACCGGGTAGGCCACGCGCGGGTCGTCCATGCGCCACGGGAACGGCTGCCCGTAGTCGTAGCGCACGTTGTAGAACTTGAACGCCTTCGCGCCGTAGTCCTCGACCTGGCGCTTCATGAGATCGAGCGCCTTCTTGCCCTCGAGAGGGTTGACCGAGCCCCAGAACACCGCGCGGTCCGGGTGCTTGCTCGCCATCTCGGCGCACTTCTCCCAGGGCGAGAGCCCGTCGTAGAACAGGTCGGTCAGCGGCAGAGGCTGGGCGACGATCATGTCGGTGTCCGAGCCCTCGATGACCATCTCGTAGATCTCGTCGACGCTCCACTCCTTCATGTACTCCTCGCGCGAGAGGATCCGCTCGCCCTGCTTGGTGAGCAGCTGGTGGAAGGCGAAGAGGTGCTCGTCGAAGAGCAGCCCGGGCTGACCGATCGCGTTGGCCGGATCGAAGTTGAAGATGTGGCAGACGCAGTCGAAGACGAACGCGTCGACCTTGCGCTCGCGCGCGCTGCTGTCATGCGGCGCGGTCTCGGTGGCCATGGTCAGGCTCCTCTCTCGTGGGCCAAACGACGCTGTCGGTAGGGCTCGAGCTGCTCGAGCGGCATGCTGAGCGCGTCGCGCGCGGACGGCGAGAGGCGCTCGGGGGTCCAGACCGGGTCCCAGACGACCTGCACGTCGACGGTCTCCACCCCGTCGATCTCGCGCAGGCGGTCGGGTATCGCCGACGACATCGTCGCCACGAACGGGCACCAGCCCGTGGTGAGGACGAGGTCGACGTCGACGTGGCTTCCGGCGACGCGGACGTCCTCGACGACGCCCATGTCGACGATGCTGATCCCGCGGTCCGCGCAGCACGGGTCGTGGACCTCGCGCAGCGCGTCGATCAACGTGTCTCGGTCGGGCTTCACGCGGGGGGCCTCCCGGGGTCGATGACGAGGCGAAAGCCGGTGGTGGCGGTGGCGCGCGCGGGGTCGGCGGCCAGCACGCGGGCCGCGCGCACGCCCCAGCCGTGATCGAGGTAGGAGCCGCCGCGCACCGCGCGCCAGTCGCCCTCCTCGGTGCGGTCGGAGACCCATTCCCAGACGTTGCCCGCCAGCTGCTCGGCGCCGCACGGGCTCGCGCCCTCGGGGTGCGCGGTGACGGGCGCGGTCCAGCCCCAACCCGACTCGACGCAGGCGCAGCGCTCGGCGTCGAAGACCTCGCCCCACGGCCACGCGCGCCCGTCGAAGCCGCGCGCCGCGGCCTCCCACTCGTCGCCGGTCGGCAGGCGCCCGCCGGCCCACGCGCAGCACGCCGCCGCGTCCTCGTAGGTCAGGTCGGTGGCGGGGTGGTCGGCGAGCAGCGCGTCGGCGAGCTTGGCGGCCAGCGACGGGGCGACCGCGCGACCGGTCTCGCGTACGAAGCGCGCGACCAGCGCGTTGACGACCGGGAAGCGGCCGATGAGCACCGAGCGCAGCGCGACATCGCGCTCGGCGCCGGGCTCGCCGAGCCGGTACGTGCCCGCCGCCAGCTCGACGCGCTCGTCCACCGCCGCGAACCTAATCGCGGCGTGGTGCGGCTGGCAACCCCGGCGTCAGCCCGCGGCCGGGACCTGCTGGGTGATGCAGTGCGGCCCGCCGCCGCCATAGGCGGTGACCCGCCCGGGCACGCCGACCACCTCGCGATCGGGGAAGGCCGCGGCAATGCGCTGCAGGGCCTCGGCGTCGTCGCCGCTTTCGGCCAGCGGGACGATCGCCGCGCCGTTGCACAGGTAGAGGTTCAGGTAGGTCACGGCGACCGGCTCGCCCGCGACCTCGACGGTGGGCATGAGCGGCAGGTCGATCACGTCCAGCCCGGCGGCGACCAGGCGCGAGCGGTTGTCGGCCATGCGCTCGTGGCTCGGCGCGCCCGGCTCGAGCGTCTGCAGGAGCACCTGGCCCGGCCGGGTGAACGCGGCGAGCATGTCGACGTGGCCGTCGGTGTCGCGATCCTCGACCAGGCCCTGGCCGAGCCACACGACGGTCTCGACGCCCAGGTGGTCGCGCAGGCCGCGTTCGAGCTCTTCGCGCGACATCCCCGGGTTGCGGTTGGGATTGAGCAGGCACTCCTCGGTGGTCAGCAGCGTGCCCTCGCCGTCGACGAGGATCGCGCCGCCCTCGAGGACGAACGGCGCCTTGTAACAGTGGTCGCCCACGTGCTCGACGAGCAGCTCGCCGACCGCGGCGTCGCGGTCCCACGGCTCGAACTTGCCACCCCAGCTGTTGAAGGCGAAGTGCACGCCGGCGCGGCGGCCGCCGCCGACGACGAAGATCGGCCCCGAGTCGCGCAGCCACGAGTCGTCGATCGCCAGCTCGACGACCTCGACTGCCGCGGCGAGCGCGGCGCGCGCCTGGGCGGCCTCCGCCGGGTTGGCGCAGACCATGGTGACCGGCTCGAAGGCGGCGATCGCGTTGGCGGTCTGGGCGTACTCGGCGCGCGCCGGCTCGAGCTGCTCGCCCCAGAGCTCGGGCCGCGTCGGCCAGGCCATGAGCGTTCGCTCGTGCGGCGCCCACTCGGCCGGCATGCGCAGGCCGTCCCCGCGCGGCGTGCTCAGTGGCGCGCCTTCCGGGTGCGGTTGCGCTCCTCCTGGCGCTCGACCACGTTGACGATCAGCCGCATGTACTGGTCGACACCCGTGGCCTTGGCCTGGCCGTGTATGAAGGCCTCGCGCCAATCGGGCACACGCGCGCCGTGCTCGACCATCGCGTTGAAGAACTCGCGCCGCATCTCGATGCGGATGCGCGCGTCGGCGCCGATGTCCTTGGTCACCTCGACCTCGGGCATCTGCAGGCGGAACTGCTGCGTGTCGCCCCGCCCGTGCAGGTCGATGCCGACCACCAGGGTCAGCGGCTTGAGCGCCGGCACCTCGTCGAGGAACGATCGAACCGCCCGGTCGATGAGCGTCTTGGCATCCTCGGCCATGGACGGCGGACTGTAGCGACCCTCAGCCGGCGCGCTGCGCCGCCCACGCCTCGTGCTGGGCGCGCACGCGCTCCCACAGCGCGCGGCGGCCGGCGGCGTCGACGTCGTCGAGGTGCAGGTCGAAGAGATCGGCCAGTACGGCGAACCAGTCCTCGCGGCGCTCGATCACCTCGCTGCTCGTGCCCGAGGCCTCGATGCGGCTCAGCGTGCACGAGCGCAGGACGACGAAGCGATCGGCGTAGCGGCGCTGGGCGGTCGCCACCGTCACGAAGCCCGAGTCCGGCGCGGTGCTCAGCCGCTCGTGGGCGGCCGCGAGCTCGGCCTGGTCGGGCGGCGCGGTGTCGGCGTCGGCGAGCGCGAAGGCCCCGGCCGGGTCCTGGCTCAGGCGCCAGCCGCCGGCATAGGCGGGCGACGCGGCGAGGGCGTAGGCCCACGGCCCGTCCTGCCAGCTGCCGTCGTGGAGCGGAAGCGGCCTGCTGAAGCCGTCGCCGAGGCCGGCATCGGCCCACCACACGCCATCGGGGTTGTCGTCGGCGGGCAGGCCGTGGACGTGCAGGATGAGGTGGTTGAGCGTCGTGCTCGGCGGACCGCCCGGCGACTGGACGGTGCCGCGATGGCGGCGCACGTCGTAGCCGAGGGCGTCGAGCAGGGTCGCCATCGCGCCGTTGAGGTGGAAGCAGTAGCCGCCGCGCCCGTCGCGCACGATCCGCTGCGCGGCGTCGGGCCCCTCGATGCTCGTCGGTCGCCCGAGCTGGATGTCGAGGTTCTCGTAGGGGACGCGCTCGAGGTGGCGCGCGTGCAATTCGGCCAGCGCCTGCGCCGAGGGCGGCTCGGCGTCCGCCATCCCCAGGCGCGCGAGGTACGCCTCGACCGAGATCCCTCGCGCGGCGAGCCCGCGCAGCGCTTCAGCCTGTCGTGCCGAAGACGCGATCGCCGGCGTCCCCCAGGCCGGGACGGATGTAGCCGTGCTCGTCGAGCTGGCGGTCGAGCGCGGCGGTCCAGATCGGAACGTCGGGGTGCGCCTCGCGCACCGCCTCGACCCCCTCGGGCGCCGCGACCAGGCAGATGAGCCGAAGGCGTCGCGCGCCGTTTGCCTTCAGCCGGGCCAGCGCGGCGACCGCGCTGCCGCCGGTGGCGAGCATCGGGTCGAGCAGGAAGACGTAGGACTCCCCCATGCCGGGCGGCAGGCGCTCGAAGTAGCCGGTCGGCTCGAGGGTGTCCTCGTCGCGCTGGAGCCCGAGATGGCCGACCCGGGCGTCGGCCAGCAGGCGCAGGAAGCCCTCGACCATGCCCAGGCCCGCCCGCAGCACCGGCACGATGATGATCGGAGCCTCGAGCTTGCGGGCCTCGGCGGGCTCCAGCGGCGTCTGGATCGCGCGCTGCACGGTCGGCAGGTCGCGCGTGGCCTCGATGGCGAGGATCGCCGACGCCTCGTTGAGCGCGCCGCGGAACACGCCGTGGGGCGTCGCCTCGTCGCGCAGGGTCGCCAGCCGGTCCTCGAGGACCGGGTGCTGGACGACGATGAGCCCGTCCGCCATGACGCGCGAGCCTACACGCGGCGCCAGCGCACGCTGATCTAGAGTGGCCGCCGCGTGACTGCTGCGCTGCGCAACGTCGAGCTGAAGACCCGTGACGCCGATCCCGAGGCGACGCTGCGGCGCGCGCTCGCGCTCGGCGCGTCCGACGAGGGCGTGCTGCGCCAGCGCGACACCTACTTCGCCCGCGCGCGCGGGCGCCTGAAGCTGCGCGAGCAGGAACCGGGCGGGGCGCAGCTCATCTCCTACCGGCGCGCCGACGGCGCGCAGGCTCGCACGAGCGCCTACAGGATCGCCGACGTCGCCGACCCCGCCGCGCTGCGCGAGGCGCTCGACGCCTCCCTCGGCACCCGCGTGGTCGTCGACAAGCGCCGCCATCTGCTGCTCTACGAGAACGTGCGCATCCACCTCGACGACGTCGAGGGCCTTGGCGCCTTCGTCGAGCTCGAGGCGGTTGCCGCGCCCGACTCCGACCTCACCCGCGAGCACGAGCTGGTGGCGCGCCTGCGCGACGAGCTTGCGCTGGGGGACCCGGTCGCGGTCTCCTACTCCGACCTCCTGCTCGACCGGCCCGAGGCTCTGCTGGCGGCCGCCGACGAGGTCATGCGCAGCGCCCACGCGCCCTACTCGCAGTTCAGGGTCGGCGCCGCGCTACGGACGCCATCGGGCGCCATCCATGTCGGCGCCAACGTCGAGAACGTCGCCTACCCGCAGGGCCAGTGCGCCGAGGCATCGGCGATCGGGGCGCTCATCGCGGCGGGCGAGCGCGAGATCAGCGCCGTCGCCGTGGTGGCCGAGAAGCTCGACGTCTGCCCGCCGTGCGGCGGCTGCCGCCAGCGGCTGAGCGAATTCGCCTCGGCCGACACCCCCGTGTACCTGGGCCGCCCCGGCGGCCCGCTGCACGTGACGACGATCGGGGAGCTGCTGCCGCTCGCCTTCGAGGAGAGCGCCCTGGGATGAGCGCGAACGACGCAGCCGCGGTGATCACTCGCCACGTCCGGCCGCGGGTCGGCATCGTCCTGGGCTCGGGCCTGGGCGCGGTCGCCGACACCGTCCAGGACGCCACGACCGTCGGGTACGAGGAGCTCCCGGGCTTCCCGCGCCCCGGCGTCGCCGGCCACGCCGGAAAGGCGGTGCTGGGCACGCTCGGCGGGGTACCGGTCGCCGTGCTCATGGGCCGCGCCCACTTCTACGAGGGCGGCGACCCCGAGCCGCGGATCACCCCGGTGCGCGCGCTGCAGGCCGCCGGCGCCGAGGTCCTCGTGCTCACCAACGCCGCCGGCTCGCTGCGCGCGGAGCTCGGCCCGGGTCGCCTCATGGCGATCACCGACCACATCAACCTCACCGGCTCCAACCCGCTCATCGGCCCCAACGACGAGTCGATCGGCCCGCGCTTCCCCAGCCTGCGCGACGCCTACGACCCCAAGCTGCGCGCCGAGCTGCACGCGGCGGCGAGCGAGCTCGGGATCGAGCTCGGCGAGGGCGTCTACCTCGCGGTCAGCGGACCGAGCTTCGAGACGCCCGCCGAGATCCGCGCCTTCGCGACCCTCGGCGCGGACGCGGTCGGCATGTCGACCGTCCACGAGGCGATCCTCGCCCGGCACTGCGGCCTGCGGGTCGCCGCCGTCTCGGCCATCTCCAACCTCGCCGAGGGCCTTTCCGACGTGCCGCTCAGCCACGAGCAGACGCTGGCCGACGCCCAGCGCGCGGCGGGCGACCTCGCCCGCCTGCTGGAGGCCTTCGTCGGGAGGCTCGCATGACGTTCCTCGCCCAGGAGGTCATCCGCCGCAAGCGCGACGGCCACGCTCTCACCGCCGAGGAGATCGACTGGCTGGTGAGAGGCATCACCGACGGGTCGCTCAGCGACGCCCAGGTCGGCGCGCTGGCGATGGCGATCGTCATCAACGGCATGGGGCGCGACGAGCGCGTCGCGCTCACCGGCGCCATGACGCGCTCGGGCGAGGTGCTCGCCTGGGACCTCGACCGCCCGGTGCTCGACAAGCACTCCACCGGCGGCGTGGGCGACAAGGTCTCGCTGCTGCTGGCGCCGATCGTCGCCGCGTGCGGTGGCGCGGTGCCGATGATCTCCGGCCGCGGGCTGGGCCACACCGGTGGCACCCTGGACAAGCTCGACGCGATCCCCGGCTACGAGACCGCCCCGGGGCCCGACCGCTTCGCCGCCGCCGTGCGCACGGCGGGCTGCGCGATCATCGGGCAGACGGGCGACCTCGCTCCGGCCGACCGGCGCCTGTACGCGATCCGCGACGCCACCGGGACGGTCGAGTCGATCCCGCTCATCGTCGCGTCGATCCTCTCCAAGAAGCTCGCTGCCGGCCTCGACGCGCTGGTCATGGACGTCAAGGTCGGATCGGGCGCCTTCCTGCCCGAGCTCGACCAGGCGCGCGAGCTGGCCGAGGCGATCGTCGAGGTCGCCGTCGGCAACGGCCTGCCGACCGTGGCCGTCCTCACCGACATGGATCGCGTCCTGGGCCGCGCGGCCGGCAACGGCGTCGAGGTCCGGGAGGCGATCGACCACCTCACCGGTGAGGCCGCGGGCGACGACCGGCTCATCGAGGTCACCATCGCGCTCTGCCAGCGGCTCCTGGCGCTCAAGGGCCTCGACGGGGACCCCCGCGAGGCGCTGCGGTCGGGCGCCGCCGCCGAGGCGTTCGCGCGGATGGTCAGCGAGCTCGGCGGCCCGGCGGACCTGCTCGAGCACCCTGATGCACACCTGCCCCGCGCGCCGGTCACGGTCGAGGCGCACGCCGAGCGCGACGGGGTCGTCGCCGCCGTCGACGTGCGCGCCGTCGGGTTGGCGATCATCGACCTCGGCGGCGGGCGCCGCCGCGAGGACGACGCCATCGACCACGCGGTCGGACTGACCGAGGTGGCCGAGCCCGGCGAGCGCGTCGGGCCGGGCGGGCGCCCGCTGGCCCTCGTCCACGCCCGCGACGAGGACTCGGCCGCACGCGCCGCCGACGCGATCTCGGCGGCCTTCCGCGTGGGCGACCGCATGCTCGACCCCAACCCCGCCGTGCTGGAGGTGACCGGCGCGTGACGGTGGTCCCGAAGGCCGAGCTGCACGTCCACCTGGAAGGCACCGCGCCCCCCGACCTCGTGCGCCGGATCGCCAGGCGCAACGGCCTCGACGTGCCCGAGGGCGTCTTCGCCGATCCCGACCGCTTCGCCTGGCGCGACTTCCTGGACTTCCTTGACACGTACAACCTCGTCTGCAGCGTCATCCGCACCGGCGAGGACTACCGCGACATCACCTACGAGTACCTGGCGAGCTGCGCGCGCGACGGCACGATCTACGTCGAGCTGACCGCCTCGATCGACCACTCCCGGATCGCCGGCCTCGGCGACTCAGAGCACTGGGAGGGCATCGCTGCCGGCATCGACGACGCGCGCCGCGACCACGGCATCGAGGCACGCATCCTCAGCGTCGCGGTGCGCAACTACGGCGTCGAGCGCGCGATCGAGATCGCCGAGGCGACCGCGGCGCGCCCGCACCCGTACGTCGTCGGCTTCTCGCTGGCGGGCGACGAGGCCGGCTACCCGCCCGAGCCCTACCTGCCCGCCTACGAGATCGTCGAGAAGGCCGGCATGGGGCGCACCGTCCACGCCGGCGAGTGGGCGGGGCCGGACTCGGTGCGCGGCGCCATGCAGCTGCCGGTGACCCGCATCAGCCACGGTGTGCGCGCGATCGAGGACCCCGGGCTGGTCGCCGAGATCGCCCGCCGCGAGCTCACGCTCGAGGTCTGCCCGACGAGCAACGTCGTGCTCGGCGTCTTCCCCACCTACGAGGACCATCCGTTCCTCGCGCTGCGCGCCGCGGGCATCCCGCTGACCCTCGGCTCCGACGATCCTCCGTACTTCGGAGCCAGCGTCGGCGGCGAGTACAGGGTGGCCGGCGAGCACTTCGGATTGAGCGACGAGGAGCTCGTCGCGATCACCCGAAATGCAGTCGAGGCGAGCTTCGCCGAGCCCCCTCTCAGGTCCAAGCTTCTGAAGGAACTAACAGACTCGGACCGCGCGGCTCTGTAGATTGCCGCAATCCGTCGGCGGAGGGAGCGCCGACACCGCGAGGAGATGTGTAAGGAGGAGCAGTGCAACGCAGTGCGTTTCGGGCGATCCTGATCGCCCTCACCCTGGCCGTCGGCGGCTTCGCCGTGGCCGCGTGCGGCAGCAGCGACGACAACGGCTCGACGAGCACCGGCGCGGCTGCCAGCACCACCGGCGGCACCACGTCGACCGCCGCCGCAGGCAAGAAGATCAAGGTCGGTCTGGTGACGGACATCGGCGGCCTCAACGACCGCTCGTTCAACGCGTTGGCGAACAAGGGCCTCCAGGACGCCGAGAAGCAGCTCGGCATCACGGGGCGCGTCCTGATCTCGAAGTCCAACGCCGACTACACGCCGAACCTGACGACGCTGGCCCAGCAGAAGTACGACCTCGTGATCGCGGTCGGCTTCCTGATGGCCGACGCGACCGAGAAGGTCGCGGGCAAGTTCCCGGACGTGAAGTTCGCGATCATCGACTCCTCGGCCGCGGGCATGAAGAGCAAGCCCAAGAACGTCGAGGGCCTGCTGTTCGCCGAGCAGGAGGCCGGCTACCTCGTCGGCTACCTGTCGGGGCTCTACGCCAAGGACAACAACGTCACGACGATCGGCAGCGTCGGCGGCCAGAAGATCCCGCCGGTCGACCACTACATCGCCGGCTATCAGGCCGGGGCCAAGAAGGCCGACCCGTCGATCAAGACGCTCAATGGCTACTCCCAGGACTTCGTCGACCAGGCGAAGTGCAAGGAGATCGCCCTCGACCAGATCTCCAAGGGCTCGAAGGTCGAGTTCCAGGTCGCCGGTCAGTGCGGTCTGGGCGTCCTCGACGCCGCCAAGGAGAAGTCGATCCAGGGCATCGGCGTCGACGCCGACCAGGGCTACCTGGGGCCGCAGGTGTTCACCAGCGCCCTCAAGAAGGTCGACGTGGCGGTCCTGAACTCCATCAAGGGCGTCCAGGACAACTCGTACACGGGCGGCCAGGACGTGCTCAACAACGTCAAGTCCGGCGGCATCGGCTACGGCAAGCTCAACGCCGACGCCCAGAAGTACGCCGACCAGGTGCAGAAGGTCCAGCAGGACATCGCCAGCGGCACGGTCACGAACATCCCGGACACGGTCGCGGGCAGCTGATCAGCTGATGGAGGAGAGGCTCCTCGAGCTGCGCGGGATCACCAAGCGCTTCGGGCCGGTCGTCGCCAACGATGGCGTCGACTTCGACCTGAAGCTCGGGGAGGTCCACGCGCTGCTCGGGGAGAACGGTGCCGGCAAGTCGACGCTGATGAGCGTCCTCTACGGGCTCTACAAGCCCGATGAGGGCGAGATCCGCGTCGACGGCCGGCCCGTCACCATCGACTCGCCGCTCGCGGCGATCGAGCTGGGGATCGGCATGGTCCACCAGCACTTCATGCTCGTGCCGGTCATGACGGTGACCGAGAACATCGTCCTGGCCAACGAGCCGCGGCGCGGCGTCCTTCTCGACTACGACGAGGCCACCACCCGCGTGCGCGACCTCTCCGACCGCTTCGGGCTCGCCGTCGACCCGAACGCCCGCATCGAGGACATCACCGTCGGCATGCAGCAGCGCGTGGAGATCCTGCGCGCGCTGTACCACGGCGCGCGCATCCTCGTCCTCGACGAGCCGACGGCGGTGCTGACCGCCCAGGAGTCGCGCGACCTCTTCCGGGTCCTCGACGGGCTCAAGGGCGAGGCGGGCATCGTCTTCATCTCGCACAAGCTCAACGAGGTGCTCGAGATCGCCGACCGCGTCACCGTGCTGCGGCGCGGCAAGCGGATCGACACCGTGCCGACCGAGGGCGCCACCGAGGAGTCGCTGGCCCGCCTCATGGTCGGGCGCGACGTGCTGCTGCGGGTCGAGAAGCCCCCGGCGCACCCCAAGGAGCCGGTGCTCGAGGTCCGCGAGCTCGCGGTCCGCGACGATCGCGACCTGCCCGCTGTGCGCGGTGCGTCGTTGACCGTCCGCGCCGGCGAGATCGTCGCGCTGGCAGGAGTCGACGGCAACGGGCAGAGCGAGCTGGTCGAGGCGATCACCGGCCTGCGCTCGGTGGACGCCGGCGAGCTCATGGTCGGCGGCGAGGACCTGACCGACGCCGGCGCCCGCGCGCTCGTGCGCCACGGCGTCTCGCACATCGCCGAGGACCGCCAGCGGCGCGGCCTCATCCTGAACTTCACCCTCGCGGAGAACCTCGCCCTCCGCGAGTACAACACGCCGAAGCTGTCCAACGGCTGGATGCTGGCGCTTGGTCGCATCCGCGACCGCGCCAAGGCGCTCATCGCCGAGTACGACGTGCGCGGCGGCGGTCCCTCGTCGCTGGCGTCGGCGCTGTCGGGCGGCAACCAGCAGAAGTGCGTCATCGCGCGCGAGATCGCCGCCAACCCGCGGATCCTCGTCGCCGCCCAGCCGACGCGCGGCCTGGACGTCGGCGCGATCGAGTTCGTCCATCGCCGCCTCGTCGCCGAGCGCGATGCGGGGCGGGGGATCCTCCTCGTCTCGCTGGAGTTCGAGGAGGTCCGCTCGCTGGCCGACCGCATCCTCGTCATCTACGAGGGCGAGATCGTCGGCGAGTTCCCGCCCGACGTCTCCGAGGAGGACCTTGGCATCGCGATGACGGGTGGTGGCAGGCAGAGAGAGGCCGCGACGTGAGCATCGAGCCGCAGGAGCCGGTCGAGGGCCAGGCGCTCTCGGGCGAGGAGGGTCCCGAGGCCGTCGCGATCACCCCGGCGGCGCGGCTGGCCGCCTACGTCCAGGGCGGCGGCGTGCTGGTGCCGGTCCTGACCGCGGTCCTTGCCTTCTTCATCGGCGGGCTGGTGATCCTCGTCACGGGCCACAACCCGTTCTCGACCTACAAGGCGATCTTCAACGGGACCGGGCTGAACTGGTTCTTCCCGTGGGTGACGGGCAGCGACCGCTCGACCGCGGCGCTGAACCTGCAGCAGACGCTCATCGTGACCACGCCGCTGATCCTGACCGGCCTGGCCGTCGCGTTCGCGTTCCGCTGCGGCCTGTTCAACATCGGCGGCCAGGGCCAGTACCTCGTCGGCTCCTACGCGGCGGTGTGGGCCGGCTCGTCGTGGGCGGGGATGCCCCGCGTGCTGCACATCCTCGTCGCGATCCTCGCCGCCATCGTGGCCGGGGCGGTGTGGGCCGGGATCGCCGGGTTGCTGAAGGCGACCGTCGGCGCCCACGAGGTCATCTCGACGATCATGCTCAACTGGATCGCGATCTGGCTGGGCGCCTACCTCTTCGCGCTCAAGGGGCCGCTGCAGAACTCGGACCCGTCGCAGCAGTCGGTCCCGGTCTCCAACGACGTGGCGTCGAGCGCGAAGTTGCCGGTCATATGGGGCGACCCCGAGTTGCAGGGCCTGCACATCGGGCTCTTCATCGCGCTGGCGGCGGCGCTTGTGTTCTGGGTCATCCTCAACCGCTCGACGACCGGCTACGAGGTGCGGGCGGTCGGCCTGAACCCCGAGGCGGCGCGCTACGGCGGCATCAGCGTCGCGCGCAACTACATCCTCGTCATGGCCGTGTGCGGCGCGTTCGCCGGCCTGGCGGGCTCGCTGGACCTCCTAGGCTGGCAGTTCCGGATCGCCACCAACGACATCCTCAACTCCGCCAACGTCGGGCTCGGGTTCTTCGGGATCGCCGTCGCCCTGCTCGGGCGCAACACGGCCAGCGGCACCGTGATCGCCGCGCTGCTCTTCGGCGCGCTGCTGAGCGGCACCTCGCAGCGCAACCTCGACCCCACGATCTTCGAGCCCGAGCTCGCCAGCAACCTCACGCTCATCATCCAGGGCCTCGTCGTGCTCATCGTCAGCGCCGACGTCATCGTCCTGACGATGCTGCGCCGCGGGCGCAGCATGTTCAGACGCCGGGGCGCGCCGGCGGGCGCCGAAGCAGAGCCGTCATCGTGAGCACCGCGGTCGCGACCGCGTCGCCGACGCGCGCCATCACCGCCCGCCATGTCGGCTGGGCCGGCATCGCCCTGGGCTTCGTCGCGTGGTTCATCGCGCTCCCGCCCGCGCTGATGCGCTCGCCGGTGCCGTCGGTGATCATCGGCCTGCTGGCGATGACCGCGGGCGGCTGGGCGATCCGGGCCGGGGAGAAGCGGCTGGGCTGGGGCGCGGTCGCCGCCGGGATCATCGGCGGCGCGGGGGCGATCGCCTCGACGCAGTCGGGCGTGGGCAACCTCAAGGACGTCGTCACGTGGTCGGCCCTGATCGCTGCCACGCTGCGCTATGCGACGCCGCTGACCTTCGGCGCGATGGCGGGCATCGTCTCCGAGCGCAGCGGCGTGGTGAACGTCGGCATCGAGGGCATGATGCTGACCGGCGCCTTCTTCGGGATCTTCGGCGCCGACCTGCTGGACTCGTGGTTCCTGGGGCTGCTCGTCGCCATGGCCGCAGGCGGCCTGCTGGCGCTCCTGCACGCCTTCTTCTCGATCCAGCTGCGCGCCGACCAGATCGTCAGCGGCATGGCGCTGAACTTCCTGGCCCTGGGGATCACGGGCTACATCTTCCTGGACCACTACGGCGACCAGGGGACGCCCGACAACATCTCGCGCGTGCCCGACGTCAGCATCCCCGGCCTCAAGGACACCTCCTTCTTCGGCGACGCGATCGGCAAGACCAACCTGCTGATCTGGGTCTCGCTCATCGCGGTCGTGCTGCTGACCGCATACCTCTTCCGGACGCCGGGCGGTCTGCGCCTGCGCTCGGTCGGCGAGCACCCGCGCGCCGCGGAGACCGTCGGCATCTCGGTCATGCGCACCCGCTACGTGGCGGTGGTCGCCTCCGGGATGTTCGCCGCGCTCGGCGGCGCCTACCTGTCGATCGGCTTCGTCGGCTCGTTCAACCAAGGGATGACCGCGGGCCGCGGCTTCATCGCGCTGGCAGCGGTGATCTTCGGCAAGTGGCGGCCCGCCGGCGCGCTGGCGGCCGCGCTGCTCTTCGGCTTCTCGACCGCGCTGGCGCAGCGGCTTCCGGCCTTCTCGCCGTCGGCCGCCGTGCTCTTCCAGGCGCTGCCGTATGTCCTGACCCTCATCGCGGTGGCAGGGATCATCGGGCGCTCGCGTCCGCCCGCTGCCGTCGGACAGCCGTACGTGAAGGAATAACGTTCGGCGGCATGGCCGTCGCACGCCTCACGGTCTCCCAGCCCGCCGCCCCCCAGGTCGGCCCGTCGAACCTGTCCGACGAGGTCGAGCTCTACCAGCGGACCTACTCGACGCTGCTGCGCTCGAGCGGCGAGACGCGGCTGCGCGTCCTTGAGTCCTCGCACCGCGCGATGGGCTCGTCGCTGCACCCGCTGGCCGACTCCGACGAGATCGACCTGGGCGCGTTCATCTACGCGATCCGCCGCCTGCCGGACTCCATCGTGCGCATCAAGGTCGTGGTCATGGGCCAGGAGGCGGCGCTGTTCCGGCGCGCCGGGATCGGGCCGCTGGAGGAATGGGAGGCGGTCGAGGCGGCGGCGCGGCGCCGGCGCTGGTACGACAGCGGCGACGAGGTGCTGGCCGTCCTGCTGGCCTCCGAGTCCGACGTCGACGACCTCGTCCCCACCCTCGTCGCCTTCCAGATCGAGTGGAACAAGATCCACCGGCGGATGGTCGCCGCCGGCTGGCCGCCCGACGAGGGCGCCACGCCCGAGGCCTGCGCCGTGGCGCTCGGCGGGGCGGCCGACGACTGGGCGCGGCTGGCCGACGCCTGGGGCGAGTCCTTCGAGGAGCGCCTGCAGGCGATCGCCGACGAGTCGAAGTCGATGCGGGTGCGAATGCTCGGCGGCACCCAGGTCGGCTACCAGCGCATGACGCGGCGCTGGTGGGCGCCGGTGCGCGCCGACCTCAACTCGCGCCGCCTCGGCGATGCGCCGCTGTACTTCGTCTCCTCCAACACGCACTCGCTGTCGAACCTCGTCACCGGCCTGGCGCGCGAGCGCGAGGACGAGCTGGTCGCCTTCGTCGAGCGCGAGGGCGCCGACGACCTGCGCGAGGAGCTCGCGCGCTTCCGCGAGGGCGCGACCGAGGGCTCGTGGGAGAACTTCCTCTACTTCGTCGCGCGCGACTTCTTCGACGCCGGCGGACCGGAGCTGCGCCGCCGGCGCCACGACGAGGAGGTCGCGGCGGGGGTCGAGCACATCCGCTCGACGACCGCGCTGCGCGTGCCCGCGCAGGTCATCCCGCTGTCCAAGCTGGCGCCCGGGAAGATCGACCCGCGGATCGGCCCGGTCGACGCCGAGCGCCTGGCGCGCAGCGAGGCGGTGATCGTCAACACCGACTACCCCCTCGGCCTGGCCGCCTACAACCTGCTGCGCGAGGTCGCCGTCGACTCGGCCGACCTGCGCGGCGTCTACGTGCTCGGCAAGGCGGCGACGCTCAACGCGGACGTCGGCGACGTGATGATCTCGTCGGTCATCCACGACGAGCACTCGGGCACGACGTACTGGCTCGACAACGCCTTCACCGTCGACGACATCGCGCCCGACCTCATGTTCGGCACGGGCCTGGACAACCAGCGCGCGGTGACGGTGAAGAGCACCTTCCTGCAGAACCGCGCCTATCTGGACTTCTACTACCGCGAGGCGTTCACGGTGGTCGAGATGGAGGCCGGCCCCTACTGCAACGCCGTCTACGAGATCGCCGACGCCGAGCGCTACCCGGTCGGCGACGCCGTCAACTTCTCCAAGCTGCCGATCGACTTCGGGATCATCCACTACGCCTCTGACACGCCGTACACCCAGGCGCGCACGCTCGGCGCCCGCGGCCTGTCCTACTACGGCATGGACTCGACCTACGCCTCCTCGCTGGCCATCCTGCGGCGCATCCTGTCGCTCGAGGGCGCGCTGGAGGAGTGATCAGCCGCCGGGGAGCCCGGCGAGGTAGCGGCGCAGGAGCGGGTCGCCGATCGACCACTCGCCGTGGCGGGAGCCGCGCTCGACGACGCCGGCGTCGCGCAGCCGCTCCAGCGTGCCGGCCGCGGTGCGCGGGTTCAGGCCCTCGTAGAGCGCCTCGCGGCGGGCGACGCGCTCGGCCATGCGCTGGGCGTGGCGGTTGATCGAGCGGATCCGCGCCAGCGTCTGCTCGTGCTTGAGGCGGTCGGCGCGCATCGCGCGCTGCAGGCCGCCGACGACCGTCGCGTCGTCCAGGCGCCGGCGCAGCTCCTCGACCGCGACCGAGTGCGACTGCTGGGCGATGAGCATCGTGGCGCGCGGATGGCCCTCGGACGCGGCGAGGAGGCGCTCGAGCGCGCTGTCGACGATCGTGCAGCGGTCGAGCGCCAGCCGCGCGCGCAATCCGTCGCGCCATGCGCCGGGATCGATCGGGGCCAGCTCGTGCAGCGCCCCGAACTGGCTGAGCGCGCGATCGGCCGGGGCGAACAGATCGCGCATCACGTGCTCGATCGAGCCGGCGAAGAGCACGCTGACGTGCGGCGAGCGCTGGAAGATCGCGCGCATCTGGCGCGTGACGGCCGACGGGTCGCCGTAGAGGCCGCTGGCGATCTCCTGGAACTCGTCGAGGAAGAGCACCAGCCGGCGATCGTCGGCGGCGGCGATCCGTTCGGCCAGCTCCCACGCCGCGCCGAGCGCGCGGTGCGGATCGGCGCGCGCGGCGCCGACCGTCAGCGCGATCTCCAGGTCATCGCCGAGGTCCTGGCGGGCGCGGTAGGCGACCGAGGTGCTCAGCGCCTCGAGGATGCGACCGGCCCGGGCGGTCGCCGTGCCCAGCGCGCGGCGCAGCACCGTGCGGTTGGCGAGAAGGCGCAGCGTGAGCGTCTCGGCGAGCTCCGCCGCGTCGGCGATCCGGAACAGGTCGACGCTCGCGACGTGCGAGCCCTCGCGCGCACACACTGCGAGGGCGGCGTCGCACACGCTCGTCTTGCCGGTGCGCCGCGGGCCCGCGAGGATCAGGTTGGCGCCGCCGAGCAGCCCGCGCGCGACCGCATCGACGTCCTCGTCGCGGCCGATCATCGCCGCGGCGGGAATCGGCTCGTCGGTCGGGAAGAGCTCGGCGCTCCCGGGGCGCTTCTTGCTCATACGGCAATACTATATTGTCGTTCTGACAATAATCGACATGGCGCGCGCTCGCCCGCGTGGTATTCGGGTGTGCCGGCCTAGGCGCCGACCGGGTGCCAGGCGGTCTTCAGCTCGGTCACGGCCTCGAGCCGGGCCAGGGCGTCGTCGGTCGCCGCCTCGTAGGTCGCGGCCGGGGCGCCGTGGCGGGCGCGCTTGACCGTCTCGGCGGCGAGGCGGTCGAGGTCGGCCCCGAGCTCCGCGTCGCCGGCAGCATCGACGATCGCGTTGAGGTCGCGGTGGGCGCCGAGCGCCGGCGCCAGCTCGGAGCGGCGCCCGCTGAGGAGGTTGACCACGCCCCCGGGCACGTCGGATATGCCGAGGACCTCGGCGAGATCGAGCGCGGGCAGCGGCCAGCGCTCCGAGATGATCGCCACGACGGTGTTCCCGGCCGCCAGCGCGGGCGCCACCTCGGCCACGAGGCCCAGCAGCGGCGGCTCGTCGGGCGCGACCACGCCCACGACGCCGGTCGGCTCGGGCAGCGAGAAGGACAGGTAGGGCATCGCTACCGGGTTCACGCCGCCGAGCACGGCCGGGAGCTTGTCGGTCCAGCCGGCGTAGTGGACGAGGACGTCCACGGTGGCGGCGATCTCGTCGGCCGGCCCGAGGTCCTCGCCGCGCGACTCGAGCGCCTCTGCGGCCCGGTAGAGGATCTGACCGCGGTTGTAGGCGGTCCGCGCGGCCCACGGCCCGGCGGCCTTGCGGGCTGCGGCCATCGCGTCGCGCACGTCCTTGCGCGAGGCGCGCGGGACGTTGGCCACGTGCTCGTCCCCGGCGTCCAGGGCGCGGTCGTAGCGGCCGGACTCCGAGCGCACGAACGCGCCTCCCACGTAGAGCTTGTAGGTCTTGCGGACGTTCAACCGCGCCATCACGACACGCGCAGGTACGGCCGCAGCCCGGCCGCCCCGCCCTCCCGGCCGAAGCCCGATTCCTTGTAGCCGCCGAAGGCCGCCGTCGGGTCGAACTTGTTGTACGTGTTCTGCCAGATCACGCCGGCCTTCAGCGCGCGGGCGACCTCGAAGGCCTTCGACCCCTTGTCGGTCCAGATCCCGGCGGCCAGGCCGTAGCGCGAGTTGTTGGCCTTCTCGATCGCCTCGGCCTGCGTGCGGAAGGTCAGCACCGAGACGACCGGGCCGAAGATCTCCTCGACCGCGATGCGGTGGGCCGGCGCGACCTCGGTGAAGATCGTCGGCGCGAACCACCAGCCGCGCTCGGGCAGGTCACACGCGATGCTGCGCCGCACGGCGCCCTCCTGGACCCCGGACTCGACGAGCGCCTCGATCCGCTCGAGCTGCTCGGCGGAGTTGATCGCGCCGACGTCGGTGTTCTTGTCCAGCGGATCGCCGACGCGCAGGAGCCGCATGCGATCCCAGAGCTTGCCGGTGACTTCCTCGGCCACCGACTCCTGGATGAGCAGCCGCGAGCCGGCGCAGCACACGTGGCCCTGGTTGAAGAAGATGCCCTGGACGATGCCCTCGACCGCCTGGTCGATCGCGGCGTCCTCGAAGACCAGGTTGGCGGACTTGCCGCCCAGCTCGAGCGTGAGCCCCATGCCGCGGCCCGCCAACGCGGCCTGGATGTCCTTGCCCACCGCGGTCGAGCCCGTGAAGGCGATCTTGTCGACCTCGGAGCGCACGAGCGCCGCGCCGGTGGTCCCGTCGCCCGGGACGATGTTCACCACGCCGTCGGGGAGCTCGGCCTCCTGGCAGATCTCGCCGAGCAGCAGCGCCGTCAGCGGCGTCGTCTCGGCCGGCTTGAGCACCGCCGTGTTGCCGCAGGCCAGCGCCGGCGCGAGCTTCCAGGCCGCCATGAGCAGCGGGAAGTTCCACGGCACGACCTGGCCGACCACGCCGTAGGGCGCGGCGTCGCGGCCGCCGACGCCGTAGCGCAGCTTGTCGGCCCAGCCGGCGTAGTGGAAGAAGTGCGCCGCGGCCAGCGGGATGTCGACGTCGCGCGACTCGCGGATGGGCTTGCCGCCGTCGAGCGACTCGACGATGGCCAGCTCGCGGGAGCGCTCCTGGATGAGGCGCGCGATGCGGAAGACGTACTTCGCGCGCTCGCGGCCGGGCAGCGCCGCCCAGCGCGCCTGCGCCGCGCGCGCCGCAGCAACGGCGGCGGCGACGTCCTCGGCGCCGCCGAAGGTCACCTCCGCGACGGGCTCCTCCGTGGCGGGATTGATCGACGCAACCCGCTGCCCGTCGCGCGGATCGACGAAGGCGCCGCCGATGAACAGCCCGTAGGTGTCACGCAGGCGGACGTGGTCCGAAGACTCCGGAGCGGGCGCGTAGTCCCAGGTGATGCGGGTGCGCGGGGTGTCGGTCGCAGCCATGGTCGGGCTACTCCTTCGTCGAGAGCTCGGGTGTGGCAACTTCGTCGAAGTAGTCGAACCAAAGCGATGACATGTCGATGCCGTCGGCCTCCATCGCCGTCTTGACCTCTGGCGCCATCCACGCCGCCTGCGCCTCTTCGCGCGTGTCGAAGGTCTCCTCGACCACGACGAGGCCTGGATCGTCCTGCGCGCGCCAGGCCCGCGCCGTGCGGATGCCCGGGGTCACCGCGACCGCATGGTCGTATCCACGACGCCAGCGGTCGTAGTCCGCGACCCGGCACCGGCAGAGCACGGTCGTCATCGCGCCTTCACTCCTTCGAGAAGTCCTCGGAGCGGCCGTAGCGGCCGTCCGTCGTCTTGGCGTACTGCATGAGCAGGTCGTTGAGCAGCGACGAGGCGCCGATGCGGAAGCGATCGGGCGTCAGCCAGTCGTCGCCGAGCGTCTCCTTGACCAGCACGAGGCGGTGCAGCGCCGCCTTGGAGGTCGAGACGCCGCCGGCGGCCTTCATCCCGACGGGTCGTCCCGTCCGCTCGACGTAGTCGCGGATCGCCTCGAGCATCACCAGCGTCACGCCCGGCGTGGCGCCGCTGGCCGCCTTGCCGGTCGAGGTCTTGATGAAGTCCGCGCCCGCCTCCATCGCCAGCATCGAGGCGTGGCGAACATGGTCGTAGGAGCCGAGCTCGGCAGTCTCGATGATCACCTTCAGGTGGGCGTCGCCGCAGGCCTCCTTGACGCGGACGATCTCCTCCATCACGCGCGCGTCGTCGCCGGCCAGGAACGCCTCGCGCGAGATCACCATGTCGATCTCGTCGGCGCCGGCCGCGACCGTCTCCTCGGTCTCGCCCAGCTTGACGGCCAGCGAGGTCTGGCCGGCGGGGAAGCCGGTCGACACCGCGGCGGTCTTCACGCCGCTGCCCTCGAGCGCCGCGTGCACGGTGGGCACGAGCGCCGGGTAGACGCAGACGGCGGCGACGCTCGGGATCTCGGGCATGTCGGGAGCCGGGCAGACCGCCTTGGCGCTGAGCTGGCGGACCTTGCCGGGCGTGTCCTGGCCCTCGAGCGTGGTCAGGTCGACCATCGAGACCGCGAGCCGGATCCCCTGGGCCTTCGCGGTGGTCTTGATCGAGCGCTTGCCCAGCCAGGCCGCGCGCTCCTCGATGCCGACGTGGTCGACGTGTGGCAGGCGACGGATCATCGAGGCACAGTGTGCCTGATGTCACCCGTTCTCACCCGACGCGCACGCGAAGTCGCCGGCTGAGGCCCCGGGCGTAGGGATAGGCGTCGTTGGGGCGCAGGCGCATACGGAACGTGAAGCGCCCGCCGCCGGCGGAGTTGAAGCGATAGCGGGCGGTGAACCGGCCGTTCTTGCCGGTGCGGGCGTTGCCGAACACGCGCCAGCCGCGGTGGGGCTGGAAGATCTGCAGGTCGATGGTCACGCCGCGCGGCGGGAACGGCTTGCCGACGAGGCGACCGGTGAAGGTCGCTCGCCCGCGCGCGGGGACGCGGCGCGGGCCGTGGACGGAGATCCGCGCGCGCACGTTGAGATGCGTGGTGACACGCGCGGCGAACGCGTCGTCGCCGGTATGCGCCCGGTAGGCGAGCCGCACGAGGCGCGAGCTGCCCTTGGGCAGGCCGACCAGGAAGCGGCCGCCCTTGGCGGTGGTGACCCCGCCGCGGTCGACGTACTGGGCGCCCAGCCGGTCCTCGCGGACGAGCACGCGGACGTTGGCACCGGCGACCGGCTCGCCGGCGGCGTTGCGCAGGATCCCGCGCATCGCCGCGCCGTGGCCGTAGGAGACCAGCCGTGTCGGCCGAAGGACGTAGACCCGATGGCGCTGCTTGCCCTTGCCGCGGTACACGCGGGCCGGGAACCCGGCGCTCATCCGCGCGCCGTCGCCTCCGTTGACGCCGTTCAGTGGACCGCGCGCCACGATGCCGAACGGCGCGCTGACCGAGGTCGACCCGCCCGAGTCGGTGACGCGGACGACCAGCGTGCGATGGCCGCCGATGGCCGGCGAGGCGGCGATCTTCTCGTTGGTCACGTTCGGGCACGGCCGCGGCCTGGTGTAGTCGCAGCGCTTCCCGGCATCGGTCGCGACGGCGCCGTAGTCCTCCGAGGCGACGACCGAGGGGCTTCCGGCGCTGGTGACGTCGACGATCTCGGCCCTGCGGATCCCGGTGTTGTCGGTTGCGCTGAAGGTGATCGGCTCGTCGCCCGAGCGCGTGCCGGGAGCGAGCAGCCCCTGGCCGGCCGCCACCGCAGTCACCGACGGGAGGACCGGGTCGTCGATGATGATCCTCGAGCCGAGGATCTGCTCGAGCTGGACGTCGCCGGCGTCGAGCGTGCACGGCGCGACCTTCCCGCAGTCGGCCGAGAGGATCATCTGCGTGCCCTTGCGCGACAGCGCCGACGGCGAGTTGCCCCTGCTCAGGGTGACTGTGACGTCGGTCGGCGACTTGCCGTTGCCCCACCAGTGCCCCTCGGGCTTGAGCACTGCCTGGTCCTCGGGACGCAGGTTGCCCACGCCCGAGAAGAAGCCGTCGCCGTATCGGAAGAGGCCGGCGGTGTTGTTGCTGCCGTCGCCGGCGTCGTCGACGTGGCGATGGCGGACGCGGACGGTGAAGTCCGAGATCGTGCTGCCGCTGGGCGGCTTGAACGTCAGCCCCGCCCAGCCGAGCGCCGCCAGCGAGTGGTTCGGGGTCAGCGACGCGGCGAGGACGTCGCCGGCCGAGGTGCCGCACGTCGTGTCGACGGTGCCGTTCGGTGCGCCCGCGTAGCCGCCGTCGGCCACCCACGCGTTGTTGGGGTACAGGTGGCCGGCGAAGTTGCACGAGTAGACGCTGTAGCTGCCCGCGTGCGCGGCCGCCGGCGCGAGCGCGCACGCCACGACGACCGCCGCGAACGTCCGCCTAGCCAACCCGCACCCTCACGTGGTGGGTGGCCCCGCGCGAGTAGGGGTAGCTGTCGTTGGGCCGCAGGCGCACGCGGAAGGTGAAGCGCCCCGAGCCCGAGTTGAAGCGGTAGCGCGTGGAGTATGTCCCTGCCCTGCGCGTGCGCGTCGTCTTGACCGTGCGCCAGCCGTGGCCGGGCTGGTAGGCCTGCAGCTCGAGCGTGACGCCGCGCGGCGGCAGCGGCCGCCCACGCAGGCTCCCGCGGAACCGTGCGGTGCCGTGCGAGCGCACGCGGCGCGGGACGTGGATGGTGATGCGCGCCTTCGTCTTCAGCGTGACGTCGGACTTCGCGGCCAGCCCGGCGTCGCCCGCGTAGGCCCTGTAGGCGATGCGCATGCGCCGCGACGCGCCGCGCGGCAGCTGGACGCTGAACCGCCCGTCGCCACTGGTCATCACCGCGCCGCGATCGACGTAGTGCGACCCGAGCTTGAGCTCTCGGATGAGCAGCCGCAGCTGGGCGCCCGGGATGGGTTGCCCGGCGGCGTTGCGCAGGATCCCGCGCACCAGCGCGCCATGGCCGAACCCGACCGTCTTGGTCGGGCGCAAGACGCCGACACGGTGGCGCTTCTTGCCCTTGCCGCGCCAGCTGTGGCCGGGGAAGCCGCCGACCAGGCGCGCGCCGTCGCCGCCGCCGGCGCCGTTCAGCGGCCCGCGCGCGGTGATCGCGAACGGCGACGAGACCGTCTGGTTGCCCGCGGCGTCGGTGACGCGCAAGAGCAGCGTCCGGCGCCCGGCGATGGCCGGCGAGGCGGCGAGCGTCTCGTCCTTGAGATCGGGGCACGGCTTGGTGCGGGTGAAGTCGCACCTGTCGCCGTCGTCGCTCACAGCCGTCGTGTAGTCCTTCGCGGCCACCACGTGCTGGTCGTCGGCATCGGTGACGTCGACGATCTCGGCGCTGCGGACCCCCACGTTGTCGCTGGCGCTGAAGGTCAGCGGCTCGTCGCCCGAGCGCGTGCCCGCAGCGCGCAGGCCCTCGCCCGCAGTCGGCCCGGTGAGGCCCGGAGCCGTCGAGTCGGTGATCGTGATCCGCGAGCCGACGAGCTGCACGAACGAGAAGCCGACGCCGCCGCCGCCGTCGGTGCCCAGGGTGCACACCGAGCCGTCGTCGGTATAGCACCCGCTCAACAGGTTCATGTTCGGCGCGTTCGGCGCCTTGAGCGCCCGCGCCGAGCCGGCTCGGGTCAGCGTGATCGCACCCGTGTCGGCCGCGCCGGACTGATGGGCGCCGCGGTAGCCGTACCAGTGGCCCTCGGCCGCGACGGCGTCCTGGTCGGCCTGCGGCCACAGACCCGTCCCGGAGTAGGGCACCCCGCCGAACGCCGCGAGGGTGTAGGTGCGCTCGGCCGGGTTGTTCGGGAGCGCCGGCGCGTACCACGCATGGCGCAGCACGACCTTGAAGTCCGAGATCGCCGCCTGGGGCGGCGCCACGAACCACAGCCCGGCGTACGTCCCGTTGGCGTAGGCCGTGTTGGGCGCCAGCGCGGCCGCCAGCCAGTCGCCCGCCTGCTGCGAGCACGACGTGTCGTCCTGGTAGGCCGCGTTGCCCGCCGGGTTGTTCGCCGCCACCCACGCACGGTTGGGATAGAAGGCGCCGTCGATCGAGCACGACAGCACGTCGTAGCTGCCGGCATGGGCAACGGGCGCGCACAGCGCGCCGAACCCGAGCACCCCGAGGAGTGCGAGAAGAAGGGCCCCTGCCTTCACCCCGCGCTCTACATACCCAGGAGCCGGGGCGTCTTCACCTCGTCAGAGCTTGTGGCGCTGCAGGAGCTTTCGGCCGATGACCATCTTCTGGATCTCCGAGGTCCCCTCGCCGATCAGGAGCAGCGGCGCGTCGCGGTACAGCCGCTCGATCTCGTACTCCTTGGAGTAGCCGTAGCCGCCGTGGATCCGGAAGGACTCCTCGACGCAGAAGCGCGCCGCCTCGGAGGCGAAGAGCTTGGCCATGCCCGCCTCGAGGTCCGAGCGCTCGCCGGCGTCCTTCAGGCGGGCGGCGCGCAGCGTCAGCAGTCGCGCGGCCTCGACCTGGGTGCCCATGTCGGCGAGCTTGAACTGGATCGCCTGGTGCTCGGAGATCGGCTTGCCGAACGTCTTGCGCTCCTGCGAGTAGCGCAGCGCGAGCTCGAGCGCGCGCTGCGCGACGCCGACGCCGCGCGCAGCGACGTTGGCCCGCCCGACCTCCAGCGCGTCCATCATCTGCGCGAAGCCCTTGTTCAGGCCGGCCTCCTCGCCGCCGAGGACGTTCTCGGGCGGGCAGGAGTAGCCGTCGAAGATCAGCTCGGTCGACTCGACGCCCTTGTAGCCGAGCTTCTTGATCTTCGGCGGCACGGTCAGGCCTGCGTACTCGCCGGTGTTCTCGCTCGCCCCGGGCTCCTTCTCGGCGATGAAGCAGGTGAACCCGCGGTGGCGCGGCTCTGCGTCGGGATCGGTCTTGACGAGCACGAAGACCAGCGAGGAGAGCAGGCCGTTGGTCACCCACATCTTCTGGCCGTTGATCTCCCAGCGCCCGTCGTCGCGCTTGCGCGCGCTGGTCTTGATCGCCTGCACGTCGGAGCCCAGCTCGGGCTCTGAGAGGCTGAACGCCGCGCGGATCTCGCCCGTGGCCATGCGCGGCAGGTACTTCTGCTTCTGCTCGTCGGTGCCGAACTTCATCAGCAGATAGGAGCCGATGAAGTGGGTGTTGACGATGCCCGAGATCGAGATCCAGCCGCGCGAGAGCTCCTCGATGATCATCACGTAGGTCGTGAGATCGAGGCCCATCCCGCCGTACTCCTCGGGGATCGTGACCCCGAAGAGGCCGAGCTCCTTCATCTGCTCGACGATCGGCTCGGGGAACTCGTCGGCCGCGTCGTAGTGCTCGGCGTTGGGGAGGATCTGCTCGTCGGTGAACTGGCGCACCATCTCGCAGATCGCCTTCTGCTCGTCGGTTCTCTCTGAGTGGCTGGCGATGGCCATGTCGCATGGAGCATATGGCCACTAGGGTCCCCGCGATGAACTGGGCCCGCGACGTTGTCGAAAGCGCCGATCCCAGCCGTTTGGCGCTGATCGAGCGTTCGCGGGACGGCTCACGGCGCGAGTGGACCTTCGGTGACGTGGCCCGCGCGACGCGCGCCGTGGCGGCCCGCCTCGGCGAGCTCGGCGCGCGCCGCGGCGACGTCGTCCTGACCCTCGTCGGCAACCGGCCGGAGTGGGTCGCGACCATGGTCGCCTGCTTCCGCGAGGGCTTCGTCGTACTGCCATGCACCGAGCAGCTGCGGCCCAAGGACCTGCAGCTGCGGCTCGCCGTCGCCCGGCCGGCGATCGTCGTCTGCGACGAGCGCAACCGCGCCGCGCTGGCCGACGCGGGCTGGGGCGGGCCGACGATCTGGGCGCCCTGGGGCGAGCTGCCGGACGGCTCACCCGAGGCCGCGGAGCTCGATCCGGCCGACCCGTGCCTGATCACGTTCACCAGCGGCACGGTCGGCGAGCCCAAGGCGGTCGTCCACGCCCAGCGCTACCTCACCGGCCAGTCCCTGCAGGCCGAGCACTGGCTCGACGCCCGCGACGGCGACCTCGTGTGGTGTACCGCGGCCAGCGGCTGGAGCAAGTCGGCGCGCAACACGTTCATCGCCCCGTGGATCCGCGGCGCTGTCGCGCTGCTGCACGACGCGCGCTTCGACGCCCACGAGCGGCTGGACCTCCTCGGCGAGGAGGCGGTGGCGGTGCTCTGCATGGCGCCGACCGAGTACCGCGTCATCGCCAAGCGCGCCGAGCCGCGGCGCACGCCGGCGCTGCGCGGCCTCGTAGCCGCCGGCGAGGCGCTCAACCCCGAGATCCTGCGCACCTGGCACGAGGCGACGGGCCTGTGGGTGCGCGACGGCTACGGGCAGACCGAGACCGGCCAGATCACCGGGATGCCGCTGGGGCGCAACGCCGTCGAGGGCTCGATGGGCCGCCCGCTGCCGGGCATCCGCGCGTGGGTCGACGACGGCGAGCTCGTGGTGGACCCGGCGACCGTGCCTACCTTCTTCCGCGGCTACCTCGGCGAGGAGGCGCCCGCCGGGCCGTGGCGCACGGGCGACCGCGTCACCCAGGACGGCCAGGGCTTCCTGTACTTCGAGGGCCGCGCCGACGACGTGATCATCTCCGCCGGCTACCGGATCGGGCCGTTCGAGGTCGAGTCGGCGCTCGTCGCGCACCCCGCGGTGGCCGAGGCCGCTGTGGTGGCCGCGCCCGACGACGAGCGCGGCTCGGTCGTGCGGGCGGTCGTCGTGCTGCGCGACGGGCACGTCCCCTCCGACGAGCTGGCGCGCGCGCTGCAGGACCACGTCAAGGCGCAGACGGCGCCCTACAAGTACCCGCGCGTGGTCGACTTCGCCGCCGAGCTGCCCAAGACGGCGAGCGGCAAGGTCCGCCGCGCGGCGCTGCGCGCCTAGCCCTTCTCCCAGACGACCGCGAAGGCGACCGGCTGGCCGCGCAGCCGCTCCCACTTGGGCTTGACCGACAGCCACGCGTCGTCGATGACGCGCTCGCGCATCTCGGCCAGCCGCCAGCCGGCGCCGAGCCCGGCGCTCACGTGCTCGCTGAGCAGGTGCACGTAGGTGTCGATCGCGACGGGCTCGCCCGAGGCGCTGTCGAAGTGCGTGGGCATGCCCGCGGCCATGATGAAGTGCGGGTGGAAGCCGACGAGCACGAAGGTGCCGCCGGCCCGCGCGAGCCGGAACGCCTCGGCGTAGAGCGGATCGACGACCGCGAGGTGCTCGTCGACGAGGCAGGTCATGACGAGGTCGTAGGCGTCGGACTCGAGCCCGGTGGCGCTGACGTCGCCCTCGCGCAGGCTGCGATAGACGCCGCGGGCGCGGGCGACCTCGAGCATCTCGGGCGTGAGGTCGACGCCGTCGATCGCCTCGACTCCGCGGTCGCGCATCCAGGTGCCGGTCCGCCCCGTCCCGCAGCCGAGGTCCGCGACGACGGCACCGCCCCACTCGACCTGGCGCAGCTCGTCGAGCAGCGCGATGTCCATCGTGTCCTCGACGGTGTTCTCGTACGTGGCCACCCACTCGCCGTAGCCCGTGCGGACGTCGACCGTCCGGTAGCCGCGCGTGTCGAAGTCCTTGAAGTCCGTCATACGAATGAATTCAAGCAGAGCCGGCGGCCGGCCCCGGCGGCCACGACCGGCTCACGGCGCCGGCTGGGGCGGCGCCGGCGCGGCGCGCGGGCAGCGCTGCGGCCCCGGCTCGTACGGAAGCCGCACGGTCGTCGAGGAGAGGTTGTTGGCCTCGTTGGACTCGAAGATGTGGTGCAGCGGGTCGACGCGGTGCACGATCGCGAAGCAGCCGCGCAAACCGGTGACGTCGATCCAGTTGTCCGGATAGGTCGACGGGTACGCGTCGGCCCACCCGACCGAGGTCCCGAGCGTCACCTCGCGCTTGCCCGCTCGCTGGTTGCAGCTGGGGAAGAACGCGTGGCGCCGCACCGCGGGCCCGCCGCGCACGCGCTTGAGGTCGCGCAGGCAGTAGTCGAGCTTGGGCCCGACGCGCACGAGCTGCGTGCGATGCGCGGCGAGGTCGATCGCCCACAGCTCGAAGCGCGCTGCGTCCTGGAACTTCCAGTAGGAGCCGCCACGGCTGGGCACCGACTTGAAGTAGAGCTCGGCGCCGGTCTCGAACCGCCGCCGGAAGCCCGAGGCGTCGGCGATGACCTGGCGCGCATGCATCTCCACCGGCGACGTGCGCTGGCCGAAGAGCTCGGCCGGCCCGGTCCCCACGTTGACGATGCGGTTCTCCATGCGCAGCACCGACCGCCCGCTCGGGCTGCGCGCCAGGCGCAGGTGGCGCGCAGGCGCCGTCACGAGATCCGGGCAACGCAGCGCGAGCGCCGGGTCCGCGCACGGTGAAGGAGCGGCGACGGCGAGTGCCACTAGCGCTGCGACTCCGATCAAGGATCGTCAGGCTGTCAAATCGCGCGCCATCTCGTCGAAGACGGCGACGTAGCGATCGACGGCCTCGTCGGTGTGGGTCACCGAGAGGGTCCACTCCTCCTCGCGACCGGGCGTCATGTAGATGCCGCGGTTCATGTTGAACAGCCACGCGAGATCGGCGAGCTCGGCGTCCTGGTTCTCCTTGAACGTCTCGTAGTCGACGATCTTCGTCGGCGAGAACGTCACGCAGCCCTTCGAGCCGATGCCGACCGAGTAGCCCGAGAGCCCGTGGCGCTCGATGACCTCGGTGCAGCCGCGCAGGATGCGGTCGTTGAGCGCGTCGAGGTGCTTGTAGGCGTCGGGCGTGAGGACCTCGGTGAGGTTGGCGCGGGCCGCCGCCATGCCGAGCGGGTTGCCGTTGTAGGTGCCCACCTGGTAGACGGACCCGTCTTCGACGACCGACATGACGTCCTCGCTGCCGCCGATCGCGCCGGTCGGCACGCCACCGCCCAGCGCCTTGGCCAGCGTGACCATGTCGGGCATGACGCCGAAGCGCTCCGTCGCGCCGCCGGCGGCGATGCACAGCCCGGTCTTGACCTCGTCCATGATCCAGACGACGCCGTGGCGCTCGGTGATCTCGCGGACGGCCTCGAGGTAGCCCGGCTCGGGGAGGACGACCCCGAGGTTCATCATCACCCCCTCCATGATCAGGCAGGCGGGCTTGCGACCCTCGCGGTCGAGCTCGGTGATGCGGCGGTCCAGCGACTCGGCGTCGTTGAAGTGCACCGCGTAGACCTCGTCGACCACCGATTGCGGGATGCCCGCGCCGTAGGGCAGCGACGCCGGGGCCTCGTGCGGGCCGATCTTGTCGTACTCGACCCCGATCGAGACCATCACGGTGTCGTGGTGGCCGTGGTAGGACCCGAAGATCTTCATCACGGTGTGGCGCTTGGTGTGTGCGCGCGCGATGCGGATCGCGTCCATCGTCGACTCCGAGCCGGAGTTCGTGTAGCGCCAGCGGTGGATGTCCCACCGGCGCGCGAGCTCCTCGCCGACGACGATCGCGTCCTCGGTCGGGGCGGCGAAGTGGGTGCCGAGGCTGTAGCGCTCCTGGAGCGCGCGGCCGATCGCCGGGTGGGCGTGGCCCTGCACCATCGACCCGAAGCCGTTGTGGAAGTCGTACATCTCGTTGCCGTCGACGTCCCAGACGAGAGGGCCCTCGCCGCGCTCGAGGTAGATCGGCCACGGATCGCGCAGCTGGTAGGAGGAGGCCACGCCGCCGGTCAGGACGTGGCGGGCGCGCTCGTACATCTGCTTCGACGCCTGGGTGCGCTCGTTGAGACGCTGCTCCTCGCGCTCCGTGAGCTCCTTGATGCGCTGGCGATCGAGCTGGGTCGGTGTGGTGGCCATGGCGGCAAGTCTAGGACGGCAGCGCGGTGCCGGGATGGCCAACTGACCGACTTGCGGTCGTACGAGGGGCACAGGTGTACGGTTGCCGCATGGCGCGCGACTCCGCCGTGGCCGCCGTGTTCGAGCCCGTCCAGCCTCCCACCACCTTCGAGGAGACCGTGGAACGCCTCGGGACGGCGATCCGCCTGGGCATCCTGGGCCCGGGCACGCGGCTGCCGTCGGAGCGCGAGCTGGCCGAGCAGCTGGGCATCTCGCGCTCGACGCTGCGCCAGGCGATCACCACGCTCGTGCAGTCGGGGCACCTGACCTCGGTACGCGGGCGCGGCGGCGGCACCTTCGTCGTGCAGGAGCCGCCCCTGGCCGAAGGCAGCCCGGCGGGTCCCGTGCGCGAGGACTGGCACGAGGTGATCGAGCTGCGCAAGGCGATCGAGATCGGCTGCGCCACGCTGGCGAGCGAGCGGGCGAGCGAGGAGGACGTCGCGCTCATGCGCGACTGCGTCGGGCGCATGTCCGCGGCCACCGAGTTCGACGACTACCGCAGGGCCGACGTGCGCTTCCACATCGCGATCGCGCAGGCGACCCGCATCCCGCGGCTCGTCGCGCTCATGACCGAGGTCCAGGCCGAGGTCTCGGAGGTCATCGCGCACATCGCGCACCCGCCCGAGGTCCTCGACCACTCCAACGCCGAGCACGCCGAGATGGCCGACGCCTTCGAGCGCCACGACGGCGACGCGGCGGTCGACTGCCTGTGCCGCCACCTGGACGGCACCGTGCACATCCTCGGCGGGCTGTTCCCGCCCGGGCACGCGTGACTCGGGGGTGGCGAAGACGGCCACGTGGCCGTCTGAGACGGGCCCCCAGGTCGCGAAGCGACACAGTCTCCACGTGGACGCGCTGATCCACGCGCTGACCGCGGCGGTCGGCGAACGCGACGTGCTCGTCGACGACGACCTGCGCGCCTCCTACGAGACCGACTGGACGCGCCGCTTCCACGGGACCGCGCGCGCGGTGGTGCGGCCGGGGAGCGCCGAGGAGATCGCGGCGGTGCTCTCGGCCTGCGCCGAGCACGGCGCTGCTGTGGTCCCGCAGGGCGGCAACACCGGCATGGTCGGCGCGAGCGTCCCGCGCGGCGGCGAGGTGGTCCTCAGCCTCGGCCGCCTGCGCGAGCTCGGCGAGGTCGACCGTGCGACCGCGCAGGTCACGGCCGGCGCCGGGGTCACGCTTGCCGAGTTGCAGGCCCATGCCCGCGCCGCCGGCCTCGACGCGGGCGTCGACTTCGGCGGGCGCGACTCGGCGACGGTCGGCGGGATGGTGTCCACCAACGCCGGCGGGATCCAGGCGATCCGCCACGGCACGGTCCGCGCACGCGTCGCGGGTCTCCAGGCGGTGCTCGCCGACGGCAGCGTGGTCGACCGCCGCTCGGGCCTGCTGAAGGACAACGCCGGCTATGACCTGCCGGCGCTGCTCGTCGGCAGCGAGGGCACCCTCGGCGTGGTCACGAGCGTGCGCTGGCGCCTCGTGGCGCTGCTCACGGCGCGCGTGGCCGCGCTCGTGCCGCTCGGCTCGGTCGCCGAGGTCGCCGCCGTCCTGGCCCGCGTGCGCCCGGCGCTGCCCTCGCTGCACGCGGCCGAGCTGATGACCGACGCCGGCGTGCAGCTCGTCCTCGACCACGTCGCGGGCGCCTCGTTCCCGCTGGCCGCCCGTTCCCCCGCCTACCTGCTGCTGGAGTGCGCGGGCGGCGCCGATCCGGCCGACGAGCTGGTCTCGGCGCTCCGCGAGGCGGGCCTCGAGGACGCGGTGGTGGCCGACGAGAGCGGGGAGCGCGAGCGGCTGTGGCGCCTGCGCGAGGGGCACACCGAGGCGCTCAACGCGGCGGCGATCCCGCACAAGATGGACGTCGGCGTGCCGCTGCGCGAGCTGCCGCGCTTCGCCGGCGAGGTGGTGGCCCTCGTCGAGCGCGTGGCACCCGGGTCGCGGACGATCGTCTTCGGCCACCTGGGCGACGGCAACGTCCACGTCAACGTGCTCGGCCCGGACCCCGACGACGACAGGGTCGACGAGGCCGTCCTGCGGCTGGCCGCCGGCTGTGGCGGCACCATCAGCGCCGAGCACGGCGTGGGCGTGGCCAAGGCGCGCTGGCTGTCGCTGGCGCGCTCGCCGGGCGAGCTGCGCGCGATGCGGGCGATCAAGCGCGCGCTGGACCCCGACGGGATCCTCAACCCCGGCGCGGTCCTCCCGCCCGGCTGACGCGACTAGGAGGAGCTGCGCGCGCGATCGGCGTCGAGCCGCTCGGCCATCGCGGCGCGGATGCGCGCGCCGAGCGGCGGCATGCGGCCCTCGATCGCCCGCAGCTGCGCGCCCGTGAGCACCACGAGCCGCATCGGCGACGTCGCGGTCACGCTCGCCATCCGCCGTTCGCCGCCCAGCAGGCCGATCTCGCCGAAGAAGTCGCCCCGCCCGAGCTCGGCGATCTTCGATCCCTCCTGCGTGACGTCCGCCGTCCCGTCGCGGATGGCGAAGAACTCGTAGGCGAACTTGCCCTCCCGGGCGAGCATGGTGCCGGCGGACACGTCGACCTCGTCGGCGTACTGCGCGACGATCTTCTGGTCGTCCTTGCTCAGTCCGGCGAACAGCGGGATCGCGGCGATCTCGCGGGGGTCCATTGGGCACGACCTCCTCTCGTCCCGGACCCTAGCTGCGGCGCCGCCCGCGAGCAACCGCGGCGAGCAGCGCCGCGAGGCCGATCGCGTAGGCGCCCGTCACGAGCGCCCACACGCCGGTCCAGTGCCAGCTCTGCCAGGCCAGGCCGGGGAGGTAGGCGCCGAGCGCGCCGGCGATGTAGTACGCGCTGAAGTACATGGCGCTGGCCAGGCCGCGGTCGCGATCGGTCGCGCTCGCGACGCCGATCTGCGCGGCGGTCACGGTGGTGAAGTTGCCCAGCGTCACGAGCGCCAGGCCGAACACGACGACGGGCAGCGAGGCCACGAGCGAGATCGTCACGCCGGCGGCTGCGCTCAGAAGCCCGGCGAGGGCGACGGCGCACCAGCCCTTGCGCCCGGCCATGCGCCCCGCGAACGGGCCGATCGCGCCCATCGCCCAGAGCACGAAGACGAGCCCGACGACCGCGGGCGAGAGGTCGAACGGCGCGTGCTCCAGGCGGAAGTCGATGTAGGAGAAGATCCCCATGAACGAGAAGAACATCGCGCTGCCGGTGAGCGTCGCGGCCACCAGCGTGCGGTTGGCGAGCAGCGCGCGGACGGTCGTCAGCGACAGGCCCGCCGACGGCGGGACCGGATCCTCGGGTGGCAGCGAGCGGCGCATGACGAGCGTCGCGGCGAGCGGCAGCGCGGCGACCAGGCCCAGCGCCCCGCGCCAGCCGATCAGCGCGGTGAGCAGGGCGACGCCGACGCGCCCGACCAGCCCGCCGGCCACGAGCGAGGAGACGTAGAGCCCCATCGCACGCGTGCCGATGCGCTCGGTGAACGCCTCGGTCACGTACGGCACCCCGACGGTCAGCAGGCCGGGCATGCAGAGGCCCTGCGCCACGCGCAGGGCGAGCAGAACCGCGAAGGTCGGCGCGATCGCCAGCCCGGCCGACGGCACGACGAGCGCCGCGCTGGAGAGCACGAGCGACGCGCGGCGCCCGATGCGGTCCGAGAGGGGGCCCCAGAACCACGCGCCCACCGCGAGCGCGCCGATGACCACCGACACCGTCAGGCCGGTCTGCGATGGGCTGACGCCGAACGCCCGCCCGAGCTCGGGCAGGATCGCCTGCGTCGAGTACATGGCGGTGAACATCGAGCCCGCCGCGAAGAGGAACGGGCCCATGCCGCCGAGCCCGCCCAGGCGCTGCGGATGCGCTGTGGCGGTCGCCGCCATGACCCGAACCTACCTATCGGTCGCGCCGATACCCTCGTTGCGTGTCGAGCACGCGGGCGCTGCTGTGGACGGTCGGAGGTCTGGTGGCCGTCGTGGTGCTCGTCGTCGGGGTCCCGAACGCGATCGTCATCCTCGGCGCGGGCGGAGCCGGCCACGATCCCGCGAAGGCGCCGCACTCCCAGGTCGCGCTCGTCCTCGGCGCCTCCGCCTTCACCGACGGGACGCCGACCCCGATCCTCGCCGACCGCATCGCGGCCGGCGGCGCCCTCTACCGCGACCACCGCGTCGATCGGGTGCTCGTCTCGGGCAAGCCGGGCCGCACCTACGTCGATCAGGTCGAGGTGATGCGCCGCGAGCTCGTGAAGATGGGCGTCCCCGACGACGTGATCTTCACCGACCGGCTCGGGCTGGACACGTGGGACTCGATGGTCCGCGCGCGCAAGGTCTACGAGGTCACGAGCGCGATCGTCGTCACCCAGGGATGGCACATGCCCCGAGCGCTGTGGCTGGCCAAGCGAGCCGGCCTGAAGGCCCACGGCCTCGTCGCGGACCGCTCGACCACCGCACGCCAGGAGCGCGGCTGGGGCTTTCGCGAGATCTTCGCCCGCGTCAAGGCGTTCGGCGACGTCATCACGGGCTCCAAGCCCGCGTTCCTGGGCCCCAAGATCCCGATCACCGGCAGCGCCCAGGCGAGCCGCGGCTAGCCGCGGACGCGTTCGCCCTCGGGGTCGAAGAGCGGCTCGCGCGCCACCTCGCCGGCCACCCATCGGCCGAAGATGTCGACCTCGACCGCGGTGCCGACCTCGTGCTCCGGGGGCAGGTAGGCGTAGGCGATCGAGCGCTCGACGGTGTAGCCGTAGCCGGCGCTGGTCACGCGGCCGACGACCTCGCCGCCGACGCGGACGGGTTCGTTGCCCAGTGCCACCGAGCGCGGGTCCTCCAGGACCAGGCAGCGAAGGCGGCGCCCGGGCTCGCGCGCGCCGAGCGCCTCGCGCCCGACGAAGTCCTTGTCGTCGCGCACGCAGAACCCGAGGCCGGCCTCGTGCGGCGTCTCGTCGGGCGTGATGTCGGCCGCCCACACGCGGTAGCCCTTCTCCAGGCGCAGGGTGTCGATCGCGCGGTAGCCGCCGGCGGCGAGGCCGTGCGGCCTGCCGGCCTCCCAGAGGGTCCGCCACAGCCCCAGGCCGTACTCGGTCGGGCAGTAGAGCTCCCACCCCAGCTCGCCGACGAAGGTGACGCGCAGGGCGCGGACCGGGACGTCGCCCACCGCGATGTCGCGCATCGACATGTAGGGGAAGTCGAGCGCGTCCGGGGTCAGGGGCGCCAGCACGTCGCGCGCCCGCGGGCCCCACAGCGCGAAGCACGCCCAGCGGGAGGTGACGTCGCTGACGCGCACCGACTCGGAATATGGCCCGCCCGCCCACGCGTGGCGGCGGATCCACGACAGGTCGTGGTTGCCGAACGCGGTGCCGGTGACGATCGAGAAGAGCTCCTCCTCGACCCGGGTGACGGTGAAGTCGCATTCGATCCCGCCGCGGCGGTTGAGCATCTGCGTGTAGGTGATCCGGCCGACGTCGCGGGCGACGCGGTTGTCGCACAGCGACTCCAGGAAGCCTGCCGCGTCCGGGCCCGCGACCTCGATCTTCGAGAACGACGACTCGTCGAACAGCGCCGCGCGCTCGCGACAGGCACGGTGCTCGGCGCCGATCGCGGGCGACCACAGCATCCCCGCCCAGCCGCGCGGACGCAGCGCCTCGTCCCCGTCGGCTGCGTTGGACTCGTACCAGTTGACCCGCTCCCAGCCCGACTTCTCGCCGAACGCCGCCGCGTGCTCGCGGTGCCACGGGTAGGCGCTCGACACGCGCAGCGGCCGTCCCGCCGAGCGCTCGTGGCCGGGGTACTTGATGTCGTAGTAGGTCTCGTAGACCTCGCGCGTGCGCTTCAGCGTGTAGGTGGGAGACCCGTAGTGCGCGCCGAAGCGCCGGACATCCATCTCCCACAGGTCGTGCTCGGGCTCGCCGCCGGCGATCCACTCGGCCATCGCCTTGCCCATCCCGCCTGCGCCGGCCAGGCCGTGCGCGCAGAACCCGGCGGCCACGAAGAACCCGCGCACGTCGCTCTCGCCGAGGAGGAACTCGTTGTCGGGCGTGAACGCCTCTGGCCCGTTGATGAGGCGTGTCACGCGGACGTCCTCCATGGCCGGGACCCGCTTGCGCGAGTTGACCGCGATCTCCTCGAAGCGCTCCCAGTCCTCCTCGAGCAGGATCCCGTTGAAGTCGGGCGGGATGGCGTCGAGGCCGTCGTCGCGCAGCGACCACGGCGCCGAATGGCGCTCGTAGCCGCCCATGACCAGGCCGCCGCCCTCCTCGCGGTAGTAGACGAGCAGGTCGGGGTCGCGGAGGGTCGGCAGGTGGCCGTCGTCGCGCTCGCGGAACGGCTGGGTGACGAGGTACTCGTGGGCGAACGGCACCACCGGCACCCGCACGCCGGCCATCCGGCCGATCTCGGCCGCGAACATGCCGCCGGCGTCGACCACGACCTCGGCCTCGATCGGCCCCCACTCGGTCTGCACGCCGCGCACCCGACCGCGCTCGACATCGATCCCGGTCACACGCGTGTGGGTGAAGATCCGGCAACCGCCCTCCCGCGCGCCTTCGGCCAGCGCGTAGGTCAGCTGCGACGGATCGAGGTAGCCATCGGTCGGCAGGTACGACGCCGCCCGCACGCTCTCGGTCGACATGAGCGGGAACAGCGCCGCCGCCTCGTCGGCCGACAGCAGCTCGAGGGGCAATCCGAAGGTCCGCGACCAGCCGACCTGCCGGTGCAGCTCCTGCTCGCGCTCCTCCGTGCAGGCCAGGCGCAGCCCGCCGCATTGCACCCAGCCGCACGCGTCGCCCAGCCGACGGTAGAGGTCGACCGAGTCCATCATCATCCGCGTCAGCGAGACGCTGCCGCGCAGCTGGCCGACGAGTCCGGCCGAATGGAAGGTCGAGCCGCTCGTCAGCTCCGCGCGGTCGACGAGCACCACGTCGCGCTCGCCCAGCGCCGCCAGGTGGTAGGCGATCGACGTGCCCCCCACCCCGCCGCCGACGATGACGACGCGCGCGCGGCCGGGGAGCTCACGCGGCCGCGGCAACCGCCAGCCACTCCTCCACCCGCGGGTCCGCCGCCGCCTGCTCGAGGCGGCCGAAGTGCTCGACGGCGTACGCCGCGTAGTCGAAGTCGATCGTCGAGCGCCCCTGCTGGACCGCGCCCCACATCGCCTCGCGCAGGTCGGAGACCAGCCGCATCAGCGACAGCGCGGCCGTCTGGCGCTCGGTCGGCGGCGCGCCCCAGTAGGCCTCGAGCAGCGCGCGCTCGTCGGCGGGCCCGAAGCCGTTGTTGACCGCGAGGTTGCCGAGATCGAAGTAGCGGTCGTTCATGCCCGCGTACTCCCAGTCGACGATGCAGACCCGGCGCCCGTCGAGCACGAAGTTCGCGGTCAGCAGGTCGTTGTGGCACGGGACGTGCTCGTGCTCGGGGTGGGTGGGAGCGAGTGCTGCCTCGATGCGCCCCGCCAGCCCCATCACGCGGTCATAGCTCTCGGGAAGCGACACCGCCAGCTCGCGCTGGCCCTCGACGAGCCGGAAGACGTCGAAGGAGCTCGGCAGCGCCGGGCAGTCGTGCAGGCGGCGCAGCAGCCGGGCTATCTGCACGAGGTTCCCGGGCGCGCGCACCTCCTCGGGCGTCAGGCCGCCCCCCGGCAGCCAGCGGGTGACAAGGGCCGGCACGTCGGCGAGGAAGGCCACGACCGGCGGAGCGATCTTCTCCGCGGCTGCGCGGCGCGAGGCGATCTCCTCGGTGGTGCGGTCGATGCCGAGCACCTCGGCGCCCCGATCGCAGATGCGCAGCACGAGGTCCTCGCCGCCGAGGCGCAGGCGGTAGTTGCGGTTGGTGATGCCGCCGTCGAGCGGCTCGGGCCTGCCCTCGAGGCCTCCGAGCTCGGGCTCCAGACGGGCGATGATGGCGTCGAGCTCGGGCATTGGTGTGGCCGACCGACCATATTCTCCACCGGTCGCTCCGGGCAAGGTACGTTGCCGCCCCATGACACTCGACGAGCTGAAGGCGGACATCGCAGCCGGCGGGATCGACACGGTCCTGCTCGCCATGACCGACATGCAGGGTCGCCTGCAGGGCAAGCGCCTGACCGCGCCGTGGTTCCTGCAGTCCGTGGTCGATCACGGCGCCGAGGCGTGCAACTACCTGCTCGCCGTCGACGTCGACATGAACACCGTCGACGGCTACGCGATGTCGAGCTGGGAGCGCGGCTACGGCGACTTCGAGCTCGCACCCGACCTCGACACGCTCTGCCGCACCACCTGGCTCGACGGGACCGCGCTGTGCCTCGCCGACATCATGTGGCTCGACCACACCCCGGTGGTCGCCTCGCCGCGCCAGATCCTGCGCGCCCAGCTCGAGCGCCTCGCCGAGCGCGGCTGGAGCGCCCACGCCGGCACCGAGCTGGAGTTCATCGTCTTCGACGACAGCTACGAGGACGCGTGGGACGCGGGCTATCGCAACCTCACGCCGGCCAACCGCTACAACGTCGACTACTCCATGCTGGGCACCGCGCGCGTCGAGCCGCTGCTGCGCCGCATCCGCAACGCGATGATGGACGCGGGGATGGTCGTCGAGGACTCCAAGGGCGAGTGCAACTTCGGCCAGCACGAGATCAACTTCCTGTTCTCCGAAGCC
>Ga0081540_1000410_pt1 | contig 42338 bp, 30 predicted proteins | sample TabmetS2T1R1_FD_71024 | JGI IMG/M metagenome (GOLD analysis project Ga0081540, IMG submission 71024) | Tabebuia heterophylla rhizosphere microbial communities from the University of Puerto Rico - S2T1R1 | ecosystem: Host-associated > Plants > Roots > Rhizosphere ...
CGGGCGGGGTTCGCGGGGCTGGGGCGGGGGATCGCTGCCGACGGCGGGGGCGACGGCGTCCCCCCGGCCCGTCTCAGCCGCGAGCTGGAGCGGCTCGACCCCTCGCTGCTGCTGGTCGCGACCCCGCTCGCCGACGACCTCGAGGCGGCGCGGGCCGCCGGACCGACCCTCCTGCACACCCATCTCCACACCGGCGTCTGCGCCGACCGCTCGCGCTACTGGTCGCACCTGCGCCGCCCCTGCGGGGTGAAGGCGGGCCGCAAGTGCGCGGTGCTGCGGCCGCTGCTCGGCTGCGGCGACCTGAAGGAGACCGTCAGCCTCGCCCGGATCGCCGAGCAGGGACGGATCCTCGCCGCGCTGCGCGAGGGCGGCGCCGGCGTCCTCTGCGTCAGCAGCGACCAGGCGGAGCTCTATCGGGGCCACGGCGTCCCCGGCGATCGGGTCGGCGTCCTGCCCAACCTCGGGCTGCGGGTGGGCGCTGGAGAGCTTGCCGCGGCCGCCGAAGCGACGCCGGTGCAGTGGCGGCGGGCGACCGCCTTCTTCGGCCGGCTCAGCAAGCAGAAGGGGGGGCAGGTGCTGGCGCCGCTCGCGGCCGCCCTGCAGCCGGAGGCGCGGCTGCGGGTCTTCGGCGAGGGCTACATGGAAGCCCGCCTGGCGGCGGAGCTGCCGGCCGGCGTCCTCTGCGGCCAGATCTCGCAGGAGGCGGTCACCGGGGTGCTGATGTGGGCGCGGTCGGTGCTGTTCCCGTCGCTGTGGCCCGAGCCGGGCGGGATCGTCGGGCTCGACGCCCAGCTGATCGGCGTGCCGCTGGCGGCGTTCGCGGTCGGTGCGCCCCGCTTCTGGCCCGACGCCGAGCTGTTCGAGCCCGGCGACGTCGAGGCGATGGCCGCCTGGCTCTCCGAGCAGGAGCCGAGAGAGCTGTCGCGCGACCCCGAGGCGGTCGCCGCCGCCCAGGCCGAGTACTGGGCGCGGGTCGGGAGCTACGGCGCCGAGCTGCTCGCCGAGTTTGCCTCCGCCGCCCGCTTCGCCGCTGGTGACGGCCCGGCCGAGCGGCTGATCAGCGCGTGCGCGGGGGTTTCGCTAGGCCGTCCCAGTAGCCGAAGCGGCTGAGCTGCGGCGCCGCCACCTGCTCGGCGCCGCGGATCGAGGACTCCTCGCGGCCCCTGTGGATGCCGAAGGAACGCGTGTGCCCTTCTGCCAGGCGGCGCTCGGCGCGGCGCGTCGTCCGCATCCCCAGGTGCTCGATCAGCGCCCGTCCCTGCGGCACCGGGTCGGCCATCAGCTCCTCGTAGACGACGATCAGCACGCGACCGGACTCCTGCACCTCGGGGCGGGCGAGCAGCGCCTCGCAGCGGGCGTTCATCTCCCGCCACATCCAGGCGGCGCGGACGAACTGGTCGGCGGCGGCGAAGGCTTCCTCCTCGCCGGCGCTGACCCACCAGGGGACGAAGATCTCGCCGTGGCGGCGGCCGATCGGCGCCTCGTTGCTGTCGAGTCCGGCCAGCTTGGCGTCCGAGAGGACGTCGTATTTGCGCAGCAGCGAGTCGGCGACGTCGCGGCCGTCGCGGACCAGGTAGACGATCCGGCTCTCGGGCAGGGCGTCGAAGGCGAGCTGCGGCGCGAACGCGAGGAAGGGCTCCTTGTAGACGAGTACCCGCTCGCGGCGCTCGCCGCGCAGCGCCGGCGCCAGCGCGCTCGGCCGCCGGCTCGCGGCCCACCACTTGCGCAGCGCCGCCAGCCGTGAGCGGTAGGCAGCCGACTCGGCGTAGTCGCGCATCGCGCCGGCGAAGCTGCGCTCGATCACCCCCTCGGTCTCGGCCGGCAGGGGCTGCGCCGCCAGGTGCAGCATCGGGATCGGGAACAGGTTGCCGGTCACGCACTCGGCTTCGTCGAGGGCGTCGAGGACGCCCATCAGGAAGGTGGTCCCGGAGCGGGGGGCGCCGAGGACTATCGCGCGGTCTGCTGTCATCACTGTCTCCCGTACTCTGTGCCGGCCGATGCCGCGGGTACGCCGAGAAAACGACCGTCCCGCGGGCGAACTTGCGGCTGCCGTGCCTCCTCACGTCGTCTGTTTCGCGACCCAGGGAAGCGGTCACGGGGACGAGCAGCGGATCGTCGCCCTGCTGGCCGAGGTCGGCGCCGAGGCCCTGCCCTTCGACCGCGGCGACAAGGCCCGCTCCGCCCGGCGGCTGCTGCGGACGCTGCTCCGCCAGCGCCCGGACCTGGTCGTGATGGAGGGCACCGGCGTCGCCGGCGGCGCGGCGGTGATCGCCGCCCGCCTGCTCGGCGGCGTCCCCTACGTCGTCTCCAGCGGCGACGCCGTCGGCCCTTACATCGGCCTCGCGCACCGGCGCCTGGCCCCGTTCGCCGCCCTCTACGAGCGCCTGCTCTGCCGGCTCAGTGCCGGCTTCATCGGCTGGACCCCCTACCTGGTCGGCCGTGCGCTGACCCTGGGTGCGCCGCGGGCGATGACCGCCGCCAACTGGCCGGCGCCGGCGGCGGGAGCCGATCGCGAGGCCCGCCGCGAGCAGCTCGGTATCCCGCCCGAGGCGATCGTCTTCGGCCTGGTCGGCTCGCTCGACTGGAACGAGGGCGCCGGCTACTGCTACGGCTACGAGCTGGTGCGGGCGCTGGTCGAGGCGGGGCGGCCGGAGCTGCGGGTGCTGGTCGTCGGCGACGGCTCCGGCCTCGAGCGCCTGCGCGAGCTCGGCGAGCGGGCCCCGGGCCAGGTCCTGCTGCCGGGGCGGGTGCCGCGCGCGGAGGTGGCCTCCTACCTGGCGGCGATCGACGTCGCCAGCCTGCCGCAGAGCGTCGACGGGGTCGGCTCGTTCCGCTACACGACCAAGGTCAGCGAGTACCTTGGCGCCGGCCTGCCGGTCGTCACCGGCCAGATCCCGCTCGCCTACGACCTCGACGACGGCTGGCTCTGGCGGCTGGCCGGCGACGCCCCCTGGGACGACCGCTACGTCGCCGAGCTGGCGGAGCTGATGCGCGCGATCAGCGGCGAGGAGCTGGCTGCGAAGCGGGCCGCGGTGCCGGCGGCGCTGCCGCTGTTCGAGCGCGAGCGCCAGCAGCGCCTGGTCGGCGAGTTCGTCGCCGACTTGCTCGCCTCGCGCTGACAGATCGGGCCAAATAATGCAGCTTGTGGGTACAACGTCTGTACACTGGGTCAGACGGAAATGGGCAGCACCAAGACCGGGGAGACCCGAGACCGTCGTTGGGATCTACGCGTTGCGGACTCCGAGGATGCCCTTGTCCGGGCCGCCAGCGAGCTATCCAAAACGAGCTTTACCAGCTTCGTCCGCTTTGCGGCTGTTTCTGAGGCACGTCGGGTTCTCGCTGACCGAACTCAGTTTGAGCTTGACGGTGAGAGCTGGAAAGAATTCATGGCGATCCTGGACCGACCCGCGCAGTCGCCCGACGGTCTGCGCAGGCTCTTCTCAAAGCGAAGCGTTTTTGCCGAGTAACTCGGTAGCCGATGGCTTACACGCAGCCTGAGCCGCTGCGGGGCAAGCACAGTCTCGATGAATTCGACTGTGGCGAGGAATCGCTAAACGGCTGGCTTCATCGCCATTCCCGTCACGCGGAGGCGGCAGATTCGGCGCGGGTGTTCGTGACGACCGATGGCTTGCGGGTAGTGGGGTACTACGCCTTGGTCGTTGGGCAAGTGGAGGCCGGCGACGCAACCGCTCGTCTGCTCAAGGGTCAGCCGGCAGGTCGTTCCGTGCCGGTCGTCATCCTCGCTCGGCTTGCCGTTGACTCCGACCACCAGAAGGTAGGACTCGGCCGGTCCCTGCTCCAGGATGCGCTACTCCGGTGTGCCGGGGCAGCCCAGGCAGTTGGAATCCGGGCTCTTGTCGTCCATTCCCATGCTGAGGCTCAAGGCTTCTACGAAGCGTTCGGATTTGAGCCATCCCTCACTGACCCGATGCACCTCATTCTCCTGATGAAAGACATCGAAAAGTTCATCGAGGAAGGCTCAGGCGAGGGCTGAGTAGAGCTCGCGGTACTGGTCGACGACGCGGTTCCAGGAGTACTCGAGGCTGTCCTCGCGGGCGGCGGCGCCCATCGCCGCCCGCAGCCCGGGGTCGGCCTGCAGGGCGCGCAGCCGGGCGGCGATCTCGCCCGCGTCGCGGCTGACGAACCAGCCGTTGACGCCGTCACGGATCAGGTCCTCGACCCCGTTCACCTTCGTCACCAGCAGCGGCAGCCCGCAGGCCGCCGCCTCGTAGGTGACGAGCGAGAACGACTCGTAGGCGGTGGGGAGGAGGAAGACGTCGGCCCGCCGGTACCAGGAGGCCGGGTCGGCGGTGGTGCCGGCGAAATGGACCCGCGGGGCGACGCCGAGCTCGCGGGCGAGGCGGATGTAGGCGTTGGCGTCGCCGGCGCCGACCACTGTCAGCTCGGCGCCCGGGCACTGGGCGAGCGCCGCGATCGCCGGCCGCAGGCCCTTGCGCTCCCACTCGCCGCCGACGAAGAGGGCGCGCAGCGCCGCCGGGTCGCGGTCACCGTTCCCGTTGCCGGATGGGGCGGGGGAGAAGGCGTCGGTGTCGACCCCGTTCGGGATCACCTCGATCCGGCCCCGCATCCGCGGGAAGTGCTCGCGCAGCTCGGCGGCGACGCCGCCGGAGACCGCGACCAGGCGCCGGGCGCGGGCCGGGCTGTAGCACCAGCGCTCGCTGAGGCGGCTGATCCGCCGCACCAGCCAGGCGTTGAGGCGGTAGGCGAGCCCCGGTTGCGAGGCGCGGGAGAAGCCCGGCAGCTCGGCGAAGGCCTGGTGGCAGAAGTGGACGGTGCAGACCGCGGTCCGGTTGAGGACGATCGCGCCGGTGCTGTGGACGGCGCCGCGGCCGCGCAGCCGGACCAGCAGCGAGGCGAGCACGAGGAAGAGGGGGTAGGCGAGGGCGAACGGGCGCGAGGGCCCCGGGACCCGGACCCAGCGCAGTCCGGGGTGGCGGGGCAGGGCGCAGGTCCAGGCGATCACCGTCACCCGGTAGCCGGCGTCGAGCAGGCCGCCGATCAGGACCGTCAGCTGGCGCTCCATCCCGCCCTGGCCGCCGACGTCGTTGGCGACGATCGTCACCTCGCGGCACTGGGCCGGCTCAGTCACGGGCGACCCCGGCGAGGCTGGCGGTGAGGCGGTCGGCCATCGTCCCGGCGCTGAAGCGCTCGCGGGCGCGGCGGCTGCCGGCGGCCGCCATCGCCGCCCGGCCCTTGCCGTCGGCGAGCAGCGACTCGATCGCATCGGCGAGCGGCCGCGGCTCGCCGCTCTCGATCAGCAGGCCGGTGACCCCGGGCTCGACGATGTCGAGCGGCCCGCCCTTCGCCACCGCGACGACCGGCACGCCGGCGGCCATCGCCTCGAGCAGGACGATCCCGAACGGCTCGCCCTCGGAGACGTTGACGGCGACGTCCATCAGCTCCAGGTAGGGGACGGCGTCGTCGACCTGGCCGGTCATCGTCACCCGCCCGCTGAGCCCGAGCTGCCCGATCATCCGCTCCAGCTCGGCCGCGTACTCGGGCGAGCGCCCGTAGGCGTCGCCGCCGACCAGCAGCCCGTGGACGCCGCGCCCGCGGCGGCGCAGCTCCGCCAGGGCCGCGAGGAAGCGGTCCTGCCCCTTCCACGGCTGCAGGCGGCCGACGATGCCGGCGACCGGGCGCCCGGCCGGGATCCCGAGCCGCTCGCGCAGCGCGGCAGCGCCCCCGCGGCCGCGGTCGAACTCGATTCCCGGGTTGACGACGAAGGTCGGGCGCCGCGGGTGCAGGGCCTCCTGGGCGCGGCGGTTGGCATCCGACGAGCAGCCGATCGCCCGCGCCGGCAGCGCGGTCGCGATCTGGTCGACCCAGTGCCGCTCGGGAATCTGGTGCTGCCACCAGACCAGGCGGTCGCGCATGCCGGCGGCAGCCGCGGCCGGAGCGGCGTAGATCTGGGTCTTGGCGCTCCAGGCGAGGACGACGTCGGGCTGCGCCCGGCGCAAGAGCGAGGCGAGGCGGAACACGGCGCCGGCGACCGCCGCCGGTTGGCGCAGCCGGCCGGCCGGGATCACCTCGGTGGCGACGCCCAGTGCCGCGACCTCGTCGACGAACGGGCCGGGGCCGAGGAAGGCGACGGCCGGTTCGAGCAGGCGCGGGTCGCGGTGGCGCAGCGCCAGCCACAGCATCTCCTCGGCGCCGCCGAGGCGCTCCCCCCAGGGGGCGACGATCACGACCCGCAGGGCCATCAGCGTTCCGGCAGCGCCGCCAGCAGCTTGCGGGCGATCACTTCCCACTCGAACTCGCGCTGATAGAGGTCCCGCGCCGCCGCCCCGGCGCTGGCCCGGCCGGCGGGGTCGGCGGCGAGCTCGACGGCGGAGGCGGCGAAGCGCTCGCGGTCGCCGACCGCGGTCAGGCGCAGCGCCGAGCCCGCTGCGAGCAGGACCGAGTCGGTCAGCGGCCCGGCCGTCCCGACCACCGGCAGTTCGTGCTGGAGGGCGGCCATCAGCGAGCCGCGCCGGGTCGAGACGCCGTCGACGAGCGGGGCGAGGAAGAGGTCGGAGGCGGCGAGCTTGGCGGCGAAGGCGTCGGCACCGAGGTAGCCGGGAGCGTGGACGGCGACCGCCGGGTCGAGGCCCTGCAGCCGCGGCGTCTCGGCGCCCATGTTCAACAACGCCAAGCCTCGACCCGAACGAGCGATCGCGTTGACGGCGCCGACCACGTATTCGTCGAGCCAGCCCGGGTGGTCGCGGCCGAGGCAGCTGACGAGCAGCGTTTCCCGGTCGATCCCGAGCCGCGCCCGCTCCTCCTCGCGCGCCCCGCGCGCGTCGGGGAAGTTGGAGCCGACCGGCAGGTGGTGGACCGGGCGCCGCGGCGGCTGCGACGCAAAGTCCCGCGCCCAGGGCTCGATCGAGGTGAAGACGACGTCGGCGGCGAGCCGCAGGGCGCCGAGCTGGAGCCGCTGCCAGAGGCCCATCAGCGCCCAGCGCCAGGAGATCATCGGCACGTAGGGCTCGTGCACCATCAGCGCGATCGTCGGCCGCCCGCGCCCCGCCCGCGCCGCCAGCAGGTAGGCGGGCAGCCAGGGGGCGAAGCCGCGGCGGGCGTAGCAGAAGGGGCTGTACTGGAGGACGACGGCGGAGGACGGCGGCAGCCCCCGCAGGCGCCGCCAGATCGGCAGCGAGCCGCCGAAGCGGCCGCCCGGGGAGGCGGCCGGCCGGACCCGCAGCTCGGCGACCGCGAGCCGCTGGCGCGAGAGCTCCTCGACCATCCGCGCGGTGTGGTCGCGGATCCCGTCGACGACCTCGCCGCGGTCGCTGTGGACGAGGATCACGCGTTCGACCATCGTTGCTCCCGGCCCGGGCCGAGCAGCCAGTAGGAGAGGACGCCGGCGGCGAACCAGAGGTACGGCGCGCCCGGCGTGGTGGCGGTGCTGACGCCGGCGAACCAGGTCGCGAAGAGCGCGAACAGGGGCGCGGCGACGGCGGTCAGCAGGACCCGCGTTTCGCGGTCGCCGACCCGCCGGATCTTGGTCGTGCTCAGGTAGAGCAGGCGCAGCATGAAGCCGAGCATCACCGCCAGCCCGGGGATCCCGAGCTCGATCAGGAGGAAGGTCGGCTCGCTCTCGCCGTTGAGGTGGCGGCCGCCGGCGGTGCCGCCGAAGCTGCCGGCCGGGCCCTTCGAGCCGATCCCGGCCCCGAGCGGGATTTCGGTGATGTAGTTGGGGACCTGGGAGATGACGCCGCTGCGGTAGTCGTAGGCGGTGGTCAGCGCCTTGCCCGGGCTGCTGATGCTCTGGTAGCGGTCGAACGAGCCTTCTTCGCTGCTGGAGAAGACGAAGCTGAGGGCGGCGAAGGCGACCGCGAGGCCGACGCCGAGGCCGATCACCGTCCGCACGCCGCCCCGCGAGGTGACGGTGAGGCCGGCGAAGGCGAGGATCGCGACCAGCGCCGCGATCACGTGCACCCGCGCCTCCGAGGTGATCACCGCCAGCACCACCCCGACCGCGAGGACGGCGACCAGCAGCCGCAGGTCCGGCCGCAGGCCGAGCCCGAGCAGCGCCAGGGCAGCGGGGACGGCGAGGAAGCCGACCGAGCCGCCGAAGCCGATGTCGCTGCCGAGCCCGAAGGGGCGGTTGCGCTCGTTCCCTTCTTCGTCGACGAAAGCGCGCTGGGAGACGCTCGCTTCGCCGTTGATCGCCTTCTCGTATCCCGGCCCCCAGGAGGAGAGCTGGTCCGGGGTGAGGTTGAGCTGGACGAGGCCGACGACGCCGTTGACCGCGGCGATCACGACCAGCAGCATGAGGAAGCCGCGGATCCGCGCCCGGCTGCGCATGACGACGTAGCCGAGGAAGAACAGCGGCACCCACTCGGCGTGCGGCCGGACCGAGGCGAGCGAGTGCATCAGGGTCGAGTTTTCGGGGTTGGCGAGCTGCACCCCGATCACCACCAGCCAGGCGACGACCCAGCCGGTCAGCGGCGGCAGGGCCGGCTGCTCGCGCCGCACCGCCATCCGGATCAGCGCCCCGGCGGCGATCGCGTAGAGCAGCAGGTCGCGGACCAGGGTCACCTGCGAGGAGCCGGTGCTGAGCTTGAGGAAGCCGTCGGCGAGGCCGACGTAGAGCATCAGGATCGCCAGGCTCCACTCATAGCGTTCGCTGACCAGCATCCAGGCGCCGGCGGCGAGGACGCCGACCACGGCGAGCACGGTGACCGGCGTCGGGGCCGGCATCTGCACGGTGATCGCGAGGCCGGCGCAGGTCAGCACCGCCGCCATCGCCAGCGCGCCCAGCGGCCTGAGGACGACCCGGTCTCGGAGCTCGGCGGCGCTAACCGTCGTAGTAGCCATACGACCGGGCCCGGTAGACGCGCCGGGAGATGCCGTTGATCACGACCCCGCCGACGTTGACGTCGGGCACGCGCTCGAGCTCGGAGAGCAGGCGCCGGGCCGAGTCGCGGGTGCTGACGCCGAGCCTGGTCACCAGGATCACGGCATCGACTTCGGAGAGCAGCGGCAGCGCGTCGGCGACCGCCAGCAGCGGCGGCGAGTCGATGATCACCATCCCGTAGGCGTTGACCGCGGCGGTCAGGGCGTCGCGCATCTCGCTCGAGGCGAAGGCCGAGGAGAGGTTGCCGTGGTGTTCGCCGGCCGGCACCATCGCCAGCTCGCCGTCGCGCGGTTTGGTCGCCACCGCGCCGCTCTGGTACGGGCGCCAGTCGACGCCGTTGCCGTTGCCGTTCCAGCCGTTGTCGCCGTTGGTCGTGCTCTGCACACGGACTTCCTGCACGACCTGGCCGAAGCTGGCGCGGCCGGCGAGGATGTCGGAGAGGCCGAGGCCCTCCTCGGCGTCGAGCAGGCGCCCGAGGCTGGCCTTGCGGAAGTCGGCGTCGACGACGGCGACGTTGCGTCCCGCTTCGCGGTAGGCGAGCCCGAGGTTGCGGGCGACGATCGACTTGCCCTCGCCGGGGGCGGCGCTGGCGACCAGGATCGTCCGGATCGGCCGCTCCCGCGCCAGCAGCTCGAGGTTCGCCTGCAGGCGGTGGAACGGCCCGTGCAGCATCTTCGCCATCGCGATCCCGCTCTGCTCGGCGGGGGCCGGCTTGCCGACCTGGGGGATCTCGGTCAGCACCGGCAGCTCGTAGATCTCCTCGACGTCCTCGATCCGGGTGATCCTGCGGTTCAGGTATTCGAGCCCGTAGGCGCCGCCGACCGCCAGCATCAGGGCGACGACGAAGGCGAAGATCGCGTTGCCTTTCGGGTCGTGGTTGAGGGCGACCGGGATCGGCACCGCCGGTTCGACCTGCTTGATCCCGGATTCGGACTGGGGCTGACCGGCGACCAGCTGCAGCTCGGCGATCTGCTGTTCGATCCCTTCCCGGCGGCGCACGGTGGAGCGGGTCTTCTTGATCCCCGCGAGCTGCTTTTCGGCGGCCTGCGCGGCCCGCTTCGCTTCGCGGCGGACCTGGCGCGACTGCAGTTCGATGAAGGCGGTCGCGTAGGCGTTGGCGAGGTCGGCGGCGGCGACCGGGTCAGCGGCGGTCGCGGTGATGACGATGAAGCTGGTCTGTTCGATCCCCTGCGCGGCGACGCCGCCGGCGGGGACGTTGTCCTTGCCCAGTTCCTTGGCCAGGTTGGCTTCCGCCCGTTCGCCGACCGCCGCGGTCTGGATCAGGAGGGCGTAGTTTTCGATCTTCGACTGCGCTTCGCTTTTGGTCCCGAAGACGAGCTGCTGCAGGGTCGAAGGCTGGAAGTAGAGCTCGGTCGAGGACTGGTAGGTCTTCGGCTTGTGGTCGTAGTAGAGGTAGGTGCCGACCGTGACCACGGGCACGACGAGCACGATCAGCCACCAGCGCCGGAGTACGGGCCGCAGGTACGCACGGAGGTCTTTCTGCTGCGCTGGGGCGTCGCTCACGAAACATAGAAACGCTCGGGCGGCTCCCGGACTTGCGCGATGGCCCGCACAAGGGAAGCCGCCGTCGCACCGTTGTCTCGGGTGTGCGGAATCTGTGGATCGACCGCTGACCCCGAGCGGCGGGCCGTTTCGGCGATGTGCGCGGCGCTGCGCCACCGCGGTCCGGACGGCGAGGGGACCTACCTGAGCCCGAGCGGCGACGTCGCCCTCGGCGCCCAGCGGCTGAGCGTGATCGACGTCGCCGACGGCCAGCAGCCGCGGCCGAACGAGGACGGGTCCGTCTGGGTCGCCTTCAACGGCGAGATCTACAACCACCCGGCGCTGCGCGAGCGGCTGCGGGCCGCCGGCCACACGCTGCGCGGCCGCTCCGACACCGAGGTCATCGTCCACCTCTACGAGGACTACGGCGAGGAGCTCGTGCAGCTGCTCGAGGGGATGTTTGCGTTCGCGATCTGGGACGCCCGCCGCGAGCGCCTGCTGCTCGCCCGCGACCGCTTCGGCGAGAAGCCGCTCTTCTACGCCCAGCGTGGCGGCGGCCTCGTCTTCGCCTCGGAGTTGACCGCGCTGACCGCCGGTCTCGGCTCGACCCCCGACCTCGACCCGGCGGCGCTCGACGCCTTCTTCGTCCACGGCTACGTCCCCGGCCGGCTGGGCTCGGTCCTGGACGGGGTCGAGCAGCTGCCGCCGGCGCACCTGCTGGTCTGGGACCGTGGCTCGGGCGGGGTCGAGCGCCGCCGCTACTGGAGCCCGCCGGCGCCGGTTGCGGAGCTGGCCGAGTCGCCGCGCGAACTGGCGGCCGAGACCGGCCGCCTGCTCGGGGCCTCGGTCGCGGGCCGGCTGCTCGCCGACGTCCCGCTCGGGCTGCTGCTGAGCGGCGGCGTCGACTCGACCCTGGTCGCCGCGCTGGCCGCCGAGCGGGCGCCGGGACGGCTGCGGACCTTCACCGTCGGCTACGCCAACGGCGACGGGGCGGCCAACGACGAGCGCGAGCCCTCGCGCCGGGTCGCCTCGCTGATCGACAGCGAGCACCACGAGCTGGTGCTGGGCGACGAGGAGGCGGCTGACTGCGTCCCGTCGCTGCTGGCGAGGCTCGACCAGCCGCTGGCCGACGCCGCCGCCGTCCCCCTCTACTGCGTCTCGCGCTTCGCCCGCCGCGAGGTCACGGTCGCGATCGCCGGCGAGGGCGCCGACGAGCTGTTCGGCGGCTACCCGCGCTACGGCTGGATCGGGCGCTCGGCCCGGGCCGAGCGCTGGAACGGGCGCGCCGCCACGCTCGACCGCCTGATCCCGCCCGCCCGGCCCGGCAGCTCGCGGTCGCGGCGGGCGCTCGACCTGCTGGTCCCGCGGCCGCTCGCCGAGCGCCACCTCGACTGGGTGACGGCGGGCAGGCGCGGCGCGCGCGCGGGGCTCTACGGGCCGCGGCTGGCGCCGGAGCTCGGCCGCGAGGCGGTGCTGGCGAGCCTGCGCGAGGAGCTCGACGAGAGCCGCGGCGGCTCGGTCTCCGGAGTCCTGATGAACCTCGACCAGCGCCACTGGCTGCCCGACGACGTGCTCGTCAAAGCCGACCGCGCCGCGATGCTGGCCTCGCTCGAGCTGCGTACCCCGTACCTGCAGCGCGAGCTGGCCGAGTTCGCCGCCGGCGTCAGCCCCCAGATCCACCTCGCCGGCGGCGGCAAGCAGCTGCTGCGGCTGCTGCTGGCGAAGCTGCTGCCGGCGGCGCCGCAACGGCCCAAGGTCGCCTTCCTGCCGCCGGTTGCGGCCTGGCTGCGGGGGCCGCTGGGCACGGTGATGGAGGACCAGATCGCGGCCGGCAGCCTCTACGGCGAGGGCTGGATCCGCCCCGAGGCGGCGACCCGGCTGCTGGCCGAGCACCGGCGCGGCGAGGCCGACCGCAGCGGCGCCCTCTGGCCGCTGCTGGCGGCCGGGCTCTGGCTCGACCGCTTCCGCGGGGTGGGCGCGGCGTGATCCGGACCCTCGTCCTCACTCCGGACTTCCCGCCGGCCGCGGGCGGGATCCAGCTGCTCACCCACCGGGTGATCGCCAACGCCCCGGGCCTGCGCTGCCGCGTCGTCACCCTCGACGTCGCCGGCGCCGCCGACTTCGACGCCGGGCGGCTGGAGGTGAAGCGGGTCGGGATGCTGCCGGGTCCGCGGCCGCTCTCGACCCTGGCCCTGAACGGCGTCGCCCTCGCTGAGGCGGCCCGCTTTCGGCCGCAGGCGGTGCTCAGCTCCCACCTCGCGACCAGCCCGGCGGCAGCGGCGATCCGCCGCGCCCTGCGGGTCCCGGTCGTCCAGTACTTCCACGGCAAGGAGGTCGGGGTGCGGCCGCGGCTGGCCGGGTTCGCCGCCCGCAACGCCGACGCCAGCATCGCCGTCAGCCGTTACACCAAGGGCCTGGTCGTCGCCGCCGGCGGCCCCGAGCAGAGGATCCGGCTGATCCACCCGGGCGTCGACCTGCCCGGGCAATGGGACGAGGGGCAGCGGCTCGACCGCCCCACCGTCCTCACCATCGCCCGCATGGAGGACCGCTACAAGGGCCACGACACGATGGTCCGGGCGATGGCCCTGGTCGCCGCCCGCGTCCCCGGCGCCCAGTGGGTGGTGATCGGCGACGGCTCGCTGCGGCCGGTGATCGACGAGCAGGCCCGCGCCACCGGCCTCGGCCCGGAGACCGTTCGCTTCCTCGGCGCCGTCGGCGACGCCGAGCGCGACGCCTGGCTGCGCCGCGCCCACGTCTTCGCGATGCCGAGCCGGATGCCGGCCGGCGGCTTCGCCGGCGAGGGCTTCGGGATCGTCTACCTCGAGGCCAACGCCCACGGCCTGCCGGCGGTGGCCGGCGCGGTCGGCGGCGCCCTCGACGCGGTCGTCGACGGCGACACCGGCCTGCTGGTCGACCCCGCCGACCACGTCGCCGTCGGCAGCGCCCTGATCGAGCTGCTCGGCGACCCGGAGAAGCGGCGGCGGATGGGCGCCGCCGGCGCGGCGCGGGCCCAGGACTTCGCCTGGCCCCGGATCGCCGCCCAAGTCGAGGCCCTGATCCGGGAGATGCTCCCCTCGAAAGGGAGGCGGGGGTGAAAACGCAGTTCTTCCCGCATACCGGGAACAACTGCGTTTTCACCCCGGTCTGAGCCGATGCGGGTCCTCTACGCCAACCATACGAGTCGGGTTAGCGGCGGCGAGCTCTCGCTGATCGGGCTGCTCGACGCGCTTCCGGGCGAGATCGAGGCCGCGGTCGCCTGCCCCGAGGGCGAGCTGGCCGAGCGCCTGCGCCAGCGCGGGGTCGCCGTCTTCCCGATCCGCGGCACCGACGGCAGCCTGCGGCTGCACCCGGCGCGGACGCCGCGGGCGATCGCCGAGCTCGGCCAGGCCGGGATCCAGCTGCGGCGGGCGGCGGCCCGCTTCGGCGCCGACCTGGTCCACGCCAACTCGATCCGCAGCGGGCTCAGCGCCCTGGTACCGGTCGCCGCCGGGCGCCGGCCGGCGATCGTCCACGTCCGCGACTGCCTGCCGCCCGGCCGCGCCTCGGCGGTGACCCTGCGGGCGATCTCCCGGGCCGAGGCGCTGATCGCCAACTCGGCCTACACCAGGGACCGGCTCGGGCCGGCGGCGAGCGCCGCCCACGTCGTCTACAACGGCATCGACCTCGATTCGTTTGGCGCCGCCGCGCCGCCGGCGGCCGAGGCGCGCCGCCGGCTCGGCCTGCCCGGCCCAGGCCCGGTCCTCGCGGTGATCGCCCAGATCACGCCCTGGAAGGGGCAGGACGACGCGATCCGGGTCGCCGCCGAGCTGCGCCGCCGCGATCCCGGCCTGCAACTGCTGCTGGTCGGCTCGGCCCGCTTCGACAGCGCCGCCACCCGCCACGACAACGCCGCCTACCTGGCCGGTCTCGAACGCCTCTCCGAGGAGTTGGAGCTCGACGACTGCGTGCGCTTCCTCGGTCAGCGCGAGGACATCGCCGAGATCCTCGCCGCCGTCGACCTGCTGCTCGCCCCCTCCTGGGAGGAGCCGTTCGGCCGCGCGATCGTCGAGGCGATGGCGGCCGGCGTGCCGGTCGCGGCGACCAGCGCCGGCGGCCCGCCCGAGATCCTCGACGACGGCCGCACCGGGCTGCTGCTGGTGCCGCGCCAGCCGCGGCTCTGGGCTGAGCGCTGCGGCGCCCTGCTGGCCGATCCCGCGCGGCTGGAGGCGACCGGCGCCGCGGCCCGCGATGAGGCGCTCGCCCGCTTCGGGATCGAGCGGCACGTCGCCGGCGTCGCCGCCGTCTACGGCGCGGTGCTGAGCGGCGCCCCGCTGGGCGCCGGCGCGGTCGTCGCGTAGGGCTGTTGCGGCGGCGCTTCCTCGCGCAGCGATTCGACCTGGGCGACGAGGCGGCGCTTGAAGACCTCCTTCGAGAAGCGGTGCGCGTGCTGGGCGATGCGCTCCGCCTCGAAGCGGTCGAAGTCGATCTCGGTGAAGGCGCGGGCGAAGGCGTCGGCGTCGCCGCCGGGGACGAGGACCCCGGTCTCGCCGTCGATTACCGTCTCCAGGGCGCCGCCGACCGCGGCCGCGACCACCGGCCGGCCCGAGGCCTGCGCCTCGACCGCGGCGATCCCGAACTCCTCGGCGTTGGGCAGCACCAGCGCCCGCGCCGAGGCGTAGAGCCGGGCGAGCTCGGCGTCGTTGACCCGGCCGAGGAATTCGGCGTTGCCCTTGCCGCCGTAGAGGGCTTCCAGACGCCCCCTCTCCGGCCCCTCACCGACGACCTGGATCGGCGTCTGCGCCCGCTCTGCGGCCTCGAGCGCGAGGTCGACCCGCTTGTGGGCGACGAGCTCGCTGACGACCAGCAGGTTGCCCCGGGTCCGCGGCGGCAGGTTGGCCCGGGTCCGGGTCGGCGCGAAGCGCTCGACCTCGACCGGCGGGTGGACGATGTCCGACTCGCGGTCCCAGTGGGTCGCGATCCGCTGCCGGGTCAGCTCCGAGTTGGCGAGGTAGCGGGTGACGCGGCGGGCGGCGACGCGGTCGGCGACTCGGATCCCCTTCAGCGTCCCCCGCAGGACCGGCCGCAGCGGCGCCGGCACCTCGCCGAGCGCCCGCGTGCGCTCGAACCAGGCGTAGCGGAAAGGGCTGTGGCAGTAGCAGACGTGGCGTGAGTTGCGGCCGACGCGGACCCCGTGGGCGAAGGCGCTGCTGCTGGAGACGACCAGCTGGTGGCCCTGCACCGGCATCGCCCGGGTCGCGTGGGGGAAGACCGGGAGCAGGCGGCGGAAGTTGGACTGGTTGGCGCCCAGCTTCTGCAGGTAGGAGGTGCGGACGTCGCGGTCGGCGAACCGTTCCTGGCTGCCCTCGCGGCAGTAGAGCAGGGTGTAGATCGGGGCTTCCGGCCAGCACTCGGCGATCGCCTCGAAGGTGCGCTCGGCACCGCGCCTAACCAGGAGGTAGTCGTGGACGAGGGCGACCGGTGCGGATGAGCTCACACCGGGTCAACGAACGCTCACACGCCGTTTTCCAAATACTGTCCGTTTCCGGTACCCGATTCCTTGATCCGGATCGGGCGCGGCGCCGTAGGCGGTGGCTATTTGGTCGGGATCGTGAGGATCCCGAGGCCGGCGCCGGACTCGGGATCGAGGATCACGGTGGCCGCCTCGCTGCGCGAGGAGACGCCGAGCTTCGAGAAGGCGGAGGAAAGGTGGCTCTTGACCGTGCTCTCGGCGAGGAACAGCTTCGAGGCGATCGCGGCGTTCGTCATCCCCATCACGACCAGGCCGAGGATCTGCTTCTCGCGGGTGGTCAGCAGCTGCGGGGCGCCGCGGGCGCCGGTCCGGGCCGGGATCGCGATCTGGCCGGCCAGTGCGGCGCCGATCGAGGGAATCAGCGCCGCGTCGATCGAGACTGAGGTGACGACCGCCTGGGCGCCGGCCTGCAGCGCCCGCCGCACGTCGCCGGGGCCGGCCTGCTCGATCACCAGGATCACGATCAGCTCCGCGTTCGCGGCGGCCAGCGCGCGGACCTCGGCGCAGGCGGCGGCGCCGGCCCGCTCGTGACCTTTGACGACGACCCGGGTCTCCGCCTCGATCTCCGCGCTCGGCTGGCAGCCGGCGTCCGTCAGCGCCCGCAGGATCCGCTCGGTCACCTCCGCGTTCTCGCCCTGGACGGCGACTCCAAGGTCAGTTACCGGCTCGGTAGCCGTTGCGTTTGGCTGGGCGGAGGCCATCAGGCGACTTCGGTTTCGAGGAGGCCGCGCTCGACCAGGCTGCGACAGAGCTCGTGGAGGTCGCTGCGGACGGTCTCCAGCGGCTGCTGGAATTCCTCCGCCAGCCGGCCCGCGGCCGCCTCGGGGTCGCCGCACTCGTCGAGCACTTCGAACATCCGGCCGCCCGTCGGGTTGAGCCCGTGGTACTGACCCGTGTTGAGGTTGAGCAGCACCGTCTCGGTCGGGAAGGCCCGGCTGGCGACGTGGTGGGGGACGACGAAACGCGCCTGCGGCAGGTTCCTGTTCGGTGCGGCCGGGCTGCTCGCCACGGGGACAAGGCCTCCTGGTCGGGGGACGGATGCCCGAAGAACGGCCGACGGCCTTGCTTCCTTCCGAGCCCCTGTCTAGGGGCTCGATTTGCACCAGCCGCGCGAGGTGATCTCTTCCAGGGCGTTGTTTTTGCCGTGGTAGTCGCGCGGCGATCCGTAGCACCCGGCGGTCAGGTCCTGGACGCTGCCGTAGTCACAGATCTGCGGCTTCTCGTATTCGATCTTGGTGTCCACAGTTATCTCCGAAGACTAGTTGGAATGAGCGGCACTGGAAGGCGGAGAAAAGTAGGAGTACGAGAAAAGGACTAGTCACGCGTTTGCGGGATTGACCCCACCAGAGCGGGGTCAATGTTGCGAACGGGTGCGGCGGGTCTCGAGGCGGTAGGAGGGGGTGGGGACGAGGGAGTCTTCGAGCAGGTGCCGGGGCAGCTCGCGGTCGCTCTGGTAGCGGAGCCAGAGCTCGATCGCGGCCAGCCGCAGGACGTCGTCGCCCCAGGCGCCGGCGTGGCCGCGCTGGTGCGGCGGCGGCTTCGCCAGCAGCTCGGCGATCGCCTCCGGGCGGGCGAAGGCGCGGATCTCGGAGCCGCCGCCGAGCAGGGCGCGGAGAGCCGGCAGCTCCGGGCCGGTGAGGGCGTCGGTGAGGAGGTCGTCGAAGACGCTCTTGCCGGGGCGCAGCCGGACCCGGTCGGGGCTGATGCCGGCGACCGCTCCGCGCAGCAGCGGCCGCGTCAGCCGACCTTTCGACGGCAACGCCGGCGGCACCCGCAGCATCAGCTCGAAGAGGTCGAGGTCGAAGAGCGGCAGCCGCGACTCGAGCCCGGCCTGCTCGGTGCGCCGCCGCAGGTGGTCGAAGAGGCCGAACCCGTGCACGCCCTCGGTCAGGGCGTGGCTCAGGTGCGCCCACCAGCGCGGACCGGCGGCGGCCCGCCACGAGGGCTCACCGCCTCCCGCGCCCAGCAGCCGCGCCGTCTCCGCGCTCGCCCACCAGGGCGCCTGCTCGGCCGTGCCGCCGCCGAGCCGGCGCCAGCCCGCCTCGAGACGGGCCGAGGGCACGCCCTGCAGGCCGAACTGCCAGAGCACGTGGGTGAGGACCTTGCGCGGGGCGCGGCCGCCCGCCTCCGGCAGGTGGCGGGCGAAGCGCAGGGCGGCGAGCGGGCGGCCGCCGCGCAGCAGGTCGGCGGTCAGCAGCAGGCGGCTGCCGAACAGCTCGTCGCCGCCCTCGCCGCTCAGCATTGCCGTCACCCCCAGCTCCCGGGCCCGCCGCAGCAGCGGCTGCGTCCATGCCTCGCTCCAGGCGTGCAGCGGCAGCTCCCACTCGCCGAGGTACTCGATCCCGCTGGCGAGGATCCCCTGGCCGCGGGCGGCGAGGTGGACCCCCGGCAGGCCGACCTCGGACTCGAGCGCCTCGATCCACTCGCTCTCGTCGATCCGCGGGTAGTCCGGAAACAGGGCCGAGAAGCCGCAGGCGCCGTCCGGCGCGACGGCGGCGGCGAGCGCGGCGACGCTGGTCGAGTCGAGGCCGCCGCTCATCAGGACCCCGGTCGGCGCACCGCTGGTCGTCCGCCGCGCCACCGCCGTCGTCAGCGCCGCTCGCGTCCGCTCGACCCACTCGCCGTCGCCGAGCGCCAGCGGCTCGCGGTAGCGCGGCTGCCAGTAGCGGCGCACGGCGCAGCCGCCCCGTCCGAGCTCGACCAGGCGCCCCGGCCCCGGGCACTCGACCCCCTCGTAGAGGGTCGCTTCGGCGGGGGCCGGGCGGGCGGTCAGCCAGTGGCTGACGGCGACCGGGTCCGGCTGCGGGCGGGTGGGGAGGAGGGCGAGCAGGTGGCGGACCTCGGTCGCGAACCAGAAGCGGGCGCCCTGGCGGCGGATCACGACCCGCCGCACTCCGAGCTGGTCGGGAACCAGCAGGCCCTCGCCCCGCCGGCGGTCCCAGAGCAGGATCGTGAACTCGCCCCGCAGCCGCGGCGCCAGCTCCGCGCCCCAGCGCCGGTAGCCGTCGGCGAGGACGGCCTCGGCGCTCTGTCCCGGCGCCAGCCCGAGCTCCAGCGCCAGCGCTTCGTGGTTGTAGACGGCGCCGTCGATCGCGCAGAGGACGCCCTCGAGCTCGACCGCCTCGCCGACCCGCAGCAGCGGCTCGCCGAGGTCGGGATCGAGGACTCCGGCGAAGGGACGGATCACGGTCCTAGAGCGTCGCGATGCGGCCGGTGCCGGCGGCTCCGGCGCGCAGCAGCGGGACGCCGTCGTGCTCGAGCCAGGCGTGGGCGGCGAACCTGGGTTGGGGGAGGACGCCGATCACCAGCTCCGCCTCGGCGCCGCGGCGGGCGAGGACCGCGAGCAGGACGAGCGAGCGGACGAGGCAGCGGGAGTCGGTGGGAAGCAGGCGCAGGACGCGGAGGACCGCTTCCGCGCAGCGCCAGACGCCGGCCGGGTCGAGCGCCGGCCCGGCCGCCCGGCGCCGGGCGCCCTCGGCGCGCAGCCTGGCGACGACCTCGGGCAGCTGGCGGCGGCGCAGGAGCCAGCGGACCTTGAGGTAGGTGGCGAGGATCTCAGGCGGCGTCGGCACCGGCCGCTCCAGTGATCGCAAGTCGGTCGAGCAGCGCTTCGGCGAGCGCCCGGGGATCGGTGCCGGGCGGGTAGCGGAGCTCCCGGGCGCGGCCGTCGGCCGCCAGCATCGCGGCGATCCGCAGCAGTCGCAGCAGCCGTTCCTGGCCGCGGGAGACGCCGTCGAAGGTGGTGCCCATCAGCCGGTCCGGCAGGCAGGCCTCGAAGGAGATGCCGCGCGCCCCCGGGTCGGGATTCAGCCGCAGGAAGGACCGCACCGCGAGCGCCTGCCGCTCGCCCCGCACCCGGGCCAGTGTCTTGCCGCCGACGACCAGCCCGGGCGGACCGGTGAAGAAGCGCTCGCCGAGCGCCGGGTAGCGGTCGTGCGGGATCGCGATCAGGGTCGGGCCGGGGTAGGCGGTGAGCTCGAAGGCGGTGGCATCGAGGGCGAGGACGTCGTCGGCGAAGAAGGTGCCGGCGCCGGCGCCGATCAGGGAGGCGGCGATCGAGCTCTTGCCGGCGCCGGGGGGGCCGGCGAGGGCGACGACGCCGCCGGCGACGGCGACGGCGCTGGCGTGGAAGATCTCCAGCCCCTGGACGCTGGCGGCGAGCGGCAGCACCTGGCCGAGCACGTAGCGCTGCCAGAGGCCCGGGTCGGTGCGGGTGCCGGCGGAGAGCACCGTGCGGCCGCCGTCGCCGATCAGGTGCTCGCCGAAGCTGGCGGTGCGGATCAGCAGCGCCCCCGAGGGGTGCTGGTGCAGCTCGACCCGGAGCGAGCCGTCGCCCTCGCGCAGCAGCTGGGTCAGCGCCTGGTTGCCGAGGCGCTCGCCGAGCGGCTCGGTGCCGACCAGCTGGTGGTCGACGCGGCGGGCGCCGGCGACCGCGCCCGGGGTGTCGAGCCCCGGGATCCCGGCGTCGGAGGAGATCGCGAGGCCGAAGGCGCCGGGCGCCATCCCGGCGGCGGTTCCCGCGCCGATCCCGCCCTCAGTACTCAATGATCGTCCCCCGGCGCTGGCTGATATCGATCCCCCGCGCCAGCGCCCAGGCCCCGAGCGGCATCAGGACGACCAGGAAGCCGCCGAGCTTCAGCAGGTAGACCCAGGCGGGCTCGGCCATCGGCAGGCCGGCGAGCAGGTGGCGGAGGAGTTCGACCGCGGGCGTGAACGGCTGCACCTGCGCGATCCAGGCGATCCAGCTCGGCAGCAGTTCGGTCGGGAAGTAGAAGCCGGAGACCAGGGTGATCCCGGCGATCAGGACGCCGATCCCCGGGGCCTGCTTGAAGACGATCATCACCGCCGTCACCAGCAGGGCGATGGCGCTGAACGAGAGCGCGGCGAGGATCGCGACCGGCAGCGCCAGCGGCACCGTCGCCCAGTGCAGCGAGAGGTGGAAGAGGACCGCCGCGAGCGCCAGCGTCCAGATTCCGAGGACGATCGCCTGGACGATCGGGAAGATCATCATCGAGAGGGCGCCGCGGACCCCGCCGAAGGGCGAGAGGAGGACGCGCTCGAAGGTCCCGGCGACGAGCTCCGCCCGCACGGTCGCCGACAGCACCAGGGTCGATTGCAGCACCGCGAGGATGACCAGGCCGACGACGACGAAGGCGAAGTAGTCGTCGGGCGAGCCGAAGCTGCGGACGCTGAGCAGCTGCGAGACGTAATAGAAGAGAGCGATGCTGAAGACCGCCGAGAAGGCGGTCGAGAAGGCGAGGGTGCGGTAGCTGAGGAAGATCTGCAGGTCGCGGTGGTAGATCGCGAGCGCCGCTCGCAGCTGGCGCCCGATCATGCCGCCGGCACCGCCTCGATCGCCGGCGCGGGGCCGTACAGCCGGCCGCCGTCGAGCTCGAGGCGGCGGTCGAAGGGAGCCTCGTCGGCGAGCGTCGGCGAGCACCAGATCGCCACCCCGCCGCGCCCGGTGAGCTCGGCGACGCAGGCCAGCATCAGCGCCGCGGCGCGCTCGTCGAGCGAGTTGAGCGGCTCGTCGAGCAGCACCAGGTCGGGTTCGTGGAGGAAGGCCATCGCCAGCCTCACCCGCTGGCGCTGGCCCATCGAGAGGCGGTCCATCCGCTGGCCGACCAGCTCGTCGAGGGCGAGCCGTTCGATCATCCGCCCGATCGCGACCTCGAAGCGCTCGCCGCCGAGCAGCGAGACCCGCCCCCACAGCTCGAGGTGCTGGATCACGGTCAGCCTCGCGTAGAGGCCGCGGTCGCCGGCGGCGAGGAAGCCGACCCTGCTCTGGTAGGCGGCGCGGTCGCGGCGGGGGTCGAGCCGGCCGAGCTCGACGACGCCGCCGTCGGCGTAGATCAGGCCGGCGCAGATCCGCAGCAGCGTCGTCTTGCCGATCCCGTTGGCGCCGTGGACGCCGACCAGCGTCCCGGGTCCGACGACCAGGTCGAGGCCGTCGAGGACGGTCCGGCTGCCCCAGGACTTGCGCAGGCCGGCGGCTGTCAGCACCGGCGGCCCCCGGGGCCGAGCTCGTCGAGGACCGCCGCCGCCAGCATCTCCGGGGGAGTCGCGGAGTTGGCCAGCAGGCGCAGCGGCGGCGCCTGCTCGGCGAGCGCGGCGAGCAGCTCGAACCGCCGCCGCTCGGGGGCAGCGGCGCCGAACCCGATCGCCAGCGCCCGCAGGTCGAAGAAGCCGGCGGGCTCGAGCCGCGGCAGCGCCGGGCCCTCGCGGCGGCGGTCGAGGATGACGATCGCGGTCACTGGAACGGGTTCGGTGGCGGGGTCGCGGACGGCGACCCAGAGCTCGTCGCCGACCGCCCCGCGCGGCGCTCCCAGCTGCTCGGCGAGGTCGCGACTTCCCCGGTCGAGCCGGGCGAACGGCGCCCCGGGATGGGCGCTCACGATCCCTTCCCCGGCGGCGAGGGCGAGGACGTCGTCGGCGACGAAGCCGGCGCCGGCGGCGACCAGCTCGGCGGCGAGCGTGCTCTTGCCGCCGCCGCCGGCGGCGGCGACGGCGACCCCGCCGGCGGCGGTCGCGACCGCGGCGGCGTGCAGGCAGGGGGTGCCGGTCAGGGCGGCGACGCTGTAGGCCGCCCAGTCGAGCAGCGCCTGCTCCCAGCCGGCGTCGGCGAGCGCCGGCGGCGTGCAGCTGAGGACCGCGAGGTCGGCGGAGAGGTGGAAGAGGTGCTCGCCGTGGCGGACCAAGTGGTCGCCCTGCTCGCCGCGTTCGACCGCCAGCGGGGTCGCGGCGCCGAGCAGCGCCCGGTGCAGCGGCTCGCCGCTGCCGCTCCACAGCGCTTCGACCTGGCGCCGCGGTTGTGCCCGCGCCGTCACCAGCTGGGCAGCCGGTCCCGTGCCGGGCGCCGGGATCCCGCCCGCGAGCGGGAACTCGCAGGCCAGCTCGACCCCGTAGGCCCGGTAGCGACAGCGCGTCGCCGTCTCGAGGGGCAGACCGGAAACCGTCACAGGGCACCAACGGGGAGCCCGATCGCCTACTTTCAGCCGCCGCCGAGCCGACCGGGCCGGATCAGAGCCCGCGCATGCCGAGCGCGAACGGGATCGTCCGCAGGAGGATCTTGACGTCGAGCCAGAGCGACCAGTTGGCGCCGTAGAGGTAGTCGATCTTGACCATCTCGTCGAGCGGGATCCGGGCCGAGCCGTGGATCTGCCAGAGCCCGGTGACGCCGGGGGGGACGAGCAGGCGGTGGCGGTCGAGGCCCTCGATCAAGCTGTCCTCGTCGACGACCAGCGGCCGCGGCCCGACCAGCGACATCTCGCCGCGCAGCACGTTCAGCAGCTGCGGCAGCTCGTCGAGCGAGGTCTTGCGCAGCAGCCGCCCGACCCGGGTGACGCGGGGGTCGGCCTCGATCTTGAAGAGGCCGCCGCCGGCCTCGTTGCGGTGCGCCAGCGCCGCCCGCTGGGCGTCGGCGCCGTCGATCATCGTCCGGAACTTGTAGATCTCGAAGGTCTCGTCGTTGCGGCCGACGCGGCGCTGGCGGAACAGCACCGGCCCGCGGGAGTCGAGCTTGACGCCGACGGCGATGATCGCCATCAGCGGTGCCAGCAGGGCGAGGATCAGGGTGGCGCCGACGAGGTCGAAGCCGCGCTTGACCAGCCGCGAGGAGCGCGAGAGCCCGTGCGGGCGCAGGCCCAGCAGCGTCGCCCCCTCGACCTCGTCGTAGACGTAGGCGGAGCCGACCGCCTCGAAGAGGCTGGGGAGGACGCTGACGCGGACGCCGAGGCGCTTGACGATCATGATCGCTTCGAGCAGGCGCTGGTCCGAGTCCTCGCCGCCCGGCGCGATCACCGCGCGGTCGATCCGGTGGTGGGCGAGCAGGCGCTCGAGCGAGCCGAAGCCGCCGAGCACCGGCAGTTCGTTGACGCTGGCGTCGTTGGGGTAGAGCGGCACGCGGCCGACGAGCACCGCCTTGGTCTGGTGCGAGCGCCCGAGCTTGCTGGCGAGCCGGTGGGCGGGGCCGGCGTGGCCGATCACCAGGCAGCGCTCCTCGTCGACCCGGGTCGCCGCCAGGTGGCGGGCGAGGGCCCGCAGCGCCAGCATCGAGACGAACAGCGAGGCCCAGAGGAAGAGCGCCTGGTCGCGGCCGAGTTCGCCGACGACCAGCGCGTCGCCGGCGAAGAAGGTCAGCAGCGTGTAGAAGGCCGCGACCCGGAACAGGTTGGGCGCCTCGTCGAGGGTCGTCTTGTGCAGCAGATGCTCGTCGCGGTCGTACAGCCCGGCCAGCTTGCAGACGGGGACCACCCCGATGATCGCCAGCGGCACCCAGAGCCCGAGGTCGTCGCGGCCGAGGATGACGACGGTGATCAGGAAGGCGGCGGTCGCGGCGATCAGGTCGGCGACGGCGAGCAGGCGCCGGAAGACGGTCTCGCGCCAGACCCGGCGGCTGCTCGCCTCGGCCGCTGCCTCCTCGTCGACCTGGGTCTCGACCACCGCCAGCTTGGTGACGACGGCAATCTCGTCGAGGGCCTGCGCTTGGATCTCCAGGGCGTCGCCAGATGACATCTGACAGGGCAACGCGGCGAAACCGGCGCCACTGGCGGGGATCGGTCTTAATTCCGACCGGGCGAGGAAAGCATCCCTCTCCTAACCCTCGAGTCGAGGGTTAGGATTCGGGCTCCGCCGGGCCGGCCGCGGCTGGCAGCTCGCAGGCGCAGGCCGACGACGATGCCGGGCACCAGCACGATCCAGATCACCAGGGCTGAGAAGAGAAGCAGGGTCATCTCGTGGTTCCTTCGACGGCCACCTCGCCGGCTCCTATCGGCCCCCTCGTACCCGTCCTCGAGCGTGGCTAGCCGGACCGGTACGAATGTCGTACTTCGGCTTCCGAACTAGTACTTATTTGCTACTGCGCGCGAGGTAGGTAGTACCAATTTCGCACTTCGCAGTAGGAAGTTCACTTCAAGTTCCCGCACCGTTCACATGTCGCCCTACGGCGGGAGCAAGGATCGGCCCAATCCCGCAGAAAGATATGTGGGCAACGATCCAAGGAGATCTAAATGTTGCGTTTTGGGAGAGGTAAAACCGTCAGGAGGGCCAGTCGGGCCGGACTCCTGGCTGGGGTGGTCGTGGCCGCCCTCGGCGTCGGCGGCCTTGGTGCCGGCAGCGCCGTCGCAGCGCCCAGCTGCACCGGTTCCAACATCATCGGCGAAGGTGCCTCGCTGCAGAAAGTCGCGCAGCAGCAGGTTTGGGCCCCGGGTATCGCCACCATCTGCAGCAAACCGGGTCTCGTGACGTACGAAGGCCCCGGCTCGGGCAACGGCCTCCGGGCATGGGACTTCAACGGTCCTGACGGTGTCCCCTTCGACACCTCGCGGGCCTTCACCGCCTCCGACGACGCGCCGAGCTCCACCCAGATCGGCAACGCGGAAGCGGCTTCCGGTTCTCCCGTCCTCGTCATCCCGGTCGCCCAGACCGCGATCGGCGTCGTCGTCAACCCGCCGGAAAACTGTGACATCGAAGAAATCACCAACCAGGAACTCCAGAACGTGTTCGCTGGGACGAAGAAAAACTGGGGCGCGATCCCCACGGCCTTCGGCACCGGCTGCGCCGGCTCGCCGATCACCCGCATCGTGCGTCCGGTCGGTTCCGGTACCACCTACCAGTTCAAGAATTTCCTCTTCCAGGCCAATAAAGCTGGTCTCGCCTGCACGGAAGGCAGCAAAACCTGGCAGCAGCTCGAGGAAATCGGCGCCGGTGAAAAACCGAACATCACCTGGCCGGAAAACAGCGTCGGTGGCTGCTCGGCTACCCAGCTGAGCCCGATCAAACGGTCGAATGAACCGCCGAACAACCTCGTTCCGCCGCTCGGCACCGGCGGTGGCGACCTCGTCAAAAAGGTCAACATCACCGACGGCTCGATCGGCTACGCGGCCCTGCCGGACATCGAAGGCAACAAAGGTGCCGCCGCTCCGTACAACAACCCCAACGCCGACACCCACTGGCTGCGGCTCCAGAACAACGGTCTCGTCAAACTCGCCAACGCGACGATGGCGGAACCGCTGGTCGAATCGAACAACTCGGCCAACTGCGGTGCTGCCAAATACGCCGTCCCGGCCAATGGCCGCACGGGCACCGGCACCGGTGTCGCCGTCGACTGGTCGCAGGTCTTTGGCGCCAACATCTCGATCGGCGGCGAAGCGTATCCGCTGTGCACGCTGACCTACGACATGTCGCTGACGAAATACAGCAACAAAGCCGGCTTCACCGCAGGTCAGGTGACGACGGTGGTCGACTACCTGCAGCAGTACATCACTGCCGCTACCGGTCAGTCCGCGATTGAAAATGCGGAAAAGTTCTACGCTCCGCTGCCCACCTCGACGAAACCGGAAAGGAACGTCCTCGGCGCGGCGCAGCTGTCCGCTGAAAAAATCGGTTTCTAGTCGCTGGGTAACACAGTAGAAACTCTAGTACCCCCCTCGGGTGGGCGGTACTAGAAAAGTACGAGAGGCCGGGCAATTGCCCGGCCTCTCGCGTAGTGAATATGTGAATGCCTCTTCCCCTGATGTTCACACCATCGTTCTGGCGCGGGATGAGGATTGGCCACGACGATGGAGACCAGTCGAGAGAAAGGATCGAGGAACGTGATCGAGGGGGAGCGCAAATCCAGTAGTCGTACGACCAGTCAAGGGTCGGCAGCCAAGGGCCGCCGGTCTCTCGCGATGCTGATCGCGCTCGCCACGTTCGTCGTGGCTCTCTTCGCTTCCACCAGCTCCGCCGGCGCCGCCGTCGGCCAGATCTCGTCCTTCGGGACGTTCGGCACCGCCGCCGGGCAGTTCTCGAGCCCGACGATGCTCGGAGTCGACTCCAGCGACGGCAGCGTCTACGTCGGCGACTTCACCGCCAGCCGCGAAGCCTTCCGCATCCAGAAGCTCTCCAGCACCGGGACCTTCGAAGCCTCGGTCGAAATCGCCCGCTACCGGGACGCGAAAAAAGAAAACCCGGTCCTCCTCTGGGGGATCGCCGTCGACCCGGTCCTGCACCGCTTCTACGTGCTCGAAGGCGGCAAAGAAAAAGAAACCTCCGGCCTCGAAGTCGCGAAAAAAATCCTCGTCTTCTCAACGATCCCCAGCGCCGGCAACAAACTGGTCGCCCCCGAAGGCGGCCCCTCGAGCCTGCCGGTCCCGACCGGCGCCAACTTCGTCGAAGGCCTGTTCAAACCGCGCGGGATCCAGGTCGATCCCAGCAACCACGACGTCATCGTCATGGCCGAAAACAAATCGACCCCGAAACGGACCCAGTTCCAGCGGGTCTCCTCGGCCGGGGCGATCGGCGCCAAATTCACCGACTCCGGCAACGTCCTGCGGCCGGCCAACGAAAACGCGATCTCCTTCGCGGTCGGCCCCAACGGCACCGTCTACACCGTCACCGGCCGCCACACCGCGCCGGCCAAAGAACACACCAAAGCCTTTGAAGTCCCCTCCTCATTCGCCAGCATCAGCCAGGTCCCCGGCTTTGCCGCGGCGATCAACAGCGAGGAATCGCCCTTCGGCGTGCCCACCGTCCTCGTGCCGCTGCCGCAGTCGACCCTGACCGGCGGCCCCGAAATCGCGGTCTCGCCCGACGGCGGCACGCTCTACTGGAAGGACACGATCGAAGCATCCGAAGCGGCTTCGGCGGGCAACATGCTCGTTCACGGCTTCTCGCTGGCCGGCGGCGCGACCAGCGTCGTCTACGGCGGCGGCGCCAAAGAACAGTGCAAGATCGAAACCTCCGGCGCCCTGCTGGCGACGGTCGGCGAAAAGGTCGTCGTCCTCGACAACGGGCCGGTCAACGAAGCCGCATCGGAAAAACCGGCCTACGGCCCGAAGGTCTACACCTTCGGCCCCGGCGGCTCGAACTGCCCGGTGCCGACCGCCAAATTCAAAGCCAATGGCACTGAAGGCAACATCAAAGTCAAAGCCGGCGAAACCGTCAGCTTCGACGCCTCGAGCTCCGAACTCGCCTCCGGCCCCGCCAAAACCCCCGGCTTCCGCAAGGAACTGATCTGGGACTTCGGCGACGGCACGAAAGAAACGGTTACCGGCTCCGGCGGCGGCGAAGCGCCAGCCACCACCAGCCACAAATACACCAGCTCCGGCACCTTCAAAGCGACCCTGCAGATCCGCCTCAAGAACCCGACCTACGGCAACCCCGCATCGGTCGAACACTCGGTCGAAGCCGAAAACGGGACGCCCGAACCGCAGCAGCTCACCGTCACTCCCGCCGGCAGCGGCTCGGGCACCGTGACCAGCAACCCGGCGGGGATCAACTGCGGCGCGACCTGCCAGACCACCTTCGCCGAAGGCCAGCTGGTCAAACTCACCGGCACGCCGGCCGCCGGCTCGAAAGCCGTCGTCTGGACCGGGTGCGACGCGGTGACCGCCGGCGTCTGCGAAGTGACGATGACCTCGGTCAAAAACGTCACCGCGACGTTTGACCTGCAGCAGTTCGCGCTGAAAGTCACCGAGAACGGCACCGGTTCGGGCTCCGTGACCAGCAATCCCGCCGGGATCAGCTGCACCACGGCGACGAGTCCCTGTGAAGCGAGCTTCAATTTCAACCAGCTCGTCAAACTCACCGGCGCCCCGGACGCCGGCTCGGCCCCGGTCTCGTGGGCGGGCTGCGACGCGGTCAACGGCTCCAACCAGTGCGAAGTGACGATGAGCGCCGCCAAGAACGTCACCGCGACCTTCAATCGCCAGCAGCGCCAGCTCACCGTCACCCCTGCCGGCACCGGCACCGGCACCGTGACCAGCAATCCGGCCGGCATCAGCTGCGGCTCGACCTGCCAGGCGAATTTCGCCGAAGGACAGCTGGTCAAACTTTCGGGCGCGCCAACCACCGGCTCGAAAGCAGTCGTTTGGACCGGCTGCGACGCGGTGACCGCCGGCGTCTGCGAAGTGACGATGAGCGCGGCGAAAGCCGTCACCGCCACCTTCGACCTCGAACTCCACCAGCTCAAAGTCACCCCCGCCGGCACCGGCTCCGGCACCGTCACCAGCTCCCCGGCCGGGATCGACTGCGGCTCCACCTGCCAGGCGAGCTTCACGCACGGACTCCTGGTGAAGCTCAGCGCCAGCTCGCAGCCGAACACCGAACCGGTGGTCTGGAGCGGCTGCGACACCGTCAACGGCTCGAACGAATGCGAAGTGACGATGAGCGCCGCGAAAAACGTCACCGCGACCTTCACGCCGAAGACGCCGCTGCTCTCGGTCACCCCCGCCGGCAGCGGCAGCGGCACCGTGGCCAGCAGCCCGGCCGGGATCAACTGCGGAGCCACCTGCGCCCAGTCATTTGCCTACAACACCCCGGTCAAACTGACCGGCACGCCGAACGCCGGCTCGAAAGCCGTCGTCTGGTCCGGCTGCGACGCGGTCGACGGCTCCAACCAGTGCGAAGTGACGATGAGCGCGGCGAAAGACGTCACCGCCGCCTTCTCCCTGGCCAACCTCAACTCGCTGATCGTCAGCCCCGCCGGCAGCGGCTCCGGCACCGTCACCAGCAACCCCGCCGGAATCAACTGCGGCGGCGAATGCGCACACGATTACGCCGAAGGGACCCCGGTCAAACTGACCGGCACCCCGGCCGCCGGCTCGAAAGCCGTCGTCTGGACCGGCTGCGACAACGTCGCTGCCGGCGTCTGCGAAGTGACGATGAGCGCCGCGAAGGCCGTCACCGCGACCTTCGACCTCGTCACCCAGCGGCAGCTCAAAGTCGTGACGACCGGCTCCGGCACCGTGACCAGCAACCCGGTCGGGATCAACTGCGGCTCCACCTGCCAGGTCAACTTCGATGACGGGACCCTGGTCAAACTGACCGGGGCAGCGGGGGCCGGCTCGGCGCCCGTGGTCTGGACCCAGTGCCCCGGCACCGTCAACGGCTCCAACCAGTGCGAAGTCACGATGGACGGGGCGAAGGAAGCGAAGGCGTCCTTCGAGCAGGAACAACGCCTGCTCACCGTCACGCCGGCCGGCACCGGCTCGGGCACCGTGACCAGCAACCCGGCCGGGATCAATTGCGGCGCGACCTGCCAGGCGAGCTTCGCCGAAGGCCAGCTGGTCAAACTCACCGGCACGCCGAACGCCGGCTCGAAAGCCGTCGTCTGGTCCGGCTGCGACGCGGTCAACGGCTCCAACCAGTGCGAAGTGACGATGAGCGCCGCGAAAGCCGTCACTGCGACCTTCGACCTCGAACCGCACCAGCTCAAAGTCACCCCCGCCGGCACCGGCTCGGGCACCGTGACCAGCAACCCGGCCGGGATCAACTGCGGCTCGACCTGCCAGGCGACGTTCGCCGACGGCACCGTGGTCACCCTCACCGCCGTCTCCGGCGCCGGCAGCAAAGCCGTCGTCTGGCAGGGCTGCGCCTCGAACCCGACGCCGAACGAATGCACGGTCACCGTCGACGCCGCCAAGGAAGTCAAAGCGACCTTCGATCTCGTTCCGCAGCGTCAGCTGTCGGTGACCAAAGCCGGCACCGGCTCGGGCACCGTGACCAGCAACCCGGCGGGGATCAATTGCGGCGCGACCTGCCAGGCGACGTTCACGGAAGGCACGCCGGTCAAGCTCGCCGCCACTCCCGCGCCCGGGTCCGAGCCCGCCACCTGGGCAGGCTGCGACACCGTCAACGGCTCGAACGAATGCGAAGTGACGATGAGCGCGGCGAAGAACGTCACCGCGACCTTCGCCGTCCAGCAACTGCTGCTGACCGTGAACAAGAACGGGGCCGGGACGGGGACGGTGACCAGCGCTCCCGGCGGGATCTCCTGCGGCGTCGACTGCAGTCAGGAATACGCCTTCGCGACCGAAGTCACCCTGACCGCGGTTGCCGGCACCGAAACGGGATCGGTGGCCTGGGCCGGCTGCGCCTCGGAACCGACGCCGACCAAATGCAGCGTGACGATGAGCGCGGCGAAGAACGTCACCGCGACCTTCGTCCCCACGCAGGGCCAGCTGGTCGTCGCCAAGCCCGGCTCCGGCGCCGGCTTCGTCGCCAGCTCCCCGGCCCGGATCGGGTGCGGGGGCACCTGCCAGGCAAGCTTCGACCTCGGCAGCGTCGTCACCCTCGCCGGCGTCGCCGGCTCCGGCAGCAAGGAGGTCGTCTGGAGCGGCTGTGACCGGATCGTCGGCTCCAACCGCTGCGAAGTCACGATCCGGCCGGACACGCGGATCAGTGCCGGCTTCGACCTGATCGCGACCGGCCCCGAAGGCGGCGGGCAGCCGCCGGCCGAAGAACCCGACGCGCCGGAAAAGACGAAGCCGAAACAGAGCGCGAAGCAGAAGGCGATCGCCAGGTGCCGGAAGATGTTCAAGCCTGGCAAAGCGCGGACCCGCTGCGTGCGCAAAGCGAACAAGGCAAGCAAGGCGAACCGTGCGAACGGGGGCCGCCGCTGAGCCCGGCGCGGGCAGCGGCGTGCCTGCTGGTAGCGCTGGCGGCTCTTTCCGTGGTCGGCGCGCGGCCGGCCGAGGCGCTGATCACGCCGCCGGTCACGCTCGACGGCCCCTCCTCGGCGATCAACGAATTCGGCGGCGTGGCGATGGCGAACGACGGCAGCGGCGGCCTCGTCTACGTCAAATCGGTGGCCGGCGTCCCCCACGTCTTCGCCTGCCGGCTGGTGGCCGGACAGTGGAGCCCGCCGATCCGGGTCGACTCCGAACAGCCCTACGCGGCGAGCCAGCCGGCGATCTCGGCCGGCCCCCGGGGTGAACTGCTGGTCGCCTGGGTCTCGCCGGTCACCACCTACCACGGCAAGCCCCAGTACGCGCTGTTCTCGGCCCGCATCGGGGCCGGCGCCTCGAGCTTCGGACCGACGCTGCCGATCGACCCCAACGTCGGCGAAGGGCAGGGGGTGGAACCGGCGCTCTCCTCGACCTCCCCGGGCAAGGCGATCATCGCCTACCGGGTGATCACCTACGTCTTCGTCCCGGGCGCGGAACCGCCAGTCGCCCAGCTGCGGCCCGGCGACGTCCTCGCCGACATCCGCGTTGCCCGGCTCAGCAGCGACCGCTGGTCGCGGCTCGGCCCGGTCAACGCCAACTCCGAATTCACGATGCGCCCGCCCGGCCCCGCCAACGGCCCCGAGATCGGGACCGGGATCGACGGCGGCGCCGTCGTCGCCTGGCAGGAGCCCGACCAGACCGGCGCGGCGCGGATCCTGCTGCGGCGGATCTTCGGCACCAACCCCGGCCCGATCCTCCAGGTCAGCCCGGCGACCTGGGAAGGAAAGGCGGTCAGCGCCGACGCCGACGCCTTCTCGCTCTCGGTCACGCCCTACACGATGGCGCGGGTCGCCTTCCGGATCGCGCCGACGGCGGGCTCGGCCCTCGCCGGGCGGGTGCTGGTCAACTCGCTGCCGCCCAACTTCTCGACCACCGCCGGCAAACTGACCGGTCCCCTGCTCGCCGACGGCGGCCTCACCGCCGGAGGCATCGGGCCGCCGGCGATCGCGGTCGCCGAAGACAGCAGCCGCAAGGTCTTCACCCGGGTCGGGTTCGCCGGCGGCGCGCGCCTGCGGCAGCTGGGGGGGAGCGGCGTCGAAGGGACGCTCTCGCCGATCGCCACTCCCGCGACCCCGCGGACCGAAGCCGGGGCGGTGCCGGTGGTCGCCGCCTCTCCGGACGGCGGCGGCATCGCCGCCTATCCCGCCTTCGACGCGCTTGGGCTGCCGACGGTCGCGGTGCGCCAGGAATTCGCCTCCGGCGCCGCCCAGACCGGGCTCGTCAGCGGTGCCCAGGGCGGCCCGATCTCCCAGCTCGAGATCGGCCGCTCCGGCGTCGGCGACGGCCTGATCGCCTTCCGCCAGGGAGAACCGGGACGCTACGAGATCGTCGCCGACCGGGTCACGGTGCCGCCGCAGGCGTTCAAGCTGAAAGCGCCGAAGGGCTGGGTCAAGCCGCGCGAGGCGAAGCTGCGCTGGCAGGCGGCGACCAGCGCGGTCGGCGGTCTCACCTACTCGGTCCTGATCGACGGGCGGGCGGTGCGCCGCGGTCTGCGCCGGTTCGCCTTCCACCCGCCCCCCGCGCAGCTCGGCAACGGTGTCCTCGAGGCGCAGGTGATGGCGACCGACAGCCTCGGCCAGCAGCTGCTGAGCGGCAGCGCCAAGCTGCGCGTCGACGGCCTGCCGCCGGCGGTGACGGTGCGGGCGCGCGGCGACCGGGTGACGGTCAAGCTCCGCGACCCCGACTCGGGGGTCGATTCGAAGGCGACCAGGGTCAGCTTCGGCGACGGCGAAGGCGCCAAAGGCGGCGCCCGGTTGAGCCACGAATACGGGCGCGGCGGCCGCTTCCGGATCGTCGTCCGCGGCAGCGACGAGGCCGGCAACCGCGTCTTCCGCGGCTTCCAGGTGAGGGTGCGATGAGACGGCGCCTCGGGATAGGAGCGGTCCTCCTGGCGCTGGCGGCCTCCTCGATGATGGCGTCGCCCGCGGCCGCCGAGCTCGGGCCGATCCGCCTGATCTCGAAGACGATCGCCGAGCAGGCGACGGAAGCCTCGGCGCCGGCGGTCAGCGCCGACGGCCGCTACGTCGCCTTCCGCGGGACGATCGAAGAAGGCCGCACCGGGGTCTTCCGCGCCGACCTCCAGAACGGGGAAATCGCGCGGGTCGCGACCGGGGCGCCCAATCAAGCGGACACCGGATCGCTTCCCTCCGCGCCGTCGATCTCCGCCGACGGCCGCTACGTCAGCTTCACGACCAAGCTGCCGCTCGACCCGGTCGCCGACACCGAACCCAACTCGAGCGACGTCTACGTCGCCGACATGAGCAGCTCGCCGCCGACCTACGAGCTCGCCTCGGCCCTCGACGGCTCCGCCCAGGCGATCCCCGGCGGCTCCGAAGCCGCGTCACGGGTTGCCCTCAGCGCCGACGGCCGCAAGCTCGCCTTCGTCAGCGGCGGCCAGGTCTACCTGCGCGACCTGGCCACGCACTCGACGACCCTGGTCAGCGTCGCCCGCGATCCGCTCAGCGGGGAGATGGAGCCCGGCGTCCCGGTCACGGGTGGTGCCGTCTTCCCCCTCTTCAGCGGCGCCTCGCTGAGCGCTGACGGCACGACCGTCGCCTGGGTCGGAACCCACCTCCCCGGGCAGGTGCCGCTGAGCGCCGAAGAAAAGCAGGCGATTGAAGTGGCCGAAGGCCAGTCGCAGCCGCCGATCGGGTATGACGAGCCGCTCTGGCGCCGGATCGCCGACGGGCCGCTGGCCCCGACCCGTCGCATCGTCGGCGGTGCGTTCTCCGGTCTGGCGAACAGGAATCCCACTCCCAACTCGGCGAACGGCTGGCTCGGCGTGGCCAGCTTGGGGCTGGCCCAGGGAATTGACGGGCTGCCGCAGCTCAGTGCCGACGGTCGCGCGGTTGCAGTGATCGGCAACCCGACCGAGGCGAGCAACGTGTTCCTGGTCGAGATGTCCCCGGGCTTGGGGGCGGCGCAGACGGTGCGTCAGCTCACCGCGCAGGTTCCGGTCAGGCCGATCAACGAAGGCGGGGTGATCAACCAGTTCGGCACCGTTGCCGTCAATGGTTGGATCTTCGACCTCTCGATCTCGGCGAACGGCGAGCAGATTGCCTTCGCCACCGCCCGCCAGCAGTTTCCGCTTGCCCCGCCGAACCTCGTCGGCACCCCGCCGTCTCAGCTCGGGTTGGTCGAGCTGTATCTGATCGATCTCGAAGACGAGGCGCTGCTGCGCGTGACCCATGGCCTGGGCGGCCCGTCGGAACCTTCGCTCGACGGCGAACTCGAAGGGCGCAACGGGTTCGGTGCCTCGGCGCCGTCGTTGAGCTCGGACGGCTCAGTCATCGCCTTTGCCTCGCGGGCGGCAAACCTGGTCGCCGGCGACGGCAACAACGCCGACGACGTCTTCGCGGTCAGCGATGACAGCGCCCCTCGCGGCGGCGGGACGAGCATCTCGCAGCCGGCCAAGCAGCGCACGCCGAAGCCACGTCGCCGCCTCGTCCTCACCGCATTCTCGCTGCCGAACGGCAAGGTCGAGCTGCTCGCAGTCGCTCCCTCGCGCGGCCTGCTCCGCGCCCAGGCCGCGACCTCGCTGGCGGTCGGCGCCCGCTCCCGCCGGCTCGGCACCGCCTTCGCCCAGGCGCGCGCGAACCGGCCGGTGAAGCTGCTGCTGGCGCTGCCGCAACGCCTTCGTCACCTCGCCCGCTCGCCGGAAGGGGTCTATGCGACGGCTGAGGTCAGCTTCCACCCGGCCAAGGGAAAGACGGTGAAGCGCGAGCTCGAGGTCCGCTTCCACGTTCATCCGAAGAAGCGGGGGGGCAAGCGATGAGACGCGCCGTCGTCCTGCTCGCGCTCGCTGCCGCCGTGCTCGCAGCCGCCGCGCCCGCCGCGGATGGCGAAATCACCGCCTCCGAATGGCGCTCGCAGCAGCCGCTCGGGCCGGAAGGAAGGACGCCGCTCGGGCCGGTCGGTGACGTCGAGTGCTGGCAGGCCAACCGCTGCCTGCTGATCACCGCCGGAAACGGCGGCATGCCGGCCGGCCTCTACGCCTATGACGGCAGCGAATGGCACCTCTACTCGAGCGTCTGCGGCGGCCACGAAGGGCGGATCGCCTGGGCCGGCCCGACCGAGTTCTGGACGATCTCCGACCAGCAGAGCGGCCAGGCGGCGAAAAACCCGAACGAAACCTGGCGGGTCTCGCTCTGCCACTTCAAGAACGGCGCCGTCGTCGCCTCCTACGCCGAACCGCTCGGCGTCGCCGGTTCCTACCTGCCGATGAACGCCGCCGCCTGTCAGGGCCCCGACGAATGCTGGTTCGGCGGCGAACGCCTGCCGGGGACGGTCAACATCGGCGCCTTCCACCTCTACTGGAACGGGCTCTCGCTCAGCTCCGTGCCCTCCCTGACCCAGGTCCAGTCCGAACTGGAAGACCCCGGCCGCGCCGTCACCGGGCTCGCCTTCCACCAGGGCACCCTGTATGAGGGGGTGCGGGTCGACGCGGACGACGAAGCGCCGAACGAGGACCCCGAAGAACCGGCGTTCCTGCATCGCGTCCTGCCCGGGATCCTGCCGGCCTTCGAAGCGGCCGAAACGGCCGGCCCGCTCTCCTACGGCGAAAGTGCGAGCCCGGAACAGCTGCAGGGCTTCCGGCTCAGCGACGACGGCGAAGGGCTGTGGGCGGCCTCCGGCGCCAGCGGCTCGGCGACGCTGACCGTGCTGCGCCTGCGCTCGAGCGCCTTCGAACAGCTCAGCCTCGACGATCCCAATGCCGCCTTCGGCGTCGGCGACGAACTGACCGGGCTGGCGGCGGTGCCGGGCGGAGCCGCGGCCTGGGTCGCGTTCAGACGCAACGCCGACGGCGTCAACGCGCCGGCGCGGCTTGCGCTGGTCGATGCCGACGGCACGGTCGAAGGGCCGCTCGAACTGCCCGCGGAAGGGGAAGGGATCGGCCGCAAAGGCGCCGCCGGGCCGGTCGCCTGCGCCGGCCCGGGACAGTGCTGGCTGGCGACCCAGCAGGGCTGGCTGCTCCATCTCGGACCGGACCCGGCGGTCGACGCCGAGCCGGCGATGCACGTCCTGATCACCGCCCGCCCGCCGGACGCCAGCCTGCCCAGCGCGCCTCCGCTCGAACTGCCCGAAGACGACTCCGGCGCCAACTCCAACAAACCGGCCGAAGAAGCGCTGCCGGAAGTCATCGAAGAACCGCTGCCGAAGAAAGTGCCGCCGCTGCTCTCGAAGCTGCAGCAGAAGCTGATCGGCCGCCGCACGCTGGAGCTGACCTTCGTCCTCCGGGTCAAGGCCCGGGTCCGCCTGGTCGCCAAGCGCAAGGGAAAGATCGTCGCCCAGACGCCCGTTTACGTCATGCAGAAGGGCAAGCGCAGCCTGCGCCTGCGCCTCGACCCGAAGCGCTGGCCGACCAAACTCGACCTCCAGGTCCACGAAGTCAAGAAGAAGAAGAAAAAGACCGCGAAATGAGCCCCCGGCGCCGATCCTCCGGGCCGCTCTTCGGCTTCCTTTGCCTGGCCCTGCTGCTGACCGTCTGCCTCTGGCAGCTCGCGGCGAGCGGGGCGGGCGCGGCCGAAGGCGGCGAACTGGTCGCCGAACCGTCGTTCGGCGCTCCCGCGCAGATCTTCCTCGGCGCCTCGCCGCTGGAGGCCGCCGGCGAGGTCTGGGCGACCAGCGGCACCGCTGGCACGATCGCCCGCTACACCGACGCCGGCGGCTGGGACACCCTGCCGGCGGCGACCGACGCCGAAGGGCAGCCGATCGTCTCTCCCGGCTTCGTGTCCGGCACGGGAGTGGGGCGGACGACGCCCTCCGGCGGAGTCGTCGCGCTCGAGTCCGGGTTCAACGCCGCAGAAGACCAGGTCCTGTTCCTGCTCGTCCGCGAACCTGGCGGCAGCTTCCAGGCGGCGCCGGAACCGCCCAGCGGCATGCTCGGGCCGAAAGAAAGCTACCTCGACTTGCAGCCGACGCCGCTCGTCGCCGCGCTCGAAGCGGCGGGCGGCCAGACCCGCGCTCTGGTCGTTCCTTCGACCACCGCGAACCCGCCGGAAGCGATCCTCTCCTACCTCGGCGGCACCTGGGCGCGGGAGCCGGTCTGCGTCGGCTTCGCGCCCGGCCCGGCCTGCACGGCGCCGTCGGCCTCGTTCCGCGCGGTGGCGATCGAAGCGGCCGGGGGCGAAGCCTGGCTGCTGGGCCGGGGAGCGGCGCCCGGAGAGGGCATCGAGCTGTTCCGCCGCGAACCCACCGGCGGCGTCGGCGGCACCCCCGTCTGGCGCCAGCAGTCGCTGGGGCCGGGCGGCTCGCTCGGCGCGCTGTACGCGCAGGAAGAACCGCTCGGCGTCGCCGTCGCCGCTCGCGCCATAGGTCAGGCGCTGACCGTCAGCCAGGCCGGAGTCTGGGTCGACGCCCGCCTCACCGCCGGCGCGAGCGGCGACGACGCGACGATCTACTTCGACCGCGGACAGGGAGAAGTGACCGGTTCCTGGTGCGATCTCGAAGCGCCGGCCGCCCTCTGCACCCATCCGCTCGGCGGCCAGCTCTCCGCCAACGACGGCCGCAGCTTCGCCTGGCCCCCGGTCGGCGCCGGCGAACCGTTCGGGCAGCGGGTCGTGACCGGCGTCGGCCAGGGCTCGATCCTCGAGCTCAGCGGCTCGGCCTTCCACCAGCTGGCGCTCGCCGGCGGCGAAGCCGGCGGCCTGCGCGGCGCGGCGCTCAGCGCTCCCGACTCGGGCTGGCTGGGGGCGGAACCGCCGCTGCGCCTGACCCGCAACCCGCAGGCGAGCACCCTGCGGCCCTGGCCGGTCCCGTTCCGGCGCCCGCTGACCGCGGTCGCGCCGCAGCCCGGCGCCCCGGTCGCCGGGCTCGAATCGGAAGCTCTCGCCGTCGGCGCCAAGGGCCAGGTCGCCCGCTACGTCCCCGGCCAGGGCTGGGAACCGGAATTCCTCCTCACCGGCGCCGGCAAGCGGGCGACGCCGACCCTGCGCGCCGTCGCCTGGCCGGAACCGGGGCGCGCCTTCGCGGTCGGCGACGGCGGCGCGATGTGGGTCTGGCAGAAGGCGACCGGCCTCTGGTCGGCCGACCCGGCCCAGCCGCAGCGCCTCTTCCGCGCCAACTTCACCGGCATCGCCTTCGATCCCAATCAGCCCAGCCGCGGCTACGCCGTCGGCAAGCAGGGCCTGCTGCTTCGCTACGGCCGCACCTGGACCGAAGAAGCCCTGCCCGCCGGCGTCCCTGCCGAAGCGAACTTCACCTCGATCGCCTTCGCCGGCAGCCAGGCGATCGCGACCTGGAAGTACCCGACCGCAGCCGGCAACAACTACCTCGGCGGCGTGATCGTCAACGGCGGCTCGGGCTGGAAGGTCGACGAAGGCGCGGCCGCCGTGCTTGCGACCGTTCCCAGCGCCCGCTTCCCGCAGGTGGTGGCCGGCCTGCCGGACGGCGGCGCGGTGATCGCCGCCAACGAAGGCCAGGTGATCGCCCGCCAGAGCGCCACGGCGCCATGGCAGCCGACGCAGAGCAGCTCGATCGGCTTCCCGGTGGCGCTGGCCGCGACCCGGGAAGCGGGCCAGGTTCGGGCCGTGATCACCGTCGCGAGGGGGGAAACCGACCTCCAGCGCGACAAAGAACAGATCGACAACCAGCCGCCGCCGGGGCAGCCGCCGCTGCTGACCGACCCCTACCCGCTGGCCAACGACGGCTTGCTCCTGCGCCAGACGGCGAGCGGCTGGCGCGACGAACAGCACCAGGCCTACCCGCTGCCGACGATCGAAGGGGGGAGGAACAGCTACGACCTTCCCGGCCGCCCGGACCCGCTGCTGGCCTTGCTGATCAGCCCCGACGGCTCGCGCGGCTGGGCGGTCGGCGGCGTCACCGGCACCAACGTCACCTTCCAGGGCGACGCCGCCCAGACCGCCGACGTGATGCGCTACGGGGTGGCGGCGGCGGCCCCCACCAACGCCTCGACCGCGCCGATCGTGCCGCCGGCCGGCACGGTCAGCTTCGCGGTCGGCGGCAACGCCCAGTGCGGGGGGCCCTGCGCCGAACTGGCGGGGACCGGGATCGCCCCCGACCGCTGGTTGCGCTCGACGGTGGCGACGGCGGCCGGGATCGGCGGCCTGCGCGGCTTCCTCTACACCGGCTCGAGCGTCGCCGCCAACGGCTTCGGCTTCTCCGAACGGCTCGGCGCCACCCTCGAACCCGACGCCTTCAGCCGTGAGGAGCAGGCCTACGCCGCGCGCCTCGGGGCGACGGCCGGCGCCCTGCCGGTCTTCGCCGCCGCGGCCGAAACCGACGTCGACGCCGCCGGCTCGCTGGCGACCTTCCAGTCCGCCTTCGCGGGGTTCGGCGCCCCCTTCGGCAGTGCTGCCCCCGGCGCCGGCGTCACCCCGGCCTCGCAGTCCGGCCCGGGTCAGAGCTACTACTCGTTCGTCTCCTCCGGAACCACCGGCGCGCTGCGGGTGATCGTCCTCGACTACTCGCTGCGCTCGCTCGGGGAAACGCAGCGCTGCTGGCTCGCCGGGCAGCTTTCTGCCGCCGGGACGGCGGGCACCCCGGCGATCGTCGTCGGCTCCCGCGACCTCGGCCGCCAGGCCTCGAACGCGGCCGAAGACGCCGCCCAGGTCGTCCCGATCCTGGTCAGCGGCGCCTTCCCGGCCGGCTGCGCCCAGACTGGGACGCCGGCCGGCGCCTCCGCCTACTTCTTCGACTTCCCCTCGCAGAACCGCAGCTACTCGCTCAACTCGGGCGGTCGCTCGATCCCGGCCTTCGGCAGCGGCACGCTCGGCTACGTGGCGCCGCCGCGGGCGCAGGAAACCGATTTCGTCGGCGCCGGCGGCTTCCTCCTCGCCTCGGTCAACGTCGCCGCCCGCAACCCGGCGACCAACATCGCCCCGGTCAGCACGCAGCTGATCCCGAACATCGGCAGCCTCGCCCTCAACGCGACCGACGGCACCCTGCTGCGGCGCAGCCGCCAGGCCCTGTTCGAAGCGCTCGCGCGCCGGCCCCAGGCCGGCTCGGAGTGCATCGGCGGCAACCCGGAAGCCTGCCAGTCGGTCAGGCCCGATCCCTACGTCCCGATCCCGAGCGAATGCACCGGCACCAAGTGCGCGACCGGCGTTTTCCCCGCCTACACCTTCACCTCCTCGGAACCGGACATCGCCGACTTCGTCGCCCACGACCCGGCCTCGCGCAACCCGCGCAACGTGATGCTCGTCAACGGCAAGCCGGTGCTCGACTCGCACTCGGGGCTGCTCTGCGCCTTCAACGCCGGGACGACCACGGTCACCGTCTCCACCGGCGGCCTCGCCTACTCGCAGAAGGTGACGGTCCTCGCCGGCAGCGTGCAGCGGCCCTGCGGGACGACGCCGCTGCGCAACCGCACGGTCCAGGAAGCCGAAGGCGCGCCGTCGACGCCGCCCGCTCCCGCTCCCGCTCCGACCCCGGCGCCGGCTCCGACGCCGGTGCCGCCTCCTCCGCCACCGCCGGCAACGCCTGCCGCCGTCCCGGCGCCGCCGGTTCCGGCGCCGAAACCGCCGCAGCCGCAGCCCCCCGCACCGGAACCCTTCCTGCCGCCTCCCCCGCCGGCGGTTCCCTTCGTCCCGATCCTGCCGCCGCCCCCGGCGCCGGCCTTCCAGCCGACCCCGCCGAGCGGAACCTCGCCGGTCTCCGCGACCCAGGACGAAGAAGAGGAGGAGGAGGCAATCGAATCGTCCCAGGCGGCCGTTGCCGTCCGTCACCCCGCCACCCAGCCCAGGCCGCTCCGCTTCCAACACAGCGACAGCGGCGATGGCGGCATGCCGAAGATCGTGCCGGCGCTGCTGCTGATGGTTGCCGTCGGCGCCGTCGCCGGCATCGGCGGCACGCGGCGGCGCCGCGACTCGCGAATCAGACCTGCCTATCAAACGACCTCGGACCTCAGGAGGTACCGATGAACCCATCGAGAGCTGCCCTGGAGCGCCGGGGCCGCGATCCCGTTTCCTATGCGGCGCTGCTCGTCGCGATCGTCGCCCTGGTCTCCTCGCTCGGCGGCGAGGCCCCGGCGAAGCCGAGAGCCGACGCCGCCAAGGCTGCGAGCCTGAGCAAGCAGCTGGCGAAGCTGAAGGTGCGCTGCCCGGTCGCCAACGCCGTCAACTTCGGCAGCTGGTGCCTGGAATCGACCCCGCACTCGATTCCGCCCCGCGACGTCGGCAAGAACAACTACTTCTACGCCACCCAGGTCTGCGCCAAGGAAGGCGGCTGGCTGCCGAGCGCAGCGCAGCTGATCGGCGCGGCGCCGCGGGCGGCGCTGCAGAGCACGATCGACGACAACCCGGGCACTTCGGGGGCGGAAGAATTCCCCGACCCGACCCGCGGCATCCTCGACAAGCGCGAGATGACCGGCGACCTCTTCACCACCACCGCCGGCTCCGAAGCCGCCGGCTCGGAGGGGGTCACCGCCGGCGCCAAGGGCAACACCTCGACCGGCGAACCCGACCCGGTCCCGATGCCCGCCAACCCCAGCCCGGAAACGCTCGACTACATCACGGTCTACGACAATCACAACCTCGGCGGCTTCGCGGGCGGCTCCCCGGTTTCTAAGCCCGAGAGCTTCCGCTGTGCCTATGCCACTGGGTCGCAGAAGAAACCGAAGGCCTCGAAAACGTCCTAGACAAGAGGCGGCGGTAGGGCCGGGGGTCGATACCCCTCTGAAAACACAACGCGCCTATGGCGGTTGTTGAGTGTTTTCTGAGGGGTATCGACCCCCGGCCCATCAACACGTCTAGCCAGACGCCTCCGAAGTACGGAAGCTTTTGCGAAAGGGGCATGGCCCGAGATCTTCCTGAGAGCTTCCGTGGGTCCCAAGCGTCGGTGAGGAAGGCTCCGACTCCCAAGCTTCCAAGGGTTCCGGCCGCGCGACTCTTCCTTCAGTGCCGTTAGTTCGTCCCGGGACTGAACTGTTGGGACGGGGGGGGGGGGGGGGCCCCCCCGCACAAAACTCACACACCCCAAACACGGGTCTGGTTTTTAGGGGGGGCGCAACCCCCCCCCC
>Ga0081540_1000411_pt1 | contig 42270 bp, 34 predicted proteins | sample TabmetS2T1R1_FD_71024 | JGI IMG/M metagenome (GOLD analysis project Ga0081540, IMG submission 71024) | Tabebuia heterophylla rhizosphere microbial communities from the University of Puerto Rico - S2T1R1 | ecosystem: Host-associated > Plants > Roots > Rhizosphere ...
GGGGGGCGTTTGGTGTGGGGGGGGGGGGGGTTTTGGGCCGGCCCCAGCGCCCCCCCCCAGCCGGCCGGCGGCTCGCTGCAGGCGCTGAGCCAAATTTCGCGGGCGCCGATCAGGGCCACCGAGGCCGTGCCGCCGAAATCCCGTCATCCGATCCGGTCACCGGTCGCCGGATCGAACAGGACGATTTTGCGGGTATCGACCGCAAATCGCGCCGTTTCGCCTAGGGCATAGCGCAGATCCGGAGCCACGCGGCCGAGCGCGCGGTCATCGCCAAGGCGCAGCACGACGATGGTCTCCGCGCCCGTCGGCTCGGTCATTTCCACCGGCGCGCTCAGAATGAGCGCGCCACCCGGCGCCTCGCCAAAATGGCGTGTCGGCTCGGCGATGCATTCGGGCCGAATGCCAAGCACGACCTCGCGGCCAACCCAGCCAGCGCACGCGGGCGATACCGGGATCCGGATCGCCGCCGCGCCCTCACCGATCAGCGCCACGGCCCCAGTGGATGCCGCCTCTAGGCGCGCGGTGAGCGTGTTCATCGGCGGCGCACCCATGAAGCGCGCGACGAATAGATTGGCGGGACGGTTGTAGACGGTTTCCGGATCGGCAAATTGCTGCACAACACCCTGCCGCATGACCGCAATGCGGTTGGCAAGCGTCATGGCCTCGATCTGGTCGTGGGTGACATAGACGATTGTTGAGCCCAAGCGCTGGTGCAGTTGCTTGATTTCCATTCGCATCTCGACCCGGAGCTGGGCATCGAGGTTTGACAGCGGCTCATCGAAGAGGAACAGCAGGGGATCGCGCACGAGGGCTCGACCCATGGCGACGCGCTGGCGCTGGCCGCCGGAGAGCTGGCCTGGTTTACGGTCAAGCAAGGCATCGATCTTGAGAAGCTTTGCAACCCGCGCCACCGCCTCATTGCGTTTGGCGCGCGCAACCTTACGGCACTCCATGCCGAAGGTTATGTTCTGACGCACCGTCATGGACGGGTAGAGCGCGTAGGATTGAAACACCATCGCGATATCGCGGTCCTTGGGCGCAACATCATCGACGATGCGCCCACCGATCTCGATGCTGCCGGAGCTCTGGCGCTCCAGTCCGGCGATGATGTTGAGCAATGTCGACTTGCCGCAGCCGGAGGGCCCGACCAGGACCGTGAACTCGCCCGAGGCCAGCTCGAGGTTGATGCCCTTCAGCACCTCAACGGAGCCGAACCTCTTGTGCACGTCGCGGACGGCGAGAGCCGACATCGGATCTCCTATTTTACGGCGCCGGCGGTAAGACCCCGCACGAAATACTTGCCGCCAATGAGGTAGACCAGCAACGTGGGCAGGGCCGCGATCATCACCGCGGCGCTTTGCACGCCATGTTGCGGTATATCGGCCACCGAGGCGGAGAGCGCGATCAAAGCGGCGGTGACGGGCTGCTGCTGGCCGGTCGTGAACGTCACACCATAGAGGAACTCGTTCCAGATGTGGGTGAATTGCCAGATCACGGTGACGATCAGGATCGGCGGCGACAGCGGCAGCACGATGCGCCAGAAGATGCGATAAAAGCCGGCGCCATCGATGCGCGCGGCCCTTATCAGCTCCTGCGGGATGGCGATGTAATAGTTTCGACAAAACAGCGTGGTGAAGGAGAGCCCCTGGATGGTGTGGATCATCACCAGGCCCGTGAGCGTGTTGGTCAGGCCGAGGTCACGCAAGACGATGGTCCAGGGCAGCAGACGCATCTGCTGCGGCAGAAAAATGCCAAGGGTGACCACGCCGTAGATCCAGCGATCACCCGGAAAGCGCCAAAGCGAGACGGCATAGCCGGCGACCGAACCGAGGAGGGTAGAGATGATGGTGGCGGGAATGGCCACGAGCGCGGAGTTGAGCATGTAGGGCCGGATGCCGGCGCAGGTCTGAGCGATGCAAAAGTCGCCCCAGGCAACGACGTAGTTGCCCCAGGCCCACTGCTTGGGCCAGCCGATCATCGAGGTCTGGGCGATCTCCTCGGCCGTGCGCAAAGAGTTCAGCACAACGACGAGCAGCGGCACGAGGTAGGCCGCCGCGATCAACGAGACGACGAGATAGATAAGCAGGCGGCTGGGCGCGAAAGTCGGCTCACGCATGGGCGGACTGCCGGCGTTGCAAATATCGCCACGCCGCGTACGGCAGCAGCACGGCCAGAAGAATGAGCAACATCAGAACCGCCGCCGCCGCGCCGCGCGCAAGCAGGCCGCGCTGGAACATGAAGTCGTAGACAACCAGCGCCGGTAGCTGCGTCGCGGTTCCAGGGCCGCCACCGGTCAGCGCCCGGACCAGGTCGTAGGTGGTGATGGCGAACTGTAGCTGGATCACCACCACCGTCACCGTGATCGGCCAAAGCGCGGGAAGAATGACGCGCCGGTACATACGTACCGGGCCGGCGCCATCAATCTGCGCAGCCTTGATAAGGTCGGCATCGACCGAGCGCAGGCCGGCAAGGAATAGCGCCATGGCGAAGCCCGAGGACTGCCAGACCGCGGCGATCACGATGGTCCAGATCGCCATGTCGCGGTCGATCAGCCAGTCGAAGCGAAAGGCGGTCCAGCCCAGACCATTGACGAGCTTTTGGATGCCGATGCCGGGATTGAGCAGCCAGCTCCAGACCGTGCCGGTGACGACAAAGGAGACGGCCAGGGGATAAAGGAAGATCGAGCGCAGCACGTTCTCGCCGCGAATGCGCTGGTCGAGCAGAATGGCGAGCCCAAGGCCGGTCAACACGCTCAGCAGCACGAAGCCACTGCCGAACAGCAACAGGTTGTCGAACGCAATCTGCCAATTGCGCGTTGCCAGCATGGCCGTGTAGTTGCGCAGACCCACAAAGCCCGAGACCGGAACCAGGGTCGAGGGCGTGAACGAGAGCCAGATCGTCCACAGCGCAAAGGCAATGAGATGCCCCGCCGACAGCAGCAGTGGCACCCAGATCGTCAGGAGCTCCGGCAGGCGACGCGCCACCGCAACGGCACCGCGCCGCTGCTCCGTCGGCGCGGCCGCAGGCACCGCTTTGCTCAACGCGCACCCTCGACAGCACTGCTGAGGCGGGCAACCGCCTGCTCTGGGGTAATCGCCTTGTTCTTCACGTATTCGGTGAGCACGTCGATGACGGCCGCCGTCATGCCGTTCTCTTGCGCCATATTGTGCGCCAGGCTGAGCACGGCCTGGTTGGCGGCCACGGCCTCCTTGAGCGCTGCGGCCGTGCGGCGTTGTCCGTCCGACCAGCCCGCACCGGAGAGGTCCACATCGGTGCGCACCGGTATCGAACCGGTGATTTGCGAGTACATGGTCTGGATCCCAGGATCCATGACGAGCTGGGCCATCAGCGTCTGACCGGCCTGCAGATCGGGCTCCTTGCGCTGCCAGAAGATGAAGGCATCGGCATTCAGCAAGAAAACCGGCTTGTTGTTGTCGGAGGGGCCCGGGGCAATGATAAAGTCGTCGAGCTTGAAGCCTGCGTTCAGCAGCACGCCCTGCGCCCAGCCGCCTTGAATCATCATGCCCATGTCACCGGCGATGAAGCGTTGCAAGTTGATGGAGTAATGCTGGGCCGCGGTGTTGGGGTCCATCCAGTTGGCGATGCTGCGGACCTGCGCAAAGGCAGCCTTCAGCTCGGGGCCCTGCAACGCCTTCTCGTCGAGCTTCATGATGGCCGTGCGGTAGACGGCAGGGCTGATACCGGCAAGCGCTGCCTCGAACTTCTGCCCGTCATCGGGACGGGTGCCGCCATTGGCAATCGGGTATGTGACCCCGCCCGCCTTCATCTTTTCGGCAAGCGCATTGAATTCGGCCCAAGTGACGGGAATTTTGTCGGCCTTGGCCTTGTCCATCGCCCGCTTGGACAGGAACAGCATGTTGGTGCTGTAGATCTGCAACGGCAGAGAGATCCACTTGCCGCCCGGCTTGTGCAGTTTGGCAAGGTCGGGGGCCACCACCTGTTCGTAACCGGCGGCGGCGACGAGCGCGTCGAGATTGACGGTCGCCGCAATCTTCGACCAGGCGGCAATTTCTGGGCCCTTGAGCTGCGAACAGGCCGGTGGATCGCCGGCCATGATCTGGGCGCGTAGCTTGTTCATCATCTCGGTGGTGAAGCCGGGGACGGGCGAGTGCTGCCAAACGCCGCCCTTTTCCTCGAATTTCTTGCCGAGCGCCGTGATGGCCGCCCCGTCGCTGCCGGCCGACCATTGGGAGATCACGGTCAGGCGCGGCTTGGCAGCCTGGGCAAGGGCCAGGCGGGGCGCGGCGATCAGCCCGGCGCTCCCGGCGAGCATGGCACGACGGCTCATTTTGTGCATTGGTCCGTTTCCTCCTGTGGCGGAGCCGCGCGATCGACGCGAGCCTGCCCCGCCTGCAGCTATTTTCAAGCACCTGCCGCGGCCTGTGACAAGCCTTCGCGCACCACAGCGCAAAGCCTCGCGACCAACCACAGCGTGAACGCCGGGCGCGCCAAATGTGGGAGGCGTGGATTGTGCCGGCTCGCGGCAAGGCACGGGGCTTTGCCCCGGCAAACCGTAGCCCCTCTTCACTGCTATCACGGCGCCGGCGCCGCGCGCTCGACACGGGCTCGCACTGGCTCCCAATCGATGCGTGAGCCCAAGGGATCCGCGCTTGCCCGCAGAATTTTCGCTCAGGGCCTGGGGATCCCGCAACCCACGCCTTGGCGATGCCGCACATCGTTTGCGGCGCGATTGCACGGAACTCATTCTCGCCTCTTCCTCGACGTGTCGCAAAGCGCGCGAAAGCCGCTTCGGCGCGGCAAGCACGTCACCTAGCAAGACGATCGAGGCCGGCAACCAGCGTTGGCCGCTCGCCAATCGACTATACTCAGCCCATGACGCACCAACCCGCAGCCACCCCGTCACTAAACCCCGCCTTCGCCGGCGCAGCGGCGACCTTTTCCGGCATCGGCCTGGCGCGATTCGCCTACGTGCCGCTGTTTCCGGCCATGGTAGTGGCCGGCTGGGTGACGGGACCCGAAGCCGGTTTCCTCGGGGCGATGAACCTTGCCGGCTACCTGATCGGCGTACTCGGTGGGGAAACCGTGGCAAGGCGCCTCGGAACCGCTCGGGCGCTCGATGCTGGCATGGCCCTCGTGGGCCTCGCATTTGCCGCCTGTGCGTGGAACGGCGGCGTTGTTTGGCTTGCGGTCTGGCGGTTCCTCGCCGGGCTGGCGGGAGGCACTCTGATGGCGCTCGCGGGCCCGGCGGTGCAAGGCGCCGTTGCACCCACCCAGCGCGGCATCGGCGGCGGCATTGTCGTGACGGGAGTCGGCGGCGGCATCATCGCCGCGTCCCTATTGATACCGTCGCTGCTGCCGGCGGGACTATCCGTCACTTGGCTCGCACTCGCAGTCCTCGTCACGGCTCTGTGGATGCTTGCCCATCCGCGCTGGCCCCAAACTCCGGTCGCATCCGTTGACGTCGCTGGCGCGGGCGGCAAGGGGCTGACCCTGATCCTGACCTACGGTCTGGCCGGTGCAGGGATGGTGCCGCACATGGTCTATTTCGTCGACTATGCGGTGCGCGGCTGCAATCTTGATCCGCATCTTGCCGCTCTCCTTTGGTTGCTGTTCGGGATCGGCGCAATTTGTGGAACGCTGACGGGCGGGCGGGCCGCCGACCTCTGGGGCGCCGTGCGGACCCTCAAGATCTGCCTGGCGCTGCAGGTCACCGCCGTCGCCTTGGCACTGCACTCCGCGGTTGCCAGTCTCATCATAGCCGCGTTGCTCGGCGGCTTTTCGGGTATCGGTATCACCGCGGTCGTGCTCGCACGGGCACGTGAACTGGCCGGTGCCGCCGCGGGAGCCTTGTGGGTGCGCGCAACCGCCGTCTACGCATTGGCGCAAGCCGCCACCGGCTTCGTGCTGGTGCCGCTCTTTGCCTATACCAACTCCTATGGCCTCGTGTTCGGCACATGCCTCGTGCTCTCGCTGGCAGCGTTGCTGGTTTCTGCCCCGGACCGACAGGCCTCGACGCCGAATGACCATTCCTCGTTTCGCTAACCGCCCTCAGCCGGCATTACCGGCTTCGTCGCGCAACGAGCCAACGCCGCTTTCTTGGGCCGAACAGCACAACCCGCCGGCGCTCGTCTCAGGCAGCGCCGAGCAGCCCGATACCCAAGCACCGCTGCCGTCGCCGTCCCGGATGCGGGTGATTTGACCCTTTACGCGTCGCGACGCGACGGCTTATCGAAGGCGGACGCCAGAACCACCGTCCGCATTGATGAGGCGAGAAGGAAAGCATGGTGTTCGCGATCAAAGCTGGGGTTTGCGATCCGCGGGCGAAGACGTTCGCATTCGACCAGCGCAAAAAACCATGTATGTCGGCAAGCAGATCGCCAAAGGTGACACGGTCTTCGTGTTCGCGAGCGAAAATGCAGGCGGACCCGGCCTCATCGCCCGCGGCGTCGTCACGTCGGCGCAAGCAATGGCGAAGAAGGCCGGCATCGCCCGGCAAACGCCGCGCGTGAGCATCATCATCAGGCGCACCGCGCTCGCGAAACGGCCGCTCGGGCGGCGTGAGCTGAGACACCTGACCAACTGGGGCGACGGGCAGCCCGGGACCGAACTCAATTTTAAGTTCTATCGTCAGGCAACCGACAAGGTTGTTCGCATTTCCGAGGCCGCGGCGGCCTTCCTCGACGCATTCTTCTAGGGCCAGAGGCTGTGGCCGTTCAGGGGCGCACGACCAGTTGCAACACCTTGCCGGTCGCGCCGTAGGGACCCAAGGTCTCATTGGTCAAGACATAGATTTCGCCGGCACGGTCCTCGGCCAGACTGATAATGCGACTGTCGATTTGCAGGGCGCGACGGTAAGGCCACAACTGCCCATTATCGGAGCTGGGGTCGGCAATGAAAATCTGTCCTGACGGTTGCTTGAAGGCGGCGCTCCAGTCGGAGATAACCAGCTTGCCCGCGAGCGTCGGGATCGCAGCGCCGCGGTAGATTCGGGCACCGGTAATGGCAGTTCCGACGCCCGCGACCCCGAGCTTTGTCTCCGGATGCGATGCCTGCATGTTCGGATATTCGAGTACCGGCAGCACCATGCCATGGCCCGGATCGTCCCGAGCCGGACAGGTTGGAGGAGGCTGACGCGGCTGCAGCCGGTCGACGCAGTGCATCCCCTCCAGCAGCGGCCATCCGAAGTTGCCAGGGCCTTTTACCCGGTAGGCCGCCTCCCAAAGTGTCTCGGCAACGGCCGTCACGAACAAGCCGCCGTCCTGGCGATCGAAGGCGATCCGGAACGGATTGCGAAATCCCCAGGCCCAAATCTCCTTTTTCCCGGAACCGGACGCAAAGGGGTTGTCGCGCGGAATTGCGTAACCGGGAAATCCGTGATCGACGTCGATGCGAAGGATCTTGCCAAACAGCGACTCGGTGTCTTGTGCGAGACCGTCCCAGGTCAGCGCCGGCGCCGGAACTTCGAATGCCTCCCAGAGAACCTTCTTGCCGATGCCGTGCGATATGCCACCATCACCAAGGCCGATGTATAAAAACCCATCGGGGCCGAAGGCCAGGCCGCCGCCATTGTGCTTGCGACTTGGCCAATCGATCTCCAGCAAAACCCGCTCCGAGGCCGCGTCGATTTTTGCCAGGTTGCCCGGCTCGGCGCTGAACTCGGACACCCTGCGCGTGTAGTTCCAGCGCTCGGGTGCGCCCGGGCGCAAGGGCGCCGAGTAGGTCGCAAACAGGCGGCCGTTGCGGGCGAACTCGGGATGCAGGGCAAAGCCCAGCAGACCGCGCTCTTCGAAGTTCTGCTCGAGCGGCAACAGCCGTGACCGCAAATCGAGGAACGGCTCGGGCAGCAATTGGCCGTCGGGGCCGAGCACCGCAACGACGCCATGCTGCTGCACGATGAATTTGCGTCCGCTGCCGTCCGCGGGCTCCTCCAGATGCAGCGGCGCCGTCAAGCCGTCGGCAACCGGCTGCAGCCCCAGATTTTGTGCCGCGGCGGGCGCGGCGCAACCCAGCACGGCAAGCAGCGTCAGGAAAATAACGGTCTTTGCTCGGGTGAGGACGCTGCCCGGCGTCCGCTGGCGTGCCCGCGATCCCTCAGGCGGCGCGGGTTTGCGCCTGCAAACCGTCACTGTGCGCCTTTTCATCTCGCCTCCCCCGGCCCATGACGATAGGGCGCCAACACCATACCACACCACGGCTCAGATGACGCGCAAGCGACGCCTGCGCCGGCTGCAGATCCGCAGGCACCGGTGCACGGCTCAAGGCCGCCGCCGAAATAGAATTCACCGCGAGCGCGCGGCCGACATGCTGGCGCAAGACGCGAGGTTGCCTTGGCCGCCGATGCTATGCTTGTCCGTTCAAGCTTGTCCGTTCAAGGCATGGCGTTCAGCCGGACGATTTCGGGAGCGTTCGTGGCTGCCCACGGTGAGGCCTCCGCTCGGCGCCGTGGCACGCGCCCGGCACCCGCGCCCCGCAAATCGTAATCGTCTGTGTACGGCAACCGCGGCACCGCCGCCGGCGTTGGCCATCGTCAGCCGCATCAACTATGTTGACCCCTCCATCCCTATGTCCAGGTGAGGAACCGCCCATGCAAGACCCACCGATCGCCCGAGGTTTCCGTGGCCGGCGGCCGCCCGTCGGCAACGATCGCATTCCGCCGGGCCAGCACCTAACCAGCGACTTTCCGGTGCTTTCGGCAGGGCCGACACCGACGCCGCGCCTGGAGAGCTGGAGCTTGGCCCTGCAGCACGGCGGGGCTCTGCTGGGCAAATGGACCTGGCGAGAGTTCGAGGCCCTTCCGCAAACACGCCTCAAGGTCGACATTCATTGCGTGACCACCTGGTCTAAGCTCGACACCAACTGGCAGGGCGTGACCATCGATACGCTGTTGCAGGCGGCGGGACTTTCCGAGCCCCCACAGCCCTATCTGATGGTTCACTGCGATGGCGCCTATACCACCAATCTACCGGTCGAAGACGTGCTCAAGGGCAAGGCGATGATCGCCACGCACTACGAGGGAAAGCCACTCTCGCCGGAGCACGGGGGACCCGCGCGCTTGCTGATACCCCATCTTTATTTCTGGAAAAGTGCGAAATGGGTGCGGCGCCTGCGCTTCATGCCGCATAACCAGCCGGGATTCTGGGAGTCCCTGGGCTACCACCTTTATGGCGACCCCTGGCGCGAGCAACGCTATGCCGGAGACTGACACGACGCTTGGCGGAGCGCGGCGCCTGCCGTGGCGTACGGCGGAGGTGCGCGACGTCATCGACGAGACACCGCGCGTGCGCAGCCTTTATCTGAGCGTGCCGGGCTGGCCTTCGCATCGGTCGGGTCAGCATCTTGATGTCCGCTTGACGGCCGAGGATGGCTACCAGGCGCAGCGCTCCTACTCGATCGCATCAGCACCCGAGGCCCCGCAGCTCGCCCTCACAGTTGAGGTAATCGATGACGGCGAGGTTTCCCCGTATCTTGCGAGGGAGGCAAGGGCCGGTGATCGTTTCGAAGTGCGCGGGCCGATCGGCGGCTATTTCGTATGGACCGCGGCACTGGGAGGACCGCTGTTTTTGATTGCCGGAGGCTCGGGCATCGCGCCGTTGATGGCGATGCTGCGGCATCGCGCAGCGGTCGCAAGCCACGTCCCCGCCCTGCTCATCTATTCATCGCGCAGCTTCGCCGACATCATCTATCGCCAAGAGCTCGATCAACTGGCCGCTGCCAGTGATGGGCCGAGGGTCGTTCACACCCTGACGCGCCAGCAACCGCCAGGGTGGACCGGCGCGGCGCGCCGGATTGATCGAGACATGCTGGCCGAAGTTGGCATTGCCGCGCGCGCACAACCGCGCGTCTTCGTATGCGGTCCAACCTCGCTTGTGGAAGAGACGACACAGTCGCTGCTGGCCCTCGGCCACGACGCAAACCTGATCAAAACCGAGCGCTTTGGACCAACAGGAGCCCTAAAATGAACCCGGATGAGAGCGCCATGCCTGCCGCGCCGCTCGACGGCAATGCCGCCGCTGGCCTGTTGCAAGAGGTCTTTGCTTTCGACGCGACCTCTGCGACCTTAACCTGCGATGGCTGCGGTGCCACCGCTGAGGTCGGAGCGGCGCGACTTTACGGTGCGCCAATGGGGGCCGTGCTGCGGTGTCGCGATTGCGACGCCGCGCTGCTCCGGATCGCACGCACGCCAATGGGATTGTGGCTCGATCTCAAGGGCTCACGCAGTCTCATGATCCGCCTCAACGGCAGGGCTTGACGCCCAAAGGACAGCGGCCGGCGCGAGACCCTGGCGGCCGAGGCACGCCAAGCTTGTCCTCATCCAAGGCTTTACAAGAGTGACCGCGAGGGCCCGTTGCCCACCCCGTCCTGCAACCCGAGCTTTGGCGGCGCTCTGCCCGGCCGCCAGCCGACGCCGGCCGGTGTCCTCTCAGAAATAAGCTCCCCGATCGCACGGGCACCTCTCGCCGCCATGGTGGCAAATGCAGTTCTGCCCTTGATCCCTGAGAAGCACCTGATCGCTACTGCTCAAGAAGGCCAGGGCGGCAATGGCGATCGCAGCTACCCTGAAAAGTTTGAGGCTTGGCATGGCTACGGCTCCGAGCTCCGCTGTGAACTGCCACAAGCAATGCTTTGCCCAACGCCAATCGGCAACTACACCTGAGATTGCTTGGCTCGTGCTTTGGTATGATCGGCGCTCGATCACGTAAGGGTGCGGGAGCCCAATGCGAGGGCCCAATGCGAGGGCCGAACGGAGGTCGACGGCACCCTGGCAAGCCGCAATTCGGTGAACCGGCAGTGGCGCCGGCCCAGTAGCGAGCTCCGCTCTTCGGGCTACGCGCGAGCTCCGCTCTTGACCACCAGCGAGCTCCGCTCTGGGACCACGCCCGAGCTCCGCTCTCGACCACCAGTGAGCTCCGCTCTGGGACCACCAGCGAGCTCCGCTCTGGGACCACCAGCGAGCTCCGCTCTGGGACCACCAGCGAGCTCCGCTCTGGGGCGGACGCGGGGGGCGCGCGCGCCTTTTATTCCTATTTGCCCCGCAGCGCCCATGCCGGCGACCTGCTGGCTTGCACGGCCCGACCGGCATATACTCAGGTTTAATCCGCGCCGGCTGCCGACGTGGTATGGCTACCCTGGTATGAGTCAGGAGTGATTTTGCTTCTTCGGGCACCTTCACATGCCGGAACACATGAGCGAGATGGCGCTAGTTCACATCGTCGATGACGACGAATCGCTTCGCCGTGTGGTCGACAGCCTGTGCCGTTCCGTCGGTCTTCAAACGCGCACCTACGGCTCCGCCCAGGCGTTTATGGATGCCAAGCGGGAGGACATCCCCAGCTGCCTGGTGCTGGACGTGCGCCTGCCCGGTATCAGCGGGCTCGATTTTCAGTCCAAGCTCGCAGAACTCGGCGTCAAGCTTCCCGTCATCCTCATGACCGGTCACGGCGACATTCCCATGTCGGTCAGGGCCATGAAGGCGGGCGCCGTCGACTTTCTGACCAAGCCATTCCGCGATCAGGACCTGCTCGACGCGGTGACCACGGCGATTGCACGCGATCGCCAGCGCCGCGCGCTCGATGGCGGCGCCAACCTGCTTCGCGATCGCTTCCACACGCTATCGCCGCGCGAGCAGCAAGTGATGCTGCTGGTTGCCACGGGCAAGATGAACAAACAGGTGGCGGGGGATTTGGGCCTGAGTGAAATAACTGTTAAAATTCATCGCGCTGCAGCAATGCGTAAAATGGGCGCGCGAACGCTTGCCGACCTGGTCCGCATGGCCGACGCGCTGAAGCCGAAATCCCCTTAAGTGCATGAAATTAACACCTGGGTATGATTCCCTAAGGTGCGCGCCTCGTGCGACAGCTGGTGTTGCGCGCACTGTCCGCATCCCTTGCGGCCAGGCTACAGAAAGGGCGCCGGGTGGCAGCGGAACCTCTGATTTGCGTTATAGACGACGATGCGTCCATGCGCCGAACAATCGTGGCGCTGGTCCGCTCTGCCGGCTATGACGCCAGCGGCTTCGCCTCTGCCGAGGAGTTCCTCGGCTGCGGCACGATCGAGGCCTTTGCCTGCATCATTACCGACGTGCAAATGCCGGGCATGAGCGGCATCGAACTGAAGCAGCACCTGACGGCCTCGCAATACTCGGTCCCGGTCATCATGATCACCGCGCGTCACGATCCAGGTCTCGAAGCCCAAGCCACAGCCTCCGGCGCGGTCTCTTTTTTGCGCAAGCCCTTTGACGCGGATGTCCTTATCCGCAGCCTCGAAGGCGCCCTGGAACCCTAACGACCGCCGCCCCGCCGTCGTTCACCTTTCGTGCACGCGGGGCGCCTTTACCAGGTTTTTACCCAAATGGTTAGCGGCAACGAATGAGCTTCACCGAGTTGAAGAAAGCTTGCTGTTGTTGCTCCGTGCCCGTGCTGTACATGGGTGGGGTAAGTGCAACAAGGTCTGCGCCCCCAAGATCTGCGCCCAAGAGATACCAATGTCGCAATCGACATCGCCGAGCAAGCGCCGCTGGCGCCTCGCCCGCAGGAAATTGCCGCACCCGGCTGCAACACCTGCGGTTGCTGACCCGCGGCGCCGGACCGAAAATCCTGATGACACCGATGCTGCGCGCGGCCGCAACCTGGCCGATTTGGCCGAAGCCCGGCGCCAACTGCCGCTGACCATCGACACCATTCCCGTATTGGTCGATGCCTTCGACGGCGATGGTGCGCGCTATTATGTGAACCGCGCGTGGCAGGAGTACACAGGTCTAAGCCTGCAGCAAGCGACCAGCGCCGCCCGATCGCCCTTTCACGCCGATGACGCCGCCGCCGTCGATCGCGCCTGGCGCGCTTCGCTGGCGCGCGGACAACCGCTCGCAATCGAGGCACGGCTGCGGCGCGCCGATGGCAGCTATCGATCTCACTCGATTCGGCGCGCACCGGTGCGTGACCCTCGGGGCCAGATAACCAGCTGGTATGGCGTCGCCTTCGATATCGAGGAGGAACAGCGCACCGAGGCGGCATTAGCGAGGAGCCAAGTGCAATTGGCCGACGCCCACCGCGAGCTGCAACTCACCATCGACTCGATCCCGGCACTGGTCGCCACCTATCAGCCCGATGGTACGCGCGATTTCGTGAACCAGACCTGGCGCAACTACACGGGCCTGACGCTAGAGCAAACAATGGGGGAACGAGGCGAGCCCAAATTCCACCATTTCCATCCCGAGGACGCCGAAGCCGCCGCCAACGTCTGGCAGGTTTCACTGGCCAACGGCGTACCGCATCTGTTTGAAGGGCGGCTGCGTCGGTTCGATGGTGCCTACCGATGGCACGCCATCCGCCGCGTGCCGCTGCACGATGCGAAGGGAGACATTGTCAAGTGGTACGCGGTCGGCTTTGAAATCGAGGACCAAAAATTCGCCGAGCAGGCGCTCCGGCGTAGCGAAACCGAGCTTGCCCGTGCTGAACGCGAGATCCGGCTGACGCTCGACACCATCCCTACGCTGGCTTGGCGAGCGCGCGCGGATGGCTACGCCGAGTATCTAAACAAGCGCTGGCTCGATTACACCGGCCTGTCCCTGGAGCAGGCGCTCGGCTGGCAATGGCAATTTGCGATCCATCCCGAGGACCGCCCAAAGTTGCTCGCCGGCTGGCAGAAAATGATGGCCGACGAAAAACCAACCGATGGCGCGGCGCGGATGCGTCGCTTCGATGGCCGCTATCGCTGGTTTCTCTTTCGGCCGGCGGCCTTGCGCGATGAGGCCGGCAAACTCATTCGCTGGTACGGCACCAACACCGATATTGAGGATCGCAAGCAGGCCGAAACCGCACTGCAGCGCAGCGAGGCCTTCCTCGCCGAAGCGCAAAGGCTTAGCCACACCGGCAGCTTCGGCTGGAACGTCTCGACCGGAGAGATCTTCTGGTCGGAAGAGACGTTCCGCATTTTCGGGCACGAGCCCGCAACCAATGTCACTCTCGACATGGTGCTCGCTCGCGTGCATCCCGACGACCTTGCTTCGGTTCAGCGCGTCATCGACCGCACTGCAACGCACCGGCAAGCTTTCGATATCGAGCACCGCCTGCAGATGCCGGACGGTTCGGTCAAGCATCTTCATGTCGTTGCCCATGCCCTGCTCGATCGGCCGGAAAACCTGCAGTTTGCCGGCGCGGTGATGGACATCACCGCGCGCAAACAGACCGAGCATGCATTGCGGCACAGCGAACGCCGCTATCAGAACCTGTTTCAAGCCATGGCAGTGGCATTTTTTGAGGTGGACTACACCAGCAGTGGGCAATTGCTGCGCGCGCTCCGCGACGCCGGTGTCGAAGATTTCAGGCGCTACTTCAAGGAGAACCCAAGCTTCATCGGCGACATCATGCGAGCGACGCGCATCATAGAAGTCAACGACCGGACGGTTGCGCTGTTCGGGCGCGGCAGCAAGGAGGAGCTGCTCACAAGCGTCGACTGCTTCTGGCCCGAGGAAAGCCTGCAAGACTATGTCGAGGCGGTGCTGGCCTCGATCGAGGGCAATCAACAGTTCTCGACCGAAACCCGGATGCGCCGGCTTGATGGCACGATCTTCGATGCGCATTTCACCTTGCGCTATGCCTCCGAAGACCACAAGCGGGGACTGGCGGGCGTCATTGATATAACCGCCCGCAAGCAGGCGTTTTCGGCCTTGGAGAAGAGCGAGCAGCGCTACCGACACCTGTTTCACAACATGCCGGTCGCGCTATGGCAGCTCAATGCCGAGCCTCTGATTGCGCTGTTCAAAGAGCTGCGGACACAAGGCGTCGAGGATTTGTCCGCATATATCGACGATCATCCCGAGTTCCTGTCGAACGCGATCGGCGCCCTGACGGTCGTGGAGGTCAACGACTACACGGTGCAATTGTTCGGAGCGCGCAATCGGCAGGACCTGCTTGGCCCTACCCATTGGACCTGGGCAAAGAGCATCGACACCTTTCGCCGGGCGATGGAAAGCAGATGGCGCGGCGAGGAATCCTTTCAAGAAACAACCAAGCTCGCGACCCGCGACGGGCGCGTCATCGATGCGCTGTTTACGGCGGCGAGGCCACAAACAATCGAGGGCTCGCCGATCAGTCTCATTAGCGTGATCGATCTGAGCGAACAGGTCCGCGCCGAAGAGGAGCTGCAACGGCTGCGGGCAGACTTTGCGCATGCCGCGCGCATTTCGATGCTGGGCGAGCTGACCGCGTCCATCGCACACGAGGTTAATCAACCGCTGGCCGCGATCGCGGCGGGCGGCGAAGCCAACCTGCGCTGGCTGGCCCGGCCCACGCCCGATGTGGGGGAAGTCCGGGAGCTCACTAAGGGTATGGTTGCCGATGCCCGGCGGGCATCCGAAATCATTGCCCGCATTCGTGCGGTTGCAACGCGACGGGCGCCGGAACCAATCTTGCTATCGCTCGATGACGTGATCGCGGAAGCGCTGCTGTTTCTCCGCCACGAGGTGGAGGCGCGCGGCGTTGCCGTCTCGCACCTTTCCGCCTTGGGGGCACAGAGGGTGCTGGCCGACCGCACGCAGCTGCAGCAGGTGATCGTCAACCTCGCGGTTAACGCCATGCAGGCGATGGCCGAGGCCGAAAGTGCAAAGCGCAACCTTACCATCCGCACCGGCGCGCCCGATCCCGTGCGCTTGCGCTGCTCGGTCGAGGATAGCGGCCCCGGCATCGAACCCAGCCACGAAACGCGACTGTTCGAGAGCTTCTTTTCCACCAAGGACGGCGGCATGGGCATGGGGCTGCGCATCTGCCGGTCCGTTATCGAGGCGCACGGCGGACGCATCGAGGCCGACAACGGCTCCTCACACGGCGGGGCCCGCTTCTCTTTCACCCTGCCCGTCGCCTCCGCTTGAGGTTAGCCCGCCTCCCCATCGGCCGCTGGCCCGCCGTGAGGCTGATCCCGGTAGGCCCTCCTCTTGCGCGCCGCGGCGCTAGGGGCCGCGATCGCAAGCTGGTGACGCCGCCCTGTCGCGAGCGACCAAGGCTCGCGCCCGCGGCGCCCGCGCCGTTCATACCAAGGTGTGAGCGAGGCAATCGCAGGTACGATTGGTCTCGAGCACGGCTCAGGCCATGTTCCAGCTCAAGCTGACCTCGTGAGCGACCGCTGGCCAGCTCGCGTTACACTCAAAGGAGCCTGGCCGTGACCACAACATCCCGATCTACCCCAACCCGGCGCGGCCTGCTTGTTGCCTCCGCCGCAGCCGGCGCCGCCAGCCTCGTCCCTCTCAACTGGGCCGCGGCCGGCGAACCAATAGGCGACCCATCCAAGCTAGGAGATCCCAAGATGGCTAGCGAGGCGGAAATTCGTCCCTTTTCTTTTCATGCTGCGGAGGCGGAGCTCGCCGACCTGCGCCAGCGCATCAAGGCCACGAAATGGCCGGACCGGGAACAGGTGGCCGACGACTCCCAGGGCGTCAAGCTCGACACGATTCAGAAGCTGGCACGCTATTGGGCGACGGAGTACGATTGGCGCAAGCTGGAAGCGCGGCTCAACGCCTTGCCCAACTTCATCACCAACATCGATGGGCTCGACATTCACTTTATCCACGCGCGCTCCAAGCACGAGCATGCGTTGCCGATGATCGTCACGCATGGATGGCCCGGCTCCATCATCGAGCAGCTCAAAATTATTGAACCGCTGACAAATCCCACGGCCCATGGCGGCACTGCGGCGGATGCCTTCCACCTGGTCATTCCCTCGCTGCCCGGCTATGGCTTTTCGGGCAAGCCGACGGCGCCCGGATGGAATCCGGTCAGCATCGCCAAGGCCTGGGCGACCCTGATGCAACGCCTCGGCTATGCCAAGTACGTGGCGCAGGGCGGCGACTGGGGCAACGCCGTTTCCGAGCTGATGGCCCTGCAACAACCGCCGGGATTGCTTGGCATTCACACCAACATGGCCGCCACCGTTCCAGCCGATGTGTCGAAGGCGCTGGCACTTGGCGGCCCGCCACCGGCCGGCCTTTCGGAGCAAGAAAAGCACGCCTGGGATCAACTCGACGACTTCTACAAAAACGGCTTGGGCTACGCGCTGGAGATGAACAATCGCCCGCAGACCCTGTACGGGATCGCCGATTCACCCGTTGGCCTCGCGGCCTGGATGATCGACCATGACATTCGCAGCTACCGCATGATCGCGCGCACTTTCGATGGCAAGCCGGAAGGGTTGACGCGGGACGACGTCCTCGACAACGTCACACTCTACTGGCTGACGAATACCGCGATCTCCTCTGCACGCCTCTACTGGGACACCCGGCACAATCTTCCACCTGGCGGCTTTTTCGACGTGCGGGGCATCAAGATCCCGGTGGCGGTGAGCGCTTTTGCCGAAGAAATCTACCAGGCGCCGAAGAGCTGGGCCGCGAAGGCCTACCCCAAACTCATCCACTATAACAGCTTGCCCAACGGCACGCATTTTGCCGCCTGGGAACAGCCAAAGCTGTTTGTCGATGAGATGCGCGCCGCCTTCAAATCGCTGCGCCAATCGAGCTAAAGCCTGTAAAGGTCGGCGCGCACGCATGCGGCGCGCCAGCCCCCACCTAAGCGGACCAGCGCAGGCGCAAAGGCACTGACAATGAAAATGAACAAGCACTTGGCGACCGTGGTACTCGCCGCCGCAATCGGGGCATCGATTGCGGGCTTCGTAGGGGACAAAGCCATGCCGCAACCATCGTCATCCACAGGGATAGGCGTTCCGTTCCTACACGGGTTCTTCGCTGGCAAGAGCAGCGGTGGAGCGGAGCTGGCGTCGCTCGAGCGCGCGGACGCATGGATCAACTCGCCACCCCTGACGCCGTCGACTTTGCGCGGCAAGGTCGTACTCGTCGACTTCTGGACCTACACCTGCATCAACTGGCTGCGCACACTACCGTACGTTCGCGCTTGGGCCGAAAAATACAAGGATAAAGGTTTGCTGGTGATCGGCGTCCACGCCCCGGAGTTTTCCTTCGAAAAGGACCTCGGCAACGTGCGCCGCGCCGTGCAAGACATGAAAATCGACTATCCGGTGGCCGTCGACAACGAGCATCGCATTTGGCGCGCTTTCAGCAACCAATATTGGCCGGCCCTGTACTTCATCGATGCGCAAGGCCGCTTACGCCACCATCAGTTCGGTGAGGGCTCCTACGAACAGTCGGAAATGATCATCCAACAATTGCTGGTCGAGGCCGGAGCCGGCGACCTCGGCCGCGAGCCAACCCCGGTCGAGGGTAGCGGCATCGAAGCGGCCGCCGATTGGCGCAGCCTGAGGTCTGGGGAAAACTATGTCGGCTACGATCGTACCCAGAACTTTGCTTCGCCCGGAGGCGCGATCCTCGACCAGCCACGCCTGTACGCGCTGCCCATGCGGTTGCGCCTGAACGATTGGGCGCTGTCTGGCGAGTGGACGGTCAAACGAGAGGCCACCGCGCTGAATAAGCCCAACGGCCGCATCGCCTACCGCTTTCATGCCCGTGATCTGCATCTCGTCATGGGACCGGCAACGCCCGGGACCGCGGTGCGCTTTCGCGTGCTCATCGATGGACAACCACCAGCTGCGGCGCACGGCATCGATGTCGATGAGCAGGGCAACGGCACGGTTAGCCAACAGCGACTGTATCAGCTGATCCGGCAAAGCAAGCCGATCGCCGATCGCCAGTTCGAGATCGAGTTTCTCGATCCGGGCGTGGAGGCCTTTGCCTTCACCTTCGGCTAACTGGAGATCCGAGGTGAGCGCATCGCGCGCTCGATTGGAGCAGTTCGGCGGCTCGTCGGGTGATGCAGCTTGGACCAAGCTTGACGCCCTCATCGGGGCGCTCCGGCGCGCGGCGAACGTCCAGCAGCTGACGCGCGCAGCAGCCGTCCCGATGCACCGCAGCTGGCGTTTTTTGCCAATAAATTCATTTTTGCGGACGTCGTTTGGAAACGCTTGGCGTCGCAACATCTGTGGGCCGGGCCAGTCTTGGAGCAAGAAGCCGGGCCAGTCTTGGAGCAAGATGAAGTGTCCGGCTTATCACCCGAACCGTGGGGGTGGCGCGCGCCCCGACTGCGTTCAGTCGGAGGCTTCACCGACCTTGATAATGCGGATTGCCTCGCGCGCCGTATTCAGTCAACCATATCCAGCTTGCTGCAGCGGCATGGAAGCGTCGGTGGGCCGCTCACTCCAAGGGTTTTGTGACAAGATTTTCCATGGACCAGTTTTATAAGGACGCCAACTCACTGTTCGTTCAGGCCTATGACGCATTCTACATGGCGGGTGCACCGATCGGCGGTGATGTTGCTTTCTATGCGCGCCTTGCGCGTGAAACGGAAGGGGGCGTGCTTGAGCTCGCCTGTGGCACCGGGCGCATCGCCCTGGCGCTGGCCGAAGCAGGACTGGAGGTCACGGGCGTCGACATTTCCGAGGGCATGTTGAGCGTGGCCCGACGGAAGGCTGCGGCCCGCCCTGCGACTGTGCAGCAGCGTCTCACCTTGTTGCAGCAGGACATGTGCGAACTCGATTTAGGTCGTCGATTTGGCTTCATCTTCGTGCCCGCTCGCTCTTTCCAGCACCTATTGACGATCGATCGACAGAAGCAAGCGTTGGAGGCCATTTATCGCCATCTGCAAAGAACCGGCCGGCTGGTCCTGAACTTGTTCGATCCCCGCCTTGATTTTTTGATCGACACGAACAGCAAGTGGCCAACGCTCTCGGGGACCAACCCAGACACCGGACGCCGCTATATAGGTGAGATGGTGCGGAGCAGTTTCGACCACCTTAACCAGGTTCGCCGCGACCTCTGGCGCTACGCTGAAATCGGTCCGAATGGTGATGTGCTTGCGCAGGACACTCGTGAGATGGCGCTGCGCTGGACCTATCGCTGGGAGCTTTACCATTTGCTGAGGCTCTGTGGCCTCGCCGTCGAGGTGGAGTACAGCGATTTCACCTGCTCTGCGCCGACCTATGGCAAGGAGTTGATCTTGGTCGTGCGAGTTGCGTAACTTTGCAATCATCGCGCTCGCAACAGATGTGTCTGGCCGCGAGCTGGCCCGTCTCAGCCACAGCGGCCTCACGACCAAATGGACTGAATGCCGATCGCCAGGCGTAAGGAGGTCTAGCTGATTTGCGGCTGGCGCCCGAAGTCCTGATCTGACGTCGCCTCAGGCGCTTTACGGCGCGGGCCACGGTCGCGAGGTCATGCCCGTCCATGCGCTCGGGTCGAACCTGATCGGTCCGTTCGCCTCTGCTTTGATGATGTGATGCCAGCCTGGTGTCTGTAGCGGCCCCAGATCTATACGGCCTTAGCTCGCTGCAAGCGAGGCGCACCCATGCTGCAGGCGCAGTATCCGATCCTGACGCGCGACTCGACGGCCACAGCGGATGTGGTCGCCAACATTACTGCACTCGGCGCCGGAACAGCCATGCCGCCGCTGTCATGGTGACGGCGGCAATGACCGCCATCGGCCAAATCTTCTCTGCCACCAGCCAGAACGGCATGTCGCGCAAAAACACACCGCGCATAATGACCATGAAGTGCGTGAGCGGGTTGACCATGGTGATCCATTGCAGCCAGGTCGGCATGTTCTGCACCGGCGAGGCAAATCCGGACAGCATCATGGCCGGCATCATAAACACCATGATGCCCATCATCGCCTGCTGCTGATTGGCGACCAGAGACGAGATGAACAGGGCCACGCCGATCACGGCGATCAGGAACACGCAGAGCCCGGAGAACAGCAGGACGGGCGACCCAGTGAGAGGAATGCCGAACACGGTGATGACGATGAGTGTAATGATGAATCCCTGACCCATGCCAACGATCAAACCAGGCACCGCCTTGCCAATGATGATTTCGATTGGCTGCAACGGCGAGACCAGAAGCTGCTCAAAGGTGCCGAGCTCGCGCTCGCGCGCCACAGACATGCCGACGATCATTAACACCATGGTCATGCTGAGGATGCCGATCAGCGTCGGCACCATGGCGGTGCGGTACTCGCGATTGGGATTGTACCACGAGCGATCGACGATTTCAGAGGCGGCAACACCCTTGCGGTAGTCATCGGCGAACTGGCGGACGATGGTGCCGACATAGCCATTGACGAGCTGCGCACTGTTGGATTTGCGACCGTCCAGCAGAATCTGCACGGTTGCCGGATCGCTGGCGGCAAGATTGCGCGAGAAGTCCTGCCCGATATGGACGACGATCATGACCTCCTGCTTGTCGATCGCGGCTTGCGCCTCGCGCGGGCTGGCGTAGCGGCGGATCTCGGAAAAGGCGGAGGCGCGCTCGAACCGGCTGATCAACTGCTCGGAAGTAATTCCCCAGTCCTGGTTGATGACGCCGATTGGGACATTGCTGACCTCCAGTGTGGCGGCGTACGCGAACAGAAAGAGCTGCAACAGCGGTGGCGCAATAAGCGCCGCGCGGGCGCGCGGGTCGCGAAACGCCGCCAGCAATTCCTTGACAATCAGGGCCTTGAGCCTGGTCCAGATCATGGCATCCTCAATCCAGCCGTTGTTTGGTGTTGAGGGCGGTGAGGCCGAACAGTACAGCGCTCATGCATAGAAGGATCGCCGTGCATGGCACCAATACGGCGGCGATGTCGCCGGCCAGGAAGATGGTCTGCAGGCCGCGGACGTAGTAACCGGCGGGCACAATCTTCGCGAACGCGCGCAGGACGGCCGGCATGCTGGCGACCTCGAACAAGAAGCCCGAGAAGTAGAGGCCGGGCAGGAAGGCAATGAGCATGGCCATTTGGCTCGCCAGAAACTGCGTGCGCGCCACCGTCGAGATCAAGAGACCAATGCCGAGCGCGACCGTGAGGAACACCGCGGTCAGGACGACAAGGCTGGCGAGCGATCCACGCAGCGGAATGTCGAAGACGAAGAGCGCCGCGAGCACACAGACGGCCATGGCACACATGCCAAGCGCGAAGTTGGGCACGAGCTTACCGATGATGAACTCGCCGATGCCGACGGGCGTGGCCAGCAGGGCCTCGATCGTGCCTCGCTCCCATTCGCGTGCAACCACCAACGCGGTGAGAAGCGCGCCGATCATCATCATGATGAGCGCAATCGATCCCGGCACCAAGAAGCGCCGACTCTCAAGCTCCGGATTGAACCAGACGCGCGACTCCACATTGATGGGCGCTTGAACTTTGATACCTGTGCTCAATGCGCGCTGTGTCTGCCAAGACTGCCAGGCGCCTTGGAGATAGCCAGTCACTAGCCCGGCGGTGTTGGGATCACTGCCATCGGTGATGACTTGAATGCCGGCGGTGTCGCCGCGGGCCAATCGTTCGCTAAAGTCCGCAGCCAGGACGACGACCCCATTGAGGCGTCCCGCGGAGAGCTGATCTAGAAAGGCACGCCGATCGGCCGAGCGCTCAACCTCGAAGAACGGCGTGTTCGACAGCGACGCCACGAACATGCTGGTCTCGGGCGTCGGCTCTTCAATGACCATCCCCACGCGCACGCGGCTGGCATCAAAGGAGACGCCGAAGCCGAACAGCATCAACAGGAGAACAGGTAAGACAAAGCCGACCACCACGCTGGACGGATCGCGCACTACTTGCAGCGTCTCCTTGCGGATCAGGGCACCAATGCGCCTGAGCCGACCTTTTGTCGCTGCCTGGCTCATGCCGCATCCCGCAAGTCGTGGCTTTCAATCAAGCCGATAAATGCATCCTCCAGGGTAGGATTGGGTAAGGCGTCGGTCTTGACTCGATGCTGCAGGGCCTCCGGCGTATCCAGGGCGATCATCCTGCCGCGATAGATCAGCGCCACGCGATCGCAATATTCAGCCTCGTCCATGAAATGCGTTGTCACCATAATGGTTACGCCCCGCGCGACCACCGCATTGATGAAGCCCCAGAACTCGCGGCGCGTGAGAGGATCGACCCCAGAGGTCGGCTCATCGAGGAAAAGGACGGGCGGGTCATGCATGATGGCGCAAGACAGCGCCAGGCGCTGCTTGAAGCCGAGCGGCAGCTGCCCGGCGTTGACGGCAAACTGCGCTTCGAGATCGAACGAGGCGGCCACACGCGCGATGGCTTGCCTGCGCCTATTGCCGGCAAGTCCATAGGCGCCAGCGAAGAATTCGAGGTTCTGGCGCACACTCAAGTCGCCGTAGAGCGAGAACTTCTGCGCCATATAACCTAATCGTGCACGTCCTTCGGCCGGCGCCTTATAAAGATCAAGCCCGTCGACCAGAGCGGTCCCTTCGCTCGGCCGCAATAGCCCGCACATCATCTTGAAGGTGGTCGATTTGCCGGCCCCATTGGGTCCCAACAGGCCGAAGATCTCACCACGCTTGATGGTGAAGGTGATATGGTCGGCGGCCGTGAAGGTCCCAAACCGGCGCGTCAGTTGCTTGGCCTCGACGGGTGGTGGACCTGCTTTGCTGGGCCGGGCGCGCGCTTCAACGTCAAGTGTGCGTTTTGCTTGACCGCCGAGCAGAGTGACAAAGGCGTCCTCGAAGCGCGGATTGACCCCAGTGATGCTGAGATCGCCGGATGCGCCGAGAGCGGATGCAGCCGGCGGCTTGCTGCCCTCGGCAACCACTAGCCGAACGGCCTCGCCTTGCATGACGCCATCGATGACCTCGGGTCGCGTCAGTGCCTGAGCCAGCAGCTCGCGGCGGCGATCGCCGGCACCGCGCACCTGATAGACGCGGCCCGCAACCGACCTCGTCATGGCCTTGGGATCGCCCTGGTAGAGAACTTTGCCGAGGTTCAGAACGATCACCTCGGCGCAATTCTCGGCTTCGTCGAGGTACGCCGTGCTCCACACCACGCCGACGCCTTGCTCGATGAGCGTAAAGACCATGCGCCACAGCTCGCGGCGTGAGATCGGATCGACGCCGACGCTTGGTTCGTCCAGCAGCAACAATCGCGGTGAGCGCAGCATGGCGCAGGCCAGCCCGAGTTTCTGCTTCATGCCGCCGGAGAGCGCGCCGGCTCGGCGCTCGGTGAAGCGTGCGAGGTCGGTAAAGGCGAGAAGCCTGTCAAACGTCTGCTGGCGTGCGGTTCCCACCACGCCGCGCAGGTCGGCGTAAAGGACGAGGTTTTCCATCACCGACAGATCCTCGTAGAGACCGAAGCGCTGCGGCATGTATCCAATCTCCTCCCGCAGCGCGCTAACTTCACTCAACGTGTCGAACCCCAGAACCTTGAGGTTGCCCTCACTGGGCGCCAGTAATCCGGCCATTAGCCGCATAAGTGTGGTCTTGCCAGCACCGTCGGGGCCGACCAACCCCGTCACTTGCCCCCCCTTGATGGTCGCGGTGATGTGAGCGAGCGCCGCGGCGCCCTCGGCGGCAAAGCGCTTGCTCAGTCGCTCGATGCTGACGAGCGGTTCGTTCATGGAGTACTGCTCGTCACGCGGGCACCATGCGCATCCTGCACGGCGATCGTCACCGGCATACCCTGGCGCAGGATGTCGCCGGTATCGTTGACAATAATGCGGAGGCGATAGACCAGTGCGGTCCTGAGCTCGCGCGTCTCCACGGTCTTTGGTGTGAACTCGGCGGCCGTCGAGATGAAGCCGATCCTGCCTTTGAGCAGGGGAGTGCCCGGTGTATCGGTCCTGACACTCACCTCCATGCCAGGCTTGATGCGGCCAAGATCGACCTCCGAGACGTAGCTGCGCACCCACACCGGATCGGTGAGGCTCAGCACGAACACGGTCTCGCCAGCGGCGACAATGGCGCCCGCTTCGCGCACGCGTGACAGAACCACGCCGCGGCTTGGGGACAGCAGATCGGCATCGGCCAACTGACGCTGAGCCACTTGTAGGGCCGCCTCGCGCTCGGCGAGCTGGGCGCGGCCCGCGTCGATGTCTTCCACGCGAGAACCGGCCCGCATGAGACGCAAGGACTCACGCGCTGAGTTGAGGCGCGCTTCCGCTTCGCGCAGCGCCGCCTGCGCATCATCGAAAGTCTTGCGCGAGCCGACCGCACGTTTGAGAAGTTCGTCGGCCCGATCGAAGGTGCTCTTGGAGTTGGCAACCGTGGCTTCGCGCTCACGTACGGTGGCCTCGGTCTGGGCGATTTCTTCCGGTCGGTTGCCGGCCTCGAGTTTCGCCAGACTGGCTTTGGCCTGATCGCGCTGCGCCTTGAGTTGGGCGATATCGTCCTCGAAGTACACTTTGTCGAGATTGGCCAAGGACTGTCCGTCGGCGATCGTGTCGCCTTCGTCGACTTTGAGGCTCTTGATGCGGCCCGCGACCTTGAACCCTAGATTGACTTGCCGCACCTCGACATTGCCGGTCAGCATCAGGGGACCGCCTTGCGGGGCGCGGCCGAACCACCACCAGGCCGCCGCAGCCAATAGGGCGGCGACCGCTGCGCCGATCAGAAGCCTGCGCCTCATATCTTGCCTCCACGCGGTTTGGCTTTGCCGATCAGCAATTCACAATGCGTGGTCAGCAATTCCTCCAGGTCCAGTGGATCGATGCGCGCGAAAAGAGCGTCCCACATCACCGCCATCAGCAGTGGCGCGAACACCAGCTGCGGAAATTTGACGACGCTGTCGCTCGACAGCTCACCCTTGACAGCCGATCGGCGCAGCAGCTCACCGATGTGCTTGAGGCCGCGCGAAACAACCTCGCGATGATAGAACTCCGCCAAGGCGGGAAACCGCGGGCCCTCCGTCAATATCAGGCGCAGCACGTGCTTGCGCCGCGTCTCCAGCACTTCGGTGCGAAAGAGCTCGAACAATGCCTTGAAGACAACCTCGGCCGGCAGATCCGGAGCCTGGGCAATGTTTTCGAGCCGCGCGATCACGGGCGCCACCGCATCGCGCACGATCTGCTCAAACAAATCCTGTTTGTCGCGGAAGTAGAGGTAGATGGTGCCTTTGGCCACGCCGGCCTTGACCGCCACGTCGTCGAGCTTGGTGGCAGCGAAACCCTCGTCTGCGAATACGGCCAAGCCAGCCTGCATGATGGCCTCTCGCCGTCCTTCCGGATCTCTGCGTCCGAGTTCCTTGCGCTTTGCCATCTGCAGCCTTTGACGGTCTCGCCAACAAACAACGCGATGGGGCACCCAATAGTTGACTAACCAGTCAGTCAATTATGCGTGAAGTGTGGCGCTTTGGCGACAGCGCCTTGCGGTGCAGGCACCCAGCGGCAACATGCCGACGGCGCTCAAGGCCACCGGCTCGGCGAGCAGACCATGCTGGCGCCACGGACGGGCCCTACAGAGGGATGGTTCCGCCGGAGCAAATCCAATTTAGGAGGAAACAATGCTTGGAAAGATGACAGTCGGGGCAGTTGCCGCCGTGCTGATCGCGCTCGCGAGCGCGGTGGCGCAGGGTCAGTTTGGGAGTGCAGCGGAAGCCAAGGCGATGCTCGAAAAGGCCGTTGCCGAACTCAAGGCCAACGAAGCTGCCGCGCTCGCCAAGTTCAACAAGGGTGAAAGTGGTTTCAAAGACCGCGATCTCTACGTCTTCTGCTACGACATGACGACAGGCAAGTTCACCGCCCACGTCAATCAAGCGCTGCTCGGCACCGACGTAAAGTCGCTTAAGGAGAAGGACGGCTCACCGCTCGGCGAGAAAGTGTTCAATGCGACCAAGGCGGGGGCCACGAACACCGTCGCCTACAATTTCCCTAAGCCGGGGACCTCGGACCCCGTTGCCAAGGAGTCGTACGTCACCCAGGTCGGCAATCAGGGATGTGGTGTCGGATACTATAAATGAGCTAGACCTGATGAGGCGGCCTTGCACCGTTCTTGGGGCCGCCTATTTCCCAAAGCCGACCGGCGCCGAGCCGTAAGCTGGGTTCGGCCTGTTTGCGTCGTTTCATGATGTGCGGGGACGGTGACGGCGTTGCTATCCCTCAGTTCTCGTCGATCATCGTTCCATGCCGTTACTCACTCGGGCAGGCGCTCTTGCCCTAGCGCGTGCGCATTCGGGGTGGCAGGGACGATCAGCGCGTTGCCTTCGCCCCCGCATTCGTCCAGAACAAACCGTGGCGGATGCAATATTTGCTGACCTCAACGCCGAAGCGCGACGGGTCATTATCTGATCGTCGAGACCGGCCTGCAGCCATTGCAGCGACGGCACGCAACCGTTGCGCATCTTTGCATCGCTGCGGACGGTCGGCACCTACAGACGGATCAATCCGGACGTGAAATACCGCTTGTTGGAGTGGCCCTAATGGTGAATCCAGTCGGCTTTCCGCGCTACCGCGACAAGGCCGAGGTCCTATCAGCACTGCTAAACAAGACGCTTGCGACGCCCTGCTCTTCGCCGGAACCGGGTCAATCCTTTACTCGCTGCGTTATACCTTCGAAGATCGGCCGACCGCTGACTATGCGCCAGACCAGATCATCGCCTGTCTTTATGGGCCACAAGTGTCTTTATCGGCCACAAGTGGCCGCGCTATGACGTTGGACCCCCGCTCGAGCACAAGCGCGGATGGCTGGAGCGGATTGCCTTGCGATCACCTTCGACAATTCCTCGCTTCAACCACGCCCGTTGATCGATCATACCAACGTTTAAGCCTGGCAACCGCATGGGCGATTGGTCCCAAGCGCTGCGCTAGGCATCCTCAGGACAGCAACGACTATCACCGCCAGGAAAAGGTCCCCATGTCCGCGACATCGTCATCACCCACTCGGCGCGGTTTCCTCAGAGCCTCAGCTGCGGGCGCCGTCAGCATGGCCGCCGCTCAGCTCGCAACGATCGGCGCCGGCAATGCGCAACCGAGCAACGCCAAGGACCTGCCCAACGGCCGGCCCAATATCCAGCCAGGAACGAACACCGCGTTTGCTCCCTTAAAGCAGGTCGAGGCCGGCGCCTTGAACATCGGCTATGCCGAGGCCGGACCCGCCGCTGGCCCCGCGGTCTTGCTCCTGCACGGCTGGCCCTACGACATTTACAGCTACGTCGACGTCGCCCCGCTCCTCGCCGCGGCCGGCTACCACGTCATCATCCCCTTCCTGCGCGGCTACGGCACCACCCGGTTTCTGTCCAGTGAAAGCGTGCGCAACGGCCAGCCATCGGTGCTGGCCGTCGATATCATCGCCTTGATGGACGCCCTCAAGATCGAACGGGCAACGCTCGGTGGTTACGATTGGGGCGCGCGCACCGCCAACATTATGGCGGCGCTCTGGCCGGAACGCTGCAAGGCCATGGTGTCGGTGAGCGGCTACCTGATCGGCAGCCAGCAAGCGGGCAGGATGCCATTGCCGCCAAAGGCCGAGCTCGAATGGTGGTACCAGTTCTACTTCGCCACGGAGCGCGGCCGCATCGGCTATGAGAAGTACACACACGACTTTGCAAAGCTCATCTGGCAGCTGGCATCGCCGCGATGGGCCTTCGATGATGCCACCTTCAATCGCAGCGCGACCGCTTTCGACAATCCCGACCACGTCGCAATCGTCGTGCACAACTACCGCTGGCGGCTCGGGCTGGCCGCCGGCGAGCCCAGGTATGACGATCTGGAAAAACGCCTTGCCCAATTTCCCGTGATCGCGGTGCCCACCATCACGCTCGAGGGTGATGCCAACGGCGCCCCGCACCCGGATGCCAGCAGCTATGCCAAGATGTTCTCGGGCAAATACGCCCACCGGGTCATCACGGGCGGCATCGGCCACAACCTGCCGCAGGAAGCGCCACAGGCCTTCGCCGAAGCCATCCTCGAAGTCGACCGTTCCGCTTCTTGAGCCTCGATTTGCCGCCAGCCAGCGGCTAAACGCTTTTTGCCGCGTTTACCGGTTACTCCGCTGCCTCGCGTTTGGCCTCGGCGGCGTCGAGAGCCGCCCGCAAGTCCGAAAGGCTAGCTCGCAGCCAAGCCTTCACGCGCGCTGGCGGTTGGCCGCTGCGCTCGGCAATCTGGCGGCGCGTCATGCCAAAAAAATAGGCCGTAAGGACGATGGCGCGCCGTTCTGTCCCCAACTCCGCCAGACAAGCGAAGAGCCGCGTTGCCTCCTCCTGCGGCTCACACAGCAGCTGCGAACCGCCCAAATTTTCGTTGCCAAGCGCCGCCGAAAGGTCATGAGATAGCGGCAGTGCGGCGCGAGGCCGCGCGTCGAGCGCCCGATTGCGGGCAATCGTCGCCAGCCAACGGAACGGTGACCCATGGCTTAGATCGAACTCGGCCGCCCGTTGCCAGACGCGCAAATAGACGTCCTGCAGAACGTCATCGGCGACGTCCCGATCCCCGACAATTCTCAAAATTAGCCTCTCAAAATTAGCCCATAGAGTTGCGCCGAGGTGGCCGCATAAACGCCTTTTAACGCCGGCTTGTCGCCGAGCGAGACGTGTCCAAGCGCGTCAACGAGCGCCTGGGCTGAGTGGGGCGCTGACGCTTGCGGGTCCTCGGTTGCGACAAGAACGCCTACATCTGAAGTCTAGGCTTCAAGCCATGCCTGGTCGTTTGCAGGGTGAGGCATGGCGAAGCCGATCGCGTTACGTCACTGCAGGGTAGATCACACGCCGAAGACTTTTGTATAGCGGGGTCAAGTATAACTTGAGTACCTATATAAATTTCCTTCTATGTTTTGATGTACCCATATGTACCGCTAGGCTTTACCCCTGCAAAATCGCGCTTTTTCGCGGTACATCACCACAGTCCCGGACATGTCCCGCGGCCCATTTTTTGATGCGAGATGAGTAACGATCTCTCAATGTCGACGAATGCGAGGTCGTCGCATGGTGTGCAAGAACAGCTCCGATCGGCCGTGGTGATGTCCCGGAAAACTGTTGCGAATGCTTACCGCCCAGCCCGCTGCCTGCAATTCGCTATCTCCACGCGTGCTATGCCGGTTTATGGCTAAGCAAGCGATTACAACGACTTTTCTGGTCACGCCCACTGACTTCGGCTGGTCCGTCGACGCCGGAGGCGACCGCTTGGGTTTGTTCGTGACGCAGCGACAGGCGCTTGATGATGTCAAGAAGCGCCGAGCCCGGCTAACCGCCATCGGTCGCCGCAGCACGGTCCTCGTAACAGGGCATGAGTTGGTCGCAACCAGTGGCCGAGGCCCACGCTACTTGCCCTTTCCGTTGAGTTTGGGGGAAGAAAGAGCGGCAACATACGCAGACGACCTCGGAAGAACTATCCAGGCTGTCATTGCTGCCGCTCTTCCGCCCACACCAGGCGCCCAATCGGCAGCAATTGCAAATCAGCCATTCATAAAGCGCAGAACACGGAGTTTTGGAACGCTGATCAAAGGCCGCAAGCTCATCGACACGACGCGCTAAAGGCGACGAGAGTGACGGGCTCCCATGCCGTAGTGGGAGCCGTTTGTCGGATATCACTCTCTTACGGATGCCGTGTCTGGATTGAAGCGTTCGCGGCCGGCGAGGGTCTTCAACCCGCAGTAATCCAGCAACGGTCGTCCGTCCCGGTCAGTCGACGACGCGCGTTTGATCCACTCACAATCGTCGACGTTGATGCACGCGGGCTGCGGCAGGCCCCGACATTTGCTTGGCGCCTTCGGGTCGGGCAGCTTCGCGACTTTCGGCCGTGGCGCAGGCTTCTCCTCGATCACCACGTCCGGCGGGGGCGGCAGCTGCTCAACGTCGACGGCCTGTGGAGGCGGAGTGACTGCGGCGACTTGGTCTTGCGCGGTGGCTGGAGCTTTTGCACTGCGATCCGACGCACAAGCGCCTACCAGCAGCAGGGTCACGCCTATAAGCAGGGAATGAAGTTTCACAGGACCGTCCCCCAGGGAAAGAGAACGTTACTGCGCAATGCCGACCGAACCATGGCAGCGGCTTGCAGCAGAAATCAGCAGGATCAATGCGGAGATGACCACTTTGCCTCGAAAACGACAGAAGCAAGAACCCGTGTCCGAAACGTTCAATCTGCACCAGATCGAGGCGTGGGCATCAATGGTCGGAAACGAAATCAACTACGACCAGCGCCGGATCGTCGTCACACGTAAGATCGTCGAGTACACGCCATGCCCTCAAGCCGGCCCCGGTCAATGGCGCGAGACGTACCGAGATGATTTGGTCGACGCTGCGTTGTGGGCCGCAAACATCAACGGCATCACGGCATCGATGTTCAGAGCGTTGCAGGAGATTGACTGCGCGCCGCGCGGGCTCGGCTGCGTCCCCGCTCGTGGTGTCGATGGCATGGCGCGGCGCCATGCTAGTTTGCCGTCTCCTGAAAGGCCTGCACGATCCCGTAGGGCAACCGCGCCGCGGTGAGCACCAGCTTCCAGTAAACCAGCGGCTTGCCCTCAAAGGCGCGCGCCAGCTCGGCGACCAGCACTTGGGCATTGGCTGCGCGGCCTTCCTCGTTCTCGAACCGAGCATCGGCCGCCAGATCCTCGCGTCCGATCGCCTTCGCGAACCCGGGCCAGGTCTTGTCGCCATCGACCAAGGCGAGCAGCAGCCAGCGGTTGTCCGCCGTTTTGTAGCTGGCGCCGGCGAGCGGGTTTGCGGGCTTTTTGCGAGCGGCGGGATCTGCCGGCCGGCCGCCGCACTCCGCCGGCCGCGACCAGGCTGCCGTGGCGCTGCTGGCCGGCGCATCGAGCCAAGTCTTTCGACCCACCCTCACCTCCGTCATCAGCATGGATTATCTCCTTTGCCGCGGCATTTAACCGAGCGCGGTTTTCAAGGCCCAGACCGCTTGGCCGAGGGCGCCGCGCGCCGCGGGCGTATCCGCAAGGGCGTTGAGCAAGGCAAAATCATGGATCGTGCCGTTGTAGCGGACCGAGGTCACCCGCACGCCGGCGTCGGTGAGCTTGGCGGCATAAGCTTCGCCTTCGTCGCGGAGCACGTCGTTTTCATCGACGATCACCAGGGCGTCCGGCAGGTGGCGCAGCTCATCGTTGGACGCCCTGAGCGGCGAGGCGGTGATCTCCTGGCGGCGGCCAAGGTCGGGCAAATAGCAATCCCAGAACCACTGCATCGCCGCCCTGGTGAGCCACGGGCCTTCGGCAAACTGCCGGTAGGAGCCGGTCTCGAAGTTTGCCTCCGTTACCGGATAGAAGAGGACCTGATAATCTATTCTGGGGCCGCGCCGTTCCTTGGCCAGCAAGGTCACGGCAGCTGCCATGTTGCCGCCGACGCTGTCACCCACGATCGCCAAGCGCGCCGGGTCCACATTGAGCTTTTCCGCATGCTCCACCGCGTAGCTGGTCGCGGCGTAGGCCTGCTCGATGGCAACCGGGTATTGGCTTTCGGGAGCGCGTTCGTAATCGACAAAGACCACGGCTGCCGGCACCCCGACCGCGATCTCGCGCGACATGCGGTCGTGGGTGTCGGCGTCCCCCAGGACCCAGCCGCCGCCGTGGAAGTGCATGACGATCGGCAGGGCCCGCGTCTCGTTGCGCGGTCGAATGATGCGAATGCGGACAGAGCCGGTGGGGCCCACCGGAAACACCCTCTCCTCAAGGCTTGCGGGCGGCTTGCCCACCGGCATCGACTGCAGCTGCGTCAGCACCGCGCGGGCCGCCGCGGGCGGAAGCGTCTGCAGCGGGGGTGCGCCGGCCAAGGTATCGACAAACTGCTGCGTGGCGGGCTCCAGGGCGGGTGGCCAAGCGGTCGAATTCGCAGCTGACATTACTTGGCTCATCGTCGGTTCGGGCGGAGGGGCGTGCGCCGCCTTGGCGGGGCAGGCTTGGCTCGGCTACCCCGCTACAATGGGGCGGCCCGCGGCGCAGGGCGAATTAATCGTTGTGAATCGGTGTTTCGCACGACTTTAAACACCCCCGCACCACCCCTGGCCCGCACTACCCTTGGATTGTATCTACCCCTTCCAGCAACCTTGAGTATTGAAACCCCGCGGTTCGGCCGCCCTTGGGCCATCCTTCGCCTCGCGAAAGCGGCCCATCGTTGCTAGGCTGGACCAGCACCTCATTGGCGCGACATGGCTTTCCGACGGTGCTGGTGGATCACGAGATCACATTCGGGGCTTTTCGCCTGCTGCGGGCCCAGCAGCTCTTGCTGGAGGGTGACACCCCGGTCCAGGTGGGCAGCCGCGCGCTGGCCTTGCTCGGCAGCTTGGTGGAACGTGCCGGCGAAGTCGTCAGCAAGGAGGAGCTGGTCGCCAAGGTCTGGCCCGATACCTTCGTCGATGAGGGGAACCTCAGGGTGCACATCGCCGCCCTGCGCCGCCTCCTGCGCGATGGTCATGGCGGCAACCGCTTTGTGGCGACGATCCCCGGCCGCGGCTACAGCTTCGTGGCGCCTGTCGGTCATGGACCATCGCGCCCGCCCCAGCTGACGGCCGCGCCACCAGAACCCGTCCGCAACCCTCTGCCAACCGTCGCCGGCATGGTCGGGCGCGAGGATGTCATCGCCGCAATTGCGCGCCAGATGCCCGATCGAAGGTTCCTCACCATCGTCGGCCCCGGCGGCATAGGCAAGACGACGGTCGCCGCGGCGCTCGCCCAGCGGATCTTGCGCAACTATCGCGATGGCGCCGTTTTTGCCGACCTTGCCCCGATCGGCGATCCCTCGCTGGTGCCAAGCGCGGTCGCTTCCATGCTGGGCCTTGCGATCAGGTCCGATCACCCAGGTTCGGCGCTGATGGTGTTCCTGAGGAGCCAGGAGTTGCTGCTCGTGCTCGACAACTGCGAGCATGTCATCGAAGCGGCCGCCAATCTGGCCGAGGACGTCTTCAAAGGCGCGCCCGGCGTGCATATCCTGGCCACCAGCCGCGAGCCCCTCCGCGCCGCCGGCGAGCGCGTTCATCGCCTGGCCCCGCTCGAGAGCGCGCCCCCGTCGGCCATCCTGACGGCCGCCGAGGCCCTCAAGTTCGCGGGCATTCAACTGTTTGTCGACCGAGCATCCGCGGTCTCTGACGCCTTTGAGCTCACCGATGCCGACGCCCCCATCATCGCCGACATTTGCCGCCGCTTGGACGGCATCCCGCTCGCCATCGAGCTTGCCGCTGGCCGCATCGACGCCTTCGGCGTTCGAGGCCTCGCCGAGCGCCTCGACGACCGGTTCAGGCTCCTCACCAGCGGCCGGCGCACCGCGCTGCCTAGGCACCAAACGCTCACCGCAACGCTCGATTGGAGCTACGAGCTGTTGCCGGCGTCCGAGCGCGCGGCGTTGCGCCGCCTCGCCATCTTTGCCGGCGACTTTTCGCTCGGCTCGGCCGCCGCCGTGGCCGGCGACCTGGGCGCCGACACCATGGCGACGCTCGTCACCAAATCCCTGGTCGCCGCCGACCTGCGCAGTGATCCCACCGCCTACAGATTGCTCGATACCACGCGCCTCTATTGCCTCGCAAAGCTCAGGCAGAGCGGTGAGTATGCTGAGGTCGCGCGCCAGCACGCCGAAGACGTCCGTTCTCAGTTCGAACGCGCGGTCGTCGAATCGGAGACGATGGCAAAGGACCAGTGGCTCGCCACCTACGAGCGCCAGATCGGCAACTTGCGTAGCGCGCTCGACTGGGCCTTTGCGGCCGGTGGAGACATCGAACTCGGCGTGGCTCTGACGATTGCCGCCGTTCCGCTCTGGGCCCAGTTGTCGCTCGTCGGCGAGTGCCGCCGTCGCGTCGAACGCGCGCTGGCGACCCGCCCCGGCAGGGAAAATCCGCGCCATCGCATGCAGCTCAATGCCGCACTGGGCTGGTCGCTCATGTTCGGGGCCGGCAGGGCTCCCGAGATTCGCGCCGCATGGACCACCACCCGCGCGCTCGCCGAGCAACTCAACGACATGAATTACCGTTTGGGTGCAATGTGGGGAGTGTGGGTCGACCTCCTGAATATGGGTGCGTTCCGAAAGGCGCTGGCGCTGGCCTGGGAGTTCAACGGCATTGTTCAGGGTTCCACCGATTCCATCGATCAGGTGATGGCGGATCGTCTGCTCGGCAAGTCATACTATTTCTTGGGAGAGCAGCGGAACGCGCGCAAGCACCTCGCCCAAATGTTTGATGGCTACGTGCCGCCCCTGCATCAGACGCGCATTACCCGCTTTCAGTTCGATCAGGGCGTAACGGCGCGTTACTTCCAGGCCCGGGTGCTATGGCTGCTGGGTTTTCCCGAACAGGCAATTGAGATCGTGGAGGCCAACATCGAGGAGGCGCGCACCAGGGGGCACGCCCTCACGCTCAGTAGCGCCTTGGGCCAAGGCGCTTGCCCGATCGCGCTTTTTGTCGGCGATCTGGACGCCGCCGAGCGCTTTGGCGCGCTTCTGCTCGAGCATTCCGAGCGCCACGCGTTGCATCTATGGCACGCCTGGGCACGCTGCTTTATGGGCGTGGTGCAGGTGAAACGCGGCAACCTCGCCAACGGACTGCCGGCGCTGCAAGCAGAGCTCGCCAAAATCGGCGAGGAAATCATCCTGCCACGCTATCTGCTGCTGTTGGGAGAGCTCGCCGTTTGCCTAGGTGAGGCCGGTCGGACAACGCAGGCGCTCAACGCCGTCGAAACCGCAATTGCCCGCTGCGAGAAGAACGATGAGCTCTGGTGCATCGCCGAGCTCAACCGGGTCAAAGGCGAGCTCCTGCTGCTGGCCGGCCAGGAGGGTGCTGCCGAGTGCTTCGAGCATGCCCTGTCCTGGGCGCAACGCCAAGGCACGCTGTCGTGGGAGCTGCGCGCGGCCACGAGCCTGGTTCGCTGCCAGCGCGATGGTGCCGCGGCCGCCGTGGCGCGCGACCGCTTGGCACGCACCTATGGACGCTTTACCGAAGGCTTCGATACCGCCGACCTGAAGGCGGCAAAGGCCTTGATCACGGACCTGCAGTCGCAGTCCGCCGGCGGTGAGGCTGCCGCCGCGGCCACGCCGCGCCCCGCTCGCCGTCCGGCCAGGCCAAGCCGCCGCGCCTCGCCCGACCAGCGTCGCTGAAGGGGTCCGCGGGCGCGCGAGCCGCCGGCATTTTTGTCACGCGTTGGCAACCGCTGCGCTGCAGAATAGACACAATCGATGGCTAGGCAGCGGAGCATTTCAAGCGGCCCCCACCGAAGGACAGCGCCCGCATCCGGTTTTAGGCCGGCGGCGGCGGTGGATGCGCCAGGACTGTGATGCGGTCGATGGCAACGTCCAGCTGACGCACACCTTGCCGCCAACGATTTGGAAAGCGACATGCTCCGCTGGCTCGAATCGCGCATCGATCCATTTCAACGCACGGCACGCGAACGCCCGCCGCGGCCGCTGTGGGCATTCTACTGGCATTTCGTCGGGCCCGTCTGGCCGGCCTTCCTGGTGGTCCTGGTGCTGGACCTGCTCGCGGCCCTGACCGAGGTGGCGCTCGCCAAGTTCGTCGCCGACCTTATCGACCTGCTCAAGGGGATAGCCAATCCGGCAGGGCTCTTCACCGATCACGCCGGGCTCCTGCTGTGGATGACGTTCGTCGTGCTGATCGCCCGTCCCGTCATTTTCGTGGCCTACGAGCTGACCAAGAGCCAGGTACTGTCCCCACCATTCCAGGCCCGGGTGCGCTGGCAATCGCATCGCCACATGCTGCGCCAGAGCCTCGGTTTCTTTCAGAACGACTTCGCGGGCCGGGTGGCGAACAAGCTGATGCAGACGGCGCCGGCGATGCGCGATTCGATCCTGCAGCTCAGCGACGCCGCCGTGTTCGTGGCGGTGCAGTGGCTGAGCGCGCTGGCGCTGTTTTGGGCCGCGGACTTGGCCCTGACCGTGCCGCTGCTGATCTGGCTCGCGGCCTATGTCGGCATCGTTGCCGCACTGGTGCCGCGCATCCGCGAGCGCTCGACCAACGCCTCCGAAGCCCGCTCCATGCTGCTCGGGCGCATCGTCGACAGCTATACCAACATCCTCACCGTGAAGCTGTTCGCGCACGCCGAACGGGAGGATGCCTACGCGCGCACCGCCATTGCGGAGCAGACGACAAAGCACCAGCACTACGTGCGCCTCACAACCCTGATGACGGCCCTACTGTTCAGCCTGAACGGGCTGCTCATCGCCGGCACCACGGGCCTCGCGCTGTGGCTGTGGAGCCGGCAGAGCATCACGCTCGGTGCGATCGCGCTGGTGACGGGGCTGGTCGTGCGCATCAGCCAGATGTCAGGCTGGGTGCTCAACCTCGTGACCAGCATCTTCGAGAACGTGGGCGTCGTACAGGAGGGCATGCAGACCATCGCCCAGCCCCACGACATCATCGATCCCCCACAAGCGCGCGAGCTCGTGGTGTCGCGCGGCGAGATTATCTTCGATGCCATTGGCTTCAATTACGGCAGCATCAAGGGCCTGCCCGGTGCCGACCCGACCCGCGTCATCGACGGGCTCTCGCTGAGCATCGCGGCGGGCGAAAAGGTGGGCCTGATCGGCCGCTCCGGTGCCGGCAAGTCGACGCTCGTCAACCTGCTGTTGCGCTTCTACGACCTGGAGAAGGGCAGGATATTAATCGACGGCCAGGACGTTGCGGCCGTGACCCAGGAAAGCCTGCGCGCCGCCGTTGGCATGGTGACGCAAGATACCTCGCTGCTCCACCGCTCGGTGCTCGAGAATATCCTCTACGGCCAGCCCGACGCCGGCATGGAAGCGGCGATCAAGGCGGCAAAGTCCGCCCATGCACACGAATTCATCCTTGCCTTGGAGGACAAGGACGGCCGCAGGGGCTATGACGCCCGCGTCGGCGAGCGCGGCGTCAAGCTATCCGGCGGCCAGCGCCAGCGCATCGCCATCGCCCGCGTGCTGCTCAAGAACGCGCGCATCCTGATCCTCGACGAGGCAACCAGCGCGCTCGACAGTGAGGCCGAGGCGGCGATCCAGGAGCAGCTGTTCAACCTGATGCGGGGCAAGACGGTGATCGCGATTGCCCACCGGCTCTCGACCATTGCCGCCATGGACCGGCTGATCGTGCTGCATCAAGGCAACATCGTCGAAGAAGGAGACCATGCCCAGCTGCTGCGTCGCGGCGGCCTATACGCGGAGCTGTGGAACCGACAGTCGGGCGGTTTTTTGCCGACGGCAAAGCCAAAGCCGTGATAGGGGCGAGACGCTCGAGCACGGTCGCCAAGCCGTGGCTTCACAACATTGCGCCGCGTCGAGATAGTTGGGTGCCGTCCTGGCACAGGATCCACTTGAGCCCGGTGAACCGCGGCGACGGCGCCCTCAAGAGGCCTCGACCCTTACCTTGCCGCGGACCGGCTTGGGCAGGCTCGGTGACAGATAGTCGTAAACGACCTTGCCAAGCCCTAAGGTGAGGTCGGTGAGAATATGCACCGTGGAGAGAACCTCGAGGACCGGCAGTTCGGCGACCGGCGCCATTGCGTGCGGGCTCAGCGACAGCGCGCCGGGGCCGGTCCACGCGCCTTTGATAGTGATGTCTTCCAGATAATATTCGACCAGCTCGCAAATGCGCGCGCTGCCGTCGACGTGCGGGATGATCTTCAGCAGGAAGTTCGGCACCGAGAGCGCGGTTTTAATGGCGGCTAAATCGGCGGTTTTGTGCTTATACGCCATCGTCCCCGTCACAACCCGAACGGGCCCATAGTCGAGCGTGCCGACCAACATGTCAATCTCGGTGCGCAGGCTGGGAGAGGCAAGCTTCTTTGGAAAACCCCAAAGCTCGCGCCCGCCGGCGATCGGCGGTTCGTCATTCAGGAACATGCAATGGGTGTAGCCGCCCTTCCTGCCCTGAAACGACACGGGAATGACCTGACCGGTTTCCGTGTAATCGCCGAAGCCCGTCGAATCCGGCATGCGAATGAACTCGTATTTGACCACCGGCTCGGTGACCTCGAGCGGCTCGGGCACGACGGCGCGAAGCCGCTCGGGATCCGTGCGGTAGGTGATGATCAGGAACTCGCGGTTGACAAAGCGATAGGGCCCCGGCGGAAAAGCCGGACTGGTGAGCGGCATCGCAAAGGCCTTGGCGCGAACGTCGGTCTCTTTCATGGCATGCTCCTGCTGAGAAGTGCTGCTGAAGCTGCGCGGGGCGCGCGCGCGCGCAGTACACGTTCATTCGCGGCCGTCGACGGCGATGTCGAAGGTAGACACGCCTTCCAGATTGTCCGGCCGCTCGAACACCTCATCATGCCGCAGCGTGCGTACCGCATCGTGATAGCCGGCACGCCAGTGTTCCTCCATGGTCAGCCGCGAAAATTCGTAGTCCTTCGAATTGCCTTCGTAGTGCTTGGAGCGATAGATCAGGTGCACGATGCTGTAGACCTTGCGGTCGGCAAGGGGACGAAGCGTCTTGACTTCCTCGCTCGCCTTTAGTTCCTCGGGCAGCTTTTCCAGAAGCCTGCCCAGGGCACAGCGCATTCGCTGCTGGAGCTTGAATTGATTGGTGTTGGCGCGGGTCCGGCTGGAGTACTGGATCTCCTTCTGTCGCGTCGCGACCTCGGCGAGGTCGGCCGGGAATTCACCGCGCGCACTCCAAAGATCGACTTGAAATGCCAGTGTGTCCTGCCGCGGACCGTGCTCGACCACCCACTGCAGTGGCGTGTTTGAGATGAGACCACCGTCCCAGTAGTATTCGCCCTCGATCTCAATGGCGGGAAAGCCCGGCGGCAGCGAGCCGCTTGCCATCACGTGCTCTGGCCGGATCTCGCGCGTGGTGTTGTCAAAATAGACGAAGTTGCCACTGCGCACGTTCACGGCACCGACACTGAAGCGCATTTCACCCGAGTTGATGCGCTCGAAATCCACCAGTTGCTCCAAAGTCGCCTTGAGCAGGTTGGTCTCATAAAAGCTGGTCGCCTCGAGGCAGCCGCCAGGGTGTAGCCATGGCGCCGGTTGGCGCAGCGCGAAGAAACCCGGCGCCCCGCTGAACAGGGCAAAGGCGGCGCTCATTTGATTGAAGGCGCCGCGGGCGAAATCCCCTTTGGGCGTGAACTCGTCGGCTGTGGCGACCCAGTCGAATAGCGGATTGGTGGTGATGCCTTCCCAGAAGGCGCGCAGCTTTGCGACACGCTGCTCGGGTGGATTGCCGGCGATAATGGCGGAATTAATGGCGCCAATCGAGATGCCAGCCACCCAGTCCGGGTGCAGATTGACCTCCGCCAGGGCTTGGTAGACCCCCGCCTGGTAGGCGCCAAGGGCACCGCCGCCCTGCAGCAACAACGAGATGCAGTCGAACGGCGGGCGGTTTCGCGAGCGACGCTTCCAGTTGGGCACAACGTCTTGCACCGGTTATGTCCTCATTGCCAGCAGGGCCGGGTCCAATCGAGCGAACGGGCCGGGCCATCGGCGTGGGGACCGACCCCGTCGAAGCACAGCCTTGGCCCTCGCGCTCGTCGCTCATCCTGGGTCGGAACCCTAGCGAAGACGGCGAACTCGCAACTCGGATCCACGGCGTCGCCCATGACCGCGCCGCCATTTCCGGTCGGCAACTTGCAGCCTTTAACCATGGATCTGCCACTCGTTGCTGATCCGCGGCTCACGCGTGCGGTTTAACCCGCCGTAAATCCGCCAATCTCTACATGCGATCTCGACCTCGAGCCCGTAATGCATTTGCGCGGTGAGGCTCAATCAACACTAACCCTGAGAGGAGGCGGCGCTGACCCTGAGGGCATTCCGACGAGCCTTGAGACCGATCCGTTGCCTGACGCGCTGGGGCCCGCGCGTTGGTTTAGGTTCCTGCGCCCGCGCCGGGCGGCCTTGCCCGTTTTCGCCAACAAGCCAACGGCGAAGCATCAGCCTCGTGATGCACGGCTAAAGTTGCAACCTGTCGCACAACAAGCGTCCGAGCCTCGCCATGAGTGCCCTTGCCGCTGCGAGCCGAGGTGCAATCCGAACCAAGGGCCGATAGGGCGTCGCCGCCTGCATGGCGCCATATCCGCCGTGCATGCGACATATCAGGGCCGGCGACGGGCGGGCACCGTGCTGACCGAGGGCAAGCGCAAACCGGAGGAGCCGATGGGCGCCATTGAAGGGCTGAGCCACATCACCTTTATCGTGCGTGATTTGGATCGCATGGAGACGCTCCTCACCACCGTTCTCGATGCGCGCAAGGTCTACGACAGCGGATCGCGAACCTTCTCTCTGTCGAGGGAACGGTTTTTTCTGATCGGGCAGGTATGGATTGCGGCCATGGAAGGCGAGTCCCTGCCGTCACCCAGCTATAACCACGTTGCCTTCACAATTAACGATGCTGACTACGATGCCTACCTGGCGCGCATAAGGTCGCTCGGTCTCAACCTTCGGGAAGGGCGACCGCGGCTGACCGGTGAGGGTCGGTCGATTTACTTCCACGATTACGATAACCACTTGTTTGAACTGCACACCGGCACGCTCGAGCAGCGATTGGCCTGCTATCGCCAAGCCCAGCAGCAGCCCGCTTAGACGTGGTCGCTCGCCGCGGCGCCGGCTTCCCACCGATGCCGCTGCGTTGCAGGCTTCGGATCAGCGACCGATGCCGACCCCGGCGGCCTCGTCCAGGAGTCGCGTCGGGCGCAATGCCCCGCTTTGCTCCAGGATCGGGTAGGCGACCGATGCAATGTGAGCGGCGATCCGCTTGAGATCTCGCGCAATGTCGATGTGGAGCGAGCTGGTCTCAATACTCTGTGTTCGCCCCTCCCGCAGGCGCTCAAAGTGGTTCGCGGTGGCCGCCTGCTCCAAATCGCGCATGCGGTCCTTCTCCGCCAGCAAAGCACGGGCCGCCTGCAGGTCTCCCAGCATGAACACGCTGGTCGCCAAATGCAGGTTGGCGAGCAAATGGCGGTGCATGTCGGCGATTTCCTGCAGTCCCTCCGGCGAGAAGGTCAGCCGATTTTTGATTTTCCTGGCGGCAATGTCTCTGAGGCTCTTGTCGAGAATGTCGCCGACGTGCTCGAGGTTGATGGTAAATGCAAGGATGTCGGAACAGCGCTTCGCGTCCGCTTCGCTCAAGGCCTCTTCGCGACTAATGGCCGTCAAGTGCAGCTTGACCGCATTGTGCAAGTTGTCGATGGCGTCATCCATCGCCGCCAGCTTTGACAACAGCTTGCGATCATCGTTCTTCAGGGCCTCAAAAAAGGTGCGCAGCATGCCCTCCACGAGATCGACCATTCGCAGCACCTCGCGCGCGGCATCGGCCAGGGCCAAGCTGGGCGTGCCGACGACGGCGGCATCGAGGTAGCGAGGCTTGCCAGGGTCTTTGACGGTTGGGACAGAGGGCAAAACCCTGCTGCACAGCTTTGCCAGCGGCTCCAGAAGAGGAATGAAAACGACGGCGAGCGTCAGATTGAAGAGGCTGTGAAAGTCGGCCACCTGCCAAGCAGGACTGGTCTCCAAGCTGGTCATGAGGTGGGTGAGCCAGGGCAGCAGCGGGATGGCGACGATTGCGCCCACCCCTCGGACCAAGAGATTAGCCAGCGCCAGGCGTCGTGCGTCGGCACTCGCACCCGCGGCGAAGAATTGGGGAATGACGTTGCCAAGATTGGCGCCGAGCACCAACGCCATTGCCGCAGCCGGCGGCACGATCTGTTGGGCGGCCAGCGTCATGACCAGGAGGACG
>Ga0081540_1000412_pt1 | contig 42235 bp, 37 predicted proteins | sample TabmetS2T1R1_FD_71024 | JGI IMG/M metagenome (GOLD analysis project Ga0081540, IMG submission 71024) | Tabebuia heterophylla rhizosphere microbial communities from the University of Puerto Rico - S2T1R1 | ecosystem: Host-associated > Plants > Roots > Rhizosphere ...
CCCCGCATGGACCGCCGGCGTCGCGGCCCTGGCCGCGGCCGGCTTCGTGTTGGCGCCGCTGCGCGCCGAGCTTGAAGATCTGGCCGCGCCGGGCGGTCCCCGCGTGCCGCTTCCGGCCGCACTCGCCCTAGGCTGAGGGTGGGCTGAGGGTGGGCTAAGTTCGGCGCGCCGCAGCCGCGGGCCCGCCTAGAGCAGCCGGCGTACCTCGTCCCTGAGCCGCGGCAAGAGCTCGCGCTCGAACCAGGGATTGGCGGCGAGCCAGGCGTTGTTGCGCCAAGAGGGATGCGGCAAGGCCAATCGGCGCGGTTGCACGGCGCTGGCAATAAGCTCGCGCCAGCCCCTGACCGCGGCGGTCATGCCGCGGGCCGCCGTCGGCCCCAGGTGCCAGCGTTGGGCATAGCCGCCAACGGCCAAGATCAGCTCGAGTTGTGGCATCGCGGCGAACAGGCGTCGGTGCCAAGTGGCGGCGCACTCGCGCCGCGGTGGCAAGTCACCGCCCGCCGCATCGTGGCCGGGAAAGCAAAAGCCCATGGGCACGATGGCGATACGCCGGGAATCGTAGAATTCTTCGGGCGTGAGCGCGAGCCAGGCGCGCAGCCGGTCGCCCGAGGCATCGCTGAAGGGCACGCCGGAGGCGTGAACGCGCACGCCGGGGGCCTGACTTGCAATTAACAGCCGCGCCGTTGGGCTCGGCCGCAGCACCGGCCTCGGCTCATGTGGCAGGGGCGTGCCCACCGCCTCATCGCGGCAGATCCGGCAGGCGTTGATCTCGAGCAGGAGCTGGCGCAGTTCGCGGCCGCGGCCGTCAATGCCCGTGCGTGGCATTGGCGCGCCTCAGACGTCGACGCTGAGGCCGTCCTGCGCCAACACCACGCGAGGATCGCAGATGTCGTCGCGCCGCGCCAGCATGGCATCGCCCATATGCGTTAGCAGCACGCGCTTGGCGCCGATGCGATCGAGTTCGGCGGCAATTTTGCTCCAGCTCATATGAAAGCGCGGCGCCCCGTCGAAGTCGTAGCACTCCATGATGTAAAGGTCGGCGTTGCGGCCGGCGGCAACCAGGTTTTCCACCCACTCGCTGTCGCCCGAGAAGGCGATCACCTTGCCGCCGAGGTCGAAGCGCAAGGCGTAGGAGGGAGCCCCCGAGGGGTGGTTGACGGCAAAGCCCGTGACGCGCACGCCGCCGACCTCGAGGGGCGTCTCGCCGATGAGCTCAACGAAGCTCAGCTCGTAACGGCGGGGCAGATTGCTCGAGCCAGGGTATAGGGCCTCCGCGGCGCTCACGAAGCGCCCGGCGACGCCCGGTGGTCCAACGACGCTGAGCGGGCTCGTCCGCTTACCGACGTGCTGGGCATGAATGAGCCACCACACCAGCCCGGCGAAGTGGTCGCCGTGCAGGTGCGAGATGAAGATCGTCGTGATCGCATTGGGGTCGAGCGCCAGGCGGTTGAGACCAATCAAGATGGTGGCGCCGCAGTCGATCAGGAAGCGGCCCTGAGCCCAGTCCACCTGATAAGCCGTCTGCAGGCGTCCGCCGGAGCCGAAGGCATCGCCGCAGCCGACGACTGTGAGCTTCATGATCGCGACCCCAGCACAGTTGGCCTAGGCCTTGGCACTCGGCCTGCTGGCCACGGCCTCATACCAGCGGGCGAGGTTCTTGAGCCCCGGCGGGCGCTCGATCCGCGCCGGCTTCATGAAGTCGATGGCCACCAGACCAGTTATATCGGCGACGGAATAATGCTCGCCGGCGAGGAAACGCCGGTTGGCGAGTTGATCGTCCATGATCGTTAAGATCTCCAGCGCCCGCGGCTTGTTGGCCTCGCCCCAGGCTGGTACTTGCGGCACCTCCAGCTTCGCCATGGCCGGATGCAGGTGGCGAAATGCCTGGGCAACGCTCAACAATAGGCCGAGATCCATCCGACGGCTCCACATCTCGACGGTGGCCACGGCAACCGGCCCCGCCCCGAACAATCTGGGCTCCGGCTGCAGCTCCTCGAAATAACGGCAAATCGCCATGGTTTCCGCAATGGCCGTGCCGTCGTCGAGCACGAGCACGGGGACGCGCTGGAAGGGGTTGACCGCCGTGAATTCGGGCGTCTTGAGCCCCCCTTGCATCAGGTCGACCTCCTCGCAGGGAACCTCAATGCCCTTCTCGGCAAGGAAGATGCGCACGCGGCGTGGATTGGGTGCCGTTTTGGTTTGCAAGAGCTTCATGGCTGGGCGTCCCCCGACCTTAATCCTCAAGTCCTAGAGGAGGGCTGTTGCGCGTGCAAGCAAAGCCTATGTCCCGGCCGCCGCCGCCACAGCAAGGCTGCAATGTCACCGCAACTGGGCGGCATAATACATTGATAAACGGGACGTTAGGGTTTTGCCACGATCCTCCAATAACGTTGCGCACGCTCGAGCGCGTCGCTTCCCCATGTTTGCATCGGCCGAGATGGCGAGGGAGACGATGCCCCCATTTGAGATGAGGAGCCCAGGATCGGAGCGCGCGCGCGCCAAAGACGCGCGGGCCGCCGTCGCGAGCCTCATACGCGACATCCGCGCGCGCCTGCTGCAGGGCACCGTGCTCAGGCCCGAATTCGAGTATGAACTGTTGGCAATGTTCGTGCGCAACGAGCTTTCGGCGCGCGTCACCGTCCCGCTGTTGGCGGTCATCTTTTCCTTGGCCTCGATGTTCTGGGCGCCCGTGCTGCAGGCCTCCGCCTGGCTGGCGCTCGTCATCTCGGCCAAGTTTTTCATGATCGCCGCCTGCCGCAAGTTTCTCGCCCAACCGCGCGGCACGGTGCGGGTTGACGAATGGCGCCGGCGCATCGTCCTGCTCGAGCTGGTGAGCGGCATCACCTGGGGCGGTATGGCCGTCGTCGGCTTCGGCACCGGCGACACGGCCTCGCACGTGTTTATGCTGACCTCGCTCATCGTGCTGTTGGCCATTCGCATGACCTTCGCATCGACGCTGATGATGGTCTTGTACGTGGGCACCACGCCGATGACGGTCGCCGTCGTCGTGCGGCTGATCCTGCAGGGTCACCCCTTCTATTACGCCATGGCCGCGATGGCGATCGGGCTGCACGTCTACTTCCTGTTTCTCGCCAAGGGGCTCAATTCGACGGCGCTCTCGATGCTGGAGTTCCGCGCCGAGAAAGATGCCCTGATCGCCGAGATCGAAGAGGAGAAATGGATCTCCGATGAAGCGAGGCAACGGGCGGAGGCGGCCAACGTCGCCAAGTCGCGCTTCCTCGCCACCATGAGCCACGAGCTGCGCACGCCGCTCAACGCCATCCTCGGCTTTTCCGAGGTGATGAAGAGCGAACTGCTGGGCCCGATGGCGAACGCAAACTACAAGGAATACTGCGCCAACATTCACGACAGCGGCCGCCATCTGCTGCAGGTGATCAACGAAATTCTCGATCTGTCGCGGATCGAAGCCGGACGCTACGAGCTGCAGGAAGAACCCGTTCGCCTGCCCGACGTGGTGGAAGATTGCCTGCGCCTGTTGAGCCTGCGCGCGGAGAGCAAGGGGCTCGTGGTGATCCCCGACTTCCCGCGTGGGCTCGATCAGCTTTGGGCCGATGAACGCGCGGTGCGGCAGATCTGTCTCAATTTGTTGTCCAACGCGCTCAAATTTACCCCGCGCGGCGGCCGCATCACCGTGGGCGTTTGCGCCAACCCGGACGGCGGCCAGACGCTGCTCGTCAAGGACACCGGCCCCGGCATTCCCAAGGAGGAGATCCCGCGCGTGCTGCAGGCGTTCGGCCAAGGCTCGCTGGCACACGAGACCGCCGAAGGCGGGACCGGGCTGGGCTTACCGATCGTGCAGAACCTAATTCGATTGCACGGCGGCACCTTCGAGCTGCGATCCGAGCTGCGCAAAGGCACCGAGGCCATCGTCACCTTCCCAAAGAGCCGAGTGCTCAGGTCGATGCCGCCCCTGCAGCCCTTGGGCCAAGAGCGCCATCGCCAGGCGGGCCCGTTCCTGGCGGGCGTGCGCCGGGCCGGCGGCGAGGCCTTCCGGCGCGAAGAGTCCACAATGCTGCGCTAGAAGCGGCCGACTGCCGCTCGTCGGCAAGCCGCCGCCGGGATTGCCCACGGCCGGCGCGGCCCAAGCCATGGGAGGATGTCTTGCCTCGCGGCCAAGTTGGCTCCCGCCTCGGCCCGCCGGCCGTGCTGGCGGTCTTGCCGCAGCGCGACGGGCCGCTCACCCCCTGCCCGCGCCGGTCGCGGCCATCGGCCATCGCGCCCCGGCGCCGCCCCCGCCAGGCGGTGCTCGCGGGGGAAGCCCGGCGCTTGCCGGGCGCGGGGGTGGTTTACCCACAGGGGAGAACCCCCAACCCCAGATTGTCAGCCCGGCCGCTCATTCCTACATTGCTCCCGGAAAACCTTACCGCCGCACGGCTCCGGGAGCCTCCAAGCTTGCTCTCTCCCTGCATCAAGGTGTGCGCCATCGACGGGACGACGGGCCTGTGCGCGGGGTGTGGGCGCACCCGCGCGGAGATCGCAGCCTGGGGCGCCATGAGCGAGGCCGAGAGAGACCGCATCATGACCCTGCTGCCGGCGCGCCGCCGCCGGGCGGGCCTCAACACGGATGGATGACCCATGGGGGCGTGGATCGCACTCGTCCTGCTCGTGATTGCCGGCTTGGCGCTGCTGCTGCGCGCCGACGCGGGGACGATCGCGGGCTTTGATCCATCGGACTTTGCCATCGCCATGGCGAGCATCGCCATGCTGATCTTCGTTGCCTCCTCGATCGCTGGCAGTTACCGCGGCCGCGGCCCGCAGGCGGCGCGCGACTTGCTCACCTGGGCCATCGTCGCCCTGATGCTGGTGGCCGGCTACAGCTATCGCGAAGAGATTTTGAGTTTCGGCCATCGCGTCGCCGGCGAGTTGCTGCCGCCCGGCACGGCGCTACGCGGGGAGCCGCAAATCAACGGCGAACGCTCCGTGCAAATCCGGCGCCGGCCTGACGGGCACTTCGTGGCGCGAACGCAGGTAAACGGCGTCGCCTTGACCATGCTGGTCGATACCGGGGCCTCGACCGTCGTGCTGAAGCCCGCCGACGCGCAGCGCCTCGGCATCGACGTCGCTCAACTCAAGTACTCCGTGCCGGTGCAAACGGCCAATGGCACCACCTATGCCGCCCACGTCCGCCTGCGCAACCTGACGCTCGGTCCCATTAGCCTGCAGGACGTCGAGGCCCTGGTCGCCAAGCCAGGATCTCTTAAGGAAAACTTGCTCGGTATGAGTTTTTTAAGCCGCCTGCGCTCATATGAGTTCACCAGCGATTTTCTGATGCTGCGGGGCTAGGCGACTTGGGCCGTGGCGCGACGGCCGAGGCTCACCACAGGGCGTGGGTTGCGTTGGCATGGCAATGTCCTCGGGTGTGCGCCAGGCCGTCGGATTGGCCGTCGGCTGGCTGCTGGTGGCCGCTAGCACGGCCGCCGGTATTTACCATTTTGCCGACCTTGAGGGCGCCGCGCGCGGGCTGCTTGGCCGCCCCGGCGCCGGCTCGCAGGCACCGGCGGACGGCCGCGCCTGGCACCCCACCGCCGCGGCCCCGCGGCCGGCCGCAGGCCGGGTCGTGGAGCTTAAGGCCGGTGCCTTCGGCCACTATCGGGCGCAGGCCGAGATCAATGGCCGCCCGGTCGAGGTCTTGGTCGATTCCGGGGCCTCCTTGGTCGTGCTCTCCTACGAGGACGCCGAGCGCGCCGGCGTAAGGCCGCGCGATGAGGACTACACGCAGCGGGTCAGCACCGCCAACGGCATGGCGCGCGTCGCCCCGATGCTGCTCGATCGGGTCAGCATCGGCGACGTCAGCGTGCGCAACGTTGAGGCCGCCATCGGCGAACCGGGCAAACTCGGCCAATCCCTGCTCGGCATGACCTTCCTCGGCCGCCTGCAGCGCGTCGACATGCGCTCGGGCGTCCTGTTGCTGCAGGAATAAGCCTGCTTGGGCGCCGCGCGATCGCGGCAGCGCCGCCCTGGTTGACAGGGCCTGGTCTATTTGTCACACGCGGCTCGGGCCGAACCCCGTCGTTGTTTGAGGGCCCCTGTTTTTCCAGCAAACTGTTGCGAGGCCTTGCCAATGTTGCCCAAGCCGCGCGCCGACCTGAAGTCCAACACGGCCGAATTTGAGCGGTTGCCCCTGGTCAAGCCCACGGGCTTTCGCGAGTACGACGCACGCTGGCTGTTTCCTGCCGAAATCAACCTAATGGGACTTAACGCCATCGGCCTCGGCCTGGCCACGCTCGCGGCCAAGCGCGGGCGTGCCAAGCGCTTTGTCGTCGGCCACGACTATCGCTCCTACTCCAGCGCCGTGAAACAGGCGCTGATGACGGGCCTGCTCGCTGGCGGCGCCGAAGTGCACGACATCGGGCTCGCCCTATCGCCGATGGCCTACTTCGCCCAGTTTGCCCTCAACGTCGACGGCGTGGCGATGGTAACGGCGAGCCACAACGACAACGGTTGGACGGGCATCAAAATGGGCTTCGATCGGCCGCTGACCTTTGGCCCGGAGGAAATGTCGGCCCTAAAGGATATCGTGCTTGCCGGCGCCGGCGAGACGGCAGCGGGTGGGAGCTATAGGTATGTGCCCGACATTGCCGCGCGCTACTTTGCGGCGTTGACCGACCGGCCGAAGCTCAAGCGCAAACTCAAGCTGGTCGCCGCCTGCGGCAACGGTACGGCCGGCGCCTTCGCCCCGCGTATTCTGGAAGCGCTGGGCTGCGAGGTCGTGGCTCTCGATTGCGAGCTCGATTTCACGTTTCCACGCTACAATCCCAACCCCGAAGACCTGCAGATGCTGCACGCCATCAGCGCAGCCGTCACGGCCAACGGCGCCGATGTCGGCTTCGGCTTCGACGGCGACGGCGATCGCTGCGGCGTGGTCGACAACGAGGGACGCGAAATCTTTGCCGACAAGGTCGGCGTCATGCTGGCCCGCGACCTGTCGCGGCTGCACGCCAAGGCGCTGTTTGTCGCCGACGTCAAGTCAACCGGGCTGTTTCTGACCGATCCGGTGCTGCAGGCAAACGGCGCCAAGACGCTCTACTGGAAGACCGGGCATTCCTACATGAAGCGCTATACCCACGAGCAAAAGGCGCTGGTCGGCTTCGAGAAGTCGGGTCACTTCTTTTTTCAGCCGCCGCTGGGGCGGGGCTACGATGACGGGCTGGTTGCGGCCATCGCCGTGTGCGACATGCTCGAGCGCAACCCCGACCAGACCCTCGCCGAGCTCAACAATGCACTGCCCAAAACCTGGGGGTCGCCGACCATGTCGCCCCACTGCAGCGACGAAGCCAAATATGGGGTCGTGGCCCAGATCACCGAGCAGTACCAAGCCGCGGCGGCGGCCGGCACCCCCATCGCCGGCCAGAAGATCCGCGAACTTCTCACCGTCAATGGCGTGCGCGTCGTGCTGGCAGACGGCACCTGGGGGCTGGTGCGCGCCTCCTCCAACAAACCGGAGCTGGTGATCGTGGTCGAAAGCCCCGTATCGGAAGCCCAGATGCGCGCCATCTTCGCCGATATCGACGCCCGCCTGTCCCGCTTCCCGGAAGTGGGTGCCTATAATCAGAAAATCTAGGGTCGGCACCGCGCGCGCGCCGCACAAAACGCTGGGAAAGACGGCGGACCTCGCCTAGCCTTGCGGTTTCGCTCCCGCTCTCAGGGCCAGGCGAGACGCATGCCGCAAGGGATCGCCCAGCTGCTGGCGCAGCTCGCCAACGCCGACGGCGCGTTGGTGCGCCGCGGGCGCTTTCTCGAGGTGACGTTTCTGCTCGAGATCGGCGCCAGCGCCTATCTCATTCGTATTCACCGCGGCCGTATCGAGGCCATTGCGCCGGGCCCGCACATGCAACCGCGTTGGACCTTCGCCCTGCGCGCCGCCGCACCCGCCTGGGCCAAGTTTTGGCAAGCGGTTCCACCGCCCGGCGCCCATGATCTCATGGCCATGCTGAAGAGCGGCGATTTGCGTTTGGAGGGCGATCTGCAGCCTTTTATGGCGAACCTGCGCTACTTCAAGGAGCTGTTGGCCTTGCCGCGCGCCGCCGGCGCAGCCGAGGAGCGATAAAAGACAATGGCTGCGCCGCAATTCGAAGCCGCCGTCGGCCGCTACCTGCCGCTCGAAGTCGATGGCAGGCATTATCGCCTCTACGTCGAGGAGGCGGGACGCGGCATTCCGCTGCTGTGCCTGCACACGGCGGGTTCCGACGGTCGTCAGTTCCGCGGCCTGATGAACGACGAGGCCCTCACCTCCGAGTTTCGCGTCATTGCCTTCGACCTGCCCTGGCATGGCAAATCCTCACCGCCCGCGGGTTGGCAACAGGGCGAATACCGTCTCACCTCGCGCGCCTACGTCGACACGGTAATGGCCCTCGTCGATGCCCTTGGGCTCGAGCGGCCGGTTTGCATGGGCTGTTCCATCGGCGGCCGGATCGTCCTGCATCTGGCGCTCGAGCACGCGCGCCGCTTTCGCGCCCTGATCGGCCTCGAGTCGGCGGCGCACGCGGAGCCCTATTACGATCTCGACTGGCTGCACCGACCGGATGTGCACGGCGGGGAGATCTGCGGCGCCATGATCTCGGGGCTGATTGCTCCCTCGGCGCCGCCGGGCGAGCGCTGGGAGACCATTTGGCATTATATGCAGGGCGGCCCGGGCGTCTTCAAAGGCGACCTTCACTTTTATACGCAGGATGGGGACGTGCGAGGCCGACTGAGCGCGATCGATACCAAGGCCTGTCCGCTGTATTTGCTGACCGGGGAGTACGACTATTCCTGCAGCCCCGCCGACTCGCGTGAACTTGCGGCGCGCATCGAAGGCGCCAAGCTGACGGTGATGGAAAACCTCGGCCATTTTCCCATGAGCGAGAACCCGGCGCTGTTTTTGCGCTATCTGCGCCCGGTGTTGGAGCAAATCCGCACCGCCCGCTAGACGATAGGCCGGCAACACCTGCTTTGCCACCGCCGGCTTTTGCCCGCCTCGTCAGGCGGCGGGGAAAGGCCTGCCCGCAGCTGCAACCAGGGGGAGGCTGGTGCGGCCCTCAGTTGGCGCCGCGCTTGGCGAGGGCGTCGCGTTCGGCCGCGCGCAGGAGATGAAAGCGCTGGAAATTGCCGTCGCGCGCGTAGAGCTTGAGCCGCACCCAGACGAACAGGTCATAGAAGGTGTTGGGCCCATAGCTCAGGGGCAGGCGCTCGATTGCCTCCAGCGTCCGACCCCACTGGCCTTCGAGACCGCTCAAGTCGTCCTTGAAGAACACGATCGTTGGCGTGAAGATCACGCCCCAGCGTTCGGCAAGCGCCTTCTCGCTCAGGCGCCTGCCGTCGAAATCGGTAACCTCGCGCGAGCCCCATAGGTCGAGCTGAATGATGCGGAAGTTCTGGCGCACGTAGTCGTTGATGTACTTCTCCGCCAGCACCTCGGTGTGCAGCTTCGCGCAATAGGGGCAGCCGCGCTGCTCGAAGATGACGGCGAAGCGCTGGCCGGCGGCCTTGGCTTCGGCGAAATCCTCCCTGAGGTCTAGAAACGACAGGGCAAACCAGCTTTGCCGGTAGTGGCCCGCCTCGATGATCGGCTCGACGCGCGGGGTTGTGGGGCCGACCGGCGGCGGCAGTTCGTCAGCGGCGGCGGCCGAGCCCGTCGGGTTCGCGAGCCAGAGCAGCAAGGCTAGTGCCAAAGCGCGCATTAAATCTTATCTTTCCTCATCCTCGGCCGCCCGGATGCTAGCCGATTGCCGGGCCCTTGACGATTGATGCCAGCGGCTCACAGCGCCGGTGCGCCGACTTGGTCGTGCTCAAGGTTGCCGCCCTGCTCGATCACCGTCAGGCTTTCGATCAGCACCTCGATGCCGGCACCGGCGTGGGGCGCGCGTTGCGACAGGTGGCGGCGAAAGGCGCGGGCGTGGGGTTGGCCGTGATAGAGGCCGAGGATGTGCCGCACCACGTTGTTGAGCCGTCCGCCCTGGCTGAGGTGCGCTTCGACATAGGGCACCAGCGCCTCCAGTACGGCGCGCCGCGACGGCGGCGGTTCGGGCGCGCCAAACACCTGGCGGTCGACGTTGGCCAGAAGATAGGGATTTTGATAAGCCGACCGGCCGATGGCGACGCCATCCACCTTCTCCAGGTGCGCCTGCGCCGCCGCGAGAGTGGCGATGCCGCCGTTGATGATGATCTCGAGCTTGGCATGCGCGGCCTTGAGGCCCCACACCCGGGCGTAGTCGAGCGGGGGGAGCTCGCGGTTTTGTTTGGGCGAGAGGCCCTTGAGCCAGGCCTTGCGCGCGTGCACGATGAAGCTCGAGCAGCCGGCCTCGGCAACAATGCTAATAAAGCGATCGAGGTCGCGTTCGCTGTCTTGCTCGTCGATGCCGATCCGGCACTTGACGGTAACGGGCACGCTCAGTCGGCGCTGCATCGCCGCCACGCAGCGCGCCACCAGCTCCGGCTCAGCCATCAGACAGGCGCCGAACCTGCCCTCCTGTACCCGGTCCGACGGACAACCGACATTGAGGTTGATTTCGTCGTAGCCAAAGTCCTCCCCCATGCGGGCGGCCTCGGCGAGCGCCGCCGGCTCGCAGCCGGCAAGCTGCAAGGCCACGGGATGCTCGCCGGGCGAGAAGGCAAGCAGCCGCTGGCGGTCGCCGCGCAAGACCGCCTGCGCCGTCACCATCTCGGTGTAAAGGCGCGCGCGCCGCGACAACAGGCGGTGGAAGAACCGGCAATGCCGGTCCGTCCAATCCATCATCGGGGCAACTGAGAAGCGGCGGTTTGTTGCGTGTTCGCGCATGCGATCGGGTTGCGGGCCTTGGCTGGCGACGGGCTGGCGGCCTGGTGGGGTGGGCCCTCGAAGCCCGGGTGTAGCCTCGCGCTCCCCCTCAGGCAACCGCATTGGGGGCAGCCGGACAAAGGGGAGCGGCGCGGCGGCACAACACGCCACCGTCGCGGGGCCGGGGTCAAGGTTTGAATCGGCAACTTGGCCGCACCAAAGACATGGCCTCAAGCCAGGAGGCGAAAGCGTTAACGCGCCTCGCGGTAGTGTCGCGCCTTTCTGCGCTCGGCCAAGGCTTCAGCAACCCCTAACCTGGCACCATGAGCAAAGCGAGGATACGGCGCCGGCAAGCCTCCGCGGCCACGGCGCGCCCCTCCAGCCGGCGCGCCGGCGAGCGGGGGCCAAGGCGCCGGGCCCTGCCGGCCCATTGCGCCGAGCTGGCGCTGGTGCTGCAGGGCGGCGGCGCGCTTGGCGCCTATCAGGCCGGCGTCTATCAGGCGCTCTCCGAGCACGGCTATCTACCGCATTGGATCGCCGGGATCTCGATCGGCGCCATCAACGGCGCCATTATCGCCGGCTCTCCCGAGCGGGAAAGGGTCGCGCGCCTGCGCGCGTTCTGGGAGCGCCTTAGCGAAAGCGTGCCGCTCAAGCCCCTGATCGCCGGCGACTGGGCGCGCGGCAGCTTCAACGAACTGAGCGCGCTCGCCACCGCCACGGCGGGCGTGCCGGGCTTTTTCCGCCCGCGCCTGCCGCCCGTGTGGTTGCAGCCCTGGGGCTCGGAGGCGGCGCTCAGCTTTTACGACACCTCGCCGCTGCGCCGGACGCTGGAAGAGTTCATCGACTTCGACCTGCTCAACAGCGGCGCCGTGCGGCTGAGCATTGGGGCTGCACACCTGCTGCGGGGGAATTCGGTCTATTTCGATACGCAACAAAAGGACTACCGCCTCGGCCCGGAACACGTCATGGCGAGCGCGGCGCTGCCGCCCGGCTTTCCGCCGATCGAGATCGACGGCGAACACTTCTGGGATGGCGGCGTGCTCTCCAACACCCCGCTCGATCACCTGCTCGATGCCGAGCGCGATCAGAGCATGCTGGTGTTCCAGATCGACCTTTTCAGCGCCCGCGGCGCCATGCCGCGCAACCTGTTTGACGTCTATGAGCGGCACAAAGACATTCTTTACTCTTCGCGCACGCGCAAGAACACCACCGCCTTCCGTCAGGCGCAGGAGTTGCGGCAGGCGGTCGAGCGGCTGCTCGACAAGCTCCCCGCCGATAAAAAGCGCGAGCCCGACGTTGTCGAAATCGTGCGCAAGCTCAATACCAGCGACGGCTTCAAGCCCAGCGCCTCGATGAGCGTCGTGCACCTGATCTATCGCGAAAAATACTACGAGACCCAGGCCAAGGACTATGAGTTCTCGCGCCTGTCCATGGAGGAGCACTGGCAGGCCGGGCTCACCGACACCCGGCACACGCTCAAACAGGAAAAATGTTGGCTCGAGCCGCCCAGAGACCTGGAGGCGGTGCGCACCTTCGACTTGACCCGCGATGCCCTTTGAGGAGCGCCGCCGCCCCGGACCCCAAAAGCGCGCAAGCGCGCCCTTGTCAGGGGCCAGCAAAACCACTACACAGCCCCCATCACACACGCGCACCCTTTCGCGTGCGGCGGATTGAAAGCCCCGCCCGCACGCTCCGGTGGCCAAACCTGCAACCGCAAGGCTTGGTTCGCACAAGGCGCGCGGAGGTCCAACCGGAAAACGGAGACTGCGCCATGGCGCTGCCTGCCTTCAATATGCGCCAGCTTCTGGAAGCTGGCTGTCACTTCGGCCACCAAAGCCACCGCTGGAACCCCAAAATGGCGCCCTTCATCTTTGGCGCCCGCAACAACATTCACATCATTGACCTGGCCCAATCGGTGCCCCTGCTGCACCAGGCGCTGGTGAAAGTGAGCGACGTGGTCGCCCAAGGCGGACGCGTGCTGTTCGTGGGCACCAAGCGCCAGGCCTCCGAAGGCATTGCCGATGCGGCCAAGCGCTGCGCCCAATACTATATTAACCATCGCTGGCTCGGCGGCACGCTGACCAATTGGAAGACGATCTCGCAGTCGATCCGACGCTTGAAGCTGCTGGACGAGATGCTGGTGGGCGACGTCAAGGGGCGCACCAAAAAGGAAGTCCTGCAACTGACGCGCGATCGCGATTCGCTCAATCGCTCGCTCGGCGGCATCAAGGAAATGGGCGGGCTGCCGGACCTGTTGTTCGTGATCGACACCAACAAGGAGCAGATTGCCATCGCCGAAGCCAAGAAACTCGGCATTCCCATCGTCGCCATCGTCGACACCAATTGCGATCCGGACGGGATCGATTTCGTGGTGCCGGGCAACGACGATGCCGGGCGCGCGATCACGCTTTACTGTGATCTGATCGCGCGGGCGGCGATCGATGGTATCGAGCGCGGCCAGACCCAGGCCGGCGTCGATATCGGCGCTGCCGAAGCGCCCCCGGCCGAGGAGTTGGCTGGCGACAAAGCGCCCACATTTAAGGGTATCGATGCGCCGCGTGGCGAAGCCGACGATCTCAAGCGGCTGCCCAACATCAACCCACGCCTGGAGCAGCGGCTCAATGATGCCGGTGTCTATCACTTCTGGCAGATCGCCGATCTTGATGAGCAGGCGATCGGCGGGCTCGACCGCTTGCTCAATCTCAAGGGACGGATCGTGCGCGACGGTTGGGTTGCAGCCGCCAAGCAACTGGTCGAAGGCCAGGCCGCCTAAGGCGTGGTCCTTTTCTATTGGTATTTTCGATCCTGGGCAGCCGCTGAGCGCGCCCTGCCTGCGGTGAAGCGAGGAGCGCATGACAGCTATTTCTGCAGGTCAGGTCAAACAACTGCGCGATAAGACCGGCGCCGGGATGATGGATTGCAAGACCGCCCTGACTGAGACCCAAGGGGACATGGAGCAGGCCGTCGATTGGCTGCGCAAAAAAGGCCTCTCCAAGGCCGCCACCAAGGCCGGGCGCGTTGCCGCCGAGGGCCTGGTCGGGGTCGCCGTCACGGATAAGACGGGTGCCATCGTCGAGGTGAACTCCGAGACGGACTTCGTTGCCCGCAACGACAGGTTCCAGGACATGGTGCGCAAGGTCGGCGCCGTGGCGGCAAAGGCGGGCGGCGATCTGGCCAAGCTCCTGGCCATGCCGTTTCCCGGCTCCGCCGGCACTGTCGAAGACCACGTCAGGGACATGGTGGCCACCGTCGGCGAGAACATGTCGGTGCGCCGCACCGCGACCGTGTCGGTGGCGGAGGGAGCGGTTGCCGACTACGTGCACAACAAGGCCGCCGATGGCCTGGGCAAGATCGGCGTGCTTATCGCTCTGGAGAGCGCCGGTGAGCCCAAGGCGGTTGGCGCGCTGGGCCGGCAACTGGCCATGCACATTGCCGCGGCCAGTCCCGCGGCGGTAACCGCCGACGAACTCGATCCGGCCTTGATTGCCCGCGAGCGTGCCATTTACACCGAGCAGGCCAGCGCCAGCGGCAAATCGGCCGACATCGTTGGCAAAATGGTGGAGGGGCGCCTGCGCAAGGAATTCTATCAGCAAGTCGTGCTGTTGCAGCAGACCTTCCTCGGCGCCGGCGGCGACGGCAAGCAGACCGTCGAGCAGGTCCTGCAGGAGGCCGCCAAGAAGCTGGGAGCGCCCGTCAAAATTGCCAAGTTCGTGCGCTATGCGCTGGGTGAGGGCATCGACAAGAAGGATGACGATTTCGCCGCCGAGGTGGCCAAGGCCGCTGGCCGCTAGCAGCCTCGCGCCAGGCTCCCGTAAGATTTGCCGTTGCCCGCCGGTCCGGCGCCAAGGCGGCTGAATTTGCGCACCGCGCGCGCCTGGGGTTATGTCTTGGCGCGCAAGGGGCCAAGGCCCCGGCTAGGCTTGCGGGAGCCGCGTTGGGGTCACCTAAGGTTTGTGGCCCCCAATGCTGCGCCTGGCAGCAAGCGGGCGCGTGTGGGCCCAGCCGGGCCAACCGCCGTGCCGGGCCCACTGTGACCGGCTTGTTGTGGCTCGCAATCGTCGAGGGAACCGTTGAATGGCAGCCGCCGCGTCCTCCCCGCTCCGCTATCGACGCGTGTTGCTGAAGCTGTCGGGCGAGGCGCTGATGGGCACGGGGAGCTACGGCATCGACATGCCGGTCGTGCAACGCCTTGCCCACGATATCAGGGAGGCGATCGCCGCCGGGGCCGAGATCGCGGCGGTGGTGGGGGGCGGCAATATTTTTCGCGGCCTTGCCGGTGTGGCCAAGGGCATGGATCGGGCCACCGGCGACTACATGGGCATGCTCGCCACTGTGATGAATGCCCTGGCGCTGCAAAACGGACTTGAGCAGGCGGGCGTGCAGGCGCGGGTTCTCTCCGCCATTCCCATGCCCACCATCTGCGAGGCTTTTGTGCGCTCCAAGGCCTTGCATCACCTGGAAAATGGCCGGGTCGTCATTTTTGCCGCCGGCACCGGCAATCCCTATTTTACCACCGACACCACCGCGGCCTTGCGGGCCGTCGAAATGAACTGCGACGTGCTTGCCAAGGCCACGCAAGTCGATGGCGTCTATTCGGCCGATCCCAAACAGGACCCCAAGGCGGTGCGCCATGACCGGCTGACTTATGCGGAAGTCTTAAGCCGGGACCTGAAGGTCATGGATGGAGCCGCCATCGCGCTTGCTCGCGATAATAATCTTCCGGTAATTGTGTTTTCCATCGAGGAACCCGGTAATCTCAGCAAGCTCCTGCGCGGCGAGGCCCTATCCACGCTGGTCTCGGCCGCGGCATAAATGTCTTCGAGGAGGGTGGTTGGAGGCGGGTCCCGCCGGTTTGCTGCGGGCGAGCCACAGTGGAGAACGTGTCATGGCTGCCGGAAAATTCGATATCCAGGAACTTGAACGTCGCATGCGCGGTGCCCTCGATTCGCTCAAGAAGGAGTTCGCCGGCCTGCGCACCGGGCGCGCCAGTGTGCATTTCCTCGACCCCGTCGTGGTCAATGTCTACGGCGCGCGCATGCCCATCAACCAAGTCGCCACCGTGTCCACGCCGGACGCGCGCACGATTTCCGTGCAGGTTTGGGACCGGGGCCAGGTCAGCGCCGTGGAAAAGGCGATCCGGGAGGCCAACCTCGGGCTCAATCCCGTGGTCGATGGCGCCCTGATCAGGCTTCCCATTCCCGCCTTGACCTCCGAGCGGCGCCAGGAGCTCGTCAAGGTTGCCCACAAATACGCCGAACATGCCCGGGTGGCGGTCCGCAACGTGCGCCGCGACGGCATGGAGTTGCTGAAGCGGCTCGACAAGGATGGCCAGATGAGCGAGGACGACCATCACAAGAATTCGAGCAAGGTGCAGGAGTTGACGGACAAGCTCGTCAAGGAGATCGATCAGTCGCTGGCCGGCAAAGAGGCCGAGATCAAGCAGGTCTGATGGTTGAGGGGAGGCAAAGCGCGAGGGGGACGGCTAGCCACAGCGACGCCGTCCGCGCCGCGCCGCTGGGGCATGATGCCTGATCCATGAACGAGCAGAACAAACGCAGCCACTGGCAGACCAGCGCGCAGGTGCCGCGCCACGTTGCCATCATCATGGACGGCAACGGCCGCTGGGCCGCGGAGCGCGGGCTGCCGCGCTCGGAAGGCCATCGGCGCGGCGTGGAGGCCGTGCGCCGCACCGTGCGCGCGGCGATGGAGCTGGGCATCCAGTACCTGACGATCTACAGCTTCTCCTCCGAGAATTGGTCCCGCCCCGCCAGCGAGGTCGACGACCTGATGGGCCTGATGAAGCGCTTCATCCGGCGTGACCTGGCGGAGCTGCACCGCAACGGCGTGCGCGTGAGCGTGCTCGGCGAACGCACCGGCGTCGACCCGGAGCTGCTCGGCTTGATGGACGAGACGGTGGCGCTCACCGCCCGAAATACCGCGCTCAATCTGATGATCGCCTTCAACTACGGCTCGCGCACCGAGATCGCCAAGGCGGCGCGCCGCTTGGCTCGGCGCGTGCTCGAGGGGGCGATCAACCTCGAGGCGATCACGCCCGAGGCGCTGGCGGCCGAGCTCGACACGCATGGCGTGCCCGATCCCGACCTGTTGATCCGCACCAGCGGTGAGCTGCGCTTGTCGAATTTCCTGCTTTGGCAGTCCGCCTATACCGAATTCGTTTTCCTCGATGCCTATTGGCCCGAGTTCGGCCGTGACCTGCTCAGGCACGCCATCGACGAATTCCGCGGTCGCCAGCGCCGCTTCGGCGGTGTGGCGACGCAATCGACCGGCTAGCGCCGAGGGGCAGGCAAGGGGTCGCGCCGATGAACGAGACACGCGAGCCGGGCGACCAGCAGGGTGCTCCCCGCACCGCCTGGCTTGGCAGCGACTTTTCCACCCGTCTCGTCTCGGGCATCGCCATGGCGGCGATCGCCGCCGCCGCCCTGGCGGCGGGCCCGGCCGCTTTTAATGCCCTGGTGTTTTTGCTGGCCCTGGTGTTGAGCTGGGAATGGGGCCGCCTGGTGCACGGTCGCGGCGCCGAGATGGTGACCGCCGTGCACGTCGGCGCCGCGGCGCTGGCCGTGGGCCTGGCAGCGCTCGGCTTCGTCGGCCTCGGCCTGCTGGCCCTGCCGATCGGGGCGATCTTGGCCACCCTGCTAAGCCTTGGCCGCCACAGCCTTTTTGCCGCGCTTGGGGTGTTTTATGCCGGCTTACCGGCGGTTATCCTGATATGGTTGCGCTCGGATCCAACTTATGGCCTACGGGCGGCCGTGTTTGTCATTCTGGTCGTGATCGCGGCCGACACGGGCGCCTTTTTGGCCGGCCGCGGCCTGGGCGGGCCAAAGCTGTGGCCCGGCGTTTCGCCGAACAAGACGTGGGCCGGCCTGTTCGGTGGCGTGCTGGCGGGCGGCATCACGGGGGCCCTGATGGCCTCGGCCGTGCCGGGCAGTTCCGCGCTGCGGCTGGGGGCCACGGCGGCGGTCCTCGCCTTTCTGGCGCAAATGGGCGATCTTATGGAATCGGCCATCAAACGCCGGTTCGGCGCCAAGGATACCAGCGCGCTGATACCGGGCCATGGTGGCATCATGGATCGCCTGGATGGACTGGTGATCGCGGCGACGGCGGCGGGTTTGGCGGGCTTTTTTGTCGACGTGCATTCGCCGGCGCGCGCGCTGCTGTTGGGGTATTGAGAATGGGCGCAAGAGCGGCGGTGCGAAGGGGCGAGCAACCTTCAAGTCTGCACGCGGCGGGGGGATCGGGGTCAGCGCCGGCCGGCGCCGTCAAGCGCGTCAGCGTGCTCGGCGCCACCGGCTCGGTGGGACAGAGCACGCTCGATTTGATTGGCCGAAATCCCAATCTCTTCAAAGTTGTGGCCCTGACGGCAAAGCACAATTGTGAACGCTTGGCAGAGCTGGCGATCCGCCACGGCGCCGAGCTGGCGGTGGTCGCCGAGGAGGCCCAATACGAGGATCTCAAGCAACGCTTGGCCGGCAGCGGTATCGAGGCGGCGGCCGGCATGGCGGGGTTGATCGAGGCGGCGCTGCGGCCGGCCGACTGCGTGATGGCGGGCATCATGGGGGCCGCCGGCCTGCGCCCGACCCTTGCCGCGGTGTCGCAAGGACGCCGGGTGGCGCTCGCCAACAAGGAGTGCCTGGTCTCGGCCGGCGAGCTCTTCATGGAGGCCGTGCGCCAGGCGGGCACCGAGCTGATCCCCGTCGATTCGGAGCATTCGGCCGCCTTCCAGGCGATCGCCGGCGCCGCCCCCGACAGCATCGAGCGCATCGTGCTGACGGCCTCCGGCGGGCCGTTTCGCACCTGGAGCCTGGAGCAGCTGGCCCGCGCCACCCCGAGCGAGGCGCTGCGCCACCCGAATTGGTCGATGGGACCCAAGATTACCGTCGATTCGGCCACCTTGATGAACAAGGGGCTCGAGCTGATCGAGGCCTATCATCTGTTCCGGATCGAGGCCGACAAGCTCGAGATCGTCGTGCACCCGCAATCGATCATTCATGCCCTGGTGGGCTACCGCGACGGCTCGATGCTGGCCCAGCTGTCCTCGCCCGATATGCGTACCCCGATCGCTTTGAGCCTGGCCTGGCCCCAGCGCATGACGGCACCGACCAAGCGCCTCGACCTCGTGGAGTTGGCACAGCTGAGCTTTGAGCGCCCCGACGAGCAGCGCTTTCAGGCGATCGGCCTGGCGCGGCAGGTCATGCGGCGCGCCGGCATGGCACCCGCCGTGCTGAACGCCGCCAACGAAATTGCCGTTGAAGCCTTCCTGGCGGGACGCCTGGGGTTCCTTCAAATTGCCCAACTTGTAGCAGAGACGCTGGCTCAAGGAGAGGCGTGTGGGCTGCTCGGTGAGAGCACCGCCTTGGATGGCGTGCTCGAGACCGATGCGGCGGCCCGTCGGCTGGCGCTAAACTTGCTCGAAAGGGGACGTCTGCCCGGCGCTGCCTAGGCGGCAGGGCGCATGAACGTCGTTAACGCGGAAGTTCGGAGACGCTGCCGATGGCCATTTTAGCCGGTGGATTGAAGGCTCTAGGAGACCTGGAGATCTGCCTTGGAACCTGCATCACGCTCGGCCGGATCTTCGAGCAGGTGTGGGGGTTTCTGGCCGTCCTCGTCCCCTTCCTGTTCGTCTTGACGGTGGTCGTTTTCATCCACGAGCTTGGGCATTTTCTGGTCGCGCGCTGGTGTGGCGTGCGCGTCAAGGCCTTCTCGATCGGCTTTGGGCGGGAAATCTTCGGCTTCTGGGATCGGCACGGCACGCGCTGGCGCGTCGCCTGGGTGCCGCTCGGGGGATACGTCAAATTCATGGACGATGAGAACAGCGCCAGCGCCCCCTCGCGCGAGGCGCTCGCGCGCATGAGCGAGGAGGAGCGCGCCGGGGCCTTCCAAACCAAGCCGTTGGCCTCGCGGGCGGCCATTGTCGCGGCCGGACCGGTGGCGAATTTTCTGCTCGCGATCGCCATCTTCGCCCTGACGTTTACCGTGGTTGGCGTGCACGTCACCGCGCCACGCGTCGATGAGCTGGTGCCGGGCGGTGCCGCCGAGGCGGCGGGCTTCAAGCCCGGGGATTTGATCCTCGCGATCGACGGCTCCCAAATTGAGACGTTCACCGACATGCAAAGGATCGTCAGCGGCAGCGCCGATCGCGAGCTGACCTTCCAGGTCGAGCGCGACGGTCGCATCCTGACCCTGAAGGCGACCCCGGCCCGGCGCGAGATTTCCGACCGCTTCGGCAACAAGACCCGACAGGGCATGATCGGCATCCGCCGCAATGCCGCCCAGGAGGACTGGAAATACCAGCGCTACGGGCCCATCGAGTCGCTCGGACTGGGCGTGCGCGAGACCTTTTTCATCGTCACGCGAACGCTGTCCTATCTCTCCGACGTGGTGATGGGCCGGGAATCGGCCGATCAGCTGGGCGGGCCCATTCGGATCGCCGAAGTGTCCGGCCAGGTTGCCAGCGTCGGCTTCGTGCCCCTGCTCAATCTGACCGCGGTGTTGTCTGTCAGCATCGGGCTCATCAATCTTTTCCCGATCCCGTTGCTCGATGGCGGCCACCTTTTGTTCTATCTGATCGAGGCGGTACGTCGAAAGCCACTGAGCGATCGCACGCAAGAGATTGGTTTTCGCATTGGTTTGGCCGTGGTGCTGATGCTCATGATGTTCGCAACCTGGAACGATTTGGGCATCGTGCGCCGCTGGCTCGGAGGCATTGGCTAGAATCAGAATTTGTGACGTATTCTTGCCACTTCCAACGGGAGGCGAAGACCGGTAAACGAGAGGTTGATCGCACGTAGCGCTGTGGGTCGGCGTGAGGCTCGGGGAGAGGGCCGCATCGTCCCATTGAGACCCGCTGTGGCGTGTGGATGCCATGTGGATAAAGCGCCCACCTGAGGCCGACGGGTAGGGTGTCCACGAGGGGATCGGCGACGAAAGGCAGACGGGAAGAATGCCTTATTCTGGGATGGGCACACCGAGGGGTTGGGGACGCCTCGTAGCCTTACTGATCTGGGTGGCGGCGCTAGCCGTCCTCGAGGCGGTGACCTGGGCACCCGCGGCCCAGGCGCAGAGCGGTGTCATTCGCGAAATCCGTGTCGTCGGCAACAAGCGGGTCGAGCCCGAAACGGTTCGCACCTACCTCAAATTCAACGCCGGGGATGCCTACGACCCCGGCAAGATCGACCAGTCGATCCGCGCCCTGTTCGCCACCGGCCTGTTTGCCGATGTGCGCATCGACCGGGAAGGCAACGGCGTCCTGATCACGGTCGTCGAAAATCCCGTCATCAACCAGATCGCCTTCGAAGGTAATAAGGAAGCCGACAAGGACACGCTCAAGAACGAGGTGCAACTCAAGCCGCGCTCGGTGTTCACGCGCGCCAAGGCGCAAGCCGACGTGCAGCGCATTCTCGACGTTTACCGACGCCAGGGGCGGTTTGCGGCCTCGGTGGAGCCGAAGATCATCGAGCTCGACAGCAATCGCGTCAATCTCGTGTTCGAGATCGACGAGGGCAACGCCACCAAGGTCAAGGCCATCAATTTCGTCGGCAACCGGGCGTTTTCCGACTCGCAGCTGCGCGACATCATCACCACCTCACAGTCGGGGCTGCTCGACTTTCTCAAAGGCACCAACATCTACGATCCGGACCGGCTGACGCTCGATCGCGAGCTCCTGCGCCAGTACTACCTCAAGAACGGCTATGCCGACGCGCGCATCGTCACCGCCGGCGCCGAGCTCGATCGCGATGGCTCGGGCTTCTACATCTCGTTCGTGGTCGAGGAGGGCGAGCTGTTCGCCTTCGGGGCGATGGGGATCGAATCCACCCTGCCCATCGACACCAAGGTGTTGCGCGGTGAGCTTCTGACCGTCAGCGGTGCGACCTATGACCAGTCGCTGATGGACAAGACCGTGGAGCGCCTGACGCTGGTGGCCTCCGAGGCCGGCTACGCCTTCGTGCGCGTGCGTCCGAAAGCCGAGCGGGATGCAACCGGGCGCGCCATCAACGTCACTTATGTGATCGACGAAGGCCCGCGCGTCTACATCGAGCGCATCAACATCAGCGGCAACCTGCGCACGCAGGACTATGTGGTGCGCCGCGAGTTCCGCTTGGCGGAAGGCGACGCCTACAATCCGATCATGGTCGACAAGGCCAAGAAGCGCCTGCAGAACCTCGGTTACTTCAAGACCGTCGACATCAAGCGCCGGCCGGGCTCGGCGGCCGATCGCATTATTCTGGATGTCGATCTGACCGAGCAGTCGACCGGCGAGCTGTCCTTCGGTGCCGGGTACTCGACCAGTGAGGGCGTCATCGGTGACGTCAGCATCACGGAGCGCAACCTGCTCGGGCGCGGCCAATTCCTGCGGCTGCGCCTGGCCGGCTCCGCCGAGCGGCTGCAGATCGATCTGAGCTTCACCGAACCCCGCTTCCTCGGCCTCAATCTGGCGGCGGGCTTCGACCTCTTCCACAAGGACGTGAACCTCTCGAGCCTGTCGTCGTTCCGCACCCGAACGACCGGCGGCTCGCTGCGCGTCGGGTTCCCGCTGACCGAAAATCTTTGGCTGACCAACAGCTACAATCTGTCGACCAACGAGATCTTCGACGTGGCCAATACGGCCTCGCTGGCCATCAAGGAAGCGCAGGGCGAGGCACTCACGTCATCGTGGGGCACGCTGCTGTCCTACGATCAGCGCAACCATCCCAAGAACCCCACCAAGGGCGTCTATCTGCAGGTTGGCACCGAGCTCGCCGGTCTCGGCGGCGATGTGCAGTACGTGCGCGCCAGTGCCGAGGGCCGCTTCTATTATCCCCTGAACGACAAGATCACCTTTGTCGGCCGCGTCATGGGCGGCCATATCGAGGGCTGGGGTGGCCAGGACGTGCGGCTGATCGACCTGTTCTACAAGGGTGGGGAGACCATTCGCGGCTTCGACCGCGGTGGCTTCGGCCCGCGCGATCTTTTGACCAATGACGCCTTGGGCGGCAGCACCTTCTGGTCCGCCACGGCCGAGCTGCGCTTTCCCATTCCCTTCATACCGCAGGAGCTCGGGATGAGCGCGGCCGCCTTCGTCGATGCCGGCTCGCTGTACGGCGCCGGCGAGGGGGCCAAGGCCCTCAACAACCAGTGTGGTCAGGCGGTCACGCGCGATCCGCTCACCGGGGCCGTCACCAATCCCGGGATTTGCTTGGCCGATTCCAGTGCCGTTCGCGCCGCGGCGGGTGCCAGCATTATTTGGGAATCGCCGCTTGGTCCCTTGCGGCTCGACATTTCCAAGCCCTTCCTCAAAGAGCGCTTCGACGATGAGCAGCTGATCCGTTTCGGCGCCTCCACGCGCTTCTAAGCGGCCTGCCGTTGCCCGCCCTAAGGTGTGCTTTCGCGTAACGCCCCGTCCGTTGGGTGGCGACAATCCATGCGACGGCGGATAAGGTAACGCCATGCAGCACCCAGGATTTTTTGTCAGGAACCCAGCTTTGCGGCTGGCCGATTTGGCCGGCCGGCTCGGCGCCGGCCTGGCGCCAGAGGCGAACGGGGAGCACCTGATCGAAGACGTGCGGCCGCTGGCCGAAGCGCAACCCCAACACCTGTCCTTTCTCGATAATCGCAAGTACATGCCGCAGTTGAGCGCCACCCGCGCCGGCGCCTGCCTGATCGCCCCGGAGTTTGCCGACCGGGTGCCGCCCGGCACCATCGCGCTCGCCCTCAAGGCCCCTTACCGTGGCTTTGCCGCGGCCCTGCAGATCTTCTATCCCGACGCGCTGCAGCCGAAGGCCGCCATGGTTGCCGCCGGCGAGCCGCTGGTACACCCCAGCGCCGAGCTTGCCGAAGGCGCGCGGGTGGAACCCGGTGCCGTGATCGGCCGGGAAGCCCGCATCGGTAGCGGCACCACGGTGGCGGCGGGCGCGCTGGTCGGCTACCGGGTGGTCGTTGGCGAGGGTTGCTACATCGGGCCGGGGGTCAGCCTGACGCACGCCATCGTCGGCAACCGGGTGATCCTGCACGCCGGCGTGCGCATCGGCCAGGATGGCTTTGGCTTTGCCATGGGGCCGCAAGGGCACCTCAAGGTCCCGCAGATCGGCCGCGTGCTATTGCACGATGACGTGGAAATTGGCGCCAACAGCTGTGTCGACCGCGGGGCGCTCAAGGACACGGTGATCGGCCAGGGCACCAAAATTGATAATCTCGTGCAGATCGGGCACAACGTGGTGATCGGCAGGCATTGCGTGATCGTCGGCCAGACCGGCATTTCCGGCTCAACGGAGTTGGGCGATTTCGTGGTCATGGGTGGGCAATCCGGGGCGGTTGGCCACATCAAGGTCGGCTCGGGTGCCCAGATCGCCGGCGGCGGGCACGCCAAGGACGACGTGCCGGCCGGCGCCCGCATGGGAGGGACGCCGGCGGTGCCGATGGCGGAATGGGCGCGACAGATTGCGGCCCTGAAGCGGCTCGGTCGACGGCCGCGCGCCCGCGAGGAGTAACCAATGCTTGGAGCGCGAGGAATGGTGCGGGCAGGGTCATGAAAGAAACTGAGACGAAGAAAAAGCAACTGGGCAGCGCGGACATCTCGCGCATCATGAAGCTGCTGCCCCACCGCTATCCGTTTTTGCTGGTCGACCGGCTGATCGAAATGGATGGCGATGAGCGCTGCATCGGCATCAAGAGCGTCACCATCAACGAGCCGTTTTTTCAGGGGCACTTTCCCGGCTTCCCGATCATGCCGGGCGTGCTGATCATTGAGGGTCTGGCGCAGACCGCCGGCGCGCTGTGCGTTGCCAATTTCCAAACCGACTACAAGCCGCAGCTCGTCTATTTCATGGGCATAGACCGCGCCAAGTTCCGCAAGCCCGTGCTGCCCGGCGATCATCTTCACTACCATGTGCGCAAGATTCGCAGCCGCGGCCGCGCCTGGCGCTTTTACGGCGAAGCCAAAGTGAATGGGCAGGTGGTCGCCGAGGCCGAGGTCAGCGCCATGATATTGGATCCGGATGATGCCAAGCTCTAAGGTGCATCCGACCGCCATCGTCGAAGCGGGCGCCGAGCTTGCCGAGGATGTCGAGATCGGTGCCTTTTGCGTGGTCGGAGCCAACGTCAAGCTCGCGCCGGGCGTGAAGTTGATGAGCCACGTGGTGGTGGCCGGCCGTACCAGCATCGGCGCGCGCACCAGCCTTTATCCATTCGCCTCCATCGGTCATCCACCCCAGGACCTGAAGTACAAGGGCGAGCCCTCCGTGCTGACGGTCGGCAGCGACTGCCTGATCCGCGAGGGTGTGACCATGAACCCCGGCACCGCCGGCGGCGGCATGGAGACCGTGGTCGGCAACAATTGCACCTTCCTGGCCAACTCCCACGTCGGGCACGATTGCCGCGTCGGCAACAACGTGATTTTTTCCAACAACGTCATGCTGGCCGGACATTGCCGCATCGGTGACTTCGCCATTCTGGGCGGCGGTGCGGCCATCCACCAGTTCGCGCGCGTCGGCGCGCACGCCTTTCTCGGCGGCATGTCCGGACTGGAGAACGATCTCATTCCCTACGGCATGGCGCTCGGCAATCGCGCCTATCTGTCGGGGCTCAACATCATCGGTCTGCAGCGCCGCGGCTTCGCGCGCGAAGACATCCATACCCTGCGCCGTGCCTACCGGCTGCTGTTCGCCAATGAAGGAACGCTGCAGGAGCGGCTCGGCGACGTGGAGGAGGAGTTCGATCATCCGATCGTCAAAGAGATCGTGGCCTTCATACGCGCCGGTGGTAGGCGCTCGCTGTGCGTGCCGCACGCCGAAGCCTGAGCCGATCTCGGCCCGCGGCGTGGAGGCGCAATGATGCGCATCGGTATTTTGGCGGGCGGCGGGCGGCTGCCGTTGATGATCGCCGAGAGCGCGGCCGCACGGGGCGCTCATGTGCACATCGTCGCCATTCGCGGCGAAGCCGATCCCGAGATCGAGCGCTTTCACCACACCTGGGTAAATTGGGGTCAGATCGGCCGCATGCTGGCAACGCTCCGCCGTGAAGGCGGTGAGCAGCTGGTGATTGCCGGCGGCGTACGGCGTCCCGATTTCTGGCACATCCGTCCGGACGCGGGATTTTTTGCAAGTCTGCCGCAGATCCTGGGCCTGATCGCCGCCGGCGGCGATGATTCGGTGCTGACGCGCGTGGTGCGTTTCTTTGAGGGCAAAGGCCTCAGGGTGAAAGGGGCACACGAGATCGCCCCCGATCTTCTGGCCGAGGCCGGCGACTTGGCGTTGACCCGGCTCGGCGAGGCGGACCGGCGCGACGCCGAGCTCGGATTTGCCGTGCGCCGCCGGCTCGGCCGGCTCGATGCCGGCCAGTCCGTGGTCGTTGCCGATGGCCGGGTGCTGGCGATCGAAGGTGCCGAGGGCACCGATCGCATGCTCGAGCGCGTGCTGGGCTTGCCCGGCCGCGAGGAGGCGCCTTTGCGGCGGGGCGTGCTGGCCAAGGGCCCCAAGCCCGGGCAGGAGTTGCGCATCGACATGCCGGCCATCGGTCCGCGTACCATCGATAGCGTGGTGGCCGCCGATCTGGCGGCAATCGTGGTAGAGAGCGGCGCGGTTCTGATCCTCGATCGGGAGGAAACCCGGCGCCGCGCCGATGCCAATAACTGCGCCGTGCACGGACTTGTCGGTGTGCTGCCGGCCGGCGAGGCGGCGCCGGCGGCCCCGTTCAGCGCGCAACTGATCGGCCGGGTGCGGCCCTCGCGGCGCGACCTCGGCGACATCGAGCGGGGCATCGCTGTTGTGACGCGGCTGGCCGCCTTCGCCACCGGCAAAGCGGCCGTGGTCGCACGCGCCCACGTGCTTGCCGTCGAAGGCGCCGAGGGGACGGCGGCAATGCTGGCCCGCGTGCGTTCGTTGCGGCAGTGGAGCGACCGGCGCAGCCGGCGTCGCCTGGGGGCGCTCGTCTGTCGCGCGGCAGCCACTGAGGCCCCGCCGCTGACGACGCTGTTGCAACAGGCCGCGCTGCAGGATCTGGCCGCGGTGGCCATCGCCGGCAACGGCCCGCTGCTCGAGGACGCCCGGGAGGCCGCGCGCACGGCCGATGATCTTGGCCTTAGTCTCGTGACCTGCGAGACTGGCTGGGGGCAGGGAGGCACTGGCGCCGCATGACCGATACGCGACCGGCTAGCCAGCGGGTTTATGCCGCCGAGGCGCGCGAGCTGCGCCTCTTCATCGTTGCCGGCGAGCACTCGGGCGATGCCCTCGGTGCCAGGCTGATGGCGGCCCTGGACCAGGGCCGTGGCGGGCGCATTCGCTACCTGGGCGTCGGCGGCCCGCAAATGGCGGCGGCCGGTCTCAGCTCGCAATTTCCCATCGCCGAGGTGGCGGTGATGGGTCCATTGGCGATCCTCGCCCGCCTGCCCAGCATTTTGCGCCGGATCGCCAGCACGGCGGCGGCGGCGGTGGCGGCCGATCCCGACGTGGTGGTGATCATCGACAGCCCGGAGTTCACGCATCCGATCGCCCGCCGCATTCGCCGCCGGCGACCGGAAATTCCCATTATCGACTACGTTTCGCCGAGCGTGTGGGCCTGGCGCCCCGGCCGCGCCCCTAAGATGCGCGCCTACGTCGATCACGTGCTGGCCTTGCTCCCCTTCGAGCCCGAGGCGCACGCCCGCCTCGGGGGGCCGCCCTGCACTTATGTGGGCCATCCGCTGATCGAACGCCTGGCCTTTATTCGCGGGCTCGATCCCATGCCGTTGGCCCGACGTCTCGGCCTTAGCGCCGACAGGCAGCTGCTGGTGGTGCTGCCGGGCAGCCGGCCATCGGAGGTGGGGCGGCTGCTGGCTCCGTTCGGCGAAGCCCTGCAGCGGCTGCGCGAGCGCGGGCGAAAATTCGAGGTCGCCATGCCGGTGCTGGGCTCCGTGCGCCAGCTGATCGAAGCCGGGGTGGCGCATTGGCCGGTCAAGCCGCATGTGTTGGAGGGCGAGGCGGACAAGTTTGCCGCCTTTCGCTTGGCCCGGGCGGCGCTGGCCGCCTCGGGGACCGTGACGCTCGAGCTGGCGCTGGCCGGCACGCCGATGGTGGTGGCCTACAAGGTGGAGCCGGTGGTGGCGCCGGTGCTGCGCCGCCTGATCAAGGCCCCCTCGACCGTGTTGGCAAACCTCATTCTTGGCGCGCGCGCCATCCCGGAATTCCATCAGGAGCAATGCACGCCCGTGAAGCTTGCCAATGCGCTTGTCCCACTCATCGATGAGGGTGACGCGCGCAACCGGCAGCTTGCAGCGCTGGCAGCCGTACCGGAACGCATGCGTTTGCCGAGAGGCACGCCGAGCGAGGCCGCGGCCTCCATCATCCTCAACTACGCGGAAATGGGTCGCGGTTGGCCACGACCCAATGTGCTGGAGCGCGAGGCCTAAGGCTCAGCCGCGCTTCTCGACGGCCACGAAGGGGCGCTCCGGTTCGCCAATATAAAGCTGGCGCGGTCGGCCGATCTTTTGCTCGGGATCCTCGATCATTTCCTTCCATTGCGCGATCCAGCCGACCGTGCGCGCCACGGCGAACAGCACGGTGAACATGGAGAGCGGGAAGCCCATCGCGCGCAAGGTGATGCCGGAATAAAAATCGATGTTGGGGTAGAGTTTCTTCTCGATGAAATAGTCGTCCTGCAAAGCGATGCGCTCGAGCTCCATCGCCACCTTCAGGATGTTCTGGTCCTTGACGCCGAGGTCGTCGAGCACCTCGTGGCAGGTCTCCTGCATGACCTTGGCGCGCGGGTCATAATTTTTGTAGACGCGATGACCGAAGCCCATCAGGCGAAATTCGGAGTTCTTGTCCTTGGCCTTCTTGACGTACTCGGGCACCCGGTCGACGGTGCCGATCTCCTCGAGCATTTTGAGCGCCGCCTCGTTGGCGCCGCCGTGCGCGGGTCCCCACAGCGAGGCGATGCCGGCGGCAATGCAGGCAAACGGGTTTGCCCCTGACGAGCCGGCCAGGCGGACGGTGGAGGTGGAGGCATTCTGCTCGTGGTCCGCGTGCAGGATCAAGATCCGGTCCAGCGCGCGCGAAACGATCGGATTGACGACGTAGGGTTCACAGGGAACCGCGAAGCACATCTGCAGGAAGTTGGCGGGATAGTCGAGATCGTTGCGCGGATAGATGAAGGGTTGGCCGACCGAATACTTGTAGGCCATGGCGGCCAGCGTCGGCATCTTGGCGATCAGGCGGTGGCTGGCGATGATGCGCTGCAGCTCGTCATTGATGTCGGTGGAGTCGTGATAGAAGGCACTGAGCGCGCCGACCGAGCCGCACATCACCGCCATCGGATGCGCATCGCGCCGAAAGCCCGTGAAAAAGCGCGTCATCTGCTCGTGCACCATGGTGTGGCGCGTGATGGTGTTGCCGAACGTCTCGAGCTCGCGCTTGGTCGGCAGCTCGCCGTTGAGCAGCAAATAGCAGACCTCGATAAAGCTCGATTGCTGCGCCAGCTGCTCGATGGGGTAGCCGCGATAGAGGAGCACGCCCTGATCGCCATCGATGTAGGTGATGCGCGAGGAGCAATTGGCCGTGGAGGTGAAGCCCGGATCGTAGGTGAAGCAGCCGGTGTCGCGGTATAGTCGGCCGACGTCGATCACGTCGGGGCCAATGGTACCCGATCGGATCGGCATTTCCGCCCGCTGATTGCTGCCGATCGCGAGCGTTGCGGTTTTCGCTTCGGCCTTCGCGCTTGCCATGTCTTTTGCATTCATGGGCGTCATCCTTTGGATCCAGCGACGCTGACGCCACCCTGAGGGGCCCCGCCTCCGATTCTGGGGGCGCAGCAAACTCACCCTCTAGTATATATATTGCACTGCGGCAAGCTATGCGAAGGGTGGAGCAAATCTGCTTGAACGGCCCGCGTTGCGCCGCAGCGTCAGGCCGCCTGATCCTGGATCCGCGCCAGGGTCTCGGCGCGCCCGAGCACGGCCATGACGTCGAACACGGGCGGCGATACCGCCCGCCCCGTCAGGGCGGCCCGCAGGGGTTGGGCCACCTGGCCAAGCTTGTGGCCGCTGGCCGCGGCAAAGCCCTTGACCGCCGTTTCCAGGGCGGCCGGCTGCCACTCGGCCACCTGGCTCAGTTCGACCTTGAGGCGACCGAGCAGGCCCCGGGCGTCGCCTTCGAGCAGCTTCTTTGCCTTGTCATCAAGGCTGAGCGGCCGCTCGCTGATTAGCCAGACGGCGCCGTCGATGAGGTCGAGCAGGGTTTTGGCGCGGGGTTTGAGACCGGGCAGCGCGGCGGCCAGCCGGTCCCAGCCCACGGCCTCGAACCGGGCTGTTGACTTTTCGCCCCCGCTCGTTACCGCCAGCAGGTCTTTGATGCGCCCGATCAGCTCCTCGTCGCTGGCCTGGCGAATATAATGGCTGTTGACGTCGGCGAGCTTGGCCATGTCGAGCCGCGCCGGCGCCTTGTTGACATCGGCAATGTCGAACCAGGCAATTGCCTGTTCGGTCGAGAAAATCTCAGCATCGCCATGGCTCCAGCCGAGGCGGCAAAGATAGTTGCGCAAGCCCTCGGGCAAATAGCCGAGCTCCCGATAGGCCTCCACGCCCAGCGCCCCGTGCCGTTTGGAGAGCTTGGCCCCATCCGCACCATGGATCAGCGGGATGTGCGCCATGACCGGAACCTCCCAACCCATGGCGCGGTAAAGTTGCACTTGCCGGGCGGCGTTGGTGAGATGATCGGAGCCGCGGATGACGTGGGTGATGCCCATATCATGGTCGTCGACGACCACGGCGTGGTTGTAGACCGGGGTTGCGTCGCTGCGCAGGATGATCATGTCGTCGAGATCGGCGTTCTGCCAGACCACGCGCCCCTGCACGCGATCCTCGATCACGGTCTCGCCCTCCAGCGGCGCTTTCAGCCGGATCACGGGCTTGACGCCGGGCGGGGCTTGTTTGGGGTCGCGCTCGCGCCAGCGGCCGTCGTAGAGCTTGGAGCGCCCCTGGCGCCGCGCCGCCTCGCGCATTTCGGCGAGTTCCTGCGGGCTCGCATAGCAGTAATAGGCTTTGCCCTCGGCCAGCAGCTGCTGGGCCACCTCGCGGTGGCGCGCGGCGCGGGCAAACTGGTAAAGCGGCTCGCCGTCCCAGTTGAGACCGAGCCAGGCCAGCCCGTCGAGAATCGCCGCAATCGCTGCCTCGGTCGAGCGTTCGCGATCGGTATCCTCGATGCGCAGCAAAAACCTGCCCCCGGTGTGGCGGGCGTAGAGCCAATTGAACAGCGCCGTGCGGACGCCGCCGATATGCAAAAAGCCCGTGGGGGAGGGCGCAAAGCGGGTGATGACGGGACCGGACATGGGCAAAGCGGCGGCTTGGCAGGATTTGGTTCTGGCTCCGGGGCGGTGTATCACAGGACCGGGCGCCTCGCCATTTGGCCGCTGCGCCAGCGGTCCCGTAGCTCAACTGGATAGAGTGCCGCGCTTCGAACGCGGAGGTTGCGGGTTCAAGCCCTGCCGGGACCGCCACGAGATTTTTGGGATGTTGATTTGATTGCCTTTTTTCGCCGATTTTCCCCACCAGCCCTAGGTGAGGATGTTCGGTGGGGATGTTTTGTTCCGGGAATGCCCCTCATGGTGGCCCCCTGCCGATGAGGAGGCCCATCGCGTCGCCCGCCATTCTCTTGCGCTCGGCGGCCTGCGTGTAGCGCTCCGCTTCCTCTGCGCTCAGCCAACCGAAGATCGCCATCAACTGCTTGGTCGTGGCGCCGTTCTCCGCCGCGGTCGCCGCGCCAGCCTTGCGCAGACCGTGGGCACGGCCGGGCACGCCAGCCTCGACGCACCGGTCTCGGAACCAATTGCCGAAGCCCCAGAGGGTGTAGGGCGCGCCCGTGCTCGTCACGAGAAAGGTGAGATCGCCGGTTGGGCTGGCGTCGATCACCATCTGCAGCTCGGGCAAGATCGGGATCTCGGTCACGACCGGCTTGCGCTTGCGGTTCTTCTGTTGGGTAAACCGCAGCCAGCCGTTGCGCACGTGCTGGCGCCCGAGCCGCACGAGGTCCGACCGGCGCACGCCCGTCCACAGCAGCAGGCCCAGCGCTAGGCGGGCCTTGGTACCGATCGGGTGGCGCTCCTCGAACTGGCGCACCTCCTCGACCGTCCAGGAATGGTGACCACCCGGCGGAGCCGGCGCGACCGTTAGATCGCGGGAGGGGTCGTGCGGCACCTTCTCCTCGGCCAGCGCCCACTTGAACAGAGCCTTGATGGCCTTGACCCGATTGACCTGGGCGCTTGGTACGTGCGTTTTGCGATCTCGCAGGACGCGGAGGTTGGCTGTTGACACCGCGGCAAGGGGCATCGAGCCAAAGGTGTCCTTTGATCCGGGCGCGACCAGTTCGGCGCACGTCCCCAGCAAGATTGCACGCCGCTTCTTTTGGGTCAGGATGTCGAGCCGACCGAACGACCCCGAGGCCAGATATTCGTCGACCAACCGGCCATAGGTACCGGCTGCGGCTCGCTCGCTGGCGCGTGCGCTGGCCTTGACATTTACCTCGCCACGCAACAACGCCTCGTAGCGGGCATTGAACTCGGGCGAACCGGGTTTCCCGGGGAGCCTGAATTTCGGCTGGCCCATCGTGCGTCGGAAATAAATGCGCTCGTTGCCGTGCCTATCCACGTCGCGATGGACGTAGCGATATTTGACGAGATGGTGCATTGTGCTCTCCCTTATAGGCTGGCCTGCCACCTCGCAGCAGTTTCCTGCTTATCGCGACGGCCGTGCCTATCGGGCAACGCGCTGAATGCAGAGTCAAGTTGCAGGCGATCCCAAACCAGCCGCCTATTGATCTCCTTCGGTTGTGGAGCGCGGCCATCCGCCACCATCACATCGAACAGGCCTGGGCTCACGGCGTAATATGCGGCCGCCTGCTCGCGCGAGAGGCCTCGCGGCGGTAAGCTCAGCGGCAGTATGTCCGCAGCCCGCGTTCCATTGCGTGCGGGGAGCCCCATTCTCAGCCCCCGCCCTTTTCGCATGGCCGTGCCCAGGACACCGAATAGACGACGGCAAGGAGGTCTGTGCCAGGGACGAGGGCGATCCAGTAGGCGTGGGGGTGCGCGCCGAGCGCGGGGCCGGCCTCTTGCAAGAGTGAAACAAATTGACGATCTCCCTGTGAGAGGTTGACCAGGACACCATGGACCACGACTTGCGGGAGTGCGAGGGGAGTCCCCGCCCGGTAAGACCCACTCGACATCAGCCCAGTGCCAGGGCACCAGGTCCATGTGCCTCGACCGCTTCGGTAACAATCCGAGCGGAATGTAGGCGTGCACCGTCGATACACCACCGTCGTGTCGGCGCGCCAATGTCTCGAGCGATCAAAGATCGGGGCGGAAATGCTAATTCTCGCCTTTCCGGGCTTGGTCATCTCTTTAGCTCTCACGGTTTGTCTTCCAAATCCGTCAGATCCGCCAGCCCGGGCGACAAAGTCGTGCAGCAGAATTCGGCCAGCGCCAGCGCCTCGGCTTCTTTGCGCGGGAGCCCGGCACAGAACTCGAGAATAGCTGCCCGCTCAAGAACGTCATGCGGACATACCTCCTCGTATGATCTTAGGGGCGCGTCGTTCGGACGGGGGACGCTGGGAACAACGGGGACACTCTTGATGTCCAATGTGTTTCCAGCTTCCCCAGATGTTCCCCGAGGAAATATTTCCGGGGACATCGACGTGCGCATTGAGCGCAATACTGTTAGTGCTCGGCTCAGATCAGGCACCCTCGCCTCCATCGGCGAACAATTTCGAGTGACGTACGACATAGACCCGCTGCGCGTTCTTGTGACCGCGTAACCGCTCCTTAGGATCTGGTCGCCCTTCCGAGTCGAGCTTCAGAATTCCAAGAGATGCGAGATGGCGGGCTATTCGTCGGGCATCTCGCCCAGCCATCAGCTGTTTCCAACTTTCAGGAAGAATCAAGTACTCGGTCTCGCCGTCGCCCTCACGCACGAACCCGAGACGTTGGAAGACAGGCTCGGTCGAGTCACGGCGTTGGAAGCGGGACGCGCCGTCGCGCTCAATCGTTGCACGAAGGTGAGAGATTGCTCCGTCGATTTCGGCTGCGCCGGAGCCTCCGCGGTCGGCAAGCCAATCGCCAAAGCAACGGCTTGCAGCTTTTACCGCCTCCCCGCCCGGCCAAGCCAGAACACCGTACGCAATAGCCAGCTCGCCGGCCGCCGCTAGAAGGCCAAACGTGCGCGCTACGCGTTGCACCTGCCCGTCTGAACCGGCGGCGTGAAGTTCGGCAAATTCGTTGATGAGGCGCTGGGCCTCTTTAATACTCCCCTCACGATCAGCAATGAAGCCCTCGACAAAGGCTGGACCGGCAGTACCGAAAAATGATTGTGCGGTATCGACGAGATTGCGCGCTAACGCGTCTCCTCGATCCTTGAAAGTGCCGCCATTTGGCTTTCCGGATAGCTCCGCGGCATGATCAAACAAACCGTACCCGGTGCCGGCGTCGGCTGGCAGATCCATGAACCGGACCGCCTGCCCCGGCATGTGGCGCTGGGGTGCGCGGCTATCAGCGATCTTGTCGGCCAGGCTGATCTCACCAGTGCTAATCAGGAAAACCCGCCACTCGAGACGAGATGCAGCCATCCCCGATTTGGTGGCGCGCGTGCGTCCGATCCCACTTGCGAGCTGATATGCCACTCGCGCAGCGTCTTCGCTGCGGACGAGATTCAACTCGTCGAGGCATAGTGGCAGGTCGCAATGTGCTTGGGCCAGACCTTCAACGCCGTTGGCGGTAGCCTGCCAGCTCTGTTTGTAGCCGTTAAAGATCCCCGTGGTCGCTGGGGCCGCCCCAGACACTGCCAGCAACGACAAGCGTCGTGGTCTTGCCGGTCGACGATGGACCGCGGAAATGAATGCCCGCGCCTTCCATATGGAGTGGGCCCAAGAGGACGCCGGCGAAAGCTGCTGATATGGCGAGCACAACGCGCGTATTGCCTTCCGCTAGCTTCGCAACGCGCTCTCGCCATTCTTCAAGTGAACCTTTGCTGCGGACAGCGGCCCTAATTTCCGACGTGGTTTGAAAGACGACGATATCGGATCCGCCTACAACTCGGTCTGGCAGCACGAAATGATTGCCATGCCACCCGAGCCGAGTCGCTGCCCTGACGCGTGGAAGATTGCGACCCTCAAAGTCGACAATGGCGCTCAGATAGCGATGCAGGGCATTGGCGGCGGCGGGTCCATGGGCGAGCCGCGCTCCAAGGCTTAGCAAAGTCTGTCGGTAGTTTTCACCGCGCTCATTGGCTAGGTGTGCAGCCGGCATCGCCCAGCGATGAGATTGGCCGTCCGCATCTTTGACTTCGATCAGACGACCCCAGTTGAGATTTTCCGTGTCGCGCGTCAGCGCTAATACGCGTATCTCCGAGACGAGTGGGACCCAGCGTATGGAGCTGTCTTTCCCTTTACCAATTTTGATTCGGTGCTCCAGGGTGCCGTCGGGAAGCCGGCGGATGCCTGCCAGGCTTACGGGTGTAACTCGCTCACGCTCACTGTCGTTTCCGACGAGGCGAAAATTGGGCTTGCTCATGGCCGCGCTCCTTTCGTACGGAAGCGGCGGGCGAGCATTGGCAAGGCATCGTTGCGACCAGCAATGAGCGCACGCTTGACTGTGTTATCTGCCCAGCGATACCCATATCGTGTGAGTGATCCATTAGCTGAAGCAGCCCCTCGTAGGGCGTTGCAAATCTCTGCCTCTGAGAGCACGTCGTTCGCGACATATCTGGCAAGACGGCAAGCGAGAACGAACAACTGGCCGCGGCGATTGTCGGACAATGCCGCGAGGGTGTCCGCTGCCCGTTTCAGATCGTCGATAGCCTGCCGGCGCATACCATCATTGTCTGCGCGAAGCGCTGCGACGCGTTTAAGGGCCGCGGCATACTTTCCCTCTCGGTGGCGGCGGATAAGCACTGGCCACTCGGCCGCCGAGGCCGCCCGAATAGCTGACGTGAGATGGGAGCAAGTCGCGATCTCGGCCCGCTCTTTTGTGCTAAAAGTAGCCAAAAAGATCAGGCCGACCGGAGCCGGAGGAGCGTCGGCGAAGGATATAATTGGCGCTCTCCCCACCCGAGTCGGCGGAGTAATGAACTCGTAGCTGCGCCCGTCTGGCAGCACGCTACCAGGCGCGATGAAATAGCCACCCGGCTTCCCACCCGCTGTAACACCGCGAGTGTCGAGACCAGGCCCGATGTCGCAAGCGCGGTTGCGAGGCGTCTCACCAACGTTCCAATTCTCCTAACCTCACCGAGAGCGGTAAACCAATCGGCATCTGGCACCCACGCCATCTTCTTCAGGATCGTCTTGATCTCGTCGATCGTAGGTGGCGCTTGCGTCCTCTTGATTAGCGCCAGGATGCCAATAGCCGCTTGTTCAAGCGACAAATTCGGGATTGACGCGTTCGTGGCCTTGCCCATGGTACCTCCTTTGTGGGCCGCGGCGGACCTCCATTATGGCGTACACGAGTGCGGACATTGCCGAGTTTTCCTGGGTTTGCTAGTCCTTGAAGTCGAACTGCCCTGGCGGCGTGGATGGACACGCAGGCGACACATCGCCCAGACCCCGCAAGGGGAGCCGGTGTCGAAACCGGTCCGGGGCCCCAACCCTCTCTTCCGCCTCGCCAGCATACACCTGAGTGTTGTGGCACCGTTCTGTTGCGTGGTGCACCAAGGCAATCAGCACAAGCCGCTCGGTTTTCCGCTTTCTTCGGTGCGCTCAGGTCGCCGCTTCCCACCGAAGTTAAGGGTTCAGACGAGACTTTTTACATTTGGCGAGATCTGTAACGAGTGCTATGGCCCCCAATGCGATAGTGCCGTCACTTTCGAGGGAAGCGGCAATGGCGACCAAAAGGCGAAATGTAAAGAGTGGAGCATCAACCACCGATGCCCACGAGCGAAGCAAGGATTTTTTGACGGCTGCCGAGATCGACCGGTTGCTTGAGGCGGCCAAGAGAGGCCGGCATGGCATTCGTGACCACGCGCTCGTGATGGTGATCTATCGCCACGGTTTGCGTGTCTCCGAAGCCATACAGATGCGGCGTGACCAGCTCGATGTCAAGCGCTCCAGGATTTGGGTCGCACGCCTCAAGAACTCGCTCTCCGTTGAGCAGCCGGTCGCAGGCGACGAACTGCGCGCCATCAAGCGCTATTTCGCCACCCGAAACGATAAGCTGCCCTGGCTCTTTGTTTCGGAGCGCCAGGCGCAACTCACCCGCCAGGCCGTGAATTACATCGTCCGGCTGGCCGGCGAGAAGGCGAAGCTCGGCCGCGTCTGGCCCCACATGCTGCGCCACTCCTGTGGCTATTATCTTGCCGATCGGGGCACCGATCTACGGACTATGCAGGACTACTTGGGCCACCGCGACCCCAAGCACACGGCGCACTACACCCGCGTCGCCGGGCATCGTTTCGAAGGGCTGTGGCGATAGCGCAGGAGCGGGCGTAGCGACTGCGAAGAACCACATGGTGGCGACTGTGCACAAGCAACTCATAGGCCTCGCCGCTGGCCATTGGAGCCGCAAAATTCTCCCCGTTTGCTGTCGGGCGGGGAGGTAGCCATGATGCTATTGCTGGCCGTCTGGGCCGGGGCGAATGCGCGTGGCGTAGCGCTGACGTGAAGGGCGCCAGCCTGTTGTCTGGCGTTGCCGATCATGGGAGAAGCCGGCGCTGCTGCTGCTCCTGCACGGCTGGTTGCCTATCCGTTGCCGGAACCAATCCACCTACGGGCACAAAAAGTGTCAATTTGAGGCTCGACACCCCTATTGTGCCTATCGTGCCCCACCATCACCGATTATCGCGTACGGTGCCCAGAATATCGGATGGGCGTAGCTATAGACGGTTTTGCCGGCGTAAACATAACCCGGACCATCAATCAGGCCCAGCATGGCCTGACGCAACGCCTCAGCACGCGCAAGAGTCGGGTCCGCAGCCTGCCTGAGGAAGATGTCGGTTGGGAGCGCGGTTGCTGCATCCGACATGACGGCCCAGTTTGTCACCAGCAGCGCGCGTGTACCGGCGTAGAAGAAGGCCCGCCCGAGGCCGGAGACGGCTTCAGCCCCGGCCTCGGCCCCGGTCCCAGTATTGCAGGCGGAGAGCACGACCCAATCGGCATCGACCTTGAGGCCCAAGACCTCCTCCATGGTCAGCAGGCCATCGCCGTCGACGTCGGCGACAGTTGGTGCGCTCAAGGCGAGCGCCGGCTGAGTGAGACCATTCAAATCCCCGGGCATCAATCCGTGCGTGGCAAATGCGATGATGCGAAAGCGCGATAGATCTGTCCCCTTAACTACGCGCTCGTTGGCATCCTTACCGAGATGGAGTGCCTTTGCAGGGTCGACGTGCAGCGAAAGAGCAATTGACCTGAGTTCGTCGGCTGTGTCCGGCAATCGAGGTAATCGAGCGAGATCGGCGGTATCAATTTGCCTCGTCTCAACCACGGCACGCCGCGCCGGTTGCATTCGACGGTCCGGGAGGGCGGCAACCTCCAGCAACGGCCGGCGCGGCTGTTGCCCCTCGTTCTCCGCCACCTGTTCCGCGCTGAAGTAGGGGTCACCAAAGCCGATCAGTGGCTCACGCTTGGCCGTGCCCGCAGGCAGTTGCCGCAGCGTGCGAAGGGCGGCAACTGACGGCACCATTGTGACAGCATGCGTCCGCGCCAGCCATGGAACCGAACGATATTGATCAAACCAGGGATCTCCACGTTCTGTCACTGGCGTTGGGGCAGTGGGTAAAAGCGACAGAGGTAGGAGCCCCAAAGCCCCGTTGGTGACTACAATCAAGCTCTTGGCCTCCTTCCAGCCAGCCTCAACGGGCTCGAGCAGGTGGCGGTAGAGGTCATGGGCCAAGGCAAGATCGAACTGCGGAATATCATTCAGCGTTCTGATGGCCTGGGGTGCCAAAGCCTGGCGTAATCGGCGGATCTTGCCCTCGACATCTCCAGCGGTCGCCGCGATGCGTGCGAACGCTACAGCGCCTTTCTTTGGCACCGCCCAGACGAAGCTACTTTCGCGTCCGAAATAGTAGGATAGGAAAGCCTCACCCTCGCCCAGCGACTCCTTGATTTGCTCAGCTGTGGGAGGGCTGGGATTGATAAGATCGGCATAGCTCGGAAAGCGTCGGGCGATCTCATCGAACGCTTTTTTGCGGTCACCACGGGCCTTATCGATCGTAGCCTTTATTGTTCTCGCGTTCGCATCATCGCGATCACTCGATGGCAATGCCAGCAGATTGTTGAGTACGCCCAATTGTGCGTTGATCTGTTTTCCCAGATCCTGCTCTTTGCGAATGAGCTCCGCAAGCGCCGGGTCTTTCGCGGCCATTCGTGCGGTCGCAGCTGAGAACGCCTGTTGCACGGATTGAGTGCGGATAGCATCGGTAAGATGGAAAGTTTCGATTGCAAGCTTACCGCCTGCAGGCCATTGAGTTCGTACGAGGAGCGCAATGTAAGACTCTATGATCTCTTGCAGCCGTCGTCTGCGTGCCACAATCAGGGTTGAATCGTCCGTGTCGGCCGTCTCGCGCGCAGCTACAATCAACAGCGGGATAGCTGCTCTGAACTCTGTGAGGGCGCTGGCATCTTTTCCAGCTCGCACGTAGCCAACTGCCAGCTTGCCACGCGCTGCCGCGGTGTCGAAATGCCTTTCGCCAACCCGAGAAATCTCGCGTTTGACTAAGGCCTCAGCTGCGGCGAGTCCGGCCTCAACTTGGCCAGATCTGTAAAGAGAATCAATGCGAGAATCGCTAAGGTCAAATGTTTGCCGACGCGGCGGTTCCCACTGCGCCACCGCCCTATCTAAATCTACGTACACTGCGGCAGCTTCCTCGAACTTCTCCTGCAATGCCAGTGTGCCGCCAAGGGTTGAGAGAATCTGTGCGGTATTTTGCGAGTCTTCGGCGACCCCGATCGCGCGATTTATGTCGAGCGCAACGCGACTGAGCCGCTCCGCTTCGCTATAACGCCCTTGTTCGACAATCACATCAACCAACCCCATGATGAACCTGGGCGTCGTCGGACCGTACTTGCCTCCACCCTTGAGGCGAGCCAACAATGCTCTGCGCACGTCGGCTTCCGCTTCCGCTAGCTGACCCAGTTTGGTCTTCATACGAGCTTGATTAAGGATCATGTCATCGACGGCGTGGAGTACCATACTTGTGGGATAGTTCTTCAGCGCCGTTAGCTCTTTTATGGAAGCTTGCTTTCGGAGTTCAGCTTGGCGATATGCTGCTTCTGCTTTGTCGAATTGCCCACGAACCTCGAAAAGAAGGGCGCGATGGAAGTCAATATCCGCCTCAAACGTCTGGCCGAATGAGGCATAGCCCTTGCGCCAACCCGGATGGCCGCTGGTCCTGGCTTTTTCAATCAGTGCGAGATTGCGGTGAAGATAGATATCGGCTTGTTTGATGTCCCCCATTTGAATTAGGAAGCCGGATATTTGGCGGTACCCGCCAAAACTGTGGCCCCAAGCACCTGTCCCGTCATTCTCCCGCTCGGCTTCACGAACTTGCGCGTGAAAAATCTCTAGCGCTTGCTTCGGGTTGCCGGCTGTACTGTAAAGAAGTCCGGCAAATTGTTGGAATATACCCATGTTGAGCGCACTTACGGCGCCTCGACCAAGTTCAATCGCTTTGTTCGCATCGTGGATCGCATCTTTTAAGCGTCCGAGCTGTGCGCGTACGTATCCGCGATTGTAGTAAAACCAGGCGAGATCCTGCCTCGCGGTGCTGGCCAGTGGTGTCGCATCGGCAGCAGTCGCCAACTGCCTAACCCTATTGGGATCCGGCTTCTCCGAGTCGAGGATTGCCGCGATATCGCTAATCGTGCGAGGAGGCGCAACGAAGACAGGCCGCAGTGACCTGGTTTCCAAAGATATCTCGGCAGGTTTGTCTGATGGGAGCGCGACTGGCACATTAGCGCGGGCGGGCGTTGCCTTCGGCGTTATCTTCATGGTCTTTTGGACGCATTCGCGGACTGCAGCCTTCACCTGAGCTTGACACTCCTCGCCGCGCCCACCGGCAGCTTTCTGGAATGCCATAGGACCCAAGCATTTCAACCTCGCAGATTTGCCGACAGTGTTCCCGCACTGGTCACGGGCTTCTTCCAATGTCAGGCCTATTGCTGAGTATGTACCCAGGAGTCCCGCCAAGAGCAGTAATCCTATGCCTTTGAATGCGCGTCGAAACGAAGAGCCGAAACCAACCTCGGTACGCGTACCGAATCCACCCATAGCACCACCCCCACCCGCGCTCGAAATGCTTTCAAAAGCCCACAAAAACCTTGAAGTGTGTCCATACCGTACTCGTCGATCCGCTTACCGTCCAATGGAAGGACGACAAATCTCTGCGGCAGAGGTGCGTGAATGCGGCCGCGGCACCGATGACGAGGTTGGCCTCGATGATGCGCCAGCGCGCGATCTCGCCCTCGCACAGCGGGGTAAGGCTGGCCTCGCCATCTCATCGAGGCCGGGCAAGGTCAGATCGCGCAGCAAGCGTTTCGGCGAGCCGCGCCGCGTCGATCACCGAGGCGGCCATTTTTGCGCAGTAGCCCGGCGACGCGTGTGGCCAGCGCGCGGTGAAGATGCGCTTTCAACTTACATTGCGTGCCACTAGCGGGCGTCCTTAAAGCACTGGGCTCGCCGGCACCGGCTCATCAGGTCGGGGCACCGGCGCGTCGGCCTTGCGGACAGCGATGTCCTCGTCGCCGTCGCCCGCGCCGTACTTGCCGACCGAGACCGAGATGGCTGCACACAAGCCAACTATCGTATGCATTCATACGGTTCGCGGTATTCACTTTGATTGGGGAACCTTCGAATTGAGTGCAAGTTTGCTCTGCATGACAGTCGATAAGCATGCGAATGTTCCGTCTTCCGACAACGGAAACCACCACCCAAGAGCGGGTGACGATTCGCTTTGGGCTTTCCTGCCAATCCTCGTCGGACTGGCAGCCACATGTCTGCTGATGTTTTACTTCATAAGCCCTAGTTTCAAAGCTGCCGATCCGGTGAACGCAAGGAGCGCCCGCCCGGGAGCAGAGACGTTTGTCACGCGGTGAGAGAGATTCAATTTTCCGGTCGTATAAATCAGGAAGCGTCGTTTTCAGACGCTGAGCCCAGCCGGCGCTCACTTTCAGCAAATGCTGCCGCGAAGCGTTCAGCAACTTCTGGATTGATGGTTTCATCGTGATAGGATGCACCATTGGGCAAGGTGTCCAATCGTGCTGCTTCTTCCAGACCCACGAGGACATCACGGCGCATACGCAGAGCAGAGAGCTTCGCCTCGAACTTTCTTAGAAATGCAGTCCACTTGGCGCACGTCTCAGTGCCTGGTCGAAGTCGCGCCTGCCCATGGAGCCGACAAACTTCAAACCGCCGCTCCCAATGCTTGATTAGGCTGGATGCGCGCTCAATCGCCGTTCCTGCCATAGTATTTATCCACAGAATATCCACAGGCAACATTCCACAGGCTTGAGCGCCTGTCGAGGAACGTTGTGCTCGGTAATCTGA
>Ga0081540_1000413_pt1 | contig 42230 bp, 40 predicted proteins | sample TabmetS2T1R1_FD_71024 | JGI IMG/M metagenome (GOLD analysis project Ga0081540, IMG submission 71024) | Tabebuia heterophylla rhizosphere microbial communities from the University of Puerto Rico - S2T1R1 | ecosystem: Host-associated > Plants > Roots > Rhizosphere ...
TGTTTTTGCTTCGTCTTGGTGTTGTTTGTGTGTGGGTGTTTTGTTCTGCGGGCCCCGCCCCCCCCCCCCCGCGGGGGGGGGGGGGGGGGGGGGGGGGGGGGGGGGGGGGGGGGGTAGCGCGCCGCACAGCGTCGCTTTGCAGCCTATTCAGTTACCCCCACCCCTAACCCCTCCCCACAAGGGGGAGGGGAACCCGCAGTGCGTGGCACGCGCCTCACATGTGCTTGTCCATCTTGTCCTTGAGCAGATCGGCCGACAGCAGCACCACCGGCTTGTCGCCGAGGTTCTTCCACCAGTGCGATACGCCGCTCGTTTCGGTGGTCACGTCGCCCGGGCCATGGACGATCGGCGCCGCGCAGTTGCTGGCGTATTCGTGGATCTCGCCTTCGATGATGTAGATGATCGCCGGCCGGTCGCCATGGCTGTGCCACGGCACGATGCCGCCGGGCTGGATCGTGAGCTTGCGCAGGCGGAACTGGCGATCGTTGATCTTGGCCGGCTCCTTGGCGACGTCGATCGACGCGATCACGGTGTCGGTGACGCCCGACGCCGGCAGGGTGACCGCCTCGCGGACATTGGCCTTCATCTTGTCCGCCGGGCAGGAACCGGCGAACGCAGTCGAGGTGAGAGCGGTCGAGCCGGCAACCAGTCCGGCGAGCAGGAGGCCGCGCGCGATGCGGCCATGGATGGCGTGGTGGGACATGTCGGTATCTCCTCGTTGATGCCGCGGCCACGGAGAACGGCCTCAGCTGCGCCGCAGCATCGTCAAATGTGATCCGCAACGGAAATGCCGCGTGGCTTTCGACTTCATGCCCGTCGGCTATCTATAGATGTCGGCTATTGGAACGATCGCAGACCGATATTTCCGCCGGACGCGACGCTGCGGCTTGATGCGCTCACGCTCACTCACCGAGCGCCGATCGCCAACCACAGGAGACACGCCATGTCCAAGGCCAAGACCGCCGCCATCACCTCGCTCGCCGTCGCCGGCGCGCTCGCCACTGCGCTCAGCGCGCTCACGGCCCCTGCCGCCGCGCAGGTCGCCACCAAGGAGAAATGCTTCGGCGTTTCGCTGAAGGGCATGAACGACTGCGCCGCCGGCCCCGGCACCACCTGCGCCGGCACGGCCAAGGTCGACTACCAGGGCAATGCCTGGAAGCTCGTCCCGAAGGGCACCTGCACGACGATCTCGACGCCGCTCGGCAACGGCGCGCTCGAGCCGATCAAACGGGCGTCGTGACCTGATCCCATCATTCGCCGGCGCGGGACCGAGATCCCGCGCCGGCATAGACGGAGCCATGCCATGGCCGCGAACCACATCGCACAGACTGCCGTCGGCGTCGGCTTCAAGGCGCAGCACGCCGACGACGCCGTGCATGGGGATCACACGCTCGGCTTCTTCGAGGTTCACGCCGAGAACTACATGGGAGCCGGCGGCGCGCCGCACCACGTGCTGGCCACGTTGCGTGAACGCTATCCGCTGTCGTTGCACGGCGTCGGCCTGTCGATCGGCAGCGCGCGGCCGCTCGACCGCGATCATCTGTTGCGGTTACGCCGCCTGGTCGAGCGCTATGAGCCTGCGCTGTTCTCCGAGCATCTCGCCTGGTCGACCCACGATGGTGTGTTCCTCAACGACCTGCTGCCGCTTCCGTACAACCGCGAATCGCTGACGCGCGTCTGCGAGCATATCGACATGGTGCAGGACAAGCTGCGCTTGCGCATGCTGCTCGAGAATCCTTCGACCTACGTGGTGTTCGACAACTCGGCCATGACCGAGGTCGACTTCCTGCGCGCAGTGGTCGCGCGTACCGGCTGCGGCCTGCTGCTGGACGTCAACAATGTCTACGTCTCCGCGACAAATCACGGCTTCGCGCCGGCCTCCTATCTCGATGCGTTTCCCGTCGAGCATGCCGGCGAGATCCACCTCGCCGGCTTTGCCGAGGATCAGGACGACGACGGCGCGCGGCTGCTCATCGATGCGCACGGCACGCCGGTCGCCGAGGTGGTCTGGTCGCTCTATCGGCGCGCGCTCGCGCGCACCGGCCCGTTACCGACGCTGATCGAATGGGACAACGACGTGCCCGATTTCACCGTGCTCGCGGCCGAGGCGGCGCGGGCGCGGGGCGTGCTGACCGCCCAAGCAGAGCTGCGTCAGCGGCCGATCGCCGCCTGACTCATCGAGGGAGGGGCGATGTACCAACTTGCCGATGTGCAGAGCGCGTTCGCCGAGGCGGTGCGCGATGCGTCGCTGCGCGTGCCGTTGCCGGTCGCCGGCGCGACGCGCCACACAGCCGATCGGCGCTTCGCCGTCTATCGCAACAATATCACCGTGAGCCTCGTATCGGCGCTCGCGGAGCGGTTTCCCGTCGTGCAGCGTCTGGTCGGTGAGGAATTCTTCCGCGCCATGGCGCGCGCCTATGTGATGCAGGAGCCGCCGCGCTCGCCGGTGCTGCTGCACTATGGTGCGACCTTTCCGGCGTTCGTCGACGGTTTTGCGCCCGCGGCTGCAATCGCGTATCTCGCCGATGTCGCGCGGCTCGAGTTCGCGCGCGGCCGCGCCTTTCATGCTGCGGATGCGGATCCGTTGCCGGAGCAGGACATCGCGGCCGTCCCGGCCGCAGAGCTGGCCGCCATGCGCGTGGTGCTGCACCCGTCGGTCTCGGTCGTGGCCTCGCGCCATCCGATCGTCTCGATCTGGGAGGCGCACCGCGATCCCGGCGCAATCGCGCCGGTGCAGGCCTGGGCGGCGGAAACCGCGCTGGTCGCGCGCCCGTTTCTCACCGTCGAGGTGTGGCGGCTGCCGTCCGGCGGCAGCCAGTTCCTCACCGCGCTGGCGCGCGGCCTGACCATCGTCGAAGCGGCGGAGGCCGGCGGCAGCGCCGCCGGCGCATTCGACCTCGCCGCGACCCTCACCGTCCTGCTCGGCGCCCGCATCGTGACCGCTCTGGGCGCGTCGCAGCCGAGCTGATAGCGTGAAGCGCCACGCGGAGGCGCTGATGTTTGGAATCCATGACCTGCCGATCTTCCTGGCGGCGGCCCTGTTGCTCGTTCTGACGCCCGGACCTGACACCGCGCTGGTGCTGGGGCAGGGCCTGCGGAACGGTGCGCGCGGCGGCGTGCTCGCCGCGTTCGGCGTCGCGACCGGCTGTTGCGTGCATGTCTGCGCTGCCGCGATCGGTATCTCCGCGCTGTTGCTCGCCTCGGCGGCCGCGTTCAACACGATCAAGTGGCTCGGCGTCTGCTATCTCGCTTTCCTCGGACTGCGGATGCTGCTGACCGCCGGCCGCCATGCGGCGGCGACGCCTCAATCCGAAGCGGCGACGGGGCAGGGAGTCTTCTGGCAAGGCTTTCTGAGCAACGTGCTCAATCCGAAAGTGGCGCTGTTCTTCCTCGCGTTCCTGCCGCAGTTCATCGATCCGAGCTCGCCCGACAAGGCGCTCGGGTTTGCGTTGCTCGGACTGATCTTCACCGCGACCGGCACGGTCTGGCTCACGGCCGTTGCGCTGACGGCGTCGCGCTCGGCGGCCCGGCTTCGCGGCAAATCGAGCGCCGCGGCCTGGCTCGAACGCGTGATCGGCGCGGCATTGCTCGCAATCGCTGCACGGCTCGCCTTCGCCGACCGCTAGAGCACATTCCGATTTGAGGAATCGGAATGCGCTCTAGTTTCTTTGATTGCGCATGTCCTTGTTCGGAAAACCGGTATCCACTTTTCCGGGACATGCGCCGGCAAACGGGCTGACGTACGTCGCCACAAAAGTCGTAGGACCAAATGCCAAGCCTGCGGTATTGATCCGCATCAACCCTGCGCCGCATCCGGGCTATAGTCTTCGCGTCGGGGTCCTCCTCGGCCGTGGCTTGGCCATGAAGGTGATGCCCCGACTTCAACGACGGGGAGACGCCATCATGACACCGGACGTGTTCGAACGCGTGAAGCGCGACCGGCGCTTCCAGGAGCTCGTTGCCAAACGCACCCGTTTCGCCTGGGCGCTGTCGGCGGCGATGCTTGTCATCTATTTCGGCTTCGTCTTCATCATCGCCTTCGCGCCGAAGAGCCTGGGGACGCCGATCGGCTCCGGCATCACCACGATCGGTATCCCGCTTGGGCTGTTCGTCATCGTGTCGGCCTTCGTCCTCACCGGCATCTACGTGAGGCGGGCCAACACCGAGTTCGACGCGATCACCCGCCAGATCATCGAGGGAGCCAAGTCATGAGTAAAGTCATGAGCAAGGTCATGAGCCCGGCGATGACCCAAGTGCTGTTTCGCATTCTCGGCGCCGCGGTGATCCTCGCCGTCGGCGCCCTCCTGGCTCCGGCCGATGCGGCCGGCGCGATCGAGGGTGGCGGTCGCCAGCCGCTGAACGTGCCGGCCATTGCCATGTTCCTGGTGTTCGTCGGGGCGACGCTCGGCATCACCTACTGGGCGGCGCGGCGCACGCGCTCAGCCGCCGACTTCTACGCCGCCGGCGGCGGCATCACCGGCTTCCAGAACGGACTCGCCATCGCCGGCGACTACATGTCGGCGGCATCGTTCCTCGGCATTTCCGGGTTGGTCTTTACGAGCGGCTTCGACGGCCTGATCTACTCGGTCGGCTGGCTGGTCGGCTGGCCGATCATCCTGTTCCTGATCGCGGAGCGGCTGCGCAATCTCGGCAAGTACACGTTCGCCGACGTGGCGTCGTTCCGCCTCGAGCAGACGCCGATCCGCAGCCTGTCGGCGATCGGCACGCTCACGGTGGTCGCGTTCTACCTGATCGCGCAGATGGTCGGCGCCGGCAAGCTGATCGAGCTCCTGTTCGGGCTTCCCTATCTCTACGCTGTCATCCTGGTCGGCGGCCTGATGATCGTCTACGTCGCCTTCGGCGGCATGGTGGCGACCACCTGGGTGCAGATCATCAAGGCGTGCCTGCTGCTCGGCGGTGCGACCTTCATGGCGCTGATGGTGCTCGCGCACTTCGGCTTCTCGCCGGAGGCGATGTTCCGCGCCGCCGTCGACGTGCATCCGAAGCAGGGATCGATCATGGCACCGGGCAACCTGGTGACCGATCCGATCTCCGCCGTGTCGCTCGGTCTCGCGCTGATGTTCGGCACCGCCGGCCTGCCGCACATCCTGATGCGGTTCTTCACCGTCGCCGACGCCAAGGCGGCGCGCAAGTCGGTGTTCTACGCGACCGGCTTCATCGGCTACTTCTACATCCTGACCTTCATCATCGGCTTCGGCGCCATCACCTTCCTGATGAACGACCCGGCCTACTTCAAGGTCGCCGCAAGCGGAGCCTACAACAAGATCGCCGACCTGCTCGGCGGCACCAACATGGCGGCGATCCACCTGTCCAACGCGGTCGGCGGCTCGCTCTTCCTCGGCTTCATCTCGGCGGTCGCCTTCGCGACCATTCTCGCGGTCGTCGCGGGCCTCACCCTTGCCGGCGCGTCGGCGGTCAGCCACGACCTTTACGCCTCGGTCATCGCTAAAGGCAGAGTGTCGGAGGACCGCGAGGTTCGCCTGTCGAAGATCTCGGCGCTCGGCATCGGCGTCGTCGCCGTCATCCTCGGCTACATCTTCGAGAACCAGAACGTCGCCTTCATGGTCGGGCTCGCCTTCGCCGTGGCGGCGAGCTGCAACTTCCCGGTCCTGCTGATGTCGGTGTTCTGGAACGGCACCACGTCGCGCGGCGCCCTGATCGGCGGCTTGCTCGGACTGATCAGCGCGGTGGCGATGGTGGTGCTAAGCCCGGCGGTGTGGGTCAAGACGTTCGGCTTCAAGACGGCGCTGTTCCCCTATGACAATCCGGCGCTGTTCTCGATGACCATCGCATTCGTCGGCATCTGGCTGTTCTCCAAGCTCGACGCCAGCGATCGCGCGCGCAAGGAGCGGGAGGGCTACGAGCCGCAATTCATCCGCTCCGAAACCGGGATCGGAGCGGCCGGCGCGCTCGCCCACTGAGAAGGCTCGAGGGGGCGGCCGATGAGGTCCGGGAACGGTCAGGCTCATGGCCTGGCCGTTCCTGATTTGCGTGCTGAACGGAGTGGAGGATGCCGCAAGCCTTCGACGCACATAATCCTCCGTTCGACCGGCTCGCCAGCCACGAGATCGAGGAGCTGCGCGCGGCGCTCGACATCGGCTATTTCCGGCCGGGCGAGACGATCCTCGCCAAGGGAGAGCCGTCGGACCATCTGCACGTCATCATCAAGGGCTCGGTCGAGGAGCGCGACGGCGACGAGCTCGACGCCGTGCTCGGGCCGAAGGAGAGCTTCGATGCACGCGCGCTGGTGCACGGCGCGGCTGGCGACGCTTTCGTCGCCGCCGAGGAGACCCTGTGCTATCTGGCGCCGAAGCCGCTGATCCTCGACCTGATCCGCCGCAACGACGGCTTTGCCGCCTTTTTCTATTCGGAAATTTCCCACAAGCTGGCGTCGTTCGCCCGCATTCGGGAAGGCGAGGGGGTCGACTCGGTGCTGCGCGCGCGGGTGCGCGAGGCGAGGCTGCATCCGGCCGTGTTCATCGACGGCACCGCCAGCATCGCCGAGGCCGGCGCCACCATGCGTGACCGCGACACCAATGCGCTCTACGTCAATGACGGCGGGCGCTGCGGCGTCGTCACCGGCATGAACCTGTCGAAGGCCGTGGTGCTCGACCGGGCGCCGCTCGACGCGCCGGTGCGCGAGCACTGCCGCTTCGACATCGTCGACGTCGATCTCAACGACTTCATTTTCGAGGCGCTGATCAAGATGACGCGCCACAACAAGCGGCGCCTCGCCGTTCGCTCGAACGGCAACTACGTTGGCATGCTGGAGGACATCGACATTCTCGGCCTGGTCGCCGGCAACTCGCAGCTGATCCCCGGACGCATCGACCGCGCGCAGGGGATCAGTGACCTCGCGGAGGCGGCGGCCGACATCCAGGCCCAGGTCGAGCGGCTCGACCGGCAAGGCGTCGAGGTCGAGGCGATTGCGGAGATCACCTCCGATCTCAACCGGCGGCTCCTCAACAAGCTGTTCGACCTGACGGCGTCGCCCGCCATTCGCGCCGCCGGCTGCCTGATGGTGATGGGCTCGGAAGGCCGCGGCGAGCAGACCGTGCGCACCGACCAGGACAACGGCCTGCTGCTCGGCGCGCCGGTGCCCGCGGCCGAGCTCGAGGCTTTCCGCGAGGCGTTCTCTGGCTCGCTCCAAAAGTTCGGATTTCCGCCATGCCCCGGCAATGTCATGGTCAGCAATCCGGCATGGTCGCAGCCGATCGATGACTTCATCCGCCAGATCAAGGCCTGGGTCATGACGCCGGACGAGGACAGCGCCATGAACCTCGGCATCTTCTTCGACGCCGTCGCAGTCGCCGGTCGTTTCGAGCTGGTCGGCCGTGCCAAAGCCGCGCTGATCGAGATGATGCGCGGCGAGAGCGCCTACCTCGCGCGCTTCGCGCGGGCGATCGACCTGTTCGAGGGCGCGAGCGCCGGCATGATCACCACGCTCATGGCCTCGGTCGGCGTCGCGTCGGGGGCGATCCACATCAAGAAATCGGGCACGTTTCCGATCGTGCACGGCATCCGGACGCTCGCCATCGATTGCGGCCTGCCGGAGACGTCGACCGCGGCGCGCATCGATGTCCTGGTGCGGCGGGAGGTGCTCGGTGCGGAGCTTGGCCGCGACCTGATCGGCTCGATGTCCTATTTCATGCAGCTGCGCACGCGCTCGCAGCTGCGCGCGATCAAGACCGGCGCGCACGAAACCGAGGCGATCGTGCGGATCGGCGAGCTCTCGACGCGCGACCGCGACCTGCTGCGCGACGCCTTGCGGGTGGTGAAACGCTTCCGCGAGGTGATCCGCAACCGCTATCATCTCAGCCTGTTTTGAGCGGAGGCCAAGGATGGCACGGGCCTTGCGGCGGTTGCTCGACTGGATCGTCATCAGCAATATCCAGTATCGCTTCCTGTTCCGCGAGCAGGCAACCGAGGTGATCTCGCTTGATTGCGAGACGACCGGCTTCGACCCGCGCGTGCACGAGATCGTCAGCATCGCCGCGATCCCGATCCGCGGCTCGCGCATCCTGACCAGCCAGGCGTTCCGCGCGTTGATCCGACCGGAAGGGTCGATGAACGCCGAGTCGATCCGCGTGCATCAACTGCGCAAGAAGGACGTCGAGTCCGGCCGGCCGATGCGGCAGGTCCTGCCGGAGCTGCTGCAGTTCATCGCCGGCCGGCCGCTGGTCGGCTACTGGATCGATTTCGACGTGCGCATGCTCGATAAATATCTGTTCGGGATGCTGAACATCCATCTGCCGAACCGGCGCATCGATGTCTCGAACCTGTATTACGACCGCAAGTACCGGACCGCGCCGCCCGGAACGCGCGTCGACCTGTCCTTCGCCGCCATCGGCCGCGATCTCGGACTGCCGATGCTGCCGCAGCACGAAGCTTTCAACGACGCGCTGGTGGCCGCCGAGATGTACGTGACCCTCAAGGACATGATCGCGCGCGGCGCGCGGATCCGCCGCACCGGCAACGACGGCGCGGCGGTGACGTTCGCGGCGGGCTGACTTTCATCGCGCCAACATCGGTGCCGGCGTCGCGCGCGCCCACACCAGATGGTCGAGCGAGATCGCGCCGGGCCCGCGGGCAATGATGCCGAGCAGCAGCGCGAACCAGAGGATGTGCTCGGGCCAGCCGGTCGGGTAGACAAACAGCTGGATCACCGTGGTCATGCCGAATAGCCCGAGCGCTGAGAGGCGCGTCGCGAACCCGACCACCAGCAGCACCGGAAACACGTGCTCGGCGACGGTCGACAGATAGGCGGCGAGGTCGGGCGGCAGCAGCGGGACCTTGTACTCCTCGCGGAACAGGACGAACGTCTCCTCGCGGATGTGAAAGCCGCTCACCTTCGTTTGGCCGGAGCGCCAGAACACGCTCGCCACGGCGATGCGGGAGAGGAGCGCGACCGCGCTCATGGGGATGCGCTCGGCGAGCGCGCGGCCATTTGCCAGAAGCTCGATCATGGACATCGGTCGATCCTCGTTTGGGCTCTGAGATTGCGCCGACTTGAGCGCAGCCTGCCGCCAGACGGGAAATACCGAATGCAGATCGAACCAATAGCCGCGCTCTATGGCGGTTTCGATTGCGTTGCGGCCTCGCCGAACGCCAAATGGCCGGGCACGTTCACAGGCCCGACCACCCATGCGCATCGGCATCCGCCTCGCCATTTCCGCACTCGTGCTCGCCTCGATCCTGGTAAGCGCCGCCGGCGTGCATACGTTGTGGTGGCGGACGGCCACCGCGAACAGCCGCGAGCTTGCCGCGACCATCAACGCGCAGATCGTCTCCGCGGTGGAGAAGGAGATCGCCTCGGCGACCGCCGAGGCGCGCGCGGCGCACACGGCGATCCGCACGCTGTTTCTGCAGAACGTGCTCGAGACGCGCGAGGCCGACAAGCGCGAGTTCGTGTTCCTCTCGCAGCTCCAGTCGCAGCAGACGCTGTCGTGGATCGCGTTCGGCTGGCCGGATGGGTCGTTCTTTGCCGCGCACAAACTCGGCGACGGCGGCATCGAGATGATGGAGATCTCGGCCGAGCAGGGCCTCGGCACGCGCCGCGTCGACCGCTATCAGGTGGTCATCGGCGACATCGAGTTCGAGCGGCGGTCGTTCGCGCCGACCGACTTCGCCGTCACCGGGCAGGAGTGGTACCGCACCGGGATCGGACACGACATCCCGCGCTGGTTCGCGGTGAGCGAGACGCCGGTCGGCGAGCGGCCGGCCATCGCTTATGCCGGACCGATCGACGTCTACACCAAGCGGCAGGGCGTGCTCGCGGTGATGATCGAGCACACGCGGCTGTCGCGCTTTCTCTCGCAGCTCGCTGTCGGCAAGACCGGCGCGGCCTTCATTCTCGGCCGTGACGGCATGACCGTTGCGGCGCCCGATCCGAATGCCGACGAGCTGACCGGACGGATGCCCACCGACCAGCCGCTGCTCGCGATCGCGCATCGGGCGATGAACCAGGCATTCGGCAGCTACAATGTCGACTTCGGACCCGCCAAGACGCTGCGGCTCACCGACGATACGGGCGCAGCGCACGCAATCACGTTGACGCCGCTGGCGTTTCCCGGCTGGACCTTGGCCACGGTCATCCCGGAGGCGGATTTTCTCGGCCGGATCGAGGCCACCATTCAGCGGCTGCTGATCGGTCTCGCACTCCTCATCGTCACGGCCGGCGCGCTGTCGGCCTGGCTCGCGCGCCGCGTCATCGCTGCGCCGCTCGTCAAGGTCGCGGCGGAGCTCAAGCACGTCGAGCGGTTCGAGCTCGAGCAGGTGCGGCGGCATCCGTCACGGCTCGCCGAGATCGAGACGCTGTCCGGCACCATCGCCGACATGGCGAACGGCCTCTCCGCGTTCCGCAAGTACATTCCGGCCGACCTCGTCAAATCGCTGCTCGCCAAGGACATCGATCCGCATCCCGGCGGCGCGATCCGGCCGATGACCGTGATGTTCGCGGACGTCGCCGGCTTCACCGGCCTGTCAGAACGCATGGGCGACCGCGTTATCCCGCTCCTGTCCAGCTATCTCGACGTCGTGTCGCACGAGATCAACGCGCAGGGCGGCACGATCGACAAATTCATCGGCGACGCGGTGATGGCGTTCTGGGGCGCGCCGGCGAGCAATCCGCACCACGCGCGCGATGCCTGCCGCGCCGCGCTCGCGTGCCAACGCGCGCTGCGCCAGTGCGGATTGCGGGACGACACGGGCCGTCCGCTGAAGATCCGGATCGGCATCAATTCCGGCGACATGCTGGTCGGCAATATCGGCTCGGAGGTGCGCCTCAACTACACGGTGATCGGCGACGCGGTGAACGTGGCGAGCCGGCTCGAGGGCGTGAACAAGGAATACGGCTCGGAGATCATCATCGGCGAGACGACCCGGCGGCTGGCCGGCAACGCCATCCATGCGCGCGAGCTCGACCGCCTCATGGTGTATGGCCGGCAGGGCGGGTTGCGCATTTACGAATTGATCGGAACGGCGAGCCGCGCCTCTGAAACGCCGAGCTGGGTCTCACTATATGAATCAGGTCTGGCGGCCTATCGTGACCGCAACTTCGCGGGCGCGCTCGGCTTTTTCCAGATGCTGCTGGCGGTCCGGGACTGGGACCGGCCGGCGCGGGTGATGATCGAGCGGTGTCGCGCGTTCCTCAAGACGCCGCCAGGGGAGGACTGGGAGGCCATCACGGCGTTGCACGTCAAATGAGCGTGCATCAAGACTGGGTCTACCTCGGGAGATGATCATGACCTCCGCAGACTCCGCTTCGCGTCGCCGCGTCGTCATCATCGGTGCCGGGTTCGGCGGCCTGTCCGCCGCCAAGGCGCTGGCCGGGACCTCGTTCGATGTCACCGTGATCGACCGCCACAACTACCATCTGTTCCAGCCATTGCTGTATCAGGTGGCGACCGCCGGCCTGTCGCCGTCCGACATCGCCTCGCCGATCCGCTCGATCGTGCGCGACGAGGAGAACATCAGTGTGGTGCTTGCGAACGTCTCCGGCATCGACGTCGCGCGCCACGAGGTGCTGGCCGAGGGTCGGCGCATCGGCTTCGACCACCTGATCATCGCGACCGGCGCGCAGCACGCGTATTTCGGGCACGACGAATGGGCAGCCCATGCGCCTGGCCTGAAGACCATCGACGACGCGACCTATCTGCGGCGGCGCATCCTGCTCGCCTTCGAGAAGGCGGAGACCGAGACCGATCCGGACGAGCGGCGGCGTCTTCTCAATTTCGTCGTGGTCGGCGGCGGACCGACCGGCGTCGAGATGGCCGGCGCCATTGCCGAGCTCGCCAAGCGCGCCCTGGCGAAGGATTTCCGCGCCATTGATCCGCGCGCGGCGCGGGTGATCCTGGTCGAGGCCGGGCCGCGGCTCCTCACGCCGTTCGATCCGTCGCTGTCCGACGCGGCCAAGCGCTCGCTCGAGCAGCTCGGCGTCGAGGTGCGGCTCCGCGCGGGCGTCACCAACTGCGACGAGCGCGGCGTGTCGATCGGGTCCGAGCGGATCGAGTCACGCACGGTGATGTGGGCGGCCGGCGTCATGGCCTCGCCCGCGGGTCAGTGGCTCGGCGCCGAGACCGATCGTGCCGGCCGCGTGAAGGTCGGCCCCGACCTTTCGGTGCCCGGCCACCCGGACATTTTCGTGATTGGCGACGCCGCACTCGCGCTCGGCGCCGACGGCCAGCCGCTGCCGGGCATCGCGCCGGTCGCCAAGCAGCAAGGCTGGTACGTCGCCGCGCTGATCAAGGCGCGCTCGCGTGGCGAGACGCCGCCGCCGTTCCGCTACCGCGATTACGGCATCCTGGCGACGATCGGGCGCAAGCGCGCGGTGATGCAGGCGGGGCGGCTGAAGCTGCGGGGCTTCATCGCGTGGGTGATCTGGTGCGTCGCGCACATCTATTTCCTGATCGGCTTCCGCAACCGGCTCGCTGTCGCGCTGAACTGGGTGTGGAACTACGTCACGTTCCAGCGCGGCACGCGGCTGATCACCGGCATCTCGGGCTCGCGCGTGGAGGACATGCCGATGCCGGTCGATGCGCCGGCGGCTGACAAGCGGCCGATGCGGGGCGCGGCCTAACTCACCGCCTCGGTCTCCGGCCGCTCCGCTTCGGCCGCGACCGAGATCGCCGGCGCGCCGTGCCACTTGACGCGCATCGCCTCGCGAACGAGCGCGCCGACCGCGGGCGAGTGCGGGCGGCCGCGCACGGTGACGAGATTGACCACGCGCCAGAACTCCGGCTCGATCAGCGGCCGCGCGACGACGGATGAGTCCGTGACGCAGTTCTCCGGCATGAAGCCGAAGCCGAGCCCGGAGCGGATCATGGCGATGATCCAGTCGTCGCGCTCGCTGCGGTAGACGGTCTGGCAGGCGACGCCCTGTTCGCTGAAGAACTGGCCGGCATAGCCGTTGAACTCGCAGTTGGTGCGGTTGAGATATTTCTCGCCGTCCAGGTCCTTGACGCGGATCGCGTTGTTCTTCGCCAGCCGGTGGTTGGGCGACACGACGATCAGCATCTGCTCGCGGAACAGCGGCATGGCGTGCAGGCGGTCGTCCGGCTCGTCGCCGGGCAGGCAGTAGATCGCCACTTCGAGCGCGCCGTCGAGCAGGCGCTGGTTGAGCTCGCGCGCGCTGGCGTCGCAGATCTCGAGCTCGATGCCGGGATAGCGGCTCTGGATCGCGCCGACCAGATCGATCAGCTGCGCCGGCGCGATGGTGCACATGACGCCGAGCTTGAGGCCGGTCTTCTTCAGCTTGGTGAAGTCCTGCGCCGCGCGCTTCGCGGCCTGCGATTCCTCATAAAGCTGCTGGAGATGCGGCATCACCATGCGGCCGAGCTCGGAAAGATGCGTGTTGGCGCGCTCGCGGTGGAACAGGGCGCCGCCCATTTCCTCCTCGAGCAGCTTGACGGCGCGGGTCAGCGAGGGCTGAGCGACGTTGCACTTCTCCGCCGCCTTGGTGAAGTTGAGCTCCTCGGCGACGGCGAGAAAATACCGCACCTGATGCATTTCCATGCCGATCCTCCGTCATCCGTGCTGTCGGCGCCCTTCTCAATAGGATAACCGCCGCGGAAGCGGAAATAGCAAGCGTGCACGATTGCCATAGTCTGCGTGTATCGACACGGTAGCGAAACGGCATTTCAGTGCCGGCCCGGGATACGGCACGGTTCCGGCGTTGCGGCGAAAACCGGACTGGCAAGCCGCGCGTAGCTTTCGCCAATCTCAGCGTTTCCGCCGAAGATGCCGCTGCGTTAGTCGCCCGAGTTGCGGGACCAGTCGACGTGCTAGAGTGGAGGACTGCCGTGAACACGCGTCCAGCTCCGTCAAAGATAAAGGCCGCGGCACCGATGACCGAGGTCAAGACCGCAAATCTGGCCTTGCAGGGGGGAGGGGCGCACGGCGCCTTCACCTGGGGCGTGCTCGACCGTCTGCTCGAAGAGCCGCGTTTCGGCTTCGACGGGCTCAGCGCGACCAGTGCCGGCGCCATGAACGCCGTCGCATTCGCCTACGGGTTTACGGTCGGCGGCCGCGACGGCGCGCGGCAGACGCTGCACGATTTCTGGCACGGCGTCGCCGAGGCGGGCAAAGCGAGCTGGCTGCAGCCGTCGTGGTACGACCGCGCCACCAAGAACCACAGCCTCAGCTACTCGCCGGGCTACATCTTCTTCGACCTCCTCTCGCGCGTCCTCTCGCCGTATCAGTTCAATCCCTGGAACTACAATCCGCTCCGCTCGGTGCTCGACAACGTGATCGACTTCGAGCGGCTGCGCCGCGACTGCGCCATCAAGCTGTTCCTGTGCGCCACCAATGTTCGCACCGGCAAGGTGCGCGTGTTCGACAACAGGGAGATCGGCGTCGATCACGTGCTGGCCTCGGCCTGCCTGCCGTTCATCTACCAGGCGGTCGAGATCGACGGCGAGCATTTCTGGGACGGCGGCTACATGGGCAACCCGGCGCTGTTCCCGCTGATCTACGGCTGCAAGGCGCGCGACATCATCGTCGTGCACATCAACCCGACCGAGCGCGACGACCTCCCCAAGACCGCGCCCGAGATCTTGAATCGCATCAACGAGATCAGCTTCAACTCGTCGCTGTTCCGCGAGATGCGCGCGATCGCCTTCGTCACCAAGCTGATCGACGACATGAAGGTCAGCGACAAGGGCCTCAAGCGCATGCTGATCCACTCGATCGAGGCGGACGACGTGATGCGGGGCTTGAGCGACACGAGCAAGCTCAACGCCGACTGGGAGTTCCTGAAGCACCTGCGCGACATCGGCCGCGCCCGCGCCGGCGAATGGCTCGACGCGCACCTCGATCTGATCGGGGTCGTGTCGACGGTCGATATCCGGGGGAGGTATCTCTGATCGGTCGACTCTAAGTGGAGGCGCGGCAATGACCAAATTCGATGCGATCGTCGTCGGCACGGGACAATCGGGACCGTCGCTCGCCCGGCGGCTGGTCGCGGCGGGCCGCAAGGTCGCAGTGGTCGAGCGGAAGTTTTTCGGCGGCACATGCGTCAATACCGGCTGCACGCCGACCAAGACGCTCATCGCCTCCGCCTATGCGGCCCACGTGGCGCGCCGCGGCGCGGACTACGGCGTCACGATCCGCGGACCGATCGACGTCGACATGAAAGCGGTCAAGGCGCGCAAGGATGCGGTCGTGGGCGCGTCGCGAGGAGGGCTCGAGCGCTCTTTGAAGACGCTCGACGGCTGCACGGTGTTCGAAGGACATGCCCGCTTCACGGCGCCGCGGCAGGTCGCGGTCAACGGCGAGACGCTGACGGCCGACCAGGTCTTCCTCAATGTGGGGGCGCGCGCCGCGGTGCCGCCGATTGCCGGCCTCGACCAGGTCCCGTTCCTGACCAACAGCACGATGATGGACGTGGACTTCCTGCCCGGCCACCTGGTCATCCTCGGCGGCAGCTATATCGGTCTCGAATTCGCCCAGATGTACCGCCGCTTCGGCAGTCGCGTGACGGTGATCGAAGCGATGCCGCGGCTGATCGCGCGCGAAGACGAGGACGTGTCAAAGGCGATCGCCGAGTTTCTCAAGGACGAAGAGGTCGACATCCACGTCGGCAGCAAGGTGACGAAGGTCGCGCGGCAGGGCAACCAGATCGCCGTGACGGTCGAGACTTCTGGTCAGGTCTTGCAGGTCGTCGGCACGCATCTGCTCCTGGCGATTGGCCGGCGCCCGAACACCGACGACCTCGGGCTCGACAAAGCCGGCGTTGCGCTCGACGAGCGCGGCTACGTCACCGTGGATGACCAGCTGCGCACCAACATTCCCGGCATCTGGGCGATGGGCGATTGCAACGGCCGCGGCGCCTTCACGCACACCTCGTACAACGACTTCGAGATCGTCGCAGCCAACCTGTTCGACAACGATCCGCGCCGGGTGAGCGATCGCATCACGGCCTATGCGCTCTATACCGACCCGCCGCTCGGCCGCGCCGGCATGACCGAAGCCGAGGTCCGCAAGACCGGGCGGCCGGCGCTGATCGCGACCATGGCGATGGAGGACGTCAGCCGTGCCTACGAGAAGGGCGAGACCAAAGGCTTCATGAAGATCCTGGTCGACCGCGACAGCCGGCAAATCCTCGGCGCGTCGCTGCTCGGGCTCGCCGGCGACGAGGTGATCCACACCCTTCTCGACATGATGTACGCCAAGGCGCCTTACACCGTCATGCAGCGCGCCATGCACATTCATCCGACGGTGTCGGAGCTGCTGCCGACCATGCTGGGCGAGCTCAAGCCGCTGCAATAGCTGGAGCGCGTTACTCCGCCGCGAGCAGGCGCTTGGCGCCTGCCGTCGACTGGTACCAGTCCAAAATCTGCTCGCCGTTCCAGTGCAGCACGCCGTCGAAGCGGCGCACGTAGTCGTAGAACGACTCGAGATAGCGGATGCGGTGAGGCTGGCCGCTGATATAGGGGTGGATCGCGATCGCCATGATCTTGGCACGGTGCTTGCCCTCGGCGTAGAGCCGGTCGAACTGGTCGATCGCGCGTCGCAGCAGGTATTCCGACTCGTGGTGTTGCACGATCATGATCGCGATGTCGTTGATCTCGACCGTGTAGGGCAGCGTGACCAGCGGGCCGTTGGTCGTGCGGATGACCGTCGGCTCGTCGTCGTAAACCCAGTCGCCGATATATTTCACGCCGGCGGCGGTGAGCAGGTCCGGCGTCTCGAGCGTCTGCGTCAGGCCGGGTCCCAGCCAGCCGACCGGGCGCTTGCCGGTGAAGCGCTCGAGGATGTCCATCGAGCGATTGATCATGCCGGCCTGGTCCTCGATCTTGTGGATCGGTCCCTGGTCGTAGGCGTGCCCCATGAACTCCCAGTCGAGGCGCTTCGCTTCCTCCGCCACCCGCGTGTAATCCTCGCAGGTGCGCGCATTGATCGACAGGGTCGGCCGGATGCCGAGCCGCTCGTAGAGCTCGAAGAACCGCCACGCCCCAACGCGCATGCCGTACTCGTGCCAGCTCCAGTGCGGCACGTCCGGCAACAGCGGGACCCCGGTCGGCGCCGGCAGCACTTGCCGCGGCATGGCGCGGCCGATATCCCAGACCTCGTAATTGACGATGGACCACACGACGATGCGCGCATCGCCCGGCAGCTTCAGCGGCGGACGGTCGACGATGGCCGAGAACTCGCATCGGTCGCGCGGCAGCATGGGATTGGTCATGTCGGGTTCCTTGACGGCGGCGGTTGCGTTGAATTTGGGCCCACCTTAACGATACGTTCAAGTTGAACATTTCGCCCGCTTGCGACACCTCCCGATTGCATGAAAATGATGTCCCAACAAGGTCTTGGGTGCCCGCTGAGGAATTCCGCTTCATGACGGGTCAAACCGCAAGCTGGGTCGGCAAATCGATCGAAAGAACCGAGGATGCCGCGCTCCTGATGGGGCAAGGCGTCTTCATCGACGATGTTGCGGTCCGCCCGGGCACGCTGTCGGCGGCCGTACTGCGCTCACCGCATGCCCACGCCACCATCCGCGCCATCAAGACCGACGCGGCGCTCAAGGCGCGCGGCGTCGTCGCCGTGATCACCGGCGCCGAGGTGAAGGCGTTCTCGGCGAGCCTCGGCGTCGGCATCAAGGCTCCGATCGAGTGCTGGCCGATCGCCCTCGAAAAAGTGCGCTATGTCGGCGAGCCGGTCGCCGTCGTCATCGCCACCGACCGCTATCTCGCCGAGGACGCGCTCGATCTCATCGAGGTCACCTATGAGCCGCTGCCGGCGGTGATGGACCCGGTCGCCGCGCTCAATCCGATCCAGGAGCTGATCCACGAGAAGGTGGGCAGCAACCTGGTCAGCGAGCGCACCTTCGCCTATGGCGATCCGGAAGCGGCGTTTCGCGACTCCGAGTTGCGCATCGCCGTCTCGGTGCACTATCCGCGCAATTCCTGCACGCCGATCGAGACCTTCGGGCTGGTCGCCGAATACGTTCCCGGCGAGGACGCCTACGACGTCCTCGCCAACTTCCAGGGTCCGTTCAGCCTGCAGCCGGTGATGGCACGCGCCCTCAAGGTCCCCGGCAACCGGCTGCGCCTGCGCACGCCGCCGGCCTCGGGCGGCAGTTTCGGCGTCAAGCAGGGGCTGGTGCCCTACATCGTGCTGATGGCGGTCGCCGCGCGCGTCGCCGGGCGTCCGGTCAAATGGGTCGAGGACCGGCTCGAGCATCTCTCCGCATCGGTGTCCGCGACCAATCGCGTGACCAGGCTCGAGGCCGCGCTCGACACCAATGGGCGCATCAAGGCGCTCGCCTGGGACCAGATCGAGGACGTCGGCGCGCACCTGCGCGCGCCCGAGCCGGCGACGCTCTATCGCATGCACGGCAATCTGACCGGCGCCTACGACATCCGCCACGTGTCGGTGCGCAACCGCGTCGTGTTCACCAACAAGACGCCGACCGGATTGAACCGCGGCTTCGGCGGGCCGCAGGTCTATTTCGCGCTCGAGCGGCTGATGCAGCGCATCTCGTCGGAGCTGTCGCTCGATCCGATGGACGTGATCCGCCGCAATCTGGTGCCCTCCGGCGCGTTTCCGTATCGCACCGCGACCGGCGGCCTGCTCGATTCCGGCGACTATCCGCGCGCGATCGAGATCGCCGTGAAGGAAGGCGAGCTCCCGGAGCTGCGCGCGCGCAAGGTCAATGCGCGCAGCGACGGCCGCGTCTACGGCATCGGCTACGCCGCGGTGGTCGAGCCGAGCGTCTCCAACATGGGCTACATCACCACCGCGCTGACGCCGGAGGAGCGCCGCAAGGCCGGTCCGAAGAACGGCGCCTACGCGACGGCGACCGTCGCCCTCGATCCGGTCGGCTCGGTCAGCGTTCATCTCGCGTCGACGCCGCAGGGCCAGGGCCATCGCACGGTGGCGGCGCAGGTGGTTGCCGATGTGCTCGGCCTCACCCCGGCCGACGTGCGCGTCATGACCGAGCTCGACACCGCCAAGGACGCGTGGTCGATCGCCTCCGGCAATTATTCGAGCCGGTTCGCGCCGGCGGTCGCCGGCACCGTCCACCTCGCCGCCACCAAGCTCAAGGCGAAGTTGCAGAAGATCGCCGCGGCGCAGCTCAACGTGTCGGCCGACGAGGTCGAGTTCGAGAAGGGCAAGGTACGCGCCCGTGGCAATCCGGAGAACGCGCTCTCGTTCACGCGGCTCGCCGCGTCCGGCCACTGGTCGCCCGGCACGACGGCCGAGGGCGAGGAAGCGCTGCGCGAGACCGTGTTCTGGACGCCGCCGGAGCTGACCGCGCCGAGCGACGCCAACGAGGTGAATTCCTCCCTCTGCCACGGCTTCATCTTCGACTTCTGCGGCGTCGAGATCGACCGCGTCACCGGCGCAGTGCGGATCGACAAATACGTCACCATGCACGATTGCGGCCGCGTGCTGCATCCCGGCATGGTGGCCGGGCAGATCACCGGCGGCTTCGCCCATGCGCTCGGCGCGGCGCTCTACGAGGAATATGCCTACGCGCCGGACGGCAGCTTTCTCACCGGCACGTTCGCCGATTACCTGGTGCCGACGGCGATGGAAGTGCCGGCGCCGATGATCCTGCATGTCGAGACGCCGTCGCCATTCACGCCGCTCGGCGCCAAGGGCGTCGGCGAGGGCAATTGCATGTCGACGCCGGTCTGCGTCGCCAATGCGATCGCCGATGCGCTCGGCGTCGCCCATGTCGAGCTGCCGCTGACGCCCGCGAAGATCGCCGCGCATCTGCACCCGAAGGAAGGCGAGCCGCGCCGCTCGGTGCCGATCACGGTTCCGTCGCCGGTCGGTGGACGCGCGCTGCGCGGCCATGGCGAGGTCGATCTGCCGGTCACGCCCGAGACCGTGTGGTCGATGCTGCTCGACCCGGCGACACTCGCGGCGGTCATTCCCGGCTGCCACTCGGTCGACAAGGTCTCCTCGACACGCTTCCGCGCCGAGGTCACGATCGGCGTCGGGCCCGTGAAAGGCCGCTACAACGCGGAGATCCGCCTGTCCGATCTCGATCCGCCGCGCGCCGCCACGCTGTCCGGCTCGACTCAGGGCGCGCTCGGCTCCGGCAGCGGCAGCGGCAAGGTGGTGCTGACGCCGAACGGGCAGGGCGGCACCAGGCTCGCCTACAGCTACGAGGCGGAGATCGGCGGCAAGGTCGCGGCGATCGGCGGCCGCCTGCTCGACGGTGCCGCGCGGTTGGTGATCCGGCAATTCTTCGAGGCGCTGGCGCGGCGCGCCGGCGGCAAGCCCAAGGGCATTTTCGCGCGCATGTTCGGGAGGCGCGCATGAAGCCCGCGCCGTTCGACTATGTCCGCGCCGGCAGCGTCGGCGAGGTGCACGACCTGCTCGCAGCCGAGGGCGGCGACGCGCGCGTGCTCGCCGGCGGGCAGACGCTCCTCCCCATGCTGTCGATGCGGCTCGCGCGCCCGAAGACGCTGATCGACATCACCCACATCCAGGAGCTCAACCGGCTCGGCATCGAGCGCGATTTCATCCGCGTCGGCGCCGGCGTGCGCCAGGCGCAACTGATGGGCATGTTCGAGCTCGCCAGCATCCAGCCTTTGCTCGCGCAGGTGCTGCCGTGGGTCGGCCATGCGCAGACGCGCTCGCGCGGCACCGTGTGCGGCTCGATCGCCCACGCCGATCCGAGCGCCGAGCTGCCGCTCGCCCTGGTTGCGCTCGGTGGCATGGTCGAGCTTTCGGCCAAGGGCCGCCGGCGCAAGGTCGCCGCCGAGCAGTTCTTTACCGGCATGATGGCGACCGCGCGCACCGACGATGAGCTGATCGAGGCGGTGACCATGCCTGTGCGCCGTCCGGGCTACGGCTATGCGTTCCGCGAGTTCGGCCGCCGGCACGGCGATTTCGCGATCGTCGCCTGCGCGGCAGTCGCGACCGAAGCCGGCGTGCGGCTCGCGGTCGGCGGTGTCGCCGACCGGCCGGTGGCGCGCGAGTTCATCGGTGCGGCGGCGAATGGCCGCGAACTCGACGACGCGCTCGACATGTTCGCCTGGGATCTCGACGCGCGCGACGACCTGCACGCGACGGCGGCGTACCGGCGCGGCCTGGTCCGCGCGTTCGGCCGCGAGGTGATCGAGGAGGCCCGCCGATGCCGCGCCTGAAAGCCGGAGAGCGCCATCACGTCGAGCTCGAGCTCAACGGCCGCCGCGTCGAGGGCGCGGCCGAGCCGCGCATGCTGCTGACCGACTTCCTGCGCCACGAGCTCGGCATGACGGGAACCCACGTCGGCTGCGAGCACGGCGTGTGCGGGGCCTGCACCATCGAGATCAACGGCGCGCCCGCGCGCGCCTGTCTCACCCTCGCGGTGCAGGCCGACGGGGCCAAGCTGCGCACGGTCGAGGCGCTGGCGCCGGAGCAGGGGCGGCTCTCGCTGCTGCAGGAGGCGTTCCGCCGCCACCACGCGCTGCATTGCGGCTTCTGCACCGCCGGCATCCTGATGTCGCTCGACGGCTACCTGCGCGAGCATCCGACCCCGACGGAAGCCGAGCTGCGCGAGTTCCTGTCCGGGCACCTCTGCCGTTGCACCGGCTACGTGCCGATCGTCGCGGCGGCGCTTGAGGCCGCCGAGAAACTGCGCGAAGCTTTCATCCATGCTTGATCTCGGCACGAGCTTCGTCGCGAGCGTTGCGCGCGACCCGAACGCGTTGGCAATCGTCGACGGCGACCTGCGCCTGACCTACGCGCAATGGTACCGGCGCATCTCGGCGCTGGTGGCCGCGTTCGACGGCCTCGGCCTCGCGCCGGGCGACCACGTCCTCACCGCGCTGCAGAACCGCTGGGAGGCCGCCACCATCCACTGGGCCTGCCAATTTGCCGGCCTGATCATCACGCCGGTCAATTGGCGGGCCAAGTCCGACGAGCTCGATTTCTTCATCGACAACGCCGAGGCCAAGGCGATCGTCCACGAGAGCGTGTCCGCGCAAGCGGTCGTAGGCTCGTCGGCCGCCGCGAACATCCCGCGTATCGCCCTCGACCAGCCGCAGACCGGCGATATCGCCTTCGCCTCCCTTCTGGCGACGAACGCGCGAGATGCCGAGCCGCGCGCCGGGGCCGATGCGTGGTCGGTCATGCTCTACACCTCCGGCACCACGGCGCGGCCCAAGGGGGTGCCGCGCCGCCAGCGCGCCGAGCGTGCCGCTGCGGTCGCGCAGGCGGCGCAGAACCTCTACGCGCCGCGCGAGCGGACGCTCGGCGTGATGCCGCTCTATCACACCATGGGCGTGCGCTCGCTGATCGCCATGTCGCTGGTCGGCGGCGCGTTCGTGTGCCTGCCGCGCTTCGACGTCGTCGCGGCGCTCGACCTGATCGCGCGCGAGAAGGTCACCAATCTGTATCTGGTGCCGACGCTCTATCACGACATCGTCCACCACGAGCGTTTCGCGGCCACCGATGTCTCCTCGGTGCGCAAGCTCGGCTTCGCCGGCGCGTCGATGACCGACGGGCTGCTCAAGAAGCTCGCCGCCGCGTTCAAGCCCGACCTGTTCGTCAATCATTACGGCTCGTCGGAGATCTACACCTTCACCATCGAGCAGGACGCGCCGCGCAAGCCCGGCTCGGCCGGCCGCGCCGGCATCAATCAACTCATTCGCGTTGTGAAGCTCGGCGCCGCGTCGCCGGACGACGTGGCCGCGGCGGGCGAGGAGGGCGAGATCATCGCGCTGCTCGCCAGCGATGAGGCTTTCGAGGGCTACTGGCGGCGGCCGGAGGCCGACGCCAAGGCGCTGCGGCAGGGCTGGTACTTCACCGGCGACATGGGCTTGTTCGACCATGATGGCGACCTGTTCGTCACCGGCCGCGTCGACGACATGATCATCACCGGCGGCGAGAACGTCTCGCCGGTCGAGATCGAGAGCTGCCTGTCGCTGCATCCCGCCGTGAGCGAGGTCGCGGTGATCGGCCTCGCCGACGAGCGCTGGGGCAAGATCGTCGCCGCCTTCGTCAAGCGCCGCGCCGCGATCGAGCCCGAAGAGCTCGACCAGTTCTGCCGCACCTCCGGGCTTGCCAATTTCAAACGTCCGCGGCGATACGTGTTCGTCGAGGCGATCCCGAAATCACCGGTCGGCAAGCTGCTGCGCCGCCTGCTGGTGGCGGGGGAATATCAAGTCGAGCGCGAGGCGCCGCCCAAGCAAGGAACTGCCGCATGACCACGATGACATTTTCCGATCCGCGCATGGCGACGCTCGACGGTTTCCACGTCGAGGTCGACGAGAAGCAGGAGCGCGGCGACATCATCCTCGACCGGCCGCCGTTCAACGTCATCTCGATGCCGCAGCGCGACCAGCTCCGGCTCGCGTTCGAGGCGCTCGATGACGACGCGCGCGTGCGCGTGATCGTTCTTCGCGCCAAGGGCGAGCACTTCTCGTCGGGCGGCAACATCAAGGGCTTCATGGAAGCGACGCCCGAGCATGTCTCGAAGCTCGCCTGGAACATCGCCGCGCCGGCGCGCTGCGCCAAGCCGGTGATCGCCGCCAACCGCGGCTACTGCTTCGGCGTCGGCTTCGAGATTTCACTCGCCTGTGATTTTCGTCTGGCATCGGAGACCTGCCAGTATTCGCTGCCCGAGCAGAAGCTCGGACAGATTCCCGGCTCCGGCGGCTCGGCGCGGCTGCAGAAGATCGTCGGCATCACCCGCACCAAGGACATCGTGATGCGCTCCAAGCGCATTCCCGCGCAGCAGGCCTATGATTGGGGCATTGCCACCGAGTTCGTCGCCGACGACCGTCTCGAGCGCGCCACCGACGCGCTGGTCGAGGAATTGCGCGTCTTCTCGCCGATCGCCCAGCGGACGGCCAAGAAACTGCTCAACGACACCGAGGACGCCTCGCTCTCGATCGCCATCGAGCTCGAGGGGCACTGCTACAGCCGGCTGCGGCAATCCGACGACTTCCGCGAGGGTGTCGAAGCGTTTCATGCCAAGCGGCCGGCGAAATTCCGGGGAGCTTGAATAATTCCAACCAAGGACAGAGTCATGCAAAACACTGCCAAACGTTTCTTCCTGGTTGCTGCGCTTGCGCTCGCGCCGACCTTCGCGTCGGCGCAGGACTATCCGACCCGCCCGATCACCGTGATCATGCCGTTCGCCGGCGGCAGCGCGAGCGACGTCGTCGCGCGCATCCTGCTCGACCGCATGTCGAAGTCGATGGGCCAGCCCATCATCGTCGAGAACAAGCCGGGCGCCGGCGGCAACGTCGGCACCGCGACGGCGGCGCGCGCGACGCCGGACGGCTACACCCTGGTCGGCGGGGGGTCGGGCCCGGTCGCCGCCAACGTCTCGCTCTACAAGCAGCTCGGTTACGATCCGCTGAAAGACCTAGACATGATCGCGCCGTTCGCGCAGTTCACCATCGTGGTCACCGCCAGCGCCAAGCTGCCGGTCAAGTCGCTCAAGGAGCTGATCACCTACGCCAAGGCCAATCCGGGACTGAACTATGGATCGGTCGGCATCGGCAGCTCGCAGCACCTCGCGGGCGAATATTTCCAGCAGGTGACCGGCGTGAAGGTGACGCATGTGCCTTACCGCAACATCGCGCAGTACGGGCCCGACATGATCGCCGGCACCGTGCCGCTCGGCTTCCAGTGGTACCCGAACGTCGCCGGCCCGATCGGCGCCAAGGGCGCGGTCCCGCTCGCCGTCGCCGGCGACCAGCGGCTCGCCGCGCTGCCGGACACGCCGACCACCACCGAGGCGGGCACGCCGGAGTACAAGATCACCGGCTGGTTCGCGCTGCTCGCGCCGGCGGGCACGCCGAAGCCGATCCTGGAGAAGCTCAACCGCGAGCTCGCCGCCGCGATCAAGGATCCCGCGGTGCAGGCCGGTTTTGCGACGGCGGGCGCCGAGCCCACCTCGCTGCCGCTCGAGCAGGCCAAGACATTCCACGCCGAGGAGATCGCGAAATATCGCAGCATCATCACCAAGGCGGGCATCCAGCAGATCGAATAAGCTCCCCAAAACAGGGCAGGCGTCATGACGCCGGCGATGGGCTCCGTCCGTCGCCGGCGTTGCCTTGTCAAGACGGCCACGACAAGCTTTGCGCTCGACATGAACGACAAACAGGACATGGGACCATGAAACGCTCGTCGGATCGCATCCTCACCACCCATGCCGGAAGCCTGCCGCGTCCGGTCGATCTGCTGCAGATGATCCGCGCCAAATCACGCGGCGAGGCGGTCGACGACGCGGCGCTGTCGGCGCGGCTCAAGACGGCGGTTGGCGAGATCGTGCACAAGCAGGCCGGGCTCGGCATCGACGTGATCGATGACGGCGAGTTCGGCAAACCGAGCTTCGTGACCTACGTGCGCGATCGGCTCGGCGGCATCAGCGTGAAAGAGGGGCAGCGCAAGACGCCGTGGCTCGGCTCGCGCGAGGCGCTGGCGTTCCCGGAGTTCTATCAGGCGCAGGTTACGGCGTCCGGCGGCGCGCGGCATCCGCTCCTGGCGGTCACCGGGCCGATCACCTATCGCGGCCAGAAGCAACTGCAGGCCGACCTCGACAACCTCAAGGCTGCGCTCAAGGGCGTCGACGTCGCCGAGGTGTTCGTCCCGTCGATCTCGCCGTCGACCGTGGAGGACTGGTTCGTCAACGAGCATTACAAGAGCGAGGAGGACTACGTCGTCGCCATCGGCGAGGCGATGCGGGAGGAATACAAGGCGATCATCGATGCCGGCTTCATCCTGCAGATCGACGATCCGCGCCTCGTCACCTGGTACATCATCCATCCGGAGGCGAGCATCGAGGAGTGCCGCCGCTGGGCGCAGGCCCGCGTCGACGCGCTCAATCACACGCTGCGCGGCCTGCCGCCGGAGAAAATCCGCTATCACACCTGCTACGGCATCAACATGGGACCGCGTCTGCACGACATGGAGGTCAAGCACCTGCTCGACATCATTCTGAAGATCAAGGCCGGCGCGTTCTCGTTCGAGGCCTCGAACCCGCGTCACGAGCACGAGTGGACGGTGTGGAAGAGCGCCAAGCTGCCGGACGGCGCGATCCTGATCCCCGGGGTCATCTCGCACTCGACCGTGCTGGTCGAGCATCCCGAGCTGATCGCCCAGCGCATCCGGCGCTACACCGACTTCATGGGGCGCGAGAACGTCATTGCCGGCAGCGACTGCGGCTTTGCGACCTTCGCCGGCTCGGACGAGGTGCACGCCAGCATCGTGTGGGCGAAGTTCGAGGCGCTGGCGCAGGGCGCGCGGCTCGCGAGCAAGGAATTGTGGGGGTAGGGCGCCGCCGACGATTCAACGGCTTGCGGCGATCGCCTTGAGCAGCATCGACACCAGCTCACGTGGCGCGAACGGTTTGGTCACGATCGGAGCATCCCTGACGTCATCAGGGACGCCCGCCTGGTCGCCGTAGCCGGTGGCGAACACGAACGGAATACCGCGTTCGCGCAGCATCCGTGCGATGGCGAATGACGGCGTGCCCCATAAGTTGACGTCGATGACCGCGCCGCCAATGTCGTTTATCCGACCGAGCACGTCGCGTGCGGACGCCTCGTTGTTGGCGATGAAGACGTCCGCTGCCTTCGCGTCGCGCAGCATGTCCTCGGCCAGCATGGCCACCAGCGGCTCGTCGTCGACGACGAGGATTCTCAGCCCAGCCAGCGTCCTGCCGCACGCAGGTGAATCCGCGGAACTCATGTACAATATCCTGTGACCGGGCTGTCGATGCGTCGGCGGGCGCACCCTGGATTGAAATGGTGCGGCGGTCATTTAAATATGACACAACGATTTTGACCGGCATGCCGTCGTATCGACAAATTTCCAGTCGCGGAATTTGCCTTCGAGGCCAGTGATGACCATGCCCATTGCGGTGTCCGGGCGACAGGTGCCGTGCGAGAGCTGCCCCTTGCGCGGTCTCGAGACGTTTCGAAACTTCTCCCCCGAGGAGCTTGCCTTCATCTCCGAGTTCAAGTCCGGCGAGGTCACCGCGCAGCCGGGCACCACGCTGCTCATGCAGGGCACCAACAGCGCGCATCTCTACACCCTGCTGGCCGGCTGGGCGTTCCGCTACAAGACGCTACCCGACGGGCGCCGGCAGATCCTCAACTTCGCGCTACCCGGCGACTTCCTCGGCCTGCAGGGCTCGGTGCTCAACGAGATGCAGCATTCGGTCGAGACGCTGACCGACGCACTCCTCTGCATTTTTCCGCGCGACAAGCTGTGGAGCCTCTACACCGGTTTTCCGTCGCTCGCCTTCGACGTGACCTGGCTCGCGGCGCGCGAGGAGCAGATGATCGACGAGCATCTACTCAATGTCGGACGCCGCTCCGCGCTCGAGCGCATGGCCTACGTGCTGCTGCATCTGTTCGAGCGCGCCGAGGCCGTCGGGCTCGCGAAGGGCGGCAAGGCACAGTTTCCGTTCACCCAGCAGCACATCGCCGACGCGCTCGGCATGTCGCTGGTGCACGCCAACAAGACGCTCCGGCGCCTCATCCAGACCAAGGTCATCCACTGGCAGGACAAAATGTTCGAGATCCGCGATCGTGACAGGCTCGCGGAGATCGCCATGTATGATTTCGTCGAGAAGACGCCGCGCCCATTCATTTGATCATTGCATTCTAGCCTTGCGATATCGGCCTTGCATCCTGGGCGCCGTTTCGGCTTTGCTCCCCCGGCCATTGCGACAGAAGGAAACGCCCGTGCCCGACAAGCTCGCCGACATTCGCTATGATATTGCGCTCGCCAACCGCATGCTCGCCAACGAGGGCGTGCTCGATGCGTTCGGCCATGTGAGCGCCCGCCACCCCGACGACCCCGGCCGCTACCTGCTGTCGCGCTCGCGCTCGCCGCAGCTGATCGAGCCGGACGACCTGATCGAGTACACGCTCGATTCCAAGCCCGTGGTCGAGCCGAACGTCCAGATGTATGCCGAGCGGGTGATCCACGGCGAGATCTACAAGGCGCGGCCGGACGTCATGGCGGTGTGCCATCATCACGGCTCGTCCATCCTGCCGTTCTGCATCACGCTCGAGCCCTACGTGCCGGTGTTCCACCTCGGCGCTGCGCCGGGAGCGGTGGTGCCGTTCTGGGACCAGCGCGAGGAATTCGGCGACACCAATCTGCTCGTGGTCAAGCCAGAGGAGGGCGCCTCGCTGGCGCGCGCGCTGGGCGACAATATCATGGTGCTGCTGGTCAACCACGGCGCGGCCGTGGTTGGCCCCGACCTCAAGCAGCTGGTGTTCCGCTCGATCTATTCCTGTCGCAACGCCGAGTACCAGAGCGAGGCGAAGCGCCTCGGCGCCACCGTGCGGCCGCTCTCGCCCGGCGAGATCGACAAGGCGAAGTCGCTGAACGCCATGCCCAATGTCGTTGGCCGAACGTGGGAATATTGGAGCATGCGACTTAATAAAGCAGGTGAATTGCCTCCGCCCGGGCGACCTGCGAAGAAGGCTGCCGGTAAAGCCAAAGCGGCGGCCGGCAAACGGCCGAAGGCCAAAGGGAGAAGCAGACGATGACGCGGATCATTCGGACGGGCCTGCGGTTGGCGCCGCTGGTGCTGGTGGCCTCCCTGGTGATCGCGCCGTCCGCGGCGCAAGACAAACAACCAGACAAGCTCAAGATGGTGATCGGCCAGATCAACAACTGGGAGAACCAGCCGCCGACGCTCGGCCAGGAGGCCGGCATCTTCAAGAAGCACAGCCTCGAGATCGAGGCGACCGGTACCGCCGGCGCCGGCGAGACGTTGCAGCCCGTGATCGCCGGCAGCGCTGATCTCGGCGGCGGCGTCGGCGTGGCCGGCGCGATGCGCGCGTTCTCGAAGGGCGCGCCGGTGCGGGTCCTGCTGCCGGCCTTCACCGGCACCGGCGATCTCTACTGGTACGTGAAGGCGGATTCGCCGATCAAGTCGCTCAAGGACGCGACCGCCAGCAACACCATCGCCTACTCGACCAGCGGCTCGTCGTCGAACAACATCGTCGTTGCCTTCGTGAAGGAGCTCAGCGCCAAGGCCAAGCCGACGGCGACCGGCTCGCCGGCCGGCACGCTGACCCAGGTCATGTCCGGGCAGATTGATATCGGCTGGGCGGCGCCGCCGTTCGGCCTCAAGGAGATCAAGGCAGGGCAGATCCGCATCATTGCGCGCGGCAGCGACGTGCCGTCGCTCAAGGGGCAGACGGTGCGCGCGATCATCGTCAACGCGGACTCGCTCAAGACGAAGCGCGACGCGATCATGCGGTTCGCCGCCGCCTATCGCGAGGCGGCCGACTGGATGTATTCCGATCCGAAGGCGATCGAGATGTACGCTGCCAAGATCAACGCGGATGTCGGCATGCTGAAGGAGGCGATCCCGCAGTTCCAGCCGAAGGAGGCGATGCAGAGCGACGCGATGGCCGACCTCGACGGCGCGATCCGCGACGCGGTGGCGCTGAAGTTCCTCGACGCGCCGCTGACCAAGGAGCAGCTCGCGGAGTTCATTCAGATCCCGAAGCGGTGAGGGCTGTTGACCCCCACCCGATTTGCGAACCAAACCGGGTGGCGGTCAGTTCTTCTTGCCCGCCACCTCGCTGATCGCCGCCAGCATGGCATCGCGGCTCTTGCTCTTCGCTTCGTTGACCGCGGGCGCTTTGCCGAGCTCGCCCATCTCGCGCTGGCGCGCCACGGTCGCGAGCGCCATCAGCGGCTCGACGCCGAGCTCGCGCAGCGTGTCGGCGACCTCTTCCATCTCGGCGGCGCGGCGGCGCCCGTGCGTCGCCATGCGCTCGAGGTTGTACTCGACCACCTTGGCCCAATCGAGCGCGGGATAATTGTTCGACAGCGATTTCATCACCTGGTCGGCGACGCCTGCGCGCGTGGCGGCGAGGAAGCACTCGGCGGTGAGCGCCTCGATGCCCTTGATCATCACGCCGCGCACCATCTTGATCGCGGCGGCGGCGCCGACGTCGCCCTCGGCCACCGAGAGCTTCATCCCGAGCTCGGTGAGGAGCGGCCCGATCGCGCCCGCGTGGGTGCCGGCGAGCATGATCGGCGTCTGGTGCCGCGCCGGGTGCACCGGCGCCATCACCGCGACGTCGACATAGCGCGCCACGTCGCCGAGCTCCTTCGCGGTCTCCTGCTTGCGCCCCGGCGACACCGAGTTGATGTCGAGGAAGAACTGGCCGGTCAGATGATCCTTGACCGAGCGCGCCGCCTCGAGGCTCGAAGCCGCGGTCACTGCCGAGATGACGAGGTCGCTGCCGCGCACCGCGTCGGCCGCCGAGGTGCCGAGCCGCACCCCGATCTTCTCGCCGGCCTCGCGCAGGCGTGCGCCCTCGGGCTTGGGGAACAGGATGTCCCAGGCCGACATCATCTCGACGCCGGCACCGCGCAGTCCGGAGGCGATCGCCTGGCCGGCCTCGCCGAAGCCGATGAAACACAGGCGCGGGGTATTGGGACGGGGCATGTCGGCTCCTGAGGAAGATCCATCAACCGTTCGAATGACGCGCATCGTACTTTATCATGCAAAATATCATCCAGAATCGATCGCGAGTAGAATAAGGTTCCACGTCAATCCAGCCTTGCCGGGCCATGCATCAACCTCAATCCATCTACGCGCCGGATTCGCGTTACGCGCGACTGCGGCTTGCCGCGGCGCTGATGCTCAGCACCATCGGCAGCGTCGGCATGTGGGCCGTGCCGGTCGCGTTGCCGGCGGTGCAGGCCGATTTCGGCGTGTTGCGCAGCGAGGCGTCACTGCCGTTCACGATGATGATGATCGGCTTCGGCGCCGGCAGCGTGGCGATGGGACGGTTCGCCGACCGCTTCGGCATCATTCTGCCGCTGGTCTGCGGGCTGGCTGCCCTGTGCGGCGGCTATCTGCTTGCCGGCATGGCGCAAAACCTCTGGCAATTCGCGCTTGTCCACCTGCTGATCGGCCTCGGCTCGTCGCCGAGCTTCGGCCCGCTGATGGCCGACACCTCGCATTGGTTCGTGCGCCAGCGCGGCATTGCCGTCGCCATTGCGTCGTCGGGCAATTATCTCGGTGGCGCGATCTGGCCGCCGGTCCTGCAGCACTTCATCGCCAATGACGGCTGGCGGGCAACCCTGACCGGCACCGCGATCTTCTGCGCGATCAGCATGCTGCCGCTGGTCCTGATGCTGCGGGCGCGGGCGCCGGCGCATTTCGCGGAGGCGGCGAGCGCCGCCGCGTCGGCCGCGCGCGCCTCGATCGGCCTCTCGCCCAACGCCATCACGCTGCTTCTGTGCGTCGCCGGCGTCGCCTGCTGCGTCGCCATGTCGATGCCCCAGGTCCACATCGTCGCCTATTGCGGCGACCTCGGCTACGGACCGGCGCGGGGCGCCGAGATGCTGGCGATGATGCTCGGCTTCGGCATCATCAGCCGCGTCGCGTCGGGCTTCGTTGCCGACCGCATCGGCGGCATCCGCACCCTGCTGATCAGCTCGCTGCTGCAGGGCGCCGCGCTGTTTCTCTATCTCTGGTTCAGCGGGCTCGTCTCGCTCTATGTCATCTCCGCGCTGTTCGGCCTGTTCCAGGGCGGCATCGTGCCGATGTATGCGGTGATCGTCCGGGACCTGTTCTCGCCGCGCGAGGCCGGCACGCGCATCGGCATTGTGCTGATGTCGACCATGCTGGGCATGGCGCTCGGCGGCTGGATGTCCGGCCTGATCTTCGACATGACCGGCTCCTATCGCATGGCCTTCGTCAACGGCCTGGCGTGGAACCTGCTCAACCTGGCGATCGCGCTGTGGCTGCTCGGCCGGGCGAACCGGCGGCGGCTTGCCCTCGCGTAATCGCGATCAGGTGCCGGGCTTCGTCAGCTTCTTCTGCACCCGCGCGTCGAAGCGCTCGACATTGACGACGACGCGCACATGGGTGCCGTCGCCGACGCGCTCCTTCTCGTCGTGCGCCTCGACCCGGAACTCGACGTTGCGGCCGTCGACCTTGGTGACCTCGGCGGTGGCGGTCAGGCGCATGCCAACGGGGGTTGCCGCATAATGGCCGACGTCGAGACGGGTGCCGAGGCTCTGATGGCCGGGCGGCAGCAGGTTCTCCACCGCGTCGAGCGCGGCCGCCTCCATGACGTTGATCATCACCGGGGTCGCCAGCACGCGGACGCGGCCCGAGCCGACGCGCGGCGCAGTGTGCTCGTCGCCGACGACGATCTGCGCGGAACCTTTCAATCCGACCCGCAGCTTCGACAGGTCCGCCACGATCCTTATCCGTGCGCCGCTTTGACCGGCGGCGTGCCGTGGGTGTGGAACGACTCGATGGTCTTGAGGCCCCAGGCCTGGCCCTTCTTGCGCTCCTCCTCGGTCCACACGATCGGCTTCCAGTCCGGCGCCAGAATGAGTCGCGCGCCGGCATTGGCCACCTCCACGCGGTTGCCGCCCGGCTCGTAGACATAGAGAAAGAAAGTCTGCTGGATCGCGTGCTTGTGCGGACCGGTCTCGATGAAGACGCCGTTCTCGAGGAACACGTCGGCGCCGAGCAGCACCTCCTCGCGGCTGTTGAGCGCATAGGTGACGTGGTGGAAGCGGCCCTTGGTGCCGGTCGCGTCGCGTGTATAGGCGAAGTCGTAGCTCTTGTTGGTGGCGGTCATCCACAGCGCGGCTTCGCTGCCGTCGTTGAGGATGATCTGCTCGGTCAGGCGGAAGCCGAGAAAATCCTCGAAAAAGATGCGGTTCGCCTTGATGTCGACGGCGAGGCCGTTCCAATGATCGAGCCGGCGCACGTTGCAGCCGCGCGCGGGAAACCGCTGCGCCTGGTTCTTGAGCGAGGGTTTGAGCTCCGGTGGCGCCTCGTACCATTCGGTCTCGTAGTAGAGCTCGATCACGTGGTCGTCGGGGTCCTTGCACACGAAGGTTTTGCCGTGGCCGAGGTCGCCATCGCTCCAGCCGACGTCGAAGCCCGAGCCCTTCAGCGCGGCGGCGCGCCGCTCCAGCGCCTGCGGGCTGCGGCAGCGATAGGCGACGTGGCCCATGCCCGACGTCTTTGATGCGGTGAGCTTGAGGCTGTAACGCTCGTAGTCGTCATAGGCGCGCAGATAGACGGAGTCGCCTTTCTCGCCGCTCTGGGTCATTCCCATGACGTCGATGAAGAAACGCCGGCTCTCCTCGAACTTCGGGGTGAAGATCTCGAGATGGCCGAGATGGGCGATGTCGGTAATGGGTTCTCTGTTGGGCAGCACGGACCGGTCCTGGTGAGAAGTGCCGCAGTCAAATCCCGCGGCCTGTTGCGATCAAGTGGAATTTTGCCGTTTGCCGGTAAACCTCGGCGGCCGCTTCTCGAAGAACGCGCGCACGCCCTCGGCATAATCGTCGGTCGCGCCGGCTTCGCGCTGCAGGTCGCGCTCGAGGTCGAGCTGGGTGGACAGATCGTTGGTTTCGGCCGCGTCGAACGCGCGCTTGGTGAGAGCGAGCCCGACCGTCGGCGCGGATGCAAAATGCACGCACAGCTTCTCGGCTTCCGCCATCAGCTTGTCGTCGTCATGGACCTTCCAGATCAGGCCCCAGCTCTCCGCCTTCTCCGCCGGCAGCGGCTCGGCGGTCAGCATCAGCCCGAGTGCGCGGGCGCGACCGACGAGACGTGGCAGGAACCAGCTGCCGCCCGAGTCTGGCGCGAGCCCGATCTTCGCGAATGCCTGGATGAAGGTCGCCGAGCGTGCGGCCAGCACGATGTCGCAGGCCAGCGCGACGTTGGCGCCGGCGCCCGCCGCCGTGCCGTTGACGGCGGCGATCACCGGGAAGGGGAGGGCGCGCAACTTGCAGACCAGCGGATTGTAGAATTTGTCCAAGGTCCCGCCGAGCACGATCCTCTCGCCCGGCTCGGTGAGGCGATCCTGCAGGTCCTGTCCGGAACAAAACGCGCGGCCGGCGCCGGTGAGGAGCAGCGCCCGGCAGGCGGGATCGGCCTCGGCGTCGGCTAGCGCTGCCGCCAGCGCGCGGTGCATGTCCTCGTTGAAGGCGTTGAGGCGCTGCGGCCGGTTAAGCGTGATGACGCGGAACCCTGGACGGGCGTCGACGAGAACAGGCTGATCCATGATGTCCCTTGGCGGCAAACGTCGTGGTGCATTGCGGCAGACTGCGGCAAATCGACCTTAACCGCGACATCAGGTCGAGTCCAAAGGGTGATTTCGCCTGCTGAGGTGCTGCGTTATTGTCCGGTCACCCCTATGTGGACACGAGTGTGTCGGATAACGCGAAACACGTCGCAAGATGTTGCCTGGAGGAAACCTCATGAACAAATGGATTGCGGTCTCGGCGGCCGCTTTGGCATTGGCGCTTGCCGGGCCCGCGGCGGCCCAGTCGCCGATCGTCATCAAATTCAGCCACGTGGTCGCGCCGGACACGCCGAAAGGAAAGGGCGCCACCAAGTTCGCCGAGCTCGCGGAGAAGTACACCGGCGGCAAGGTGAAGGTGGAAGTCTATCACAACTCCTCTCTCTACAAGGACAAGGAGGAGCTCGAAGCGCTCCAGCTCGGCGCCGTGCAGATGCTCGCGCCGTCGAACTCGAAGTTCGGCCCGATCGGCGTGAAGGAATTCGAGGTGTTCGACCTGCCGTTCATTCTGCCGGACAAGACGGCGCTGCGTCGCGTCACCGACGGCCCGCTCGGCAAGAGGCTGCTCAAGCTGCTCGAGCCCAAGGGCATGGTCGGCCTCGCCTATTGGGACAACGGCTTCAAGCAGTTTTCCGCCAATAAACCGCTGCGCAATCCGGAGGACTTCAAGGGGCTGAAGTTCCGCATCCAGTCGTCGAAGGTGCTCGAAGCGCAGATGCGCTCACTCGGCGCAATCCCGCAGGTCATGGCGTTCTCCGAAGTCTATCAGGCACTGCAGACCGGGGTGGTCGACGGCCAGGAGAACACGCCGTCGAACATGTATACGCAGAAGATGCACGAGGTGCAGAAGTACACGGCCCACACCGATCATGGCTACATCGGCTACGTGGTGATCGTGAACAAGAAGTTCTGGGACGGCCTGCCGAACGACGTCCGCGCCAGCCTTGAGAAGGCAATGGACGAGGCGACCAAATACTCGAACGATATCTCGCAGACCGAGAACGACGAGGCCTGGGCGGATATCAAGAAGTCGGGCCGCACCGAAATCATCGAGTTGTCGGCTGATCAGAGGGCCGCGCTCAAGAAGGCGATGCTGCCGGTCTACGACCAGGCCGCCTCGCGCGTGGGCAAGGGCCTGATCGATGAATTCGAGAAGGCGACCCAGGCGACCGGGACGAACTGACCCAGCCCGTTTCGCTACAACCAAACACGGGGCGGCCGATCGGCCGCCCCGCGTGTTTACGCGATGAAACCGCCGGCCCGCGGCTCCGTAATAACAGTGCTTTTTGGGCAGTCCGCACCTGCCGCGATGACGGCGCCGCATGACAGGACGGTCAGATTGTTATACCCTATAACAAATCGTCCGGGCCGGGCCGCCGACTTGCCCAAACCCGGTCTCGTTCTTAACCTGCACCGCCTTTCCCTGGGAGGACCTCCATGCCACGCAGCCACAATCGCAATTTCCCGCTGACCCGGCGCCGGCTGCTGGCGGGCGCCGCCGCGACGACGTCGCTTCTCGCGGCTCCCGCGCTGGTCCGCGCGCAAGGCGCCGCCCTGAAAGTGGGCGTGCTGCTGCCGCGCTCCGGCGCGCAGGCGGGCATCGGCCAGGATTGCCAGCGCGGCGTCGACCTCGCGCCCGCGCTGTTCAAGTCGATGGGTCTGCCCGAGATCTCGGTCATGAACGCCGACACCGAGACCAACGTCGACGTCGCACGCTCGCGTGCCGAGAAGCTGATCGCGGACGGCGCGCAGATCCTGGTCGGCGCCTTCGATTCCGGCCAGTCGAGCGCGATCGCCCAGGTCGCCGAGCAGAAAGGCATCCCCTTCGTCATCAACATCGCCGCTGCCCCGCCGATCACCGAGCAGGGCTACAAGTTCGTGTTCCGCAATTTCCCGACCGCGCCGATGATCCTCACCGACGCCTTCACCAACCAGAAGGAGGTGTTCGAGGCGAGCGGCACCGCGCCGAAGACGGTCGCGTTCCTGCACGTCAACGACACGTTCGGCACGGCGATGGCGGGCGCGATCCCCGGCCTGCTGCCGAAGTTCAACATGCCCTACAAGATCGTCGAGACTATCTCGTACGACCTCACCGCACGGGACCTCTCGGTCGAGGTGTCGAAGGCCAAGGCGACCGGCGCCGACGCGCTGCTCGTGGTCAGCCGCCTCAACGACGCGATCCTGTTGACGCGCGAATTGGTCAAGCAGCGCTGGTCGCCGATGGGCGTGCTCAGCATGGGGCCGGGCTGGTACGAGGACCAGTATCTCAAGACGCTCGGCAAGCTTGCCGACGGGCCGCTCAGCTTCGTGCCGTGGTACGACCCGACCAAGAAGGTGAGCAAGCAGCTCGAGGCGGCGCTCGCCAAGGCACACCCGGGCCTCAACATGAACACCAACCACGTCTACACGTTCGAGGCGCTGCTGGTCGCGGCCGACGCCTACAAGCGCGCCGGCTCCGCCGATCCGAAGGCGCTCGCCGATGCGATCCGCAACACCAACATCACCGACAACGTCTCGACCGGCCCCGGCATCCAGTTCAACGAGAAGGGCCAGAACGATAAGCTGAAGAACTCGGCGATCCAGAACCGCGACGGCAAGCTGATCGCGGTCGCGCCGGCCGCGGCCGCCAACGCCAAGGCGGAATGGCCGATGAAGCCGTACGACAAGCGTTGAGGCGTGCGGACTTGATCGAGGCGGGGCCACAGGCAGTGCGCGCTCCCTCCGCCGCTTGCGGGGGAGGGTTGGGGAGGGGGCAGGTGTGGCACGGCATTCCAACTCTGCCCCCTCCCTATCCCTCCCCCGCAAGCGCGGGAGGGGAGACGACCGCCGTGCCCGCCTTACGCGTGCACTTGCTCTGGTTTTCGGAGCGAGGTGATACGGAGCAAGCTCTGCGTTCGCTGCATCACCACAGCTAGCCCGGCAGGACCAATCGGTGCCCGCAGGCATCTACCTCAATGTCGCGATCGGCGGCCTGCTGACCGGCCTCGTCTACGGCCTGATGGCGCTCGGCCTGTCGGTGATCTTCGGCGTGGTGCGCGTCGTCAATTTCGCCCACGGCGAGATGATGACGGTCGCCATGTACATCGCGGTGGTGCTGTTCGCGGCGCTCAAGCTCGATCCGCTGGTGATGATGGTGCCGATCGCGGCGGTGCTGTTCGTGTTCGGCTATGCGCTGCAGCGCGGCCTGATCAATCCGTTCATCAGCCGGCCGGAGCACAGCCAGTTCATGCTGCTGGTCGCGGTCGGGCTGATCCTGATCAACGCGCTGCTGATCATCTTCGGGCCCGACGCACGCAACGTCCAGACCTCGTACTCCCTCGACAGCTTCCTGGTCGGCCCGCTGATCGTCGACGCGACCAAGGTCTATGCCGGCACTGCGGCCATCGCCTTCGCGGTCGCGCTGTTCGTCTTCTTCAAGTTTACCATGACGGGTAAGGCGATCCGCGCCTGTGCCGACAACTACACGGGCGCGCTCGTCGTCGGCCTCGACGTCAAGCGCCTTTATGCGCTCACCTTCGGCCTCGGCTCCGCCTGCGTCGGTGCCGCCGGTGCGATGCTGGTGATGCTGATCGACGTCACGCCGCAGCTCGGCCCCGGCTTCACGCTGCTCGCCTTCATCATCGTCATCACCGGCGGGCTCGGCTCGATGCCCGGCGCCTTGCTTGGCGGCCTGCTGATCGGACTGACTGAGGCGATGGCTGGCATCTTCTTCACGCCGTCGGCGAAGAGCATGTTCTCGTTCGCGCTGCTCGTGTTGGTGCTGCTGTTCCGCCCGCAGGGCATCCTGGGGAAGAAAGCGTCATGAGCAGGATGCGGCTCGGCGGTCTTCGCCCGCATGGCGCGGCTCTGCTGGCGCTGTTGCTCGCCGGCTTGGTTGCGGCGCCGCTGTTCGCCAACGACTACCTGCTCACGGTGCTGATCCTCATCCTCTACTTCGCCTATGCGGGGCAGGCCTGGAACATCATGATGGGCTTCGCGGGCCAGCTGTCGCTTGGTCACGCGATCTATGTCGGGCTCGGCGGCTATACCGCGGCGGCTCTGTTCGTGCATTTCGGCATCGGGCCGTGGATCGGCCTGATCGCGGCGATCGCCGTCGCCATGCTGTGCGGCGCGATCATCGGCTTCCTGGCGTTCCGCTTCGGCGTCGGCGGTGTCTATTTCGCCATCCTGACGATCGCCTTCGCAGAGTTCGCGCGCATCGGCTTTGACCACATCAAATGGACCGGCGCCTCGGGCGGCTTCTTCCTGCCGGTCGCGCAGTATGCCTACAACGATCTCTGGCACCTGCGCGGCAAGCCGGTGATGTTCTACTACGTGATCCTGGTGCTGGCGGTCGCGGCCTTCGTGCTCTGCCACCTGCTGCTGAAGAGCCGCATGGGCTATTTCTGGCAGGCGATCCGCGAGGACGAGCAGGCGGCGCGCGCGCTCGGCATCAACACGTTCCGCTACAAGCTCTATGCGGTGGTCATCTCCGCCGGCATGACCGCGGTCGCCGGCGTGTTCTTCGCGTTCTTTTACAACAACCTGTTTCCGGAGCAGATATTCCACATCTCGCGGTCGATCGAGATCATTCTCGGGCCGATCATCGGCGGCATCGGCACGCTGTTCGGGCCGATCATCGGCGCGTTCCTGCTGACCGGCCTCGCCGAGAGCATGAACGAAATCATGAGCGCGTTCGGTCTCGACGTGCCGGGCGCCAAGCAGATCTTCTATGGCATCTGCCTCCTGTTCGTCGTGATGGTGCTGCCCGAGGGTGTGTGGCCGCCGCTGCGCAAGCTGCTGCGGCTCGAGCCGTCCCGCCGTGATCACAGGGAGCAGTGACATGACGGCGCTGCTGCAGATCGACGGCGTGACAAAGAGCTTCCGCGGGCTGCGCGCCGTGCAGAAGGTCAGTTTCGCGGTCGAGCCCGGCGACATCTTCGCGGTGATCGGGCCGAACGGTGCCGGCAAGACGACGCTGTTCAACATGATCGCCGGCGTGCTGCCGCCCGACGAGGGCAGCATCGTGTTCGCCGGCGAGCGGATCGACCGTCTGCGGCCTGATCAAGTGTGCTGGCGCGGCATCGGCCGCACGTTCCAGATCGTGCGGCCGTTCCCCGGCCTCACCGTCGAGGAGAACGTCATGGTTGGCGCGCTGCTGCGGCGGTCGTCCGACATCGCCGCGCTGCGCCGCGCCCATGAGGTGCTCTACCAGCTCGACCTGTTCGACAAGCGCGCGCTGCCGGCCTCGGCGTTGACTTTGCCCGATCGCAAGCGCCTCGAGGTCGCGCGCGCGCTCGCGACCGATCCGAAACTACTGCTGCTCGACGAGGTGATGGCGGGCCTGCGCCCGACCGAGACCGACCGCATGGTCGCGATCCTGACCGAGCTCAACCGTTCGACCGGCCTCACCATCGTGCTGATCGAGCACGTCATGCGGGCGGTGATGGCGCTCGCCAGGAAGGTGCTGGTGCTGCACCACGGCGCGCCGATCGCCGAGGGCGCGCCCGAGGCGATCGTACGCAATCCGGCGGTGATCGAGTCCTATCTCGGGGCGGAGGCCGTCGACTGATGTTGAAGGGCGGCCATGCTTAAGGTCTTGGATCTCGACGTGTTCCACGGCGATGCGCAGGCGCTCGACGGCGTGTCGCTCGAGGTGCCACAGGCCGCGATCGTGGCGATCGTCGGCGCCAACGGGGCCGGCAAGACCTCGCTGATCCGCACCATCGCCGGCATGTATCGTCCGCGCCGCGGCAGCATCATGTTCCGCGACCAGGACATCGCCGGCTGGCCGAGCTTTCGCGTCTGCGATCTCGGCGTCGGCCAGGTCGCGGAAGGACGCCAAGTGTTCCCGACGCTCAGCGTCGCCGAGAATCTCGATGTCGGCGCCATGCTGCCGCGCGCGCAGCAGCACCGGAAGCGCAACCTCGACCGCGTGTTCGCGCTGTTCCCCATTTTGGCGGAGCGGGCCGCGCAGGCCGCCGGCACGCTGTCGGGCGGCGAGCAGCAGATGCTCGCCATCTCGCGCTGCCTGATGGGCGAGCCGGAGCTCGTCATGTTCGACGAGCCCTCGCTCGGGCTCGCGCCCGCGGTGGTGCAGATGGTGCTCAAGACCATCAGCGACCTCAACAAGGACGGGCTGACCTGCGTGCTGGTCGAGCAGAACGTCGCCGTCTCGCTCAAACTCGCGAGCCGCGCCTATGTGCTGGAGAATGGCCGCATCACGCTCTCCGGAACCGGCGCCGAGCTTCTGGCCGACGACCGCGTGCGGCAGGCATATTTGGGGATGTGACCCAGCGCGACACGTACGGCCACTCCCTGGTGTCGCGCCTTCATGCTGCGCACAATTGGTCGCGCTAGCCAACCCCATCCGTTGGTGTACACTCGCGTGTCACCACAACGAGGCCGAACGGGCCCCATACAGCGCCAGGGAGGATGCGATGCGCTCACGCGTAACCCGCCGTGCATTCCTGAAGACGTCTGCGCTTGCCGGCACCACCATCATTGCCGCGCCCTATGTCAGAGGCGCCTACGCTGCCGGGAAACTCTCGATCGGCTTCTGGGATCACTGGGTGCCCGGCGCCAACAAGACCACGCAGGTCATGTGCGAGGAGTGGGGCGCGAAAGAGAAGGTCGAGGTCTCGATCGACTACATCACCTCGCAGGGCAACAAGAACCTCCTCACCATCGCCGCCGAGGCGCAGGCGCGGTCCGGCCACGACATCTTCGCATTTCCGACCTGGGAGCCACAGGCGCACGCCAAGGATCTCGAGCCGGTCGACGACATCATGGCCGAGCTGATCAAGCTCAACGGCGCCGTCAATCCGACCGTCGAGTATCTCGCGCACGCGACCGGGCGCTGGGTCGCGGTGCCGGCAACGGTCGGCAGCCAGATCAAGGGGCCGTGCTCGCGCATCGACCTGATGAAGCAGCATGCCGGCATCGACGTGGTGGCGATGTATCCCGCCGGCAGTCCGCCCAAGGCCGACGCGTGGACGCTCGATGCCATGCTCAAGGCCGCGGAAGCCTGCCACAAGGGCGGCAACCCGTTCGGCATCGGCCTCGGCACGACCGAGGACAACGTCGATACCGCCGGCGCGATCTTCCAGTCCTATGGCGCGAACCTGGTCGACGCCAAGGGCGACATCACGGTCAAGACCGACGCGACGCGCCAGGCGCTCGAATATTACAAGAAGCTTGGCCAGTGGCTGCCGCCCGACGCGCCGGCCTGGGACAACGCGTCCAACAACAAGTATCTCGTCTCGGGCAAGGGCTCGATGATCATGAACCCGCCGAGCGCCTGGGCGGTCGCCAAGCGGGATGCGCCGCAAATTGCCCAGCAGTGCTGGACCCACGGCTTCCCGGCCGGCCCCAAGGGCCGCTTCGCGCCCCATGTGCCGTTCTTCTGGAGCATCTGGGCATTCTCGAAGAACAAGGAAGCCGCCAAGAGCCTGCTCGCGCATCTCTCGCAGCCGTCATCGATCGAGAAACTGGTGATCGCAAGCGGCGGCTACGACCTGCCGGCCTATGAGAAGCTGACGACGTTGAAGGTTTGGGCGGAGGCGGAGCCGCCGAAAGGGACGCTCTATCATTATCCCAATCCCTACAATCATCAGAGGCTGTCGATTGCGGCCTCGCCGGCCCCGCCGAAAATCGCGCAGCAGATCTACACGCAGGCGACGCTGACCCAGATGTGCCTCCGCCATGCACAGGGCGAAGCGATGGAGAAGACCCTCGCCTGGGCGGAAGGCGAGTGCGAAGGCTTCATGCGGAGCTGACGACGCGAGAGCGGCGCGGCGAACCGGTATCCGCCCCGCACCAAGTGCGGGGCAGGCTTTCGCTCGAAACGCTCTGGACGGATGAGACGTGGCCCAACGCGCACCGCGGTTTGGCGTCACGTCTCCGCGGCGAAATTCTTACACCGGCAATTTCCGATTCTGGTGTGCCCGGCCCTTGATTGCGGACGCCTCGCTATGCCCCGCGATCACGCGCACACCCTCGTCGATCCGGGCGATCACGTTGCTCTCGGTACAGCCCTGCAGGAACGCGACGCCGTTGTTGCGGCAGGCCGCCAGGATGCGGTCGCGCGCCATCTGCATTTCCGGTGGGTAAGGCTCGCGTGGAATCGTGGGATAGCCGAGCGAAAGACTGAGGTCGCCGGGACCGATCTCGGCAAATCCCAACCCCGGCACTGCGAGGATCTCTTCGCAATTGGCGACGCCTTCGGGGCTT